>Ga0302325_10020398_pt1 | contig 13899 bp, 9 predicted proteins | sample Palsa_T0_2_FD_201948 | JGI IMG/M metagenome (GOLD analysis project Ga0302325, IMG submission 201948) | Peat permafrost microbial communities from Stordalen Mire near Abisko, Sweden - Palsa_T0_2 | ecosystem: Environmental > Terrestrial > Soil > Palsa > Peat permafrost | place: Sweden: Abisko... | reverse complement strand
GAACGCCATGTAAAGGCAATGCTTTCCCCCCGCTCCGGTGGTGATCTGCTCCGGCTTATACGCCAGCCCGTTGTCGCGGTTGAACTTCTGGGCGATGGCCGCCCGCAGCTCCGGATAACAGGGCGTCGGCGTGTATTTGGTCTGCCCTTTGTCCAGGGCCGCCTTGGCCGCGTCCTTGATAAACCCGGGCGTGTCGAAATCCGGCTCGCCGGCCCCGAACCCGACGACGTCGATGCCCGCCTTCTTCATCGCCGCGGCCTTGGCCGTGACGGCAAGCGTAATCGATTCCGAAACAAGCCGGACGCGGTCGGCCAGGGGGAACATGGAGCCTCCAGGAAGAGGGGGGAACGGTAGCCAAGGATTGGGGGGAATTCAAGGAAGGGAGGCGGAGGCAAAATCCGAAATCCGAAACCCGAATTCCCGAATCAATGACCGAATGACGAATGACCGAATGCGTAGGGCACTTTAGTGCCCGCATCTCCACCCGACCCGGAACGGCTGCGGCAATCAAGGCACGGAGACGCTCTACCGCTCAACTTTTCCGGATGACCTTGGTATGCTCCGCGCGGCGGCCGCGAAGCCGTCCGCGGTGAGCAAGAGGTCATCGCCTGGCGTGATGGACTGAAACGCAAGTGACCGCGTCGATCGCCGCCGGCTAACCCCTCGTTCAACCGGCGAACGCCAACACGATATTCTGGAGCCACCATGCAACGTCGCGCGTTTCTTCGACTCTCCACCGTCGCGGGTCTGGGCCTGCTGGGCACCGAGCTGCGCGGAGCGGATTCCGCGCCGACCACATCGGCGTCCTCGGGACTCAGTCCCCAGTTCTACGAACTCCGAACGTATCATTTCAGTGCCGCCCAGAAGCGGGACGCTTTCGAGAAGTTCGTCGGCGATGCGATGATCCCCGCGCTCAATCGGCTGGGGATTCAGCCCGTCGGCCTCTTTGGGCTGATCGATCAGAAATCTCCGGAGGCCAATGACCTCTGGGTCTTTCTTCCGCACGAATCTCTCGATTCCGTCATCAGCCTCGAACCCCGCCTTGCCGCCGATGATGCCTATCAGGCCGCCGGAAAGGACATCCTTCTGGCCGGCAAGCGCGATCCGGCCTTCGCCCGCTTCGACACGCAGTTGCTGTACGCGTTCGCCTCGCATCCGCGCCTGACCCCGCCGGCAACTTCGCCGGGCCGGGTCTTTGAATTGCGCGAATATCAGAATCCCAACGAAGAGCGGGCGCTGAACAAAATGAAGATGTTCAACTCCGGCGAGATACCGATTTTCATCCGTGCCGGCATGCCCGGCGTCTTCTTCGGCGAAGCCTTCGCCGGCCCGAATCTGCCCCATCTGACGTACATGGTCTTCCATGAATCCCAGGACGTGTCCAAGAAAAACTGGGCCGTCTTCAGCGCCGACCCCGATTGGCACAAACTCAACACCGACCCGGATTACAAAGACAACGTTTCCAAGGTCATCTCCCGTTTTCTGCGGCCGTCGGCGGGTTCACAACTGTGATCGGCAGTGCCAATCGAAAAATCCGAATGACGAAACCAGAATCCCCGAATCAAAGCAGAATGACGAATGACCGAATGAGGAGGGCCGTTGCGCCATCCTCCGCTTGCGGTTTCGCAGCGCGGCTCACCCAATAACGCTGCGAAACCGCAAGCGGTGCACCTGCGCGAACGCTTTCATTCATTCGGTCATTCGGGCTTGATTCGGGGCTTCGGAATTCGGGTTTATCGTCGGCGACGCTGCTCAACGCCGAGCGTAGATGCGGGCACTGAAGTGCCGTCCCCGGCGAAATTCGGAGTGCCCGGGCGACACAATTCCGTTACGCTGGTTCAACCCGGTCCGTGCGGGAACGGATCGTTTTTGGAGCTTCTCGCTTGCGCATTGTTGCTGCCTTGCTCGGCATTGGATTGATCGTGGCGATCCTCGTCGAGGGATTCGAGACGGTCGTGCAGCCGCGGCGCGTCACGCGGCGGTATCGCATTACACGTGTTTACTACTCGGCCCTCTGGCCGACCTGGCGATGGATCGCCGGGTCGCTGCTCAAAACATCCAAGCGGCGATCGGCGTTTCTCGGGGCGTTCGGGCCGTTGTCGTTGCTGGGCATCTTTGCAACCTGGGTGGCCGTGCTCATCGTGGGATTCGCGATGCTGCAATGGGGGCTGCGCGATCCGGTGCTGGTCAATGTCGGTGCCGGCGACGTCGGCATCGGGACTTACCTGTACCTCAGCGGCACCACATTTTTCACGCTCGGTTACGGCGACGTGACGCCGATGGGATCGCTGGGGCGTGCGCTGGCGGTGGCGGAGTCGGGGCTGGGGTTCGGCTTTCTCGGGGCGGTCCTGAGTTATTTGCCGGCTCTGTTCCAGGCCTACTCCCGCCGCGAGGTGGAGATCTCACTGCTGGACGCCCGCGCCGGCTCGCCGCCGACCGCCTCCCAGCTGATTCTTCGCGCCGCGCGGACCGACAGCGCCAGCGCGATGGATCCCTTCCTGGGTGAATGGGAACGCTGGTCGGCCGAGTTGCTCGAAAGCCAACTGTCGTTTCCCGTCCTGGGTTTTTACCGTTCCCAGCATGACAACCAATCCTGGCTGGCGGCTTTGACGACGGTGCTCGACACGTGCGCCGTGCTGCTGACGCAGGTGAGCAACGTGAACACGTACCAGGCGCAGGTCACCTTCGCCATCGCCCGCCACGCCGCAGTCGATCTGGCCCTGGTGCTTCGCGCCAGAGCGCCCGCCCATTCGTCCGAGCGATTAAGCTCCGAGCAGTTTGCCGCGTTGCGCTCCGCGCTCAAGAGCGCCAACGTGCCGCTGGGCGACATGGCCGGCGCGGAGGAAGCGCTGCGCAAGCTGAGGGGAACCTACGAACCGTTTCTGCACGGCCTGGGAGAGCGGCTCCTGTTGACGGTGCCTCCCCTGGTGAGCGAAGACGGCGTCCCCGACAACTGGCAGCGCAGCGCCTGGATGAAACCCACGCCGGGCATCGGCACGCAGCCCATGGGCACGCCGGGAGAAGGGCATTTTGGGTGAAGGGAGGTGGGAACGAGGCACGAAGTGGGGGGACAAAGCGACGGAGGGACAAAGGGACAAAGGGACAAAGGGACGAAGGGACGAATTCTCCCGCGCGGCGCGGGCACTTCAGTGCCCGTGTCGCCGCTCGGCCTTGAGCGGCGGTTGCCCTTTGGACGTCGGCGCTGCGAAACCGCAAGCGGCGGACGGCCGCTCTTCATTCTGTCATTCGGTTATTGATGTCGCCACGGCGACTCTTCGATCGGGGACTCGGGTCCGCCACGGCGGATCTCCGATTTCGGGCTTCGGATTTCCTGGATGCGGGACTGAAAACTGAAACGTGAAAACGTGAGAAGCCGTCCGCTCCGGTCACGTTTTCACGTTTCACGTCTTCACGCCCCTCGTCACGTTCCAATCACCAATCACCTGTGCCCAACGGCCGCTCAAGTTAGCGGGCCGGAGGGTCCGATAACGTGATTATCCGATGATCGAATCGCTTGTTAACGCGCTGGTGGCTTCCAAGAACGAGGCGGCAGACGATGTGCTGCTGGAGGCGCTGGGGCTCGGGGATGAGCGGGAGCGACATATCGCCCTCGGCGGTCTGCTGCGACGGGCGACGGTGCGGGGGCTGGGGGGGGTGATCGAGCGGTACGATCATTTGCCGGAGACGATCCAGGCGGAGGCGCTGAGGAACATCCGGACGCTGCATCACGCGCTGCGGGAGTGCGGGCGGAGCGATCGGGCCGAGCTGCGGTTGTCGGCCATGAAGCTCATTGCGCTGGGGCGGCAGGGGAAGCTGGCGTATGTGCTGTGCGAGAACCTGCACGAATCGGACGACTCGATTTCCAAGGCGGCGACCGAAGCCCTGGTGGCCCTGGCCCGCTGGGTGGCGACGGAGACGAGGGGGTTGCAGAGGGGAGAGGAAGAGATAAGGCACGAAGGCACGGAGGCACGGAGGCGCGAAGGAACGGAAATAAGGCACGAAGGCACCGAGGCACGAAGGCACGAAGGGGGGGATGAAAAGGGAGATGGGGATCGGGGAGACCGAACTAACAGTGCCGACGCTGCTTCGCCTTCATCTTCTCTTCCCTCCGTGCCTTCGTGCCTTCGTGCCTCCGTGCCTCATTCGTATTCCGACCTCCTTTCCCAACGGCCCGAGATTGAGGCGGCGGTGGCTCGCGCCATGGATGTCCATCGCGGCAAGCATGGCCAGGATCTGCTGCGGGCGGGATTGCTGCTGGCGGATTCGGTGGGGAGCAAGACACTCGAGATTCTCAAGGCGTCCAAGCACGGCGGGCAGAGCTCGATGGTGCGGCGATTGCAGCAGACGCCGGCCAGCGAGCATGTCGAGGCGTTTTTGCTGGGGGCGAGTCATGCACAGTTGCGGTCGCATTTCGGAGTGATCTTCGCGCACATCGACGAGGCGCCGGTGCTGGATGCGCTGCTGCGCAAGACGCATTGGCTGAAGGACCCGCAGTTGCAGATTTGCATGCATCAGGTGACACGCGGGTCGTGGTTTGCGCCGGCGGAATTGCGGCACGATCTTGAACGCCGTCCATCCGAAAACGGGGCCCTGATTGGCGAATGGCTGGCGGTCTCGGGCCTCAGCGAGAATTTGCAGGATGAGCGGATGGAGGACTTGCTGCGGCATTGCAGGGACGACCTGGGCGCGCGGTTGCGATTGCTTCGGCTGGCGACGCGGAAGAGGCGGGAAACGCCGGTTCGACTGATTCAGGCGCTGCTCAAGGATGGGGATGAGCGGATCGTGCGAATGGCGGCGCGGGAGATGGTGCGACGCAAGCCCAAGGACTATGAATCGAGCTTGCTGCAGCTGATGACCACGGCGCCGGATTCGGTGCGACGGGTGATCAGCCGGGCGATCGGGCAGGCGGGGTTCGAGCAGTTTTGGCAGCGATTCGATCGGCTGGAGCCGGCGACGCGCAAGCAGGCGGGCCGGGCCATGCTCAAGCTGCTGCCCGATGCGGTGGCGCGATTGCAGCGTCGGCTGACGGCGGGCCCGATCGAGCAGCGGATCAAGGCGATGCAGATTTCCCAGGAGCTTGACCTCGGCGAGCAGATGCGCCAGACGCTGGTGCTGTTGCTGACCGACGCGCATCCGCGGCTGCGCAGCAAGGCGGTCATGGCGCTGGGGCGGATGTCGGGCGTGCCGGCGGAGATTCTGGTCGATCGATTGCTGAATGACACCGATGCGCGGGTGCGGGCCAATGCGATCGAGGTTTTGGAAGCCAAGGCGGATGGGCCGCTGCTCGGCGTGTTGGTGCAGCGGGCGCGGGCGGTGAACAACCGCGAGCGGGCCAATGCGATCAAGGCGATGAACTCGATGAAGGTGGGGGGCGTGAATGATGAGCTGCTGGGGATGATGCGGGATGATCGGCCGCAGCATCGGGTGTCGGCGCTGTGGGCGATGAACCAGATGGGGTGGTGGAAATTGCTGGCGGAAGTGGGCCGATTGGCCAAGTCGGATGGGGATCAGCGTGTGCGGCGATATGCGGTGACGGTGTTGCGCGGCGTTGCCGAGCTGGCCCGGACCCAGCAGCGCATGAAGGCGGCGGGTTGATGTCCGATGCGAGAGGAACAGCAATGAGACGGAGAATCCTCAAGCAGTGCTCGTTCGAACGTAGCGTGTGCCGCCTGGAGCCCCGGATGTACATCCGGGGCTTACGTGCGATGAGCCGCCACACTTGGACGAAGGATGCGCTTATGCCCGCGCTGTGGATAGTGGCTGCGATGCTCGCGCTGCTCGGCGGCGCGCGCATCGCGGCGGCGGCGCCGACGCAGGAGGAGGTCTTCAAGAGCATTCAGGACAACGTCGGCGACTCGGCGGACTCGGGGAAAGTTCTGATGGTTCTGTGCGTCGGCGGGGGTTTTGTCATTCTGCTGGCGGTATTCAGCCAGCGCAACAAACGCGAGATCACGCCCAGGACGGTGAATCACCAGGGTAGGCTGCTGAAGGAGATCGGCCGCGGATTGTCGATTCGTCCGAAGGAGATGAAGCAGTTGAAGATATTGGCCGAGCAGACGTCGGTGCCGGGGGGCCGGACAGTGAACAGCCCGCTGACCCTGCTGTTGTGTCCGTCGGTGCTGATGAAGGCGGTGCAGAATCCGCGGTGCAAGGCGGATCGGCGGGTCTTGCAGCAGATTTTGCGGAAGACGATCGCGGTGAATCCGCCGGGGCAAACGGCCGTTGCGCCGGCGGCAGCGGCGGCGCGGAGGGGGCGAAAGTAGCTGTCACGGAAAAAGAAACCCACCGAGCAAGCTCGGTGGGCGTTCGGGGGATGTATAGGGTTCAGGGTTCGGGGTTCAGGATTGGGAGACGCAGCGCCCAGTATTTGCATTTACTGAACCCTGAACCCTGAACTTCCGCGCGGATATTCCGCGAATGATTCTCCCGTGGGTCCCCGCTGCTATCGGTTGGCTTGGTCGTAGTAGCCGACGAAATAGAGGAAGCGGTTCTGATTCATGATGGGGATGCCGAGCTCGACGGCCTTGGACTGAACGTCCAGATAGGCGTCGAGGGCGGCTTGCTGGGCGTCGCGGCGCTGCTCCTTGACCGGGTCATTTTCGTCCTCTTTACTGAGGACGGGGACGTCCGGCTCGGAGCCGAGGACGACGAAGTCGGTGCTCACATCCACGGTGTTGACCAGTCGGCCGCCCCACTGGGTGATGAGCCGCTTGATCACGTCCGCATCGGCCGGGGTTGCCGTGCCTTCATTGCTCATATCGAAGTTGCCGTAGACCATGAACTTGTAGTGCGCGTTGGGGTCATAGACCAGGTTCATGATCAGGTCGCCCTCGGTGAGCGTTTCGCCCAGGGCGCGGTGAATGACGCGGCATTCGCTGGTGGTGGGGAGCACGTGAATGACTTCGATGGACGCCTTGCCTTCGGGCAAGTCCGCGTCGCGCATGCCGTCGCCCAAGGCGGGGATGCCCTTGTACTGGTCATAGACCTCGAAGGTCAGGCCCAGCGTGACGGATTGCTGTTGGCCGATGTTGATGAAGACCGTGTCCTGCGAAGGAATGCGGAGGAGCTTTCCGTCGGCCTGTTGAATGATCGGCTCGTTGGTGTTGACGCGGGTGGTGCGAAGGCGGTTTTCCAAAGCCTCGGTGAGCTTGATTTTATCCTTGAGATCGGCGTCGCGCTTGTTGATCTCGACTTGCAGCTTGTCGGCGGCGGCCTGGAGGTCCTTGATCTTTTGATCGGCGTCGGCCTTGATCTGATCGATGTCGCCGCCCTTGGCTTTGCGCCAGTCTTCGATCTCGGCGACGGCCTTGTCCTTGTCGGCGGTGACGGCGGCGATGTCGTCGTCCTTTTTCTTGAGCAGGCCGTCGCGCTCGTTGGTGGTGGCCACGGCGGCGGCGGCGGAAGCGGCGGCGTCAGCCTGGGCCTTGGTCCGTTCGGAGTCGATGGTGACCACGGCGTCCGCGAGATTGCGCACCGTCGTGTTCAAATCCGCTGACACGGTCACGCTCTGAATCTTGGCCGTGGTGAGACGATCGGAGGCGTAGGCCAGCGTCTTGGTCACGTCATCGGCCACCTTGGAAGTCGGCTCGGGTGAACCGGCGATGAAGCGCGAAAGCTGATCGCGCTCGTCCATGACGGCGTTGATCGCCGCCTTGGGCTTATGGGCGAGCTTGACGTAATTCTGAATGTCGGGGTTGGTCAGGTCGGCGTCGTTGACGAACTGGGCGCGGGCGGTTCGCTCGCGATCGGCGTCGAGCTGCGATTTGGTCCACTGCGCGTTGTAGTAGATCGCGTAGATGGTGCTGACGACGAAGAGAATGACGAAGATGACGACGGCGGTGACCAATCCCGCCCAGGACCCCTTATTCGGGTTAACGGCAGCCATGCAGGACCTCCAGTGGGTGCTGTAACAAGGTGAGTATCCGCGGTGCGAGGGCCGGCGTTGGCCGGGGTGACTCGCCGATGTTTGGAAGGACGCACTTCCGCCGACGAAAGCAGGCGTAGTGTACTCTGCTCATTGTTATACGGTCAAGAAAATCGAGGGTTTGCGCAAGCCCGAGCCACCCGAAGCCCCCAGGGAGCAAGCTCCCTGGGCGTTGAACGCCCAGGCAGCTTGCTGCGTGGGTGGCGTGTCGCCGCGACAACCACACGGGTCGGCTCTATTATTGGTCGCTTCGCGGGTTCCCACTCCCATGGCCAAGTCGTTTTACATCATCGACGGGCACGCCCAGATTTATCGCGCCTATTTTGCGCCTTTTCGGGACCTGACGAGCAAAACCGGGGAGCCGACCAAGGCGACGTACGTTTTCACGCAGATGCTGCTGAATCTGGTTGAGCAGCGGAAGCCGGATTACCTGGCGATGGTCATCGACAGCGGCGACGAGGAGGTTTTCCGCAAGGCCATCTTCCCGGAGTACAAGGCCAATCGGGCGTCTCGGCCGGAGGATTTCCTGCCGCAGGAAGAGCGGATTTTGCACCTCGTGCGGGATGCGGGGATCCCGATCTTCGCCAAGCCGGGGTTCGAGGCCGATGACCTGATCGCCACCATGGCCAAACGGCTGGGGAGCGGCGACTTCGAGACGTTCGTCGTTTCCAAGGACAAGGACCTGCGGCAGATTCTTAACGGCTCGACGAAGATGTACGACGTACAGAGCGACGAGGTGATGGACCTGGCCGCCCTCGAGCAGAAGTGCGGCTACACGCCGGCCGAGGCGATCGAAATTCAAACGCTGATGGGGGACTCAACCGACAACGTCCCGGGCATTCCCGGCGTCGGCGAGAAGACGGCGGTGAAGCTCGTCAAGCAGTTCGGCTCGGCCGATGCGGTGCTGCAACACCTCGACGAGCTGACGCCCAAGATGCGGGAGAATTTCCAGAAGTACGCCGACCGTCTGCCGGTCGCCCGGCAACTGGTGACGCTGAAAGACGATGTCGAGTTCGACTTCGACCCGGAGGTTTGTCGGTATGGGGGCTTGAATCAATCTGGCCTGCGGCCGCACCTGGTGGAACTGGGGTTTGAGAATCTTCTGAAGCGCATAGGACCGGCGGAGCCGAAGCCGGCGGCACGGTTCGAGGCGGGGCTGTTTGATCAGCAGGCGGCCGTCGCGCCGGAACCGGGCGTGGCCACGGGGGCGGAATGCCATTACGAGTTGGTCCAGACCGCGGCTCAGCTTTCGGCGTTTCTCGCCGAACTGCGTCGACAGAAGCGCTTCGCATTCGACACCGAGACGGACGCCTTGGGGGCGATGAACTCGAACCTGGTCGGCATGAGCTTCAGTTGGGAGACGGCGCGGGGATATTACCTGCCGGTTTGTGGGCCCAGTGGCTCGGAGCTGTTGCCGTGCGACCACGTGCTGGCGGCGGTGAAGCCGATCCTGGAAGACCCGGCGATCGCCAAGGTCGGACACAACATCAAATACGATCTGCTGGTGATGCGCAACGCCGGGATCAACGTCCGCGGCGTTGTTCTGGATTCGATGGTTGCGGCGTTTCTGGTTGATCCGAGCCGGATGACCTATGGCATCGATCGGCTGGCGCTGGACCTGCTCAACTTCCGCAAGGTGCCGACGGCGGACCTGATCGGCAAGGGGAAGAATCAGCTCTCGATGGACCGCGTGGAGTTGCAGAAAATCGCCTGCTACGCATCGGAGGATGCGGACATCGCCCTGCGGCTGGCGAATCTGCTGGAGGAGCGATTGAACGCGCTGCCGGCGGTTCGCAAACTCTGCGATGATTTGGAAACGCCGTTGATCGACGTGCTGGCGGAGATGGAATTCAACGGCATCGCGATCGATGCGAAAATTCTCCACGAGCAGAGCGCGGTGCTCGGGACCCGGGCCGACGGGTTGCGCCAGCGAATCCTGAGCGAGGCGGGGGTGGAGTTCAATCCCGATTCGCCCAGGCAGCTTGGAGATGTGTTGTACAACAAGCTGGGGCTGGCGGTGCCCAAGCGCACCAAGACCGGGCCGAGCACCGATGTGGAAGCGCTGGAAAAACTGGCCCATGCCCATCCGGTGCCGAAGCTGATTCTCGAATATCGGAGCCTGGTGAAGCTGAAGAACACGTATCTGGACAACCTTGGCGAATATGTGAATCCCAAGACGCACCGGATTCATGCCAGCTTCAATCAGACGGGGGCGGCGACTGGCCGGCTGAGTTGCAGCGATCCGAACTTGCAGAACATTCCGATCCGCACCGATGAGGGCCGGCGGATTCGGCTGGCGTTTGTGCCGGGCGATTCGCGGAACGTTCTGCTGACGGCCGATTACAGCCAGGTGGAGCTGCGGCTGCTGGCGCATTTCACGGGCGAGCCGGCGCTGGTCCGGGCGTTTGAAGCGGATGAAGACATTCACCGGGCCGTGGCCGCGGAGGTGTTCAACGTCCCGCTCGAGCAGGTGAGCCGCGAGCAACGATCGCATGCCAAGACCATCAACTTCGGCATCATCTACGGTGTGAGCGCGTATGGCTTGTCCTGGCGGATCGAGGGATTGTCGATTCAGGCGGCGGGCGAGTTGATCGCCTCCTATAACAAGCGGTTCCCCAGCATTCAGCGGTTTCTGGAAGAGTGCGTCCAGCAGGCGAAGAGCCAGGGATATGTGAGCACGATCCTCGGCCGGCGCCGGCCGATTCCGGATATCGAAAGCGGCGTGATCAGCCAGCGCCGGCTCAGCGAGCGGATGGCGATCAATAGCGTGGTGCAAGGCTCGGCGGCCGATCTGATCAAGGTGGCGATGCTCAATATTCATCGCCGGCTCAAGCGGGAGACGCTGCAAAGCAGGATGTTGCTGCAAGTGCATGACGAGTTGGTCTTCGAGACTCCCGCCGACGTGGCGGCGGCCGAGGCAGAGATTTTCCGCGAAGAGATGGTCGGGGCGATGAAGTTGAGCGTGCCGTTGAAGGTGGACATCGGATGGGGGAAGAATTGGCAGGAAGTGAAGTCGTGAGCAAGCCGCGGCGGGAAACTTCCGATGATCGGGCGGCGATCGCGCTGGCCCGGCGATCGGGCGAATCGCCGGTGGTCGATGCACTTCCGCGCATGTTCGAGCCGCCGCCGGTGCGGTTGCTGACGGTCAATGACGCGGTGCTGACGGCCGCGGCGGGATTGGAAGGGGAGCTGGATGCGTTCTATGTCGCGCTGCTGCAACTGGAGCGAGACGATGGGGGGGAGTGGCCGATCTATCACGCGGCGAATTTTTCGCTGCGATTTGAAATTGCCGAGCCGCCGATCGAGCGTGAGGATATGCGGGCGATTGGGATCGAGGTGCGGTCGTTGGCCGAGGCAGAACAGAAGCTGATCGACGCCGAGATGACGTATGAGCTGCAGCGGGGGCTGACGCCCGGCTGGCGGACGCTGCTCTTGCAGGACCCGGCGGGGAATTGGATCGAGCTGAGCGAGTCGCGGGGAGTGCGGTAGAATCTTGTACGCGGGCAAACCCATCATCGGGCTGGCCGGTGGCATCGGCAGCGGCAAGAGCCACGTGGCGGCGTTGTTGCGCGAGATGGGATGCCGGGTGATTGACTCCGACGCCCAGGTGAGGGCGGCGTATGAGACCGAACCAGTCCGCCGGCAGCTTCGTAACTGGTGGGGGGAGGAGGCTTTCACCCCGGACGGGAGAGTAGACCGCCGGGCGATCGGGCGGCGCGTTTTTTCCGACGCCGGCGACCGGGAACGGGTGGAGCGGCTGATTCATCCGCTGGTGGCCGCCGACCGGGGACGGGAGATGGCCGAGGCGGCGGCCGATAAGATGGTACTTGCTTTCGTGTGGGATACCCCGCTATTGTTTGAGAAGGGCTTGAACCGCGAATGTGACGCCGTGGTGTTTATTGAATCGCCGTGGCATGTGCGGTTGCAACGAGTCGCCGATTCGCGTGGGTGGAGCGATGACGAGCTCCGTCGGCGAGAAAATTTTCAGTGGCCTCTGGACAAGAAGCGTTCTTTTTCCGATTATGTGTTACAGAGCACGGCAGATGCGGAGGAGTTCCGCAGCCAAGTCCGCCAGACGCTCTCCCGGATTCTTGCGAATCAACATTTGAGCGGAACGTTCGACTCCGGTCGGACGTAGAACTTTCATCCTGATGACATCAGATGCCCGCTTGTTTGGCGGACATGAGCAGCTCGCCCCGGACGGGCGAACTGGAGAATGATTTGGACGGAGTCCACCTTCCTGTTCTTCCCGGAACGAACCATTGATGTAGCGGGCAAAGACGCAGCTCTTTTGAACCGCGGAAACCGATCAAAACTGCATATCGGCTCACCGAACATAGCAATTCCTTTTTCATTGGAGGCCTAGCCATATGGCGAAGTCCACACCTCGAACACGTCGCGCACCACTCCCCAACGCCGGCAACTCCTCCGATCCACAGGACGAGCCGACTCAAAGCCCGCCCCCCGCGGCCGTCGCCACGGCCGTCGAGCCGCCGCCGCCGCCGCCACAGTCGGAGCCCTCGCAGGACGTCGGCTCTTTCGATGCCGAGACCAACGCCAAATACGAGCAGGTCAAAGGCGGCAAGCTTTACATCAAAGACTTGCAGACCATGGACATCCACGGCCTGCACGAGATCGCCCGGCAAGAGGGGATTCAGGACTACATCGGTCTCAAGAAGCAAGACCTCATCTTCCAGATCCTCCGCTCGCGCATTCGTCAGAACGGATTGATGTACGGCGAGGGCGTTCTGGAGATTCTGCCTGACGGCTTCGGTTTTCTCCGCAGCCCGGAATACAACTATCTCCCCTGCCCGGATGACATCTACATCAGCCCCTCGCAGATTCGCCGATTTGGTCTGCGCAATGGGCATGTCGTACAAGGGCAGATTCGCCCGCCCAAGGAATCGGAGCGATATTTCGCGCTCCTGCGCGTCGAAGCGATCAACGGCGAGGATCCCGAGCGGATCACCGACACCGGCAATTTCGAGGACCTCACGCCGCTGCATCCCAGCAAGCGGCTGATTCTGGAAACTGATTCCAAGGAACTGAACATGCGGATCGTCGATCTGGTGACGCCGATCGGCATGGGTCAGCGCATGCTGATCGTCGCGCCGCCGCGCACCGGCAAGACGGTGCTGCTGCAGAAGATCGCCAACTCCATCAGCAAGAACCATCCCGAGGTGATCCTCATCGTGCTGCTCATCGACGAGCGGCCCGAGGAAGTCACCGACATGGAGCGCAACACCAAGGCCGAGGTCGTCAGCAGCACCTTCGACGAGCCGGCCAGCCGGCACGTGCAGGTCGCCGAGATGGTCATCGAAAAAGCCCGGCGATATGTCGAGTTCGGCAAGGACGTGGTCGTCCTCCTCGACTCGATCACCCGCCTGGCCCGCGCCTACAACACAGAAGTCCCCCACAGCGGCAAGATTCTCACCGGCGGCGTGGACGCCAACGCCCTGCAAAAGCCCAAGCGCTTTTTCGGCGCCGCCCGCAGCATCGAAGAAGGCGGATCGCTGACGATCCTCGCCACCGCCCTGATCGACACCGGCTCGAAGATGGACGAAGTGATCTTCGAGGAGTTCAAGGGCACCGGCAACGCCGAGCTGCATCTGGATCGCCGGCTGGTCGATAAACGCATTTATCCGTCAATCGACATCAACGCCTCCGGCACCCGCCGCGAGGAACTGCTGCTGGATCCCAAGGAGTTGGGCCTGGTCTATCGGCTGCGGCGTGTGCTGTCGGACATGAATCCGGTGGAGGCTGTGGAACTGCTCAAGGGACGCCTGGAGAAAGTCCCGAGCAACGCGCAGTTTCTGATGTCGATGAATCTGGATTGAGCGGGGCGACGCTCGGGTGCCGCCGGGGTTTGCGAGTCGCGCCTGCCGCCATTTTAGCGGCGTCCCGGAGGGACGCGCTTTGGCGTCCGAATTCGCGTCCCTTCGGGACCGCCGCTAAAAGGGACGTTCGGCGGTGTC
>Ga0302325_10020396_pt1 | contig 13899 bp, 7 predicted proteins | sample Palsa_T0_2_FD_201948 | JGI IMG/M metagenome (GOLD analysis project Ga0302325, IMG submission 201948) | Peat permafrost microbial communities from Stordalen Mire near Abisko, Sweden - Palsa_T0_2 | ecosystem: Environmental > Terrestrial > Soil > Palsa > Peat permafrost | place: Sweden: Abisko... | reverse complement strand
GCAACCCGGGCTGTCGCCGAATGGTTCCCTGTTCATGAGCGCTCCACCGCGATGGGCATCATCAATGCCGGCACCGCCGTTGGCGCTGTGGGCGCGCCCCCCCTCCTCGTTTTTGTGCTCCTCCACATCAATTGGCTCGATTTGCCTCCCTGGCGCTGGGCGTTCGTCATCACCGGAGGGCTCGGCCTCCTATGGACGGTGGAATGGTGGCGGGAATTTCAGCTGCCGGAAGCGCACCCTCGATTGGGAGACGCCGAGCGCGCGCACCTGCAGCCTCTCCTCGACTCGGCCGCAGAGCCCGATCGACCGCCGATCCCAATGGGTGACCTCCTGGCTTTCCGTGAAACCTGGGTCGTGATCTTCGCCAAGTTTCTCAGCGACGGCGCCTGGTACTTCTACCTCTTCTGGCTGCCGAAGTATCTACTCGAGGGCTTCCATCTCGACCTCAGGACCGCGGGGGCACTCGGCTGGATTCCTTACGCCGCCTCGGGGATCGGATGCCTCGGCGGCGGCGGCCTTTCGTCCTGGCTGCTGCGGCGCGGCCAGACGGTCAATCGGGCGCGCAAGATAGCGCTGGGAGCCAGCGCGGCCCTCATGCCGTGGGTGATGCTGGTGCCCAGAATGCATTCGATCGGTTGGGTGATCTTTATCTTCAGCCTCGCATTCTTCGGCCAGCAGTCGTGGTCCACCCTTGTGATGATTCTGCCCACCGACATGATTCCCAAGCGCGCCGTCGGGACGCTCGCCGGCCTGGTCGGGTTCGGGGGCGCGATGGGCGGGGTGGGCCTCGGCCAACTGGTGGGTTATATGCGCGACCATGGCAGCAGTTTCGCCCCCGCGCTCGTTATCGCCGGATCGCTGCATGTCCTGGCATTCGTCGTGATTTGCGCGGGCATCCCGCGCATTCAAATGCTCCGCCTTCCCGCTCACGTATTCTCCTGAAATGAAGATCACAGAAATCCGCACCCGCGTCGTCCAATGGAAGGGAGCCACCGTCCCCCTGCCGCCTCACTTCTGCACCAATCCGATGGACCTCGTCGCGCCCATGGTGACACGGGCGACCATGGGAACCTTCACATTCCACGGCTGGCTGTTGGTGGAGATCTTTGCCGACAATGGCCTGGTCGGGATCGGCAACGCCGCGTTGTCGCCGCAGGTGACAAAACAGGTCGTCGATCTCTATCTAAAACCGCTCCTGGCAGGGGCCGATCCGTGGGATATCGAGTTTCTTTGGCAGCACATGTACCGCAAGACGATGGCGTTCGGCCGCAAGGGCATTGCCATGGTCGCCATCAGCGCGGTGGACATCGCGCTTTGGGACCTTCTCGGCAAGTCCGCCAAACAACCCGTATACCGCCTGCTGGGCGGGCGCACCAAACCGCGCATACCGGTTTACGCGAGCCGCCTCTACAGCACGCCGCTGCCCGAACTGGCCGCCGAGGCAAAGAAGTACAAGGATGCCGGATACAAGGCCATGAAGCTGCGTTTTGGCTGGGGCCCCGTCGACGGCGCGGAAGGCATGCAGCACAATCTCGCCCTTGTCCGCACGGCGCGCGAAACAGTCGGCGACGGCATCGACATCATGGCCGACGCTTACATGGGCTGGAACCTCGACTATGCGAAGCGCATGATTCCCATGCTGGAAGCATTCAATCTGCGCTGGCTCGAGGAGCCGCTTATTCCGGACGACATTCACGGCTATGCCGAGTTGAAGCGCTTTGGGCGAATCCCGATCGCCGGCGGGGAGCACGAGCACACGATCTATGGCTTTCGCGAGCTGATCGAGGCGCGCGCGCTCGACGTCATCCAGTTCGACACCAACCGGGTCGGCGGCCTCAGCCAGGCGCGCAAGATCGCCGCGCTCGCCGAAGCGCACTCCATTCCCGTTATTCCGCACGCCGGCCAGATGCATAACTACCATATCGTCATGGCCAGCCTGAATTCGCCGATGGCGGAATTCTTTCCTCCCGTCGATGTCGAGGTGGGCAATGAGTTGTTCTGGTATATCTTCAAGGGCGAGCCGATGGCCAAGGACGGCTTTATCGATCTAGACGAGAACACCGCGGGCCTCGGCCTCGTGATCGATGAAGAAAAGCTGAAGCAGTTTGAAGTGACCGAATAAAGGATCACCCGTTCACAATGAGCCAACCTCGCATCGCGTTCCTCGGCCTGGGCCTCATGGGTTCCGGCATGGCCCGGCGTCTCATCGACGCCGGATTTCCTCTAGCCGTTTATAATCGCGATCCGGCGAAAGCGGCCCCGTTTGCCGCTACCGCCGAGGTCGCAGCCACTCCGGGGCAGGCGGCCGCGCGGGCGGACATCATCATCAGCATGGTGGCCAACGACGAAGCCGCGCGCGCAGTCTGGCTCGGCGGGGACGGCGCATTGGCCGCGGCCCCGCCCGGTGCAGTCGGCATTGAATCCAGCACGGTGACCACTGGTTGGGTGCGCGAGCTCGCCGCGGCTGCGGCAGCGCGGAACTGCGAGTTCATCGATGCGCCGGTGACCGGCAGCCGTGCGCAGGCGGCGGCCGGCGAACTCAATTTCCTTGTCGGCGGCTCCGCCGGCACCCTTCAAAGGGTCCGCCCGGTGCTCGCCGCCATGAGCAAGACCATCACCCCCCTCGGCCCGGTCGGAAGCGGCACACTGCTCAAACTCATCAATAATTTTCTTTGCGGCACCCAGGTGGCCGCGCTCGCTGAAGCGGTCGCCATGATCGAAAGCAGTGGTCTCGACCGGGCCCGGGCACTGGAGGTGCTGACTCTCGGCGCACCCGGGAGCCCTTTGGTGAAGACCGTCGCCGCCCGCATGATGGCGCCGGACTACACGCCCAACTTCTTCTTGCGGCTTATGGCGAAAGACCTCGCCTATGCGATCAAGGAAGGTCGCGATCTTTCCTGCGAGCTGACAACCGCCACAACCGCGCTGGAGGCGTTCCAGACCGCGATCGCGTCCGGACTCGGCGAGAAGGATATCGCAGCCGTTGTCGAACCGCTTCGGCGTCGCTGAAAACAGAAAACATCATGCGAATCCCCATGAAAACCCTTGTTCTCTTTCAATCTCTGGTGTTCGGACTGGCATCAGGCATGCCAGCCCTCGCCCAGGTCGTACCCCCCACCCCCGCAGTCCCCGACACGCCGTTTCCGGTAACGATCCGGGTCGATGCCGCCAAACCAATCGGAGAGATGAAACCCATTTGGCGGTTCTTCGGCTGCGACGAGCCCAACTACGCCACGATGAAGGACGGACGGAGACTCCTTGCCGAACTGGGCGAACTGGCTCCCAAATCCGTCTACTTTCGCTCGCACAATTTGCTCTGCACGGGCGATGGCACGCCTGCCCTGAAATGGGGCAGCACCAATGTCTATACGGAGGATGCGGCGGGCAGGCCGGTGTATGACTGGGCCATCGTGGACCACATCTTCGACACCTACCTCGCTCGCGGCGTGAGGCCTTACGCCCAGATCGGCTTCATGCCGGAAGCCCTTTCCGTGCGACCGGAGCCCTACCAGCACGAGTGGCGCCCGGGCATGAAATACGACGCCATTGGCACAGGCTGGGCCTATCCGCCAAAAGACTATGCCAAATGGGCGGAACTCGTTTACCAATGGGTGAGGCACTGTGTCTCCCGCTATGGACGCGCCGAAGTGGAGCAGTGGTATTGGGAAGTTTGGAACGAACCCAACGGCGCCTCCTATTGGCACGCCTCGCCGCAGGAGTTCTACAAACTCCACGACTACGCCGTCGACGCCGTTCGCCGCGCGCTGCCGACCGCCCGCGTGGGCGGACCCGATCTCGCGGGCAGCGGGGGTAAATTCATGCAGGATTTTCTTGTCCATTGCGTCAGCGGAGCCAATTACGCCACCGGCCAGACGGGCACGCCCACCGACTTCCTTTCCTTCCACGCCAAGGGTCAGCCCGGTTTCGTCGACGGCCACGTCCGCCTCGGCATCTCCGCGCAGCTGGCGGGCATCGACAAGGGCTTCGCGATGATCGCGGCGGTGCCCGCGCTGAAGGCCAAGCCGATCGTCATCGGCGAATCGGATCCCGACGGGTGCGCCGCGTGCCTGGGACCCCAGCTCGGATACCGCACCGGCACAATGTACTCCAGCTACACCGCCGCGAGCTTCGCGCGCGAATACGCGCTCGCGGACAAGCACGGTGTGAACATCCGCGGGGCGCTGACCTGGGCCTTTGAATTCGAGGACCAGCCGTATTTCGCGGGTCAGCGCGTGCTCGCCACCAATGGGATTGACCTGCCCGTAATGAATGTTTTCCGCATGTTCAGCAAGATGGGCGGGCAGCGCGTCGAGACCACGAGTTCGGGGGAGATTCCCCTGGCGGAAATTTTGCGGAAGGGCGTTCGGGGCACCCCTGACGTCGCCGCTCTTTCCAGCCTCGAAGGGAACAAGCTGTGCGTTCTTGTCTGGCACTACCACGATGATGACGTGCCAGGCCCCGACGCCCGGGTTCAGCTCGCATGGACGCATCTTCCGGCCGCCGCACGCGCCGCCCGTCTCACGCACTACCGAATCGACCAAACCCACAGCAACGCATTTGAGGAATGGAAGCGGCTGGGCAGCCCTCCCGAGCCCGGTGAGCTCCCGTATGGACAGATAAAAAAGGCGGGGCAGCTGGCCGCCCTGGCTGACGCGCCCGCCTCTGTGGAGGGTGCCGACGGCGCCGCCACGCTGGATTTCACCCTGCCGCGCCAAGCGGTCTCATTGCTCGTTCTCGATTGGTGATTTCGCGGCGGGCTAAGACCCACTCATGGGGTGTCCGGTGTTGCCGCTGACTTCAAAGAACAATTCTATTTACCCAGCTCGAGGCCGCTGATCTTTAGCGAATACGCGCAGTCGCAGGGTTTCTCCGTGGGCATTTTTACCCTCAAAGCGTCCGGACCGCGGACAAATTCGAGGTTTCCCCGGTGGCCGAGCAATTCCACCCGTTCGATCGCGCGTTCGGGAGCCTTTTCTCGGCCAAGCGCTGGAATCACGAGTTCGCCCGCCGGCCAGCCGAGGCTGATGGCATAAAGAGAGTCCCCCTTCGTCGTGAAGTGCATACGACCCTCCTCGGAGATTTTCCACGGACGCGTGCCGTAGATCGCCTCGCCATTGACGTCCAGCCACTGGCCAATGGCCAGAAGGACCCGCTGCTGTTCTTCGGGAATGGTGCCGTCAGCCATGGGCGAAATGTTCAGCAGATAATTGCCGTTGCGGCTCACATTCACGACGATGAGCGGGATGATTTCGCCCGCCGGTTTGACCGGCTGACCCGCGACGTAGCCGAACTTGTCGGTGATGGGGTCGTCGGGCTGCCACGTGTATCCGGTCAGCCCTTTGGGCGCGCGGCCCTGCCGCTCAAAGTCGATGACCATCCCTGAAAGAAAGGACGCTCCCTTGGCGCTGATAGCCACCTGCTTTCCCCACGCCGCCGCGCGGTTGTAATAGTACGCAGCCAGCCTGAGCTTGAGCGGGTCCCAACTCCGATCACTGCCGTTCATGTCGAGCCAAAGCATGTCGGGCTGGTATTTGTCCACGAGTTCCTCGTTTTTGATGACCCAGGTTTCGAGAAATTTTACGCGGGCCGCGTCACCCCGGTCAGCGACGCTATAGAACGGCGCCCAGGCGGGATCGTACTGATCGCTGCCGGGAAGAGCGGGGACGAACGTGAAATGATTGTTGCTGTGATTGGCGACGCCGGTCTTCAACCCCGCCTTCTTCAGCGCAGTCGCAAGCTCTCCGACCAGGTCGCGCTTGGGCCCCATGTTCTTGGCGTTATATCGGTTGATCGCGCTGTCCCAGTTGGAAAAGCCGTCATGGTGCTCGCCGCTGGAAAAAACATACCTCGCGCCGGCCTTTTTGAACAAGCGAGCCCAGGCGTCGGGATCCCATTTTGCGGCGGTGAACATCGGGATAAAATCCTTGTAGCCAAATCTGTCGGGCGGCCCGAAATGCTCCGTATGCCAACGCATGATGCCGGCATTGTTTCCGTACATGTACCGCTCATACCATTCGCTCTGATGGGCCGGGACGGAATAAACGCCCCAATGCATCATGATCCCAAACTTGCCGTCACGAAACCATTCCGGCACCTGGAAATTTGCTCTCAGCGATTCCCAGGTCGGCTGAAAGGGACCCGGCGGTGTCTCCGGCAAAGCCGCCACAGCTGCGTCGACCAATGCCGGGGTGTCTGTGCCGTCCCAAACGCCGGTGCCAGGCGCGCGTCGCTTTGCGAGGTCGGCGGCAGCTGCCGCGTTGGGATCCTCGACCACGGCGGTGTTCTCGGCGGGCGTGGGAGATTGCGCCGCCAAGTCCGAACCAAACGGAAGCGCGAACAGGAGAATGGCCGATAGGAGACCGCAGCACATCCGCGGATTGCACGCCTTACTTGAGGACCAGGCCCGATATTTTGAGCGCATACGCACAATCGCAAGGCCTTGTCCCGGGCATTTTGACTTTGAGCCCGTCGCTATCCTGGGTGAATGCGAGGCCGCCTGGGTGACCGAGCAGTTCGACTCTCTTGATTTTTCCCGCGGGCAAGTCCCTTGAACCGAGAGCGAGCGAGGTGATGACGGCCTGTTCGCCGGGCCAGTCCATCAGGATGGCATACAGGGTGTCCGCCTTGGTGGTGAAACGGACCTCTTTGCCCGTATAGGATTCATTGGGCGGATCATCCGGTCCCGGCGGCACAAATTTTGACGGCGGCGCATCGTAATACGGGCCTTCGCCGTAGCGCGTCCAGGGGCGGCTGGCATAGATGGCTTCGCCATTCACATCCAGCCACGCGCCCATCGCCAATAGTCTTTCCTGTTGCGGTTCTGGGATCGTCCCATCGGCCATGGGCGAAATATTCATCAGATAGTTGCCGTTCATGCTCACGCAATCGATCAAACGGCGAATCAACAAGCCCGCGGGTTTGTAGAGAATCTCGGTGACATAGGCAAATTTGTTGCCGATCGGATCATCCACTTGCCAGGCGAACGTTTTAATCCCGCGCGGCTCGATGCGCCCTTGCCGCTCGTAATCGCGGACAGCGCCGGCCGGAAAATCCGAATATTTTCCGCTGATGGTCACTTGCTTCCCCCATTCGGCGGCGCGGGTGAAATAGTGGCTGGCGACCACCCGTTTCATGCCGTTGGCGATGTCCCCGCCGATCCCGTCAAACCACAGCATGTCCGGCTGATACTTGTCGATCAGCTCCAGGTTTTTTTTGACCCACAACTCGTCGAATTTTCGCCGGGCGGCCTGGCTTCTGTCCGCCACACTGTAGAAATCCGCCCACTCCGGATCATATTGATCGCTGCCGGCGAGAGGCGGGATGAACGTGAAATGATTCGCGCTGTGGTTGGAAACACCGAACTTGAGGCCGGCCCTGCGTACGGCGGCGGCGAGATCGCCGATGAGATCGCGTTGGGGGCCCAGGTTCTTTGCATTGTATTTGTTATAGGCGCTGTCCCAAAGGGAAAAACCGTCGTGATGCTCGGCCGTGGGGATGACATATTTTGCCCCGGCCTTTTTGAACAGCCCAGCCCAGGCATCGGGGTCCCATTTTGCCGCGGTGAACATCGGGATGAAGTCCTTGTAGCCGAATTGGGTGGGCGGCCCAAAATGCTCCGTATGCCACCGCATAATCCCGGCGTTCCCGCCGTACATGTAACGCACATACCATTCGCTCTGGTGGGCCGGGACCGAGTAGATCCCCCAGTGCATGAAGATTCCGAATTTTCCATCCCTGAACCAATCGGGTGTCTGGTACTTCGCCCGGATGGAATCCCAGGCCGGGTCGGGGACGGCCCCAGCCTGGGGAGCGGTCGCGGCAGAAACGGCGCCGTCCCCCAGAACTTCGGTGGCGGGTTCCGCGGCCCACACGCAGATGTCTGTTACGCCCAAGGTGAAAAGAACGCCCAAATGAGCGACCAGGCGCAAATATTGAGCGAGGCCGAATCTCATTCGAGGGAGGGACGATAAAATAAACCATCGGCAAGGAGGCCCCGTTGCCAGGGCCTCCTTTCGTAGGCGAATCCATCCCGGCCCAGCCCAGGAGCGCCCAAGGACGTTAGAAGCTGAATTTTGTCGTCAGCGAATATTGCCTGGGCGGAATGATGCGTTCACCGGCCGGCGTGCCGTCGTAATTGTAGGATACGGGCAGCAGGTAGCCACTCGAGGTCAGATCGGCGACGTTGAATTGGACCTTTGTCCGCACTTTGCCATTGCTGCCGGGCAGCTTGAACGAATAGGAGAGCCAGGCGTCGATATGGTACCGTCCTGGAGTGTAGATTGGAGCGTTCACATTGGGCGCCGCGATCTGTCCGGTGGCATTGAGATTGGTGGTGCTGCCGTAGTAGCCCGCCGTCGCCTGGCCGTCGTAGGAAAGGTCACCGCCGATTCCGAGGTTTTGCAGTGGTCCGCGGTCGATGGTGTAATTTGTGAGGTAATTCCACGAGTACTGGCGCTGGTTCGGCTCCGCGCCTCCGTCGTTGGCCTGGTCCACGGCGAGTTGGGAGCCGATGACGGCGTTATAATAGAGCTGGGTGGTGTAATAGCCGGACACATTGTTGGAGGTGGCGTTGCTGTCGTACCCATAGCCCTGCCAGAAGTTGCCCAAGTACAAACTCGTCCCGTCCGATTTGGTGTAAACCTTGTTTTGATCGGGGGCCGAATAGGCGATCCAGCTCGGCATGCGGTAGTTGATCCAATTGGACGCCTGGGTGGCCGCGTTGCTGACAACCGTGTTTTGCTTCCCGAAGGTGAACTTCATGGTCCAATTGGGAAGCGGATTGTAGGTCAATTCGAGGTCCACTCCCTTTCCTGCTCCGTTCTCGGTTCCGGTCACATTGACGTATTCGCCGTTCGCTCCTACGTTGCCGCCGTAATTGTAAGGAAGGCCGGTGAGCTGTGAGACCTGAGTCTGCTCCGCCGCGCTCAGCGGGTAGACCGAAAGATTTCCGAAGTTGGGGTCCGAGGGGCTTTCGCCGTTTCGGACCGCGACCACCGCCTTGGCCCAATCCTGGAGCAGGGCGTTGTCGATGTAGTTGGCCCGCGCCGTGGAAGTGAAGGTGGTCACCGCATTCAAACTGTTGTTGGTCCACCAGGTCGCCCGCAGGAAAAACTTGTTGTCAGGAGTGGCGATCTCCAGGCCGTAATCCTTTTCCGTCCCCGACGGCTTGCCGAGAATGTTGCCGAAGTAATCGGTATAGGTGGCCGTGGGAGGATTGAAATTGCCCGCTTTGTTGAACGTGAAGCCAAGGGTGCGCAGAAATCCCGCCAGGATGTTGCCGCCGTTGGCTGCCCCGTCGATCCGGCTCCAATTCTTGAAGGGTTTGAGCACAAAGCCCTCGCTGCTGGTATTGCCTCCGATGTAGGACCAGGGTCCCTCATTGTACCAGTACGAGGTGTTGGGGCTGGAGGGATTGGTCGCGTTGTTGGGATATTCGAGGGCGGCGGCATTCGAAGAGGTGGGGAAGATCGTGTTGCGATTCTTCACCTGGTCGTCGCTGATACCGAGCGTGCCCACGATTCGGTCGTTCCACAAATAGGGCTGCCAATAATACGCCTTCTGGTCCTGCAGGTTCTCGGACAGACCGCCGGTGGTGAACAGCACCGAATTCACGTTGATATTGTTGGTCTGCCAAGTATTCGTCGTGTAATTGTAGGTGGTGACCGGAATCGCGGTGGGACCCCCATAGCCCGGACGGTTCTGGAACCCCGGGCTCGTGGTGCCCACACCGGCGCCCGAATTGGTGGCGCCGCCCAAGTAATACCACTGCTCGGGTCCGTTGTTGCTGGTATAGGCATAGCCCGAAGCCGAAGCGAGTGAGGCGGCGGTCGGGAGATAGTTGGGATCGCCGCCCACGATCGAAGGGCGATACCTCAGATTGGTCAGCACGTCATCGTGCTGAGTGAAGGCGCCGACAAAGCGGTGGTGGCCGAGCCAGCTTAGAATTCCCGGCTTGCCTCTAAAATCGGCCTCGTATTCCAGCATGATCCGGAAGTTGTTATTGATCTCCGGCTCGTTGTAGACGTCCCCCTGATACACATCGAGAAACGGCTGCCCCACGTGCGGATTGGGCGTCCCGTTGGGCAGGTAAGCGTTGGTATCCACATCCATGGTAGCCGGGCTCGATTGGTTGAGCGGGGAATCGATCACCTGTTTCAATTCCTGGCGGAACCAGGCCACGTCCAGATTCAAACCAGGAAAAAGCTCCTGCTGCAGATCGAGGGTGTAGGTCTTCGCCCGGGTCTCCGTATTGCCCATCGAATCCAGATTGATCGTGCTCCAGTCGTAGATGCTCTTGCTCGTCACCGAGGGATTGTACCAAACCCCGTAGAGGGCCGGGTTGGGCAGGGTGGTGGATTCAGCAATGCGGTCCTCGTTGATCAACGCTTGCGCAGCCGTAAGGGAGGCCACCGCCGGAATAGTTTGGGCGTTCAAACCCGATTGCTGGCCTTTGTAGGCACCCTGCACCTGGCCCTGACTGTCGAACTCGATGATATGGCCTGTGCTGGCAAACGTCATGCCCGGGACGAAGTACGGCGAAGTGCTCGTCGTCAGGAGCGCTTGGGTCGGACCGCCGGCGACGTAATTGGGATAAGCCGTCGTTCCGACATAGGGTCCGACGGTCTTGCCCGTGCTCACATACGTGACCGAGTCGGTGAGTGTATTCCAGATCGGCTGGCCGCTCGCAAGCCAGGGCGTTACGCCATCGAGAGGAGTGACCGCATTGGGATCGTTGGCGTAGTTGTTATAGTTTTCGAAGCTTCCCGTGAGCTTGGTCTTGTGGTTCTTGAACGGCACGAACGTGAACGCCGCATACTGGCGCCGGGTCAGGTCCGACGAGGGCTTCTGTTCAAACCCCTCCGAGTTGTATACCTGCGACAGGACGATCGCCAGTTTGTCCTGAATGAGCGGAATGTTCAGGTTGAGGGTCTGCCGAAAGCCGCCGAAGCTGCTGACCTGCAGGCCAACCGATCCGCTCATTTGATTCAGCAGGGCAATCTTGCGGGATTCGTTGACGATGCCCGCTGGGCTCCCGGTCCCGAAGATCAGGGAATTGGGCCCGCGGTCGATCTCGATCGACTGCGCATTATAGCTGTCGAAAGGGAGCCGATACAGGGAGAAGAAATTGTCCTGCTCGTTGTCGGCTGCCGCCAGCCCGCGAATTCGGTTGCCCGTGGTTCCAGCCCCCGTGACCGCGTTGTTGCCGCCGGTTCCACCACCACCCGCCAATGAATCTGACAGCTGACCACGAACGAGTGTGAGCGGCGTGTAAGTACGCGCTCCCTCGGTGTTGGACTCATAACGGAAAACATCGTTGATATTCTGGGAATTGGTGTCCTCAAGCTGCTGCGCGGTCACGACTGTGATCGAGGAGGGAAGGTCTCCAATGTTGGTATTAATGCGCGTGCCGGCCAGGGTGCTCGGCGCGAAGTAGCCTTGTTCTTTGGTCGCGTCGACGGTGAACGGATTGAGCACGATCGCCGCGGACGAGGGCGGCGGCGGCTGGTCGCTCGGAGGAGGGGGGGGCGTGGTGGTGGTCGTCGTCGTCGTCGTTGTTTCCTGGGCATGGGCGCACAGGAGGGCAAGCGGTGCGACGAGCAGCAACCGGAAGCGTAACGCTATCAACTTGATGTGTTTAGGCATGGGTGTAGGATTGTAGGAGCGAAGTTCAACAGGCTGAATTCGTGGTGTCATGAGGCTGGGTGTAGGTAGTTCGGACGTTCAAAGACTATGGTATTGCGGCGGGACTTTCCTGGAGAATGAACACGGTCAATTCGTCAGGTACCGCATCACCGCCTTGGTCTGCGAGCGGACGTGCATCTTCCTGTAGATGTGCTTGAGATGGCTCGTGACGGTCGCGACCGAGATCGACAGTTTCTCGGCGATCTCCTTCGATGGGCATCCCCGCGAAAGGAGATCGAGGAGCTCCTCCTCACGGAGGGTCAGCGGTTCGCTCTGTTCGAAAAGCGGCGCTTCCCTGCGAAAGTTGTGAATTACTTTCCTTGCGATCGTCGGGGAGAACGGCACGCCCCCGGCCGCCACCTCGCGGATCGCCCGAAGCAGATCCTGGGACGACGAATTTTTGAGCAAGTAGCCGCTCGCTCCGTTGCGCAGCGAACGCAGAACCACCTCCTCATCCTCCTCCGCTGTGTACATCATGATTTGCGCCGCCGGGATGAGGCGTTTCATACACGCCGTGCACTCAAGCCCGGAGCCGCCCGCGAGGTCGACATCGATCAGAATGACGTCCGGCGCGCAGGGAGGCACCGCGCGCAGGGCGCCGCGCGCCGTGCGGCTCACGCATACGCATACCATGTCGTCGGGCTCGTTGATGAGGAGCCTGAGTTCGTGGCCGAGGTCGGCGTCGTCTTCGATGACGGCGACCGCTATTTGTGGAACGCTCAACGCGGGCCCGTTGGAAGGGGCGAAGAAAGAAGGCATCGGGCGGGACACACGCGTCACTGGCGTTTAAGCAACCCTTCGTTGCCGTTTCCGCTGGGAAGCGCTTCGGACGCCACCGGCACACGCAGAATGAATGGGGTGATTCTCAAGAGGGGGAATGAAGCACGGATAGCCCACAGCCGGGATCCGCGAGCAAATCTGGGGGATGTGAAACTATAACAGAACAGCCGGGCCGATTTCCCCTCCAGTTATGGTAGTTTTTACGCCGAATGGTCGTTTCCCGTCGCCAGAAACGGGAATTAGCCTAAAGTCGAGCCTTCATGCCGTCCCCGAGGCACACCCGATTAGTCTTGGTCCTAGCGGGCGTGTGGTGCTCGGGAGCGAGGAGCGATCTGGCGGCGCGAGACGATGGGGCGCCGGATTACTACGCGCGAACATGGACGACGGACGAGGGGCTGCCCCACAGCATGGTGGAACATATCATCCAGGATCAGGCGGGATACATTTGGCTGGCGACTCTGGGGGGCTTGGCTCGATTTGACGGCCGCGAGTTCAAAACCTTCGATCTGCCGCCGGAGATGCAGCAGAGGGGTTACAATATCCGCGGCCTGGCGGAGGAGACGGACTCGTCGCTGCTTTTGGTACTGCCCACCGGTAACGTGGTCCGGCTGCACCGAGGTGCATTTTCACTCCATCCGATCACCAACAGCCTGAACGGGGATTCGCCCGATGAGATTTTTGCCGAACCCGGGGGAGCGGTCTGGGTGGGCACGGGAGATGACACGCTGTTCCGCTGGCAGAATGGCCGGACGACCAAGTTTGGAAAAGACGACGGCATTGATCGGCGCGCCCCCATGTTTTCCTTTGCCATTGATCGGCAGGGCCGCACCTGGATCGGGACCGGCAGCTTCCTCGGATACTATTCCGGAGGCTCACTCGTGCGATTCGGCCAGCCACTGGGGCAAATGATCCTCATTGCGCCGGCGCATTCAGGCGGAATCTGGATCCTGGCTGATTCTCGGCTACTTCGCCTCGAGGAAGGCCGGCTAACGGTCGTCCTCTCCGCACCCACTCAGTTGCCGGCAGCTGCCATTCCCCGGCAGATATTCGAAGATCACCATCACGCGGTGTGGATCGCGACCCGGCGCCAAGGCCTCTACCGGTATGCGCAAGGAAAGCTCGAGCACATCGCAGGAATAGACGATTTTACGAATACGGTTGCCGAAGACCGCGAAGGGGACATTTGGGTCGGAACCGGGGGCAGCGGCGTGAGCATGCTGCGGCAAAAATCTTTCTCCCTCTTTGCCACCGAAGTCGGGTTGGCGGAAAAAATCAGCGGATCGGTGTGCGTGGATCGAGCCGGCGACGTCTGGTTCGCCAACCGACAGGGCGGAGCGGTGCGGTACCAGGACGGGCATTTTTCGGTCGTACGCGGAACCGATAAACTCGTCGTCAATTCCGTCTGTCCCGATTCCAAAGGCGGCCTGTGGCTCGGCG
>Ga0302325_10020392_pt1 | contig 13901 bp, 11 predicted proteins | sample Palsa_T0_2_FD_201948 | JGI IMG/M metagenome (GOLD analysis project Ga0302325, IMG submission 201948) | Peat permafrost microbial communities from Stordalen Mire near Abisko, Sweden - Palsa_T0_2 | ecosystem: Environmental > Terrestrial > Soil > Palsa > Peat permafrost | place: Sweden: Abisko... | reverse complement strand
TGGCCGCGATGCCCGCCGCCGGGATCGGTCTCGGCGACATCCTCAGCGATTCCGGCTACGCCCACGCCGACGCCGATGCCTGGGCCATCCCGCTGCGCACCGCCACCAGGGACCAGGCCGCGGACCATGACCTACGACCGCCAGAGCGCCGAGTCCGCCCGCTACAAGCCCGGCCGCCTCACCGCCGACGCCCCGGACGGATACCACCGCGTCGCCTGCCCCGCCGCCACGGGCAAGATCCGCTGCCCGCTCCGCCCCGCGTCGATGACCCTGGACCGGGACCGCCCCGCGGCTGGTGCCGCCTGATAGGCCTGACACCCCTGATGCTATTCACCGCCACGCTGCTGGTCGAAGACCCCGGACACAGGCCACGACGACCATGAGGCCAGAATGTCAGACCTAAACGTGAAAATAGTCCCCACTGAAACGTGAAGACCTCTGGGTGCGCCGCCAGGGACTCGAACCCCGAACCCGCAGATTAAGAGTCCGCTTCTCTGTTCCAGTCCTCCCGCTACTACCTGCGGCTTTGCGCCCGTATCAACGAAGATATGCCACTGAAATGCATGAAATAGTGCCGGATAATGACGGCTGCTGCCAGCCCGTACCGGGACATCCGAGCGAACATGGAGCAAACGTGGAAGGCGCATGGTCTAGACCACTACGGGAGGATCATCACGACAACCATGTAACTGGTTTACAGCTCCTCGGGGAACCGCCGCGCGGGAGCCGTTCGAACGGCGGACACGGTCCGTAACTTACGCCGTGTCGAGTCCGCAGCCAGCTGTGGTCCTTCTATCGACCGTTTACCTACCCGCAATAGTCCTCTGTGTCCCTTTCGGTTGATGCCCGAGGCCATCAGCGACAGTGAGCGCAGGTGCGACATGAGAACGTCGGCTGTCTGAAGATGTCGCAGGTCAACCACGGTGACGGAGTATTGGCACCCCACAGGATGCCGGACTGATCCCGGTCACCATCGCAGAACTGTGCAGGTGCCGCCCTCGGAGAGACCGGCCGCACTGATCGGCGTGGCGGAACCGTCATCACCGCCGAGCTCGCCAGCACTGGCACATCTTCTCCGAAGCAACCCGACGATCAAAACGGTTGATTGATGCTGTATCGGACCAGCATGGTGGCTGATTCTCCCGGTTTCGGGTCTGTCAACTTAACTCAACGGCGTAACTTCTTTCACTTTTGTTACTTGCGTCCCGCGCTCAGGCGTCCGTCAAACGTGATGTCGAAGGCGTTCAGGGCGGCCTTCCACCGGTTAGTCCACCGCTTGCGGCCCTTCCCGGTCGGGTCCAGGCTCCGGATCGCCAGGTACAGGCACTTCAGCGCGGCCGCCTCGGTCGGGAAGTGGCCGCGGGCGTTGACCGCCCGCCGCAGCCTGGCGTTAATCGACTCGATCGCGTTGGTCGTGCAGATAACCGTCCTTATCTCCCGGTCGAACCGAAGGAAGGGAACGAATTCAGCCCACGCGTTCTCCCACAGCCGTATGATAGCGGGATAGCGCTTCTCCCACTTGCCGGAGAACTCGGCGAACCGGTCGAGCGCTTCGGATTCGGATGCGGCGGTGTAAACGGGCATGAGGTCTTTCGCGATCTGCGCCCAGTCCTTTTTCGACGCGTACTTAAACGAATTCCGCAGCAAATGCACGATGCAGGTTTGCACGATGGTCTTCTCCCAGACGGCGTTCACCGCGTCCGGCAGGCCCTTGAGGCCGTCGCAGACCAGCATGCACACGTCCCGGACGCCGCGGTTCTTGATCTCGGACAGGACCCGCAGCCAGAACTTCGCGCCTTCCCCGTCGCCGTGCTCCCCGGCCCACAGGCCCAGCACGTCGCGCTCGCCGTCCACGGTGACACCCCGCGCCAGGTAGACGGGCCGGTTGGCGACCTGGCCCTCGCGGATCTTCACGTTAATCGCGTCGATGAAGACCACTGCGTAAACGGGATCAAGCGGCCGGCTCTGCCATTCCGCCATTCCTTCCATCACCCGGTCGGTGATCGTGGTAATGGTCTGCTTGGAGACCTCGGCGCCGTAGACCTCGGCCAGGTGCGCGGCGATTTCCCCGTGGGTCAGCCCTTTCGCGGACAGGGAAATGACCATTTCATCGACCCCGGTCAGCCTGCGCTGCCTTTTGGCGACGATTCTCGGCTCGAAACTGGAATCCCGGTCGCGCCGCACGATGATTTCCACCGGCCCGGTATCGGTGAGCACCGTCTTAGCGCGCCGGCCATTACGGGAATTGCCGCCGTCACGGCCCGCCGGGTCGTTCTTGCTGTAGCCCAGATGGTCATCGAGTTCGCCTTCCAGGGCGCCCTCGATCACCATCTTGGTCAGCTTGCCCAGCAGCCCGCCCGGGCCGGAAAGCTTCAGGCCGCCGGCCCGGGCCCGCTCCGTCAGCTCGCGCAGCACTTGCTCATCGGCCGCCGACAGCTCCGCCCCGGCCTGGTCCCGGTCCTCTGTCACGTCAGTCACTGATGTCTCCTTCGGTCTCAGGAGTTACACCATTGAAATGGCTCTGTCGCACTTCCGGTGGTGACCGTGCGTGGCCTAAGCCAAGGAGGATGCGGTGGCGGAGGAGATCGAAGCCGGCGCGTCCGTACATCTGGCGTTTGAGCATTTTCGTCTTGCAGTTGACGCCTTCCGTTCGCCCGTTGTGATGCGGGAGGGTGAGCGCGGCGGTGGCGGCCTTGATGTCGAGGTCCAGGCCGCGGGTGAAGGAATGGAGCTGGGGAAGGTCAGCGGCCCGTGCTCGGGTGATCCACTGCTGGAGCCTGTCCTCGTTCCCGGGATCGGGGGCGAGCATGGCGGCGAAGGAGCCTATCAGGGCGGCCAGGGCTTTCATCTCCGGGCAGGCTGACGCGATCCGCCCGGCCGTCTCGCGCTGGCCGTTGTCCAGGTTCCCGGGGTTGCTGAGCAGGAGCCGGGCCGCCTTGCGGGGCGACAGGTGCGGCCGGGGCGCGTCGGCGCGTCCCTGGTTGAGGTAGCGGACCAGCAGGTTAGAGCTGCCCGGGTAGCCGAGCGGCCGGATTTCCCGCAGCAGCTGCTGCACCGGGACCCCGGGTTCCTCGGCGCGTCGTTTGCGCAGGTGATCGCGGTAGGGGTCGACGAGCGTGGGCCGGTACTGGGCGGCGCGGCGCAGTTTCCCGGGCTTGTCCGCCTTGTCGTAGCGCTTGACCGTGTTCATGGTCAGGCCCAGCCGGCGTGCGCAGTCCGCCAGCCCGGCGCCCTGGGCGCGCAGGTCGTGAACCTGCTGCCAGCGCTCGAGTGTCGTCTCGGCGCGCGTGCCTTCCTGCAGCGGGACGCCTTCGGCTTCCGCCCAGCAGGCAGAATGGGCGGCGGCTTCCTTCCGGGCGGCCTCGGCCAGGCCGTGCCACAGGTGCCAGCGGTCGCTGACCTGCACCGCAGCGGGCAGCGCGGAGCGGACGGCCTCCCCGTAGGCGCCGGAGCCGTCACGGGTGACGATCTCGGCGCCGGGATGGGCGCGGAGCCAGCCCGCGACGACATCGGCGGTGCGTCCTTCCAGGACATCGACGCGGCGGCCGGTCTCCGCGTCGATGAGGATGGTCGCGTAGACCAGGCCCCGGCGCAGCGCAAAGTCGTCGATGCCCAGGATCCGCGGCACTTCCAGGGCGGGAAGGGCGATCCCGAGGAGGACCCGCAGCGCGGTATGCCGGGAGACGCCGATGCCCAGCGCGGCCAGCAGCCGCGATCCCGCCCGGCCTGCTAATCCGCGCGCTGCGGCGCCGACCTGGCCGGTCAGCCGCGTGGTGCGCCGCTGGTAGCGGTCCAGTACACCGGGCACCTGCTCGCGGAACGTCTGCACCGGGCAGTCCAGGACCGGGCAGCGCAGCCGGCGCACCCGCAGCCGGACGACCACCCGCCGGCCATCGACCGGCACGTCAGCCGGCGACCGCTCGTGATGACCGTGCACCCGGCCGGTCTCCGTCCCGCAGCCGGGGCAGGCCACCGGCTGGTCCCGGGTCCTCGCCCGCACCACGATCACGCCGCCCGCGTCCCCGACATCCTCGATGACGAGCCCAGACAACCCAGAGAACACAATCCCCACAAGCTCTGCTGCATCAATCATGACCGATCGTGACACATCAGCACATTAAGCCACCACCGGAAGTGCGAGACAGACCCAGCCATTGAAATTACAGGCCCCCGGTTTCAGCCGAAGTCGACGGTGGTGTGGGGGTGGCGCAGGGTGGTGCGGACCTGGGTGGCGTCAGGGTGGCGGAGGTTGTCGAGGATGGCCAGGGCTTGCTGCCGGGCGTCGCGGGCGGCCTGGGGTTGCCCGGCGGTGTAATAGGTGTCGCCCAGACGGGCCAGGGTCCGGGCCTGGAGGTATCGGTTGCCGAGTTCGTGATAGAGGCTGAGGGCGTGGCTGTAGCAGGTGATGGCCTGGGTGTGGTCGCCGAGGTGGGCGTGGGCGTAGCCCAGGCTGTCCCAGGTGCAGGCCTGGTCATGGCGGTCGCCGAGGTCGCGTTCCAGTTCGAGGGCATGCTGGCAGCTGGCCACGGCATGCTGGTAGTTCCCGAGATGGGCGCTGTGCCAGCCGAGTGAGTTCAGCGCGTGGGCTTCGACCGCACGGTGACCGGCGGCGCGGGCTAGGGGCAGGGCCTGCTGATTGTGCTCCAGGGCTTCCTGGTGGCGGCCCTGGCTGCCGTAGGACCAGGCGATGTCGTTATGGGCGCGGGCCTGGCCGACCTGGTCGCCGAGCTCACCGTACAGGCGCAAGGCCTGCTCGAACTGGTCCTGGGCATCGGTGTGGGAATTCAGCATGGCGCAGGCGTGACCCAGGCCGCGGCAGGAATGGGCCTGCGCGGCTGTGTCGCCGAGATGCCGCGCGGCAGCTACGGCGGTGCGCTGGGCGGCTTCGTAGTCGTGCCAGTGAGCCCGCCGGTCCAGGAAGGTTCCCAGGGCCCAGGGGAGCTGCCAGGCGTGGGCGTCGAAGCCTTCGCGGGCGGCGAGCGTGACGGCGGAGAGCAGGACCGTGTGCTCGGCGTCGAACCATGCCATGGCCTGCCCGTAGCCGGTGCAACCCTCGGGTGTGACACCGGGCGGGGGTCGCTCCAGGCTGATCGGGTCACGCTGCGGGTACAGCCGCTGGTCAGCGGCCGCCGCAGTATTTAGGTAGTGATCCAGGAGCCGGCGTTTGGCGGCTCGCCGCCGGGCGGCGTCGTCGAACGTGCAGGCCTGCTCGGCGGCGTAAGTGCGGAGCAGGTCATGCAGGGTGTACCGGCCCGGGGCGTGCTCGGTGACCAGGCACGCACCGGCCAGCTGGTTGAGCAGCCCGCGCGTCTGGGTGAGGTCCAGGCCGGCGAGGCTAGCGGTAGCCGGCACGCTGATGTCCGGGCCCGGGTGCAGGCCCAGCAGTCGGAACAGCCCGGCCGCTGCGGCGTTCAGGTTCTGATAGGACCAGGAGAACACGGCGCGGATGCTGGCTGTGTCCTCCCCGGCATCCAGAGCATCGAGCCGGCTGTGCTCATCACGCAGCCCCGCGGCCAGGGCCGTGAGCCGGAATCCGGGACGGCTCGCGGCACGCGCGGCGGTGATGGCCAGCGCTAGCGGCAGCCCTCCGCACAGCCCGGCCAGCTCGGTGGCGGCTTCCGGCTCGCCGGTGACCCGGTCGGGGCCCAGGCGGCGCGCCATCAGCTCGGCCGCTTCATCGCCGGTGAGCGTGTCCAGGTTCACGAGCCTGGCCCCCTCGGCCGCGGCGAGCCCAGCGAGCTGGCTACGGCTGGTCACCACCACCAGGCATCCCGGGGCGCCGGGCAGCAGCGGGCGCACCTGCGCGGTGTCCCGGGCGTTGTCCAGCACGATCAGCATCCGGCGGCCAGCTAGCATGCTGCGGTACAGCCCGGCCTGTTCCGCTGGCCCCAGCGGGATCCGTCCGGCCGGGACCTGGAGGGCGTCAAGGAACGCCCGGATGACTTCACCCGGGGCAGCCAGTGTCCCCGCGGGGTCGAACCCGCGCAGGTTCGCGTACAGCTGCCCGTCCGGGAACCGGTCGGCGACCGAGTGCGCCCAGTGCACCGCCAGCGCGGTCTTGCCGATCCCGCCCATTCCCCCGATTACCGAGATCACCACCGCCCTGCCGGTCCCGTCCCTGCCGAGCGCCTGCTCCAGCAATCCGTCGAGGATCTTCAGCTCGGCGGGTCGGCCGACGAAATGAGCGACCCCGGCGGGCAGCTGCCGGGGGATTGGGTGTACGCCCCCGCTTACTGAGTCTGGCTCGCGGCCGAGCGGCTCCCGGAGATCAGACAGCAGCTGATCAGGAGCGAGCTCATCCGCCACGGTCTCCGCATCGTGACGGTCAGCCCGCATTCGCACGATGAGCTCATCGCCTGCCGTCTCAGGCAACCCCAGAGCACCTATCATCAGGCGGACTGACCGGGGATGCGGCCAGCGGGTCCGGCCACTCTCCAGGTTCCTGATCGACCGCACGCTCAGCCCCGACCGCGCCGCCAGATCCTCCTGGGTCAGCCCCGCCTGCTCCCGCTGGCCACGCAACCACAAGCTGACTTCCGCACCGCTACCGCCCTGGGTGGTCATGAGACTCCAGAAAGAACACGTTCATCCCCGTGATTTTGTCAATGTAGCTCTCCGAGGCGCCCGGCTGACACCAATAAAACAAGCAGTGGAAGCCGGGCACTGAGCAGCCTGCGGGTCGGCCAGCCTGTGTGTGCATCGCGCCGATCGTGATGACGGCACCGGCCAGGCTAGTGAACACCTTCAGCAGCTCTGGCACCGCGGGAATCTCGTTCGGCTTCGCGTCCACGGCCACCTGGCCCAGGACCGCGCCAATGCCGTGCGCCAGCGCAGCGGCCAGGTGCGGGGCCTTCCCGGTCCTGTCCTTCGCGCCGCGGACGGTCTTGCCGTCGATCGCGATCAGCAGCCGGCCGCCTGCGGCACCGCGCGGGTGTACAGCCACGCTCCGGGAACCCGGTCCGGCACATCGGCGCTGACCATGGCGAACGCGCGGCCGAACGTGGACTCCTCCGCAGGGCCGCGGGCTGCGCCCAGCACGGCTAGGGCCTCCGGCCTGGCATCGGTGGCCCACTGCCCGATCGCGGCGAACGACCGCGGCCCGGCGATCACCGCCGCGAGCGAAGCATCGCCTGGATTGTCGTTGAAGGCATCGCAAACGGTGACGGTTTCGGCCAGCGTGTTCTGAATGCTGCTGTTCGGGTAAGTGCTCATTATAGGCTCCGTGAGTCGGCGGGGAAGGACCGCCCGTTCAAATTGGCCGGGACGGGCATAGTGGTCGGGCGATCTCTTCGTATTCTGGGAGTATTTCCTTGGTGTAGTCTTCGATGGTGCCGGCATTTTCGAGTGACTTGTAGCTCACTTCGATCTTTTGCCATTCGGTGACCTGTCCGCGCACTTCGATCAACGCATCCCGCGCCTTACTGAATTCGCTTGCCACGGCTTCTCGCTGGGCGGCGGCGATAGTCCCGATTACCTGCTGTACCGCAGTTTCCGCGTAGCTGATTTCAGTTAGCGCATGGCCCATGCCGTCGGTGCTCTGGACGCGGCCAGCCGTGTCGATCGCCAACTGAAGCGAGCCGAACGCGGTCTGCAATTCCTCGTTCAGCACGGGGAGGCCATCGCCGATCCGCGCGCTGATCTCTGCCATGACCCTTCCGGCCTCGCCCAGCCAGTCCTTCACGTTTGCTTTGCTCGGGTCGCCCGCGATGTCGCGGATGATCTTGACCTGGGAGGTGAGCTTGGCGATGATCACGTCGTCGGTGATGGCGGGGAAATCTGTGGCCGGGACGCCGAGGATTTCGCACACCCTGCCCTGGAGAGCGCTAGCCACGGCGGCGTCGCCGGCGTTGCTCTCGGTCAGCTTGATTGTGGCGTCCTCATCGCCGCCGAAAGTCTCATTGGCGAGCAGCGCCAGGTGCTTGGGCTTGATGCCCTCAGGCAGTATCGGATCGTTGGTAAGGCCGCGCCCCTGGTGAACCCGGGTCATGGGTAGGGAGCAGTCGTAGGTCCTGACTCCCTCGTTCGGCTGGCTGGTCGGCAGCGCTACGTTTTCATAGCAGAGCTCGTTCTTCTCATTTACGCTCCAGCGTCGGAGGTTTTTGCCGCTGGTGCGGTAGCGCTTAGCGGAGAATCCGACAAAGCGTTCCGTCTGGTAAGAGATGAAGGTGCCATCGGGATCGGCCCGGTTCAGCTCCAGCCGAATGCGGGTGAAGTTTTTCGTGACGGTGTCGTACTGATAGTACGAGGAAAAAGTCTTACCGGGTGGCTGAGTGAACCAGGACATTATCATGATGCTTCCTTTCAGCCGTGAGTCCTGACTTGTAACAATTTAGTGTGCTGCTGTCTGGCCGTGGATTTGGTCGATTGCTGCCTGGAGTTCGGGGCAGGGGGTCGGCGGCGGTGATGGTGTACTGTCCGGCCTGGACCTGGATGGTGCGGTAGCGGCGGGCGGTCTCGATGTTCCACAGCTCGTGGTAACTGCCGATGATGAACTCCGGGGTGACCGGGGTCCCGTCGGGGCAGGCCTGCAGGTTAGTGGCGTATCCCTGGAGCCCGGCCAGGTCCCGGGCCCGGGCCTCGAGTTCGCGGTTGACCGTCTTGACCGGCGGGTGAGGGGAAATCCGCCGACCGTTATTGCCGGTTATATCGCCGGTCAGACTTCCTGGCCGGCGGTCTCACTCCCGCCTACGCTGTCGTGAAGAACCCGCCATTCCGCCGCAGAGAAATCGCACCACGCCTATCAATCCAGCGTAACGATAGCGGCGGAGAGCCGCCGAGGAAAATCGTAAAGTCCAGCATTTACCCCGCGCAAACGAACGGAGCATATAAAGCTCATCGAACCGAGCGTGCCACGCTGATCACATAAGCCGTGACGGCCCTCATTATTCCTTTGGCGACGGCTACCGAACTCGAGGAGGTTCCCCGACATCGACGACAATCCCCACTCGATCGGAGCGTAAGTGATTCTAGCCTGTACGTCTTCGTAACAATAAGATTCCTATGTCGGAACGCTCGGAGTCGCCGAAAAACCCTGTAATAGTAAAGTGTGAGCGGCCTGTGAATCCGCGCTAACCAAGCGCCATCGGACTGCCAGCTTTAGCCACAATCTCGGGAATAGCGATCAGCACTAGCTTTCCTGGCAAGGCCATAAGGAAAAGTCGTGACGGATGCTGTAATGCTGGACCGGTTTGAGTCGCTGGTATCGCCTTTCGGCGTGCTTGCAAGCGTCGAGCGTTACCCGGCACCGCGCGGCCTCAGTGCCGCGTCTATTGTTATTTCTCACTTCGGCGACAGGTTGCCCGTCCCCAGCATGCGATGTTACGGAGATGCCGGTCGACTGCGCCGCTCCGCGCCGCGGAAATCAGCAAATGTCGCCAGCGGGCGGACCTTGGGAAACGATGAGGAAGCTCGCCTCATAGCGATCGCGGAGGGCGCCGAACGTTATTCTGGGGGTCACTTCAACGAACCCCTGAAGTGGGCAGCTTACCGGGAACTTGATGGCTCTGCACTGGACCCGCTCAGGATCGCGCAGTGCTCGGCCGCAGAACTCTCCGCACCGGGCTGCCCGTTGCGAGCGCTGAATCCCGATATGCCTATACGATGGATCCGCGGAGTTGACCTCGCTACCGGAATCGTAACCTGGGTACCGGCCGTTATGGCCTGCTACGCCCTGCGTGATACAGCCCCATCGGAAGAATTCTGGTACCGGATATCCACCGGATACGCCGTACACACCGATCCCATTGAGGCGCTCGTACGGGGCATCTGCGAGGTCATCGAACGGGACGCTATAGCCGTCTCATGGCTGCAAAAGCTCCCCCTCCCCTCCGTTGCCGACCGTCATCTTTCCGACCAGGCGATTCAGTTGCTCGCCTGGAGCCGACGGCATTTCATCGACACCTGCCTTTTCGATGCAACGACCGACATGACGGTCCCCACCGTTTTCTGCCTGCAGGTCGCGCCGCACGATCTGAGGGCCGCCCACGTGCTGGGCTGCGCGACCGGGCAGAGCATCCAGTCAGCCGCGGAACGCGCCCTGTTGGAGGCATGTACCAGCCGATCCCGCTTCTACACGGACGAGGAACCCCCGGAGAACCTTGGGGACCTCAGTTCCCTCGGCGACGGCTGTCACTACATGGCCAGACCAAGCAGGGCGGCAGCGTTCAGCTTTCTTCTAGAAGGTGCCCGCGACCGAATTGCTCCCGAGCGCCATTCCCTGCCGGACAACCCCCGGGAGACACTCGCGTGGCTGCTTACAGCGCTATCACGTAAGGGGATGCAGGTGATCGCGGTGGACCGCACCACTCGCGAGCTCACTATGGCAGGCCTGACGGCAGTCAGCGTAGTCATACCGGATCTGCAGCCTATGAGCTTGCTTCCGCTGGCTCAATATCGCGCTCATCCCCGGCTTTATGCTGCGCCCCAACTCATGGGCTATCCCAGTATGACGGAAGAGGAGCTGAATCCGTGGCCGATACCATACGCATGACATCCGCGACGTCCGGCAAAGTCGCGCTGGCCGGGGTAGGGCCGTTTGGTGCTCATGTTGCCTCCCTGCTCGCTACGGCACTTCCCGGCGGCGGGAAAGTAGACGCTACCCTTGCCGGGATCTCAGCAGCCCTCGCCGAACAGGCCAGTGCCGTAGTCATCGCCCTATCGCGACCCGACCCCACACTATGCGACACCATCGACGCCTTGTCATATCGGCACCAACGGCCCTGGCTACCCGTCATCATGGAACATCCGGTGATCCGGATCGGACCGCTGGCCCGCCCGCCCGCCGGGCCATGCTTCCGCTGCTATGCTCGCCGACGGCGCCAGCACGATCGCCAGCCGTGGGTCACCGCCGCCCTCCTGGCCGGCAACGACCGACAGCAGGTCTGCGGACCCGGCGGATACCTGCCGCACCACGCCCGCCTGGCCGCAGCCATAGCACACGATGCAGTACGCTCCCTGCTGGAAGATTCCCCCAGCCAGGCAGCTCCGGAGCCTGGCAGCGTCAGTACTATCCGCCTCGCCGACATGGGTCTCAGCCTGGGCCTGAGATCGAGTGGCGTCATCGCCTGCCACGACTGCGACAGATGCGGCGTGGCCGCGTTGCCTGGCGCGTCTGACTGGCTCATCGACTTGGCGCTCTCGCTTAACGCGGACCGGGCCGACCGCGACCCGATAGACCCGCACGAGGACGTGCGGCAACCGGACTCGACATGGGCTGCACGGTGAGCGGCCACGCGACAGCCTCGCCCGGTGCAGATCTGGCACGTCGGCCGAGAATGCGCCGCGGCCTAGTGGTGCTTCCGCTGGATGACGGGCTGCTTATCGAGGGCGGCCCAAGTCGGCAGGTGCTGACCGGCTCCGCTGCATCGTCGCTCCTGCCTCGTCTGCTGCCGATGCTGGACGGTCAGCGCAGCAGCGAGGAGATCCGCGCGCAACTCTCGCTTAGCCCGCGTCAATTCGACCGGGCCTTGAGCCTGCTCAACCAGCGCGCGCTACTGGAATGGGTACGGCCGGACCGTGCGGCCGAATTCGCAGCCGAGCACGTGGCGACCTACCTATCGCGTACTCTCAGCCTCACCGAGGACCACAGAAGCACTGATGACCTGGCCGAGGAACTCGCGTCGGCTACCGTCCTGATTGTCGCACCGCCACTGCTGGCTAGGCCCATGGCGGCGGACCTTTCGGAAACGGGCGTCGGTACCGTGACCATCCTCGAGTCAGGCGCGTTGGCGAGCACACGCGTCAAAGCGACAGGCCGGTGCGTCGCCGCGGTTTTCGACGATTCGGTGAACCAGGAAGCGTTCGGTGAGGTCATCGAGGCATGCCGAGAACGCGATGTGCCGGTGCTGCGCTTTGCCGGGACGGCTGACGCCGCAGAAATCGGCCCGATTTTCTTTGGGATCGAGACAGCATGTGTCTCCTGTTTCCGGCGAAGCCGAGGGTCGGCCGGTGAGAAACCAGGCGAGCCTGCACCGGACGGGCTCAGCCCACGTGAACCACATACCGCTGGAGGCGGAACTGCCGGAAGGGAAGTGACCGGGATGCTGCCCGGTCTCGTCGTTTCGGCCCTGCTGGCCATACTGCTCGGCCAGTACGCTTCATCGCCATGGCGCCTGGCCAGGACAAGCCTGCCCAGTATGCTGACCGATTTGTACGATGTCATACCCGACCTCGAGTGCGGTTACTGCGCGGGAGGGGCGGCACCGGAGGACGCCACCTCGCAAGCCTGCCTGGCTTACGAGTGGAGGATGGGCAAGTGGCCCGTTTTTCTCACCGCAGGTAGAGCCACGTCGCCGGCCGAAGCTCATCGTCTGGCCGCGCTCCGGCGGGAGCGCGAAGACTTGCCTTCGTCGCCACGCCACCGCCTGCCGGACCAGCACCACGTTCCGGCGCCCGGTGCCGCCGGCCATTCCCGCCGCCTAGACGAGTCCGTGCTGGCCGGAATGCTCGTTCGGACGGCCGGATTCCGGCCGACGGCGGGGTCACCCGACGCTCAGGCGTCCAGTTCTCGCTGGATGGCGAGCGGGGGAAATCTGGCGTCGGTTTCTCTGTACCTCATCACGGAATCAGACATGTTCGGGCTGCCGGGGACGGTTTCCCGCTACGACGATGTCGAGCACCAGATCGTCAGCGTTCATGCCGATCACATACCGCTAGCCCAGGTCCTGGCCGGGACCGGCTTGGACGCCGCGTACACCGACCTGGTGATCGTCCTGACGGCAGCGGTCGGCCGGCTGGGCAAGAAATATCACGACTTTGCCTGGCGGCTAGCCCACCTTGACGCGGGGTGTGCGGCAATTCAGTTGCGGACAATAGCGGGCGGCTACGGCGTGCAGGCCACTTTCGCCGCCGCGTGGCCGGCTCAGCTCGGCCAGACGCTCGAACTCGATCCGCGTCGCGAGATCGTGACGGCGGTGGCGGGAATTTCCGCCCTAGGGCACCTACCAGCGGAAGGACCATCGCGATGCCAATGATCATCCCCGGCGCGCAGTCCCGGCAGGTCGCAGAGGCAATGCAGGCTCGACAGCCTCGGTTCCCGGCCGAGGGCACGGCCGGAGCAGCCGGCTTCCCATGGCAACGGAGAGCAGCCGCGGGACACGATGCCCTCGCACCTGGCGTAGCCGACCTAAACTGGCTGCCAGGACCGATCGAAGATGTGCTGGCCCGGCGCAGATCGGTCCGGGTCTTCGGGCCCGACCCGGTGCCTTGGTCGCTGCTCAAGGCCACCGTCACCGCAGCCTGCGATGCCGTAGAGGCAACATGGCCGTCCCAGTGCGACAGTGTTGGGAATTTGACTGTCCTGGCAGCGGCGTATCGCGTGGACGGGATGGCCAGGGGGCTGTACGCGCCCAGCATCGACCCGAGCGCGGAGCCGCCCGGCACGGACGATGCCTGCCTGGAAGCTCTGCCCGCGCTCTACACCGACGCACCCGCCCTGCTGCTGATATGCGGGGACCTTAACGGAGCCTGCCGTGCCGCGGGAGCAGCGGGCTACCCGTCCATGCTCGTCCGCGCTGGCGCGATAGGTTACGCGGCCTGGCTGTGGGCCATTTCCGCTGGGCTGGCGGCATCCGTCTACGCTTCCCCATCCCACCGGGTGACGGGCGCCGCACGCCAGCTTGACGCGAACCTACGGCATCTATTTACCGTGGCCCTGGGCGTCCCGGCCGACCGGGGCGAAGCGCGCGACGGCATGGCGTTGGGCCATGCTGCGCGTTAGCAGAATCCCGACGGCTGACCGGCGCGAACAGAAGGTCTGGCCGCGCGTCGTCGAGCGCTTTCGCAGTTACCGGTGGATGCTCTGCGGGACAGCTCTCCTGGTGGTCATTTCCGTAGGCTTGAATATGGTCGGCCCGCTGCTGCTGCAGCGGATCATCAACGAAGCGCTGCCCCGGCACGACACC
>Ga0302325_10020391_pt1 | contig 13902 bp, 15 predicted proteins | sample Palsa_T0_2_FD_201948 | JGI IMG/M metagenome (GOLD analysis project Ga0302325, IMG submission 201948) | Peat permafrost microbial communities from Stordalen Mire near Abisko, Sweden - Palsa_T0_2 | ecosystem: Environmental > Terrestrial > Soil > Palsa > Peat permafrost | place: Sweden: Abisko... | reverse complement strand
CCACGGCGGTCATCTGATCGCCGCCATGGAGTGCATGATCACCGTATTCAGGCCGGCCGGGATCCACAGGCCGAGAACCAGCAAGATGACGAGCCCCGCGGCCAGCGGGGCCACGCCGGCCCAGGCCGCGGCGCGGCCGTGGTAGGGATTCGGCGGCGCCGGTGATTCCCCCGTCGCCATCCCGGTGGTGATCCGCGCGAACGCGATGAACGCCACCGCGAGCAGGCCGAGCAGCAGCAGCGGGAGAACCGGGCTGGCGGTGGCGAAGCCAGCCCGCACGATGGTGAATTCGGACAGGAACAATCCGAACGGCGGGGAGCCGAGAACCGCGAACGACCCGAGCAGCAGCGCCCCGCCGGTGAACGGCACCGCCGCCAGCAGGCCGCGCACCGGCCCGGATTCCCGTGTCTGGTAGCGGAGCGCCACATCCCCGCTGCCCAGGAACAGGACCGACTTGGCGACGGCGTGGTTCAGGGTGTGCAGCAACGCCCCGTACAGCCCGAGCACCCCGCCGAAGCCGAGCGCGATCGCGATGATCCCCATGTGCTCGACGGACGAGTACGCGAACAGCCGCTTGAAGTTCATCCCGGGGGGATGACCCGCGGAACCCCGCCTGATCATGAACAGGACTCCGATCACGACCGAGGCGAACCCGAAGGCCAGCAGGACTCCCCGCGGGTAGGCGTCGCCGAGCCGGACCCTGGCGATGGCCAGGAACCGGATGATCGCGTACATGCCGGTATTGAGCAGGGCCGCCGAGAGCATCGCGCTGGCCGGGCTAGGTGCTTCGGCGTGCGCGTCGGGCAGCCAGGTGTGCATCGGCGCCAGGCCTACCTTGGTGCCATAGCCGACCACGGCCAGCAGGAAGGCCAGCCGCAGCGGCGCCGGGGCCAGCGCATCCGCGTGCGCGAACAGGTACGGCCAGGTCAGCCGCAGGTTCGAGGTGAGGTGCAAGGCGCTGCCCGCATAGAACAGGTAGAGGGTGCCCGCCAAGGCGATCGTCACGCCGAGCGAACTGATGATCACATATTTCCAGGCGGCCTCCAGCGAGCGGGCTTTCCCCTCCAGGCCGACCAGGGCGGCGCTGGCCAGCGTGCTCGCCTCGATCAGGACAAAGAGCAGCCCCAGGTTGCCGGTCTCCAGGGACGCCAGCATCAGGGACGCGAACAGGCCGAAGAACACGAAGTACAGCCGGACCTGGAACCGGGTGAACGCCCCGGCATCCTCCTCCGCCGACACGTACGCGATCGAGCCCACCGCGGCCAGCAGGGTCACCCCGCTGACGGTGAGCAGGAAGAAGCTGCTGAGGGTGTCCACGTAGAGGAAACCGCCTGCGCCCTCCAGCGGCGCCCGGTGCAACTGCGCGGCCAGCAGGACGACCGCCGCCGCCAGCGAGATGGCTGCGCCGGCCGCGCCGGCGATTCCGGCCGCCCGGGCCCGGGCGCCGGACAGGGCGGCGGCCAGGCCGGCCAGCGGGCCGGCCACGATGAGGATCGCCAGGGCGGTCATCCGCGCAGTCCTCTCAGCTCACCGGCGCTGGCTTCAGCTAGCTGCCGGGTCAGGCCGGACACGAACACCAGCATGATCAGAACGCCTGCGGCGACATCCAGGAAGATGCCCGCCTCGACAATGAACGGGAAGGTGGCCACCAGGGTGATCGCGCCGAGGAAGACACCGTTCTCGACGATGAGCCAGCCGATCAGCTGGGCGACGGTGTGTCGGCGGACCACCATGGCCAGCGCGCCGAGCAGGATCACCGCGGTGGAAAGGGGCACCACGGCCGCGGCCACCACGCCGCGGGGTATCAGCTCGGGACGCGTGACCAGGTAGGCGAAAGCGGTCAGCGCACCGCCCGCGATGAGTGAGGTGGACAGGCCCGTGGAGATCGCGATGTCGCGGCTCAGGGCCAGCCGGCGGACCAGCAGACGGCGGGTGGTAACGGGGATCCCGATCCCTTTGACCGCGAGCGTGAGCCCGGCGAGGATCCACAGTTCGATGCTGTGGAACGTCCACGCGACGACTGCGGCGGCGAAGGACAGCACCACCGACTGAGCACCGTAATAAGCGACGTAGCGGTTGAACAGCTTGGAGCCCAGGCAGGCGAACGCCAGCAGCAGGATCAGCACCCCGGACAGGTCGAGCAGCACCCCGGCCGGGCTGGTCGCGGCGAGTTTCTCCACGCCTCACGCTCCGATCACGTACGAGGTGGCGATGCCGACCAGGGCGAGCAGGAACGACGCGCCGAGAAACTCTGCGATCCGGAAAAACCGGAGCTTCGCGAACGAGGTGTCGATCACGACAATCGCCAGCCCGCACAGCGCGAGCTTGCCGAGCAGCACGGGGATGGCGAGCAGAGCACTGGGCACGTCACTGGTGGTGCCCAGCCCCCAGGGGATGACGAAGACGTTCATGAAGATCGACGACATCAGGAACAGCTTCATCCAGCTGCCCCACTTGACCAGCGCGTACTCGCGGCCCGAGTACTCCAGGACGCGGCCTTCCTCGATCATCGAGATCTCGGTGGATCCGCCCGGATTGTCGATTGGGATCCGGCCGTTGTCCACGAGGACGATCATGAAAAATGCCACCAGGCCGAGCAGGTGGGTGGGGAGCACCAGCACGTACGGGGAGGAGGCGATGGCGTGGTTCATCAGGTAGGGGTTGTCAGACGCGGACACCGCGCCGACCGTGAAGAACACGAGGATCAGCGCGGGCTCGGCCATGCTGCCGATCCAGCTGGCCCGGCTCGCGCCGAGCCCGCCGTACGGGCTGGCGGTGTCCAGGCCGGCCAGTGAGATCACGAAACTGGCCAGGGCGAGGACGAAGGCCCCGCCGATCAGGTCGCCCAGGAACGCCAGCGGCAGGGGAGTGCTGGTGATCACGGGAACGATCACGGACACCGTCAGGTAGCAGGCGAAGGCCACGAAGGGCGCGCCGCGGAAGACCCAGGAGGCCTGGTTGCTGATGGCGCTGCCCTTGCGCAGCAGCTTGCCCAGGTCGCGGTAGGGCTGGAGCACACCCGGCCCGCGCTTGGAGCCGACCACGGCTTCAGCCCGGGCCAGCACCCCGGCGTAGAGCGGCGCGGCGGCCAGCACCACGAAACTCTGCAGGAACTGGATGAACAGCGGTCCCACCCGCGCCTCCACCTGTCGCTCCGACGTCCGTAACGCCTGTACAGGTAGAGGCCATCAGCCGGCTTAAAGAACCCGGCGGTACGCGAGCCTCATCGCGTGATGCCCATCACCATACACCGGCAGCACGGATTTGCCGGAGACATGAAGTCCAGGTGCTGGGAGCGCGAATCACGGCGCGCCCAGCAGCAGGACCGGGATCCTGCTGGACTTCGCCGCGGCCTCCGCCACATGGCCGAGCCGGTGGCGGAGCAGCCCGCCGTCACCGTGCCGCCCGAGCACGAGCAGATCGAAGCCATGCTCGTCGGCGTAGTCGCAGATCGAGCGGGCCACCTGCGGACCCTCGGCAATCTGGAGGCTCAGCCGGGCGCGAGAGGTGGCCGCGACCGACTCCCTGACGAGTTCGAAGACGCGTTCCGTGCGCTCGGCGCGGGTCGCCCCCCCGCCGTGCTCCCGCTCCCCTTCTCGCCCCTCTTCCATGTGCGGCGACGCGGGCACGATCGCCAGGGCCACCACATGCCCTGACTCGTCGCCGACAACGGCGGCCGCCGCCCGCAGCGCGGCCATGGCATCAGCCGAGGCGTCCCAGGCGACCAGCACCCTCCGGAACGGGCGGGCCACCGCGGCGAGCTGGTCATGGCTGGTATCGGGAGCAGAAAACATCACAGCCTCCACTCGCCCCGGACCCGGGGAGGAGCCTCCGCTCGCCGAACGCGTCAACGAGGTGGGTCAGCGATGACCGGCGAGCCTCCTTGCTGCAAGACATTGTGATGCACACCACACGCGCAGACAAGCAGGCCAGGCTGACCGGTGCGCCGGGCGCACGGCAGAGCGCAGGCGGCCCGCCCGTCCACCGCAGCCATGACGGCATGGGCCTAGGATGGGCGGCAGGTGCTCGCCGTCCGGCTGGAACTGCCGGCGTGGCGCTGCCGGCGGTGGACCCCGCCGGGGCCGTGTTCACGCGGCCGATCCGCCACCTGGCCAATGGGTCCTGCCCCTGGATGATCGGGAGGCGGGACGGTGGTTGGCTTTTGTCTGCGTGTTTGGCGGTCGGCATGACCGGGGTCCGAGTCCGCGATGTGTCGGCACTGGAGATCCTGGACTCGCGCGGCCGCCCCACGCTGCAGGTGGCGGTGACCTTCTCCGATGGGACCAGCGGCCTGGCCGGCGTGCCGTCGGGTGCTTCGACGGGCAGTGGTGAAGCTGTTGAGCGCCGCGACGGCGATCCAGGCCGGTATGGCGGTCTGGGGGTTCTCGCCGCTGCCGAGTCGGTCCAGGGCGAGATCGCCGACCTCCTCCGCTCGGCTGACTGGGAGGATCTGGAGCAGCTCGACGACGCGCTCATCTCCCTGGATGGCACGCCGGGCAAGTCCCGGCTGGGGGCCAATGCGATCACCGGGGTATCGATGGCCTGCGCGCGGGCCTTCGCCGCCGGCTCTGGCCGGCCGCTGTGGGATTGGCTCACCCCGCACGCCGTCACCGCGCGGCTGCCGGTCCCGCACTTCAACGTGATCAACGGCGGGGCGCACGCACCCAATCTGCTGGATTTCCAGGAGTTCATGATCGCACCGCTGGGCGCGCCGTCCCTTCCGGAGGCCGTGCGGGCCGGAGCCGAGGTCTATGCCGCGCTGCGCCGGCTGCTCGCCGATTCCGGCCACTCCACCGGGCTCGGGGACGAGGGTGGCTTCGCCCCCGAGGTGAGCGAGCCCGAGGAGGTCCTGCGGCTGCTGGTCGTGGCCATCGAGGCGGCCGGGTACGTGGCCGGCCCGGACGGGGTCGCCATCGCCCTGGACCCGGCGGCCAACGGGTTCCGCGAGGACAGCGGCCGGTACCGGGTCGGCGACCAGAAGCTCACCAGCGACGAGCTGATCGAGCGGTATGCCGGCATGGTGGCCCGGTTCCCGGTCTGGAGCATCGAAGACGGGCTCGCCGAAGACGACTGGGCGGGCTGGCAGCGGCTCACCGAGCGGCTCGGCCCGGCGGTGCAGCTCGTCGGGGACGACATCTTCGTCACCAACCCGGTCACCATCACCGACGCGGTCGCCGAGGGAATCGGCAACGCGGCCCTGATCAAGGTGAACCAGATCGGCACCGTCAGCGAGACCCTGCGCGCGATGACCGTCTGCCGGATCGCGGGCTACGCGCAGATGATCTCGCACCGGTCCGGGGAGACGACCGACACGTCCATCGCGGACCTCGCCGTCGGGACGGGCTGCGGGCAGATCAAGACCGGGGCACCAGCACGCGGCGAGCGCGTGGCCAAGTACAACCGGCTAGCCGAGATAGCCGCGGCCACCCCCAGCCTGCCCTATGGGCTGGCCAAGACCTGATTCGTGCCGTACCCGGCGGTGGGCCTCGCCGGGGCCGCTTCGAGGCGGCCGAGACGCCATCTGGCCAATGGGTCCTGACTCTTGGACGACTGGGAGGCAGGGACTATGGCAAGCAATTCAGCTAACCCTTCACGGTGCCGGCTGTGGCCGCTGAGCGGCCCCTGGCAGTGGCTGTTCCGTCAGCGGGGCAACGGACTGCCGGACGACATCTGGGTACCGGTGCTCCTGGTAGATAGCCGGATCGTCGGTGCCTTGCTGGCCGAACTGCGGAGAGCTGGCATTCCGGCCTACTGCGCCCGCTTCAGGCGCGGCTGGCACGTCCCCGCGCAGCCGAGCATGTGGTGCGTGTGGGTGGGCCGAAGCGCCTACCCCAGAGCCGAGGAGAGGCTCGCCGCAACAGTGCCGCGGCTTGTCCGCAACCTCTACCGCAGGCCGGTGGGGCCTGCGGGTTACCGCTGAGACGCTTCTCCTGCTGACGGCGGCGGGGGGCGAGACCGGCTATCGCTCCGGATCGGGGCCCCGATGTATCGTCGAAAGCGGATGCGGCGGAGGGGCTCGCCGAGACTGCGGTCATCGCAAACGGTCCCTGCCCGAACTCGGGTAGGAGGCCGCATGTCCCCGCCTGACCGCAACATGCCACAAGTGCGCCCTGACGTCATAACGCCGGTCCCGGACGCATGCCGGTGCCGCACGGCGAGCCGTCCCCCGCTGCCCGGGAAAACCGGGGCGGAGCTGGCCTGGCTGGCGCACTTGTATATCTGTGACGGGCTGTCGACCTACCGCATCGCCCAGCTCGCTGGCCTGGACCGGCAGCGTGTCACCCGCCTGTTGCGCCGGGCCGGCGTGCCGTTGCGGCCCCGGGGCGCGGGCGGGATACGGCCGGAGAGTCGGCGCGGCGATCCTGCGGATCTGGCCGGGATCCTGGCCGAGTTGTATGTTGACTGGCGCCTCACCACCGCGCAGATCGGGGAGATGCTAGGAATTCCCGGCCGTACCGTGCGTGACCGTCTCCGCCGGTACGGCATCCAGGCGCGTACTAAGGGCGGCTGCGAGCGCGAGGACCGGCGGATCCTCCCGGCCGATGCCCTCTGGGCCCTGTATGGCCTTGAAGGCCTGTCGGCCGACGATGTCGGCCGGAAGCTGGACACTTCCCGCAAGACCGTCCTGCGCACCGCGCACGATCTGGGTTTCCCAGTCCGGACCGGCGGCGCTGTGCCACAGTCCGGCCCAGCCGAGATCCAGCTGATCAACTCGCTGTACGCCGATGCCCTCGTGGACGCCGTCCTGGCTGAGCACAAGATTCCGCACGTGCCGGCGGGCGGCCTGATCTGGCAGCGCTTCCCGGAGCCGGTCCCGCTCAGCAGGCAGCTCGTGGAAGACCTCTACCGGCGCTGCGGTGTCGGCCTCAACCACATCGAGTTGCTCACCGGGCAGCCCGCGCAAACGGTGCGGGGCTTCATGCGCCGCACCGGAATCGCCAGCCGCCATCCTGGCGGGCGGTCGCCGTTCCTGCGCAGGTGGCGCGCCGGAGCCGCCGGCGAGCCAGGCAAGCACGTGTCAGGCAACCATGCGTGAGGAGGCCGGATGTCCCGGGTAAGCGAGCGTGAAGTTCTGCTGTTGTGGCGCACAGTGAGCGCCTTCCGCTCTGGTGCGCGCCCTGGATGTGCGGCCCGCGGCGTCCCCCCCGCCAGTCACTGCCCGCTGTATGCAGGCTGCCCGCGCTGGCAGGGACAGCCGGATGATCACCTCGCCAGCCTTGACGAGACCTGGCAGCAGACCGAGCGGCGGCGGGCCACCTGGCCGTGTTCCCGGCTTCTCGACCTGCTGGCGCCCGGCGTCACCAGGATCGGCAACTGATGGCCAGACAGGACAGGCCCGTGGAACCCCTGTGAAGTAACATCGTGTTGGCGTTGTGCACTGCCCGGCGATGGACCCCGCCGGGGACGAGCCGTTTTAGCGGACGTCCCGAATGCCACCTGGCCGATGGATCCTGCTCCCTGCATGGTGGAGGGCTGGATCATGCCGGCACCGATCTCCCGTCCGGTTCGCACGCACCAGCGCGGGACGTTGTGGTGGCTCCCGTCAGGCGGGCAGGGCAACGGCCTTGGCGACGCCGCGTGGGCACCGGTCCTCGATTTGCCAGCGGGCATCGTGGCACCGCTGCTGCCCGCCTTCAGCGCAGCGCATGTCCCCGCATATGCCGCGCAGCCGCATCCGTTTTCCCGGTGCATTGACCGCCGGGTGGGTGCCAGGCGCGGCTGGCGGGTCTGGGTGGGAACGAGCGCCTATGGCCGGGCCGAGGACGTCCTCCTGTCGGTGATGCCGGCCCTCGCGGATCTATCCGGGCGTCACGAGAAGTCCCGGGATGAGTAGCGCGGGACAGCCGGACGGCGATGCCGCCGGGTCCAGTGCCTCCGCCCTCCTCGGCCGTCCGACTCTGGGTGACGCGGTTGTCCGCGCCGACCGGGCGCTTTTCGCTGCGGTGCGGGCCCACCGCAGCGGCCCGGCGGTATCCGCCGCGAGAACGGTGAGCGGGCTGGCCGAACCGCGCATCGTCTATCCGGGGCTCGCGGCCGTGGCGGTTTTCACCGCTCGCCGGGCGGGCTGGCGGGCAGCGTTTTCGCCGTGCCTGGTCGTGGCCAGCGGTGCCGCGGCGCGGCATGTGCTGGCCGGGGTCATCGCGCGGCCACGACCGCCCGCCGATGCGTGGCTGGCGCCCCCGAAGGGGTTCAGCCTGCCGTCCCGGCATGTCACCCTGGCCACGCTGGCCGCTGGGGTCGCGGTACGCGCGCTTGGCGTGCGCGGCAGGCCGGGGCAGGCCGCGCCGCTGCTGGCTGCGGCCGGGGTAGGCGCGAGCCGTGTCTGCCTGGGCGTGCACTGGCCGGGCGATGTCCTGGCGGGCTTGGCGTTCGCCGAAGTGTGGCTCCGGCTGACCGGCCGGTGGCAGAGGGCACCGGCTGCCGCGGCCTCGGGACAGCCGTGACCACGATCCAGCTGACCGCGAATGATAAACCGCGAGGAGAAATGACCATGGGCGTAGCCGACGGCATCGAATTGCGCTCCTGTCCGCCCCTTACCTGGGCAACCTATGGCGCCCAAACGGGCCGGCCCGGCCCGGTCTACTGCGGGAGATCTAGCAGCAACCACCCCATCCGGGAGCCGATGCTTCATGCCAGCCGCCACCCCGTTCCCCCGCGGCCCCTCCGTGCTCACCCTGTATCACGCCGAGGATCTGCTGACCGCGGCCGGCTGCCCGGCGTGCCGTTATGTGGCCGAGGCGAGTGACCGTTACCTGGCCTGGTTCGCCCTCGAAGGGCACGGCGACGCGGTCACGATCACGCGCCTATGCGCGTCGCTGGGCATGTGCCCGCAGCACACCCGCGGGCTGATGCGGCAGCCAGGGGCCGCCATCCGGCTGACCGCCGTGTACCGGTACCTGCTGCAGTCGGCCCGGGCGCAGCTGACCGGGCGGGCGGCGTCCCTCGCGCCATGTCCGGCGTGCGCACGTGAGACGGCGGCCAGGGACCGGGCCCTGGACACGCTCGTCACCGGGCTGGGCGGCGACGAGATCCGGGGTCTCTACCGTGAGCTGGGCGGGTTGTGTGTTCCCCACGTGCGCGCCGCGGCTGGCTTGCGCGCCCGGCGGCAGGTGATCGGCTGGCTGACCGAGAGCATGAACTTCCGGCTGGCTGGCGAGCCTCCCAGCCTCGCCGTCCTGGCCGGCTGGCCTGATGCTGACGCTGGCCCGCGGGCACGGCTGCGGGCATCGGTTCCGGCCCGCGGCGCCGCGGACCCGGACATCTGCCCGGTCTGCCTCGCCGCGGCCCGCGCTGAGCGGGACGGCCTGGCCCGGCTGGCCGCCGGCCCGGTGGATGGCCGGGTCGGCCGGGCAGGCTTGTGCCCGGCGCATGTGCACGACGCCTGCGCCGCGGCGAGCGGCGACCAGGCCCGGGCGGGCATGACGGCCCTGCTGGCCGGGCAGGCCCAGTGGTCAGCCGCCTGCCTGGCCAGGATGCTGTCAGCGCTCACCTCCCGCGCGGCCGTCCAGCCGGCCAGGCGGCTGCCACGTAGTGCGCTCCGAGCGTGGGGACCAGGTGACTGCCCCGTCTGCTGCGCCCGGGACGAAGCGGCCCAGCAGGAAACTGGCCGGTGTCGGCGCGAACTGATGAGCGCCGCCGCTGAGCGGGCGCTGCATCATCGGCCCGGATTGTGCATCCGGCATGTGCTCACCGTCCGCAGCGCCGATGCGGTGGCGGGCAGAAAGGCGGCCGGGGTGGCCGCCGGGCGCGCTGCCCGGCTGATCGATGAGCTCGGGGAGGCTTCCCGCAAGGCCACGTGGGCGGGCCGGCACGAAGCCAGGGGCCCGGAGATGACCGCCTGGCGGCGGGCCGCCGCCCTGCTGGACGGCGGCGTCCACGGCGGCGGCCCGGCCGGGGCCCGGTGAGAATCAGCCGGCCCCGGTGGCTGACCCGGGGCGTTGGCGGGGTGAGCCTGGCCAGTTTCTTCAGCGACTCCGGGCACGAGATCGCCACCTCGGTGCTGCCCGCCTTCCTCACCTCGGTCCTGCATGCCTCGGCCGCGGCCCTCGGGCTGATCGAGGGGATCGCGGACGGGGTGATGGGTATCGCCACCCTCGCGGGCGGCCCGCTGGCCGACGACCCGGCCCGGCGGGCCCGGCTGGCCCGCGGCGGCTACCTGGTACTGGCCGTGTTCACCGGCGCGATCGGGCTGGCCGCCACCGCGTGGCAAGCCGGTCTCCTGCGGTCTCTCGCCTGGGCCGCGCGGGGCCTGCGCAGCCCGGCCCGGGACTCCCTGCTCGCCTCGCTGGCCAGCGAGGATACCTTCGGGCGGGCGTTCGGGCTGGAACGCGCCGGGGACAACCTCGGCGCCGTCGCCGGACCTTTGCTGGCCGCCCTGCTCGTCGCGCTCGTCGGGATCCGGCACGCCATCTTCTTCTCGGTGGTCCCCAGCCTGTTCGCTGCCGCAGCGATCACCCTGGCCGCCCGCGAGGCCCGCCGGCTGCGCGGCGATACCAGAGCGCGGCAGCAAGTGCGGGAGAACCTGGGGGCCCTGCGCGACGCGGGCATCGTGCGGGCCCTCTTCCCGGTCACCGCGTTCGAGCTGGGCAACATGGCGACCACGCTGCTGATCCTGCGGGCCACCCAGCTTCTGCACCACGGCGGCCGGTCGCTGACGGCCGCCGCTACCCTGGCGATCCTGATATACGCGGCGCACAACGCCTTCGGCTCAGGCGTCGCCTACGCGGGTGGGCACTGGATCGACAGGACCCGGCCCCGCCGGGCCTTCGTGTCCGGGGCGGCGCTGTACGCAGCGGCCTATGCCATGTTCGCGGCCGGCCCACATTCACCGATCCTGATCCTGGTGGCATTCACCCTGGCCGGCAGCGGCATCGGGCTCGCCGAAACCGCCGAATCAGCGCTGGTCGCCTCGCTGCTCCCAGACCAGCTCCGGGGCACCGGCTTCGGCCTGCTCGGCGGCGTGCAGGCCGCCGGGGCCTTCACCTCCTCCGCCATCGTCGGCCTGCTGTGGGCCACCGTCTCACCCGCCGCCGGATTCGGCTACGCGGTCGCATGGATGGCCCTGTCCCTGCTCAGCTCGGCCTGGCTGCGCCCGCCGGGGGATGGTGGCCATAGTTGGGACGGCCACTGAGCCGGGGTATCGTCTCAGGCAACGGCGGAGGGGCTCGCCGTCCAATCGCGGGCATGCCGCCAACGGTCCCTGCCATCCGGCGGAGGCTGAGGCGTGCTCGATGAAAGTACCGCTGCCCGTGCGGGATGGTGCCCGCACGCCCGCGGCGTTTGGTGGCCACCCAGTGGGGAGACGGGCCGCTCGGCGGGCCGGCCTGATCCGGAACCCGGCGGACCTGCCGGACGCGGACCTGCCGGTGCGGGTCACCCATCTGTATACCTGCCAGGGACTGTCCACATACAAGATCGCCGGGGTGGTGGGCATCGGATTCAGCCGGGAAGACCGGCTCTCGGTCCCGGCCGAGGCCATTGCCGCGTTGTATGTGCGTTCCGGGCTTTCCGCGCGTCAGGTCGGCGAGGTCTTCGGTGTGCCGCACCGGATCGTGCTGCGCGCCGCGCACGACGTGAGGCTGCCGGTGTGCGTCGGCGGGCCGCCTGCGCGCACTGGGCCGGAGGAGATCGAGCTCGTCGAGGGCAGACAGCTGGGCCAATGGACACGGGGCCGTGGGCATGAGGGACGCGGCAGGCCGTGGGATGGCTGGCAGACTTGGCGGGGTGACCAGCGATGGCCCGCGCTCTGAGGCCGCCCGGCCGCGGCCCGGGCTGGGCCCGGACGTGCGCCGGGTGGCCGCGGTCGCGCTGCTGGCCGGCGCGGCCGCGCTCGGCCTGCGGGCGCGCGGCGCGACCACCCTGTCCTGGAACGCGACCGCCGTTTCCGCGGAGGGCGCTGCGGTCAGGGACATTCTCGGGATCCTGGCCCTCGCTAGCGTGCTGGCCTGCGCTGTCCTGCTGACCGCGGCGTTCAGCGGCCGGCGAAGGCGCCGCCCGCGCGGTGAGCCTCGCCACGTTCATGAAGAGCCGGCACTCCCCTGGTGGATCAGGCCGGCCACGCTGCTGCTCGTCCTGACCGTTCTGGTCGTGCCGTTCGTGCTGCTCATCTTCCAGGCCCACGGCCACCCGCAGACCCCGGCGACGCTACCCGGCGCTGTCGCGCCGCACGGCGGTATCGCGTCGCCCGCCGCCAGCCAGGCCCCGGGATCGCGGGCCCGGGCCGGGGGAAGCGGCGGGTGGCCGGCCGCCGCGCTGATCGTCTTGGCCGCCGCCCTCCTCCTGCTCTGGCGCGGTAACCGCCCGGCGGGAGCGCCCCCGGCCGGGGGATCCCCGCCGGTACCACCGCCCGTCGCGCCGCCGTCGCTGGCCGGCGCGCTGGCGGCCGGGGCCGCCGCCCTGGGCCGGGGCCAGGATCCGCGGGCCGCGATCATCAGCTGCTACGCCGCGATGGAGCGCAGCCTGGCGGCGGCGGGCTCGGTGCCGGTGGCGGCGGACACGCCCGCCGAGGTGCTCGCCCGCGCGGCATCGCGCGGGCTGGTCCGCTCGGCCGCGGCCGGCACGCTGACCAGCCTGTTCCGCGAAGCCCGCTACAGCGATCACCCCCTGCGGGAGGCTGACCGGGCCAGCGCGACCGCAGCCCTGACGCGGCTCCGTGACGATGTGGGGACCTACGAGGTAGGGAAGCACGAGGTGGGAGACGGCACGGTGGGAGACGCTGAGGTGGGGGACCACGAGGTGGGGAATGACGGCGTGGGGAATGACGATGCGGGGGACAGGGCATGACGGGCACCCGGGCCGCCGGGACGGTGGCCGTGAGCCTCGCCGTCGCTGGCGGCCTGGCGGCTTCGTACCCGGCGGGTGGATCACGCGGGCTGGTGATCGCGGCCACCGGCCTGGCCGTGCTCGCGCTCCTCATCACGCTAGCCGCCGTCCCCCGGGGCCCGGCTCTGCTCCCGTCGCGGCGGAGCCGCCGGACCGCGCCTGACGTCCGGGCCGCCGATTTCCCGTCCTACCGGAAGATCGCCGCCGACCTCGGGTGGGCCGCGGTCTCCATGCGGCATTACGACCACGTCACCCGCCCGCTGCTGTCCCGCCTGCTCGCCGTGGTGCTGGAGGACCGGCACCGGCTGGATCTGGATGGCGCGCCGGGGCAGGCCCGGCGCCTGATGGGTGCGGACCTCTGGCCGCTGGTCGACCCGGCCCGGCCGGCGTCGGACGACAGCAACGCTCCCGGCGTGGACCTGCCCACCCTGGCCCGGATCGTGACCCGGCTGGAGGAACTGTGACGACGGCCCCGGCTGTACCGGTCGCCGAGACCGCGCGGCGGTGCGCGCAGATCCTGGATGAGATCGAGCGGGTCATCGTCGGCAAACGGGACGCGGTCACGCTGGTCCTGCTCGGCGTCCTGGCTGCCGGGCACATCCTCATCGAAGACCTGCCGGGGCTGGGCAAGACGTTGCTGGCCCGCTCGTTTGCGACCGCACTCGGGCTGGAGTTCACCCGGGTCCAGTTCACTCCCGACATGCTGCCCGCCGACCTGACCGGGGCCCCGGTCCTTGACCCGCGCACCGGGGACGTCGTGTTCCGGCCCGGGCCGGTCTTCACCAACCTCCTGCTTGGCGACGAGATCAACCGCACGCCGCCCAAGACCCAGGCGGCCTTGCTCGAGGCCATGGGCGAAGGCCAGGTCAGCATGGACGGCCACACTCACCCGCTGCCGCAGCCGTTCATCGTGCTGGCCACCGACAACCCGATCGAGTACGAGGGCACCTACCCGCTGCCCGAAGCCCAGCTCGACCGGTTCACCGCCCGCGTCCGGCTCGGCTACCTCGACCCGGCCGGTGAGGCGGAGATGGCCCGGCGCCGGCTGGACCGCGGGTCGACGCCTCCCCGGCCGGCCCA
>Ga0302325_10020389_pt1 | contig 13902 bp, 10 predicted proteins | sample Palsa_T0_2_FD_201948 | JGI IMG/M metagenome (GOLD analysis project Ga0302325, IMG submission 201948) | Peat permafrost microbial communities from Stordalen Mire near Abisko, Sweden - Palsa_T0_2 | ecosystem: Environmental > Terrestrial > Soil > Palsa > Peat permafrost | place: Sweden: Abisko... | reverse complement strand
ACGCGCTCGACCCGAAGGCGACGAAGACGATCGACATCGAGGAGTTCGTCGATCTGGCCGACATCGACCCGATCTACTACGACCACTCCTATTACCTGGCGCCGGCGACCGGCGGCGCAAAGGCCTACCGGCTGCTGCTGGAGGCGATGCGCGAGGCCGGCAAGGTCGCGATCGGCAAGGTCGTGATCCGCTCCAAGCAGCAGCTGTGCGCGCTGCGCCCGATCGGCGACGCAATGGGCCTTTCGACGATGCTGTTCGGCGACGAGGTGCTGTCGCCCGACCGCCTCGACGAGCTCGATGGCCTGGCGGACGCCGAGGCGACCAAGCGCGAGCTGACGATGGCCCAGCAGCTGATCGACTCGCTGTCGGCGGACTTTGACCCGACCAGGTTCAAGGACGAGTACCGCGAGCGGGTGCTCGACCTGATCGAGCGCAAGGCCAACGGTGAGGAGATCGCCGTCGCGCCGCAGGTCGAGGATGACGCGCCGGTGCCCGACCTGATGGCGGCGCTCGAGGCCAGTCTGGCCGAGGTGCGCTCCGGCGACTCCGACGATGCGCACACCCCCAAGTCCGCGAAGTCGTCGTCGTCGAAGAAGGCCACCGCCGCCAAGGCGCCCGCCAAGCGCGCCAAAGCCAAGACCTGAGGGCGCGCGCACTCGCGCCGGGTGTCGCCGGGCGGCCAAGGACCGCTCTGTAACATTTCGCGGACTGCGCCGCAGTGCCTGACCCAGCCCCCGAGCCCCCCGAGGCACCGCCATATGGACCGCATCGCCCCCGAGGCCGCCGGCCTCTATGACAGCCGCTACGAGCACGACAGCTGCGGGATCGCGCTGGTCGCCAAGCTCTGGGGCGAGGCGACACATGCCGTGGTCGAGAAGGCGCTCGAGGCGCTGGAGCACATGGAGCACCGTGGCGCCGAGGGCGCCGATCCCAACACCGGCGACGGCGCGGGGATCATGCTGCAGATCCCCGACTCGTTCATCCGCGGCGCGGTCGCGGGCGTGGAGCTGCCGCCGGTCGGCCGCTATGGCGTCGGCGTCTGCTACCTGCCGCGTGACCCCGAGCGGCGCGCCGAGCTCGAGCAGCTGATCGAGGACACGGTCGCCGCCGAGGGTCAGCGCGTGATCTGGTGGCGCGACGTCCCGGTCGACGATCGGTTCGTCGGCGAGATCGCCCGGATGGCCGCGCCGGTGATCCGCCAGGTGATCGTCGAGGCCGCCGACGAGATCGAGGACCAGGGGGCGTTCGAGCGCAAGCTGTACGTGATCCGGCGCGTGATCGAGCTGACCGCCGGCACCGACCTGGCGCTGCCGAGCTTCTCGAGCCGCACGCTGGTCTACAAGGGGATGCTGACCGCGCCGCAGCTGCCTCGCTACTTCCCCGATCTGCGCGATCCCCGGCTGGCCAGCCGGATCGCGCGCGTGCACTCGCGCGGCTCGTCCAACACGATCCCGAGTTGGGAGCTCGCTCATCCATTCCGGATGATCGCCCACAACGGCGAGGTCAACACCCTGCGCGGCAACATCAACTGGACCCGCGCGCGAGAGTCGCAGCTGGCGTCCGAGCTGTTCGGCGACGAGCTGGAGAAGGTGCTGCCGGTGGTCCGCGACGGCGGCTCTGACTCGGCGACGTTCGACAACGTGCTGGAGCTGCTGGTGCTCTCGGGCCGCTCGATCCCGCACGCGATGATGATGATGATCCCCGAGGCGTACCGGACCCGTACCGACCTGGATCCGGACATCAAGGGGTTCTACGACTTCCACTCCTGCCTGATGGAGCCGTGGGACGGACCCGCGGCGGTGGTCTTCACCGACGGCCGCTGGGCGGGGGCGGCGCTCGATCGAAACGGCCTGCGCCCCGGCCGCTGGGTCCAGGACACCGAGGGCTACGTCGTGCTCGCGTCCGAGACCGGCGTGATCACGGTCGCTCCCGAGCACGTCCAGCGCAAGGGCAGGCTGGCGCCGGGCAAGCTGTTCCTGCTCGACCTCGACGAGGGTCGGATCGTCCCCGACGAGGAGGTCAAGCGGCGGGTCGCGCGGCGCAAGCCCTACGGCGAGTGGTACAGCCGCTCGGTCGTCGCGATCGACGACCTGCCCGACCGCGAGCCGCGGGTGCCGCGCGTGGAGCCGCTGCGCTCCAGGCAGCTGGCGTTCGGCTACTCCCAGGAGGACCTCAAGCTGATCATCGCGCCGATGGCCTCCAAGGGCGAGGAGCCGGTCGCGTCGATGGGCAATGATGCCGCGCTGGCGGTCATGTCGGATCGCCAGCCGCCGCTGTTCAGCTACTTCAAGCAGTTGTTCGCGCAGGTCACCAACCCGCCGGTGGACCCGATCCGCGAGAACGTCGTGATGTCGCTGCACACCGGCGTCGGTGCCGAGTTGAACCTGCTTGCCGAGGTACCCGAGCAGGCCCACCAGCTCGTGATCCCGCAGCCGATCCTGCGCAATCACCAGCTCGAGAAGCTCCGCCAGGTCTCGCATGAGATCTTCGACGCCGCGACGATCGACATCAGCTGGCCGGTCGAGGGCGGCGTCGACGGCATGCGCGCCCGGCTGCGGGCGCTGTGCGACGAGGCTGCCGCGCAGGTCGACCACGGCGCCAACATCCTGATCCTGTCGGACCGCAACCTCGGCCCCGAGCGCGTCGCGATCCCGTCGCTGCTGGCGGTCTCGGCCGTCCACCACCACCTGGTCCGCGGCGGCACCCGCCTGCGCACGGGTCTCGTGATCGAGTCCGGCGAGCCGCGGGACATCCACCACATGGCCACGCTGATCGGCTACGGCGCGTCGGCGATCAACCCGTACCTGATGTTCGAGTCGCTGGAGGAGCTGGCCGAGCGCTCGCTGCTGCCCGAGGACCTGACCACGGAGCAGGCGGCGGAACGGATCGTCAAGGCGATCGGCAAGGGCCTGCTCAAGACGATCTCGAAGATGGGGATCTCGACGATCCAGTCCTACTGCGGCGCGCAGATCTTCGAGGCGGTCGGGCTCGAGCGCGAGCTGATCGACGAGCACTTCACCGGTACCGCATCGCGGATCGGCGGCATCGGGCTCGACGTGCTCGCCTCCGAGGCGCTCGGCCGCCACTTCCGCGCGTACCCGCGGACCGACCGCGAGGTGCTGCCGGTCGGCGGCGTGTTGCAGTGGCGCCGTGACGGCGAGCGCCACATCTGGAATCCGGACACGATCGCGAGCCTGCAGCACGCGGTCCGTGCCAAGGCGACCCAGCAGCTGACGGCGGGCGCCGGCGCCAACGGCCACGGGGCCAACGGCAACGCGATGCCGGTCACGCGTGAACCACAGGAGATCTACGACGACTTCGCCCGTCAGGCCAACGACGAGGCGACCCGCGACGCCGCGCTGCGCGGTCTGATGCGTCTGCGCCAAGCGCCTGAGCCGGTCCCGCTGCACGAGGTCGAGCCCGCGCTCGAGATCGTCAAGCGGTTCTCGACCGGCGCGATGAGCCTCGGCTCCCTGTCGCGTGAGGCCCACGAGACGCTCGCGATCGCGATGAACCGGCTCGGCGGGAAGTCCAACACGGGCGAGGGCGGGGAGGACCCGGAGCGGTTCACCGCCGACGCCAACGGCGACCTGCGCCGGTCGGCGATCAAGCAGGTCGCCTCCGGCCGGTTCGGGGTGACGATCGACTACCTGGTCAACGCCGACCAGCTGCAGATCAAGATGGCGCAGGGCGCCAAGCCGGGCGAGGGTGGCCAACTGCCCGGCCACAAGGTCGACGAGTACATCGCCAAGATCCGCTTCTCGACCCCGGGAGTCGGGCTGATCTCGCCGCCACCGCACCACGACATCTACTCGATCGAGGACCTCAAGCAGCTGATCTACGACCTGCGCTGCGCCAACCCCACGGCATCGGTGTCGGTCAAGCTCGTGTCCGAGGTGGGGGTCGGGACCGTCGCCTCCGGCGTCGCCAAGGCCAACGCCGACCACCTGACGATCTCCGGCCACGACGGCGGCACCGGCGCCTCACCGCAGTCCTCGGTGCAGTCGGCAGGCGTGCCGTGGGAGATCGGGCTGGCCGAGACCCAGCAGACGCTGCTGCTCAACGACCTCCGCAGCCGGATCAGGGTCGAGGTCGACGGCCAGATCAAGACCGGTCGCGACGTCGTGATCGGCGCACTGCTGGGGGCCGACGAGTTCGGGTTCTCGACTGCGCCGTTGATCGCGCTCGGCTGCATCATGATGCGCGTCTGCCATCTCAACACGTGCCCGGTCGGGATCGCCACCCAGGATCCTGAGCTGCGCTCGCGCTTCGCCGGCGTGCCCGAGCACGTCACCGCCTACCTGCTGTTCGTCGCCGAGGAGGTCCGCTCGCTAATGGCGCAAATGGGGATCCACCGCTTCGAGGATCTGATCGGCCACGCGGAGCTACTGGAGGTCGACGAGGCGATCGACCATTGGAAGACACGCGGAATCGACCTCTCGATGGTGCTCGCCACGCTCGATCTGCCGCCCGAGGTGGCGCGCCGTCACACGAGCTCGCAGATGCCGGTGCTCGACGACGCGCTGGACTGGGAGCTCGTCTCGATGTGCGAGCCCGCGATCGAGTCCGGCGAGCCGGTCCGCCACGGCCCGATCCCGGTGCGCAACGTCAACCGCACCGTCGGCGGGATCCTGTCGGGTGAGATCGCGCGCCGTTGCGGCCCGCGCGGGCTGCCCGAGGGCACGATCGAGATCACGTTCAACGGCTCGGCCGGCCAGAGCTTCGCCGCGTGGCTGGCGCCCGGCGTGACGTTCGCGCTGCACGGCGAGACCAACGACTACACCGGCAAGGGGCTGTCGGGCGGGATCGTGTCGGTGCGGCCGCCGCAGACGGCGCTGTTCCGCCCCGAGGAGAACATGCTCGTCGGCAACACCGTCCTGTACGGGGCGACCGCCGGCCGCGCATTCTTCCGCGGGCTCGCGGGCGAGCGGTTCGCGGTGCGCAACTCGGGCGCGCTGGCGGTCGTCGAGGGCGTCGGCGATCACGGCTGCGAGTACATGACCGGCGGCCGGGTGGTCGTGCTCGGCCCGACGGGACGCAACTTCGCGGCCGGGATGAGCGGCGGGATCGCGTACGTCTACAGCCGCCAGCCGCGCCAGTTCGAGCAGCGCTGCAACCTCGAGCTGGTCGACCTGGAGCGGGTCACCGACGAGGACGACGGCGATCTGCGCTCGTTGATCGCAGAGCACGCGGCACGGACCGGCTCGCTGGTGGCGCGCAAGCTGCTGGCGACCTGGGACCGCGAGCGCGAGCGGTTCATCAAGGTGATGCCGCGCGACTACCGCCGTGTGCTGGAGCAGCGGCGGGCCGAAGCCGAGGTCGAGTCCGAGGAGGGCGAAGCCGCGGTCGCCGCCGGCGGCTGACGGCGGGCTCACCCGCCGGCGAACGAATGCCCCTGCACGACCGTTGCGTCTAAGCGTCCATATGAGTCGCTTTCTCGCTTCGCAACCCTACAGCCGGGTGCCGCGCTCGCCGGCCAGCCGGATGAGGACCTGGCACCACGTGCGAAACGGGCGCCAGCCGTCGGCGATCTCCGCCAGGCGTCGGTCTCGGTCGGCGTCATCGAGCGCGTAGTACGTGGCGGCGTGATCGGCGCCACGCCGCTCACGCGCGCCCAGCCACGCATCCGCGAAGCCGGATCCACGCAGCACGATCAGCGACGCGTAGAACGGGCCGACTCCCGGCAGGCGCTGCAGATCCTCGAACGCCGCCTCCGGCCCGAGCTGATGGATCCGGGCGGCGTCCAGGTCGCCAGCCGCTGCCGTGGCCGCGAGCTCGCGCAGTCGTGCGATCTTGGTCCCGTTGAGGCCGGGGAACGTGTCCGGGATCTGCGCCAGCGCCGACGGCTGCGGGAAGGCGTGCAGCGTGCGCCCGACCAATTCGAACGTATGGCCGAGCCGCTCGGAGAGCGCGGCGCGGACCTTGGCGCCCTGCCCCGGCGGCCGGCGGGCCGAGATCACCGACCAAGCCGCCGCCTCATATGGCGAATGGAACAACACCGGCCGCTGGCCCGGATGGGCGCGCTGGAGCGCGCCGATCACCGGGTCGCGCTCGCCGACGCGCTCGAACGCCGCGCCGTCATGGTCCAGCGACACGGTCCGCGCCACCTGCGCGAGCGCCGCCTCATGCGGTGCTTCGTCGCGCAGCGTCAGCTCGACCCCGACCGGCCCGACGTCGTTACGGCGCCTGAGCACCGCCCCCGCATAGCCGCGGCCACCGTCGACGCAGAACGCCAGTCGCAGCGCACCGTCGAAGGTCGGCGCGCGGCCCTCGGTCGGGCCGAAGGCGAACGCCGCGGCAGCGCGCAGCGAGAAACGCCCGAGTGGCTCGATCGTCTCCATGGTGCGGCCGATCATCTCAGATACCCTTCGGCGTCCCATGGGCGAGCTCGGAGCATTCCTCAAGATCCACCGCGTCGGGTTCGACAAGCGTGACCCGCGCCGCCGGGTCGATGACTACGACCAGTACTTCTCGCTCCAGCCCGAGTCCGAGCTGCGGCGCCAGGGGGCCCGTTGCATGGACTGCGGCGTTCCGTTCTGCCACGAGGGTTGCCCCCTGGGCAACCTGATCCCCGACTGGAACGATCTCGTCTACCGGGGCAAGTGGCGTGACGCGATCGAGCAGCTGCACGCGACCAACAACTTCCCGGAGTTCACGGGCCTGATCTGCCCGGCGCCGTGTGAGTCCTCATGCGTGCTGAAGATCAACGACGACCCGGTGACGATCGAGCAGATCGAGCTTGCGATCGTCGAGCGCGCGTACTCGGAGGGGTGGATCACGGCCAGTCCTCCGGTGCGCCGCACCGGCCGCACGGTCGCGGTGATCGGCTCGGGCCCGGCCGGCCTGGCCGTCGCCGCCGAGCTCAACCACAACGGGCACTCGGTCACCGTCTACGAGCGTGACGAGGGACCGGGCGGGCTGCTGCGATTCGGCGTGCCCGACGCGAAGCTCGAGAAGTGGATCATCGACCGGCGCGTGTCGATCCTGGCGCAGGAGGGGATCGAATTCGTGTTCGACACCGACATCGGCTCCGACGTCACCGCCGCCGAACTGCAGGAGCGCTTCGACGCGATCGTGGTTGCGATCGGCTCACGGATCCCGCGCGGCCTGGACGTGCCCAACCACAACCTGGCCGGGATCCATCCGGCGATGGACTACCTGTACCAGCGCAACCGTTGGGTCGCCTCCAGCCAGGGCCGGCCGTCCCGGGAGACCGACCCCGGGTCAAGGATCACGGCCGAGGGCAAGAAAGTGATCGTGATCGGCGGCGGCGACACCGGCATGGACTGCATCTCCAACTCGCATCGCGAGCGGGCCGCGAGCGTGAGCATGCTGGACGTCTACGCGCAGATGCCCGGCGGCGAGGACCCACGCACGCCGTGGCCGCTGCCGCCCAAGCGCACCGAGACGACGTATGCGCTGGACGAGGGCGGCAGGCGCCGGTGGGGGACCGAGGTGACCGGATTCGGCGGGCGCGACGGCGCTGTCAGTCACGTCTACGCGCGCCAGGTGACGGGCACCTCGTCACGGGACCTGACGCCGGTGCCGGGCTCGGAGTTCGTGCTGGAGGCCGACCTCGCGCTGATCGCGATCGGGTTCGTCGGGCCCGAGCAGGGCGGTGTGGTCGAGCCGCTGGGCCTGGAGCTCGACCGGCGCGGCAACGTCAAGACGCTCCAGACCTATCGGACCACGGTCGGGCGCGTGTACGCCTGCGGCGACGCGCGGATCGGCCAATCCCTGGTCGTCACGGCGATCGCCGAGGGCCGCAAGTGCGCGCGGATCGTCAACGCCGATCTGGGCGGCTCGCCGATGGACGCCGACCGTGAGCGACTCGCGGTCGGAGCGTGGAGCGGCGAGGCCGACCAGACGCTCCGCCATGAGGCCGAGGCGGCCGGCTCGGTCCGTCCCGGCGACCAATTCTTCACCGGTCCGGCCACACGAGGTAGGTAGATGTATGCTCGGCGAACCAATTCCGCGGGGTCGGAGTTGAGGTGCTACTGTTCCCTCAGCACGGTCTTGGAGGGGTCGGGCCGAACTTTTTTGGGGCGGTTCGGTTTGAACAAAGCTTGGGACGGGGAAACTCGCCCCTGTCGGTCAGGGAACTGCGCCCCCACTTCCCTGACTCTCCGGGGGGCCCAGATGGATCTGGGCCCCCCGGTCTATTTCTGACCGGGCTTGGCCGTCGCCGGGGCTTGCGGCGTTCATATAGTGCTCGCTGTCCGAATGCCGTCGTTCTGCCGCCACAACCGCCTGCTCCAGAACTGCCCGATCTGCACCAAGGAGCAGAACATCTCGATGCGGCCCGCGATCTCCCGATTCGGCGAGACCGAGCAGCGCTCGGCCGGGAGCCGGGCACAACGCGCGAGCCGGCCCGCCCGGGCGGGCGGCGGCCGCGGGCGCTCGGGCGCCGCCGGCGGCATGACCGTCCGCCGGGTCGTGCGTGACCAGGACGACGGGTTTCAGTCGGCGCTGGTGCCCGGGTTGAGGTCCTCGGCGCAAGCCCGCCGGTTGGCCGACGAGGTCGCGTTCGCCACCGCACGCTGCGACCTGCTCACCACCGATCCGCCCGGGCTGTACGCGGAGCTCGCGGACGCCGGCAGCGATTTCGAACAGCGCAGCTGGCTGGCGTTCCAGATCGCCTGGCTGTCGCCGCTGGCCACCGACGACCCGTTCGCCGCGATCGTCGCTTCACGCACCCCGTGGGATCCGGACGACGCCGCCGCGCCCGACCCCGAGCACGCCAGAACAGGCCCGCGCGGAACCTACGATCCCGCCGCGCGGGCCCGGACCGCCGACGCCTACCGCGCCTGGGCCGCGCGGACGGGCTCGCAGGCCGCCGCGTTCGGGGGCGAGTCGAGCTGGACGCCCGAGCGCCGGTTCGATCGCGTCTACGAGCGGCTCGCGCTGCCCGGCGTGGACCGCGCCGTCCGCTTCGACCTGCTGGTGACGCTCGGTTGCACCGGCGTCTACGAGCTGAACGCCGGCTCGCTGCATCTGGGCGGCGCCGACGTGGTGACGCTGGCCGCCAAGCGGATCCTCGGGATCGGTGACACACTGCTGCTTGAGCGCCGCGCCGGAGAGCTGGCGGCGGCGTTCGAAGCGCCGTTGCAGGCGCTGGACCTCGGCTTCTTCAACTGGGAGCGGCGCGAGCGCTGGACGGCCGGGGCTCCGGCCGCGACCGAGCTCGACGAGAGCGTCCGCGACTCGGCCTACGCCGCGCTGCGTCTGCAATAGACACCCTGCAAGCGGGCCGGAAGCGGGCTACCCTGAGCGCGATGCCCCTCGTCCGCAAGGCGCCGCGCGGCGCGATCGTGGTGCGGGCGGTCGCGTTCGGGGATCCCGACGGCTCGGTGTGGGCGGCGGGGTTGGACGCGGGCGCTCCCGCATTGATCGCCGGCGGCGGTTCAGAGCCGATCACCGCGGCGATCGACTGGCGCGACGACGGCCCTGAGTGGGTGCTGAGCGGTGGCGCGGTCGCGCTGACGGTGACACCGGTGCCCGAGCCCAAGCCTCGGCCCGACGGCGTCGGTGATGGCGATGGCGACGGTGATGGCGACGGTGATGGCGACGGTGATGGCGACGGCTCACCGCCGGTGTCCGCCAAGGCGGCTCTGGAGCCGGCGTGGGCGGGCCGGCAGGAGCTGTGCAGGGTCACGGGCACGCTCGCCGGGGGCGAGATCGACTGCGTCGGCGTGCGGACCGAGCTCCAGCAGATCCGTGCCGGCGACGTCGGGTCGGTTCGCGGCTTCAGCGGCTGGGTCACGGGCGACCAGGCGGTGACGCTGCTGGCGCTGCGCTCGGGATCCGAGGCCCACCACGAGCAGGACCTGGTCGCCGCGACGGTATTCGATCCCGACGGCTGGATGGCGAGCATCGATCCCCGGCTGTCCACCACCTACGACGGCGACGGCGACCCGACCCGGGCCACGCTCGAGCTGTGGATCTCCGACGGCGAGCACGAGTTCCCCCGCCGCGCCGCCGGTGAGGCGGCCGGTCCCGCGGTGACCCTGGCCGGCGACGGGGCCAGGCTGGCGGTGCTGCCGCTGCGCTATCACAGCCGCGGCTCAGACGGAGCCGGGATCTACCTGCTCGCGAGCTTCTGACGATGCCCGGCGACTACTTCGTCGCGCAGGCGCGGCGTACCCGCTGGCACGGCCCCGCCGTCCTGGGAATCATCGTGCTGGCGATCGCCGCGGTCGTCGTGCTGACGCTGCGCAACGGCAAGGGCGACGCCTCGACCGGCGACGGCGGCAAGGCGGCCCGCGCGGCCGCGGCCGCGGCCCACGCAGACCTGCGACCGGGACGCGTGTCGGCCACGATCACGCTGTCCGCGGCGCACTCGCGGCCGATCCCGCCCGGGTTCCTCGGGCTCTCGATCGAGTTTCAGGCCCTGCCCGCCTACGCCGGCACCGATCCGGCGGCGGTCAACCCGGTGTTCGAGCACCTGGTCTCCAACCTGAGCCCGGGGCAGGCGCCGCAGCTGCGGATCGGCGGTGACAGCACCGACGTGTCGTACGTCCCGGGCAAGGGGGTCAAGCCACCGCGCTACGTCGCGGACACGTTGACGCCCACCTGGTTGCAGACGCTCGCCAGCCTAAACCGTGCGCTCGGCGCCAAGCTGATCCTCGGCATCAACCTCGCCGCCGACGAGCCGGCGCTGGGCGCGGCCGAGGCGCACGCGTACGTCAAGGCTGTGGGCAGCGGCTCGATCGAGGCGCTTGAGATCGGCAACGAGCCGAACCTGTACTCGGGCGTGACCGCCTTCCCGGGCCTGGACGGCAAGCCGGTGCCGGCGCGCCCCAAGAGCTTCGGCTTCCCCCAGTACGTCGATCAGTTCGACGCGATCGCCAACGCGCTGCCGCGGCTGGCGCTGGCCGGGCCCGCTCTGTCGGCGGGACTGGTCGCCGGCCCGCCGAAGTGGGCCGACCCGCTGCCGGGCTTCCTGCGCGGGCAGCCGCAGCTGTCGATCATGACGGTGCACCGGTACCCGTTGGTCAGCTGCTTCTCGGAGCCCGGCCAGGAGCAGTACCCGACGATCTCGCATCTGATGTCGCCGTACTCGACGGTCCAGCTGGCCGACGGGGTCAAGCGGTGGGTCGCGATCGCGCATTCACAGCACCGGGCGCTGCGCGTCGACGAGCTCAACTCGGTCGCGTGCCGGGGACGCACCGGGGTCTCCAACACGTTCTCGAGCGCACTGTGGGTGACCGACGCGCTGTTCTCCCTGGCCAACGTCGGCGTCGACGGCGTCAACGTGCACACGCTCCCCGACTCGGCCTATCAGCTGTTCACGTTCTCGCATCGCGGCGGCAGCTGGAGCGGCTCGGTCGCGCCCGTCTACTACGGGCTGCAGCTGTTCGCGCAGGCGGCGCCGGCCGGGTCCCGGCTGATCTCGGCGACCGGCGTCAGCCATGCGTCGCACCTCAGCGTGTGGGCGACCAGGGGCGCCGGCGGCGCCACTCGCGTGGTGCTGATCAACAAGAGCTCGTCACGTAACCGGACCGTCGAGGTCGCCGCGCCCGCGGCGAGCGCCGGGCAGGCGACGGTCGAGCGCCTGCTGGCCCGACGGCTGAACGCGACCGACGGCGTGACGCTCGGCGGGCACGGCTACGGGGCGCGGACGACGACCGGGGAGCTTGCCACGCCGAGCACGGTCACGGTCAACCGCGACGGCAGCGGCTACCGGGTCGTGGTGCCGCACGGGAGCGCCGCGCTGCTGACGATCCCGGCCGCGTAGCCGTCGGTCCGCGGCCGCATTGGGGTGATGCGGATAGCGGTCGCATAGGGCGCATAAGTCATTACACCCCCAGACCACCCCGACCCGCGCTCCCCGGGGAGCGCGGCGTGAGGGTCCGCCACTCGCAAAGTCGGGGGCCCTTAGTTCTCGACGCCGAGCCGGTCCCAGCAGTAGAGCTCCAGGCACTCGGTCGCGAGCTGGGCGCAGCGCGCGTCCGACAGCCATGGGAGCACCGTGTCCAGCGCCTGCTCCTCGCCGACGCCGGCCTCGAACGCCTCCTCGCCGCGGAAACCGGCGGCGATCTTCAGCGCCTCACGGCGGTTTTCGCCCAGCGACGGGAAGACGTTGACGAGGAACTCCTTGTTGGGGAGCGGGTGGCCCACCTCGAGCGAGACGTGCCAGGCGGCGAGCAGCGACAGGTCGTGCTCATCGAGGTCCGCAACCGCCTTGGCGTAATGCGACCCGAGCTCCGCCTCGGGGATCTCGTCCACCCACGCGCGCACGACCTCGCCCAGGATCTGGCGACGGGCTTCACGGCCGACGGAGTCGGCGATCACCCTGATGGCGTTCTGCGGTTCGATGAAGCAGAGGGACATTGCAGCTCCGGCTCGGGTATGCGGATGCGCGAAACGTAGGGGGTTGGTCGGACAGATCGGTCGATGCCTGGGCTCGTCGTCGGCCGTCCCGCCGCGGCACGCGACGCTTGGCGGCGCGGACGGCGGTCTCGTCGCGTCTACCTGCGAGCGTGCCGCGTCGAATCGGCCGACGGTCGCCCCGGTGGACCGACGCCGTCCTCGGCGGAGAGCTGGCACGGGCCGTGCTGGCGGTGGGACGGCCGGGCGCGCGCGGTGAGTCAGACCGCGCGGCGGGCGGGCCAGGCGCCGAGCGGCAGCGGGCTGTCGAGGTGGATGCCGGGCAGCATGTGGATCCCGACGATCTCGATCAACGTTTGGATCTGTGGCTGGGGGCCGCGGAGCATGACCGCGCGGCCGTGAGCCCGCAATCGCCGGGCCAGAAACGCCAAGTCGACCATCAGCGAGGCATCGGCGAACGTCAGCTCGGTCAGGTCGACGATCAGGTCGGCCTGGGATCGCAGCGCGCGCGTCAGGGCGCGACGACGGCCCCCCTGGGTGCTGCGGACCTCGTCGCCGGAGCAACGGAGGATGGGCGGCTTGTCGCTGAAGGTTACGATTGCGTGAAGCTAACTGAGTGAGAGGTCGGTTGACAAGGCCTTTTGTACGGATTTGTGAACTCGTGACCACATTGGCCGTCCCAATCTGACTCACGTCGGTACCACGGCGGGCGACACTAGACTGTCGTACGATGGCTACCAACGAAGAAGTGATGGACGCACTGCGCGACGTGATCGACCCCGAGCTGGGTCTGGACTTCGTCGAGCTAGGGCTGATCTACGATGTCGCGATCGAGGACGGCGCCGTCAAGGTCACCTACACGTTGACGACACCCGGGTGCCCGATCGGCCCGCAGGTGTCCGAGCAGATCGAGGAGTTCGTCTCCGATCTCGAGGACGTAAGCTCGGTCGAGTCGACGCTCACGTTCGAACCGGCGTGGTCGCCGGAGCGGATGAGCGACGACGCGAAGTTCGCGCTCGGTTTCTAGCGGCGCGCCGCAGGCCTATGAGCCGCGCAGCTCGCGATCGAGATCGATCGCGCGGATGTCGTGATCCGACGGCAGCTTCTCGAGCACCGCGGTGACCACGTCACGGACGTCGCGCTGCTCGCGGCCGAGGTCGTCGCGCAGCGACTTCAGCGCCGTGTGCACGATCTTCAGCTGGACCGCTGTCAGATCAAGGTGGTAGGCGATCTCGCCTGGCTTGATCAGCCCGAGGTCCTGATCGTCGGTCATCGGCGGCAATCCTATGGCTTGCGGGGTGTCGAGCGCGACCGTTTGCGCGCACGGTCGCGCTTGGCGCGCATGTCGGCGGCCGGGCCGTGGATGCGGCTGCGGTCCTCGGGCACGATCGGGGCGGGCGTCCCGGCGGCGGCGGATCCCTCGTCCGCGGTGGCGGCGGATCGGGCGTCCGCGGCGGCGGCGGATCGGGCGTCCGCGGCGGCGGCGGATCCCTCGTCCGCGGTGGCGGCGGATCGGGCGTTCGCGGTGGTGGTCCCGGCGCGCCGGTCCCGGGGTCGGCGGCCACGGGCCGG
>Ga0302325_10020388_pt1 | contig 13902 bp, 13 predicted proteins | sample Palsa_T0_2_FD_201948 | JGI IMG/M metagenome (GOLD analysis project Ga0302325, IMG submission 201948) | Peat permafrost microbial communities from Stordalen Mire near Abisko, Sweden - Palsa_T0_2 | ecosystem: Environmental > Terrestrial > Soil > Palsa > Peat permafrost | place: Sweden: Abisko... | reverse complement strand
CTGAAACGACCAAGGCAACATCACTGCCAAAGAATCGGACTACACGATCTAACTCTTTAATTTCGCATGAAGTCAATCCAAGTCTGCCAGTACATGTAGTAAATAATCGTACTTTTGTAGCTATTGCCCCAGAAGTAGTATTCACTATTTCACAGGCCGTCTGATCAGGCTGCGGTGCTCCAGTGAGCCATTCAGCGTGCTTGAAACTCTCGAGGCGCGCAATGTCGTCTTCATTCAGTCTCCTTAATGCAGTATCGATTGTGATCCTTGAAGGCATTCGAGGCCCTAGAAATTGGCTATACCATTCAGATATTGCAACATGTTCTGACGTGACGAAGTGGAGATCTGGGTGTTGATCTTGGGCTCCCCCACAAGCTCCATGGGGATTTTGGGCATCGGGACTCCAAGTGAAATGTGGGCCGACGCTCAAAACGTTTGCGGGAAGGTATATCCGGCACAAGACCTGTCCCACAGACATTGGGGGGAAGGGTGTTCCGAGGATGCTCCAGGGAGGAGGCAAATCTAAAATCCGCTGTAACATCTGCACCCATCGCACTAGAAAGCGGTCTCCAACTTCAGCCATGTACATCAACGTGAGCTCTCGGAAAAGATCATGAGGAGATCTGGAGTAGTCAATGCTCAACCAATCTTTTTTCAAGATTTGCTTCGATTTCTGGGTGAGCTGACGCCTGCGGGCCAAACCAAGCAAGGCATATACCTTGTCTCTCGGATCACAGCAATAGGAGCCATCGTAAGACATAAGAAGCGACTCTAAATCTTCAAATCGAGTGGTTCTGTGATCCGTGAGTGTGGCTGCTGGATTATGGCTTATTGCGGTGATGGCTTCCCTGGAAGGATGCATGGCAATCTGTTGTAAGTCGCTGTCCGGTAGTTTTTTGACTCGGCGGAAGAATTTGGCAAGATCCTTCCATGGCAGTCTTTCATGACCGCAGCATATCAGTATTTTGCGAGCTCTGAACACCTCCTGAATGATCCAGACGCGCTTCCAATACTCCCGGTCCAGAAGGGAGAGGACGGACTGTACCTCAACCTGGGAGTACAAATCTGATGACAGATCCAAAGGAAGACTACGGGAGGGAGTTGCTATGCTGGTTTTGATGAAAGAAATTGCAATATCACTTCCATCTTCCTCCGGACCCAACCAGACAAGAACCTCTTCAGCTTGGTTGTAGAGAGTCCCCATTCTAGAAACCTGCTCATTTCTCTCGGGAATATCATCTTGATTGATACAAAGTGCGTCGACCCAAAGCCGAAGGCTGGAACTTTCTTGGCGAATATGGTGCAAGGCTTGCCAGAGATTCTCGCGGACCTGGATTTGGATGCCATTAAGTACTAGTATCTTTGTTGGCTCTGGGGGACCCCAAGTGTAGGACAGCGCTTTGTAGGATGCTCGAGACTTGCTGGAGTTGGAAACATGCTGTAGAGTGCACTCTAGGGGCATTGATACCGTGCTTGGCTTCAAGAGGATTGTTCGGATCTCCGACTTGCTCGAGTCCAGAGGTAGATACGGAAATGTAAAAGCGGTATTCTCAGGGAACTTCTCTAGAACTTGCGGACCATGGACAATAGACATGTTGACCACTTTTCCATGAGACACCAATGGAGTCGCACTGGTATCTTCTGGATCATCGGACAATAGCTTTTGCCTCTTTCCACGCCCGTTGCCAGCTTCAGCGGGAGGTCTAGACCCCTCACTCTGCTTCTTAGCCCATTCCCGTGTCGCCTTATGCGCACCCATGGCTTCGAGGAATTGCGTACGTAGACACTATATGGAACTTCACCGAGGTATTTGCTGCGATCATACAGTCATAGTCGTATAAAATTTCATTTGCCATAAGGTAACAATGCGTTTACGAAAGCTAAAACCAAGCTCCATGGCAGCTGTGTCTGAGGAAGTCAAGATGAAGTCAGCATCTCGGCTCGGCCCATCATTTCTCCGGCCATCCAAACTTTCCTCCTACAACACCCTTTGCGCCAACCTCCAACGTACCACCGTCCAGACCCCAAATACCTTCAAAATGGGCAAAAACAAACGCCAGAAGCACCCTTCCCACGGCAGGATATCGAAACCCCAAAAGCACCACCCATTGACCCGACCCTCCGGAATTTCTAAGCCCCAACCCTCGAAACCAAAATCTAACTCTACAAGTACTCCCAAACCACAACACCGCCAACCAATCCTCCCCTTCCACCCCTCCGAAAACATCCTCCTAATAGGAGAGGGCGACTTCTCCTTCTCTCATTCTCTAATAACCCACCACGCCTGCAAGCATATTACAGCAACGGTCTACGAATCATCTCCCTCCGAGCTCCTAGAAAAATATCCACATGTTGCAGAGAACATCAAGGCAATTGAGGAAGGAGGAGGGGTGGCTAAATATGGCGTTGATGCAGTGAGGATGAAACCTTATACGATACAGAATTTGGAGAAAAGCAGGAGAGAGGGCGTTATGGATAGGGTGTTTTTTAATTTTCCGCATGTGGGAGGCAAGACCAAGGATGTTAACCGGCAGGTTAGGTATAACCAAGGTTTGTTTTTTCCTTCCTTCTTCGTTCGGTTTTCAAACTTTACAGGAATAAGCGCTGATGTTTATGAATAAATTAGAACTGCTAGTCTCATTCTTCAAAAATTCTCTACAGTCACTCTCGCCCAAACCAGGGAGTTCGATCATTGTTACGCTATTTGAAGGGGAGCCGTATACGTTGTGGAATATTAGGGATTTGGGGAGGCATAGTGGGTTGGAGGTTAAGAGGAGTTGGAGATTTCAAGCGAGTGCGTATCCGGGTTATAGACATGCGCGGACGTTGGGGGTTGTTAAGGGCAATAATGGAGAGGTAGGGGGTGGGTGGAAGGGGGAAGAGAGGGCCGCGAGGAGTTATGAGTTTGTGAGGAAGGGGGAGGGGGTTGTGATGGGGATCGGGAAGAAAAGAAAGGAGAGTAATGATGATGAGGATGAGAATGAGGACATGGAAGAAGACGAGAGTTTACAAGGGGAAGAGAACGAAGATCAATGGGAGGGTTTGGATGACGAGGACATTCATGAAGAGGGATCTGGGACGGAGAACGACGACAAAGACGAAGACGGTGACTGAAAGCCTGATTTTGCGGCCGATCTACCCAGATCATAACGCCCTACACACAAACGCCGTCCGGTATATCCATCCCGTCTACACTTTTGTCCGATATCTTAGCACCTGCAATTCGAATTTGGATGGCTCTTTGCCAGATATCGCCCAATCGATCAAGCCTCTAAGCAGATCTAAACCACAATAGGTTGGAAATCCACGCTATTTACGGGAATCATGCCATTTTCCATCGCCACACCATTGCCTGCTCCAACAGAGAGAGGTAGCAACGCTTCACCAAGTCCACCTTCAGGGTGCAAGGCATACATCGGCGCTTCCATCGAATCGCCATCAAATATCACCATATTTTGGATCGGTTGTTGACGAGCACCAAGAACGTTAATCACGTCTTGAGCAAGTTGTCCGCCGAGAACGGCGGTCACTGGAGCAATCTCACTGCCCAGATTTTGTAAGAACTTTCGCAGAACCTCTGAGCGAAGTGTTTCACTCGGAAGTTTGAGGTGTTCGTGCTTCTGCGTTGCGAGCACAGTGAACATCTTTAGATCGTCACTCGTGCTTGGAAGGCGTCCGTTCTGAAGTTGAAGAAACTCCCAAAGAGCTCGGAAACACGAGAGAATAGGGGTAACTGCCTTCAACCGTCTCCTACTTCTCAGGAAGTCGGCCGGTAAGATCGCAGCGTCGCTAGCCAAGAACCACGTGGAATAGAGTTCCCTCTTCGTGACCATCTCGAAATTCTTGCCATTCTCCTTCTTGTCCCTGACATCAACCACACTTCGTGTCCGTGTCTCCGCTTGAATAGCCGTAGTAACATTGCTCTTCTCCCTCTCAATCACGTAGTCATGCTGAATCAGATCCGAGAATATGAAACCGTAGAAACCATGTACACCCGCCGCATAGAAAGGCCGATGATTGACCCTTGTCGCCGTATTGATGATATTCAAAGTATCCGGCTGCAAATCCGTCGCAATCACAATATCAAACTGGCCAAAGAAATCCGGGCCCTTGGTCTTGATGTCACTCGGATCAACAATAACGTTGACTCTCGGATTCAGCTTTCGGATCTGTGGTGCAGCAGCCTCTGCTCGATTCATGCCAATGTCTGCTTCGGAGATGAAGAATTGGGCGCCAAGATCGCTCTCGGTGACGAGTTCGTGGTCGACGATTGTCAGGGAATGGATTCCGGCTAGGACGAGATTCTTGCCTATTTCATTTGCGAGCGCTTTCATTGTGATGAGAAGGATGTTGGCATTTCGGATCTTCTCTTGGGCTTGAACGCCCCAGAGTCGGATTTGACGGTCGTAGAGGGCAATTTCATCTGATTGAGTTAGGTTGACGTGTATGTTGGTGGGAAGAAGCTTACCAGCACTGATGCCTTCTTCAACAGGAGGGGCAACAGCTTGGCCATTGGTCTCTTGTGGGATGAACTGGGGGATAGGGTCCGCAACGGGAGGGATTGGGAAGGCGGTGGGAATGGGCTCCATGTTGTGTTTGGGTGTTTGGTTAATGTGCAGAGGATCAGATCGCTATCGTTGGTGAAAGGTGCCTGAATGTTGTAAGGCTGGCGGTTGCTCAAGCAGTCGAGTTCATTCCCGTCGTAGAGTCATATGCCACCACCAGGCCGGAGAGCAGATAATTGCCTGATTTCAATACTGAATTGCTTGTCGGCAGTGATAGCTTGCTTCACAAACGCGGCTACAAAATTTGGGCAACGCGGCTGTACCTGGACCGGAACAGCCAATTAACTAACGTCATTCCCCACTGGAGAGACAACCCACTATAAGCGAGAGACAGGTCATTCGGAACCAACCCCAACGTCAAGGCAATCGACTTCCACAATTATTTCTCTCAAAGAGGTGTAAATACATCGGCGCCACGAGTCTCAGCCAGTCTACGACGCAAATCCTATTGTATTATCGAAGCCGTCTCCTCGTTATCCTAGCCTCGACTGGATCTTTGACGACGACCCCTCGATCGGCTTCGACTGCCTTTATCCCATGCCAAGGCCGCTGTCATTAATGGTGAGTGATAGCTCATCACTGCCTCTCTGCCTACTACAATCAAGGACACGTAATTGATTCACGATGCAGTCTGGCAATTTTGATAGTCCGCCTGCGTCCGACTCCTACCGTGAGACGGCCGACCGAATCGTCCGCGAGATCCTCGACAACACCCGGTCACCCGATGATATTAGTCCTTCTGGCGAACTATACAGGGCAATAGAGCGTTTCCACCGAAGAAGGGGAGGGGCAAATCATTTAAGGATGGCTTCAGATCGAGAGCAAGAACAGCGTCGTCAGGAATCGCGGAGAGATGAATCGTCGCCACTCTTCGTATTACCACCGCAGCCTCCTCCCGAAGGATCGTCTCCTAGGGAGAGAGCCATTTCGAGGCTTGCTGGAATGACCGCCAGACGTGGGAGGCCTCGGATGCCACCGAGTGATAGATGGATGGAGAGAGCCAGGGCTGGAGAGATAGTTGCTACAAGCAATGGCCTTGCTGATTTACAGCATGCCGGAAGACAACTCGAACAAGCAAGCTCAAGCCTGAGAGCTCTACTGGATGACCCGGTTCCAAATATATCCTCCCCGATACTCGAACCAACAGAATATTCTGGCGAGGCTGAACAGAATCGAAGAGTCAAACGACGGAAGCTCGATTCCGATAAGTTGGACTCTACCTTTGCGGGCTTCAGTTACGGCAGATACGGCCAAGTCGAACCCGGAAAGCTCAAGATGGAGATTGTTAGCTGTGATGGTGGAATCTTTCAAGACCATGGTGGAAACTATTCAAATTACTCCGCGGAAAATGTTCTGAAGAATGATACTTCGGTATATTGTACGAAGAGCAATCGATGCAACCTGGTTCTACGACATCAAGGGGCCACGGTATTCTCTCTAAAGGAGCTCGTTATCAAGGCACCTCATTCTGGTTATACTGCTCCGTAAGTTCTCCTCGGTATTATTAGGAACATACTAATATCTCTGCAGTGTCCAAGAGGGAATGGTATTCATATCAATGACATCAGATGATCTGTTAGCGAGAACAGCTCAGTATCAGATCCAGTACTCCCCGCCTCGACCTCGAAGATCACCATCTCAACGGTCCAATGAACTTCCACCAATAGTCTCGATCCGGCACAACGATGATGGTTCCATGACAGCAGCCCAGGCGCGTGCTCGCCGTCTTTACGACATTGGGCTACAAGATGAGGACTGCGATTACCGTACCGCTCAGATACCATCAGATTTCACCGAGAATGCCCCCCCTTTCCAGGTCACTACTGAGTGCAGCGACTCCGAGAACGATGAACCATCTTCAACTCACCCATCTCGCCACCGATCCATACATCGTATCATGGGCCTCCGGTTCGAGGATTCAGACAGCAGCGGCGAAGAAGACAGCAATGAGCATACTGGTCCTTGGCACGAAGACTACCTCCTGGGGATCGGTCGGTCCCGGTTACGACGACGCGAAACAGCAAGCAATATCACGTTGGCAGAAGCTGCTGAGGCGTCACAATTCGCAACTCAAGAACCAGTGAGAGCTGTAGGAGGTGAGCTCATGGCTCCGCACGCTAGATTCTTCATCGAGAGGGATAAGAGCAAGTGTACGGTGAAATTTGACCCCCCTGTCAGTGGACGATTTATCCTGCTGAAGATGTGGAGTCCGCATCATAGTGCTTCGAGCAATATTGATATTCAGAGCGTGGTGGCAAAGGGATATGCAGGACCGAGATTTTTCCCTGCTGTCCAAATGAGGTGATGACAGCTGAGTTTCAAGGGGGATGGAAATAATGAGGAATGAGCGATGAATCTTGAGATGAGAGGCAGAAAGATAGCTGTTATGGTTATTGTGACCAGTGAGTATTAGACACACTATCTAATAAAATTACGGTGATTACAGCGAACTCTTAGCGGAGTATGTTCGAGCCCTTTTCCAATCACTTTTGCTTGCTGCAGTGTGGTATTATTGGTGGGATGAAGAGATATTTATGCGGCCCAATCACGTGACAACACGGCATGAAGGTATGGTAGGTTGGGTTTTGGAACCCAGATTACTTTGCTTTGTTCTACTATATGAGGTGGGCTAATAGCAAAAGGCGTTCGTAGCGAAGTCTCTTGGACGAGTTGCATGACACTTGCTCTAGTAATCAGCGCTATTCTTTTTGAGGAAAATAGCATGGGTGAGATGCCGACAGGCGGGACGTCGGTAGAGAATGTCATTACACTCCTGTTTGAGCTGGATGATTATGCAGGTACAATCTCAAAAAACGAACTATTCAGCATGCGATGGCGAAATGGGACAAAGAAGGTATATGCTGCCCATGCAGAATAATTGGAGCAGATTGCAACCAAACTAACTCTTCCAAAGCCAGACTGGATTGTTCTTCGGTGACTAACCGCAAAGGTTCCTATGCCCCTTCCCGAGTCACAGCTACGCCACAGAACACCATCGCAGAGCATCAAAGCTTTGAGCGGATACCGGTGCAAGGGGATCCGACTGCCCGGAGACGTGCTTGTGCTCATATTTCAAAGGGTATCAGGCGTAAGAAGGCTTTCGACGAGCAACAATCGAAAGAGGCGAACAATGATAATGTAGGGTCAACAAGCAGCTCAAGTCCAGAATCTCGCTCCGAAAGACGGTCCCCTGCAACTTCAGCGGAGGGCTTCCCGCCAAATGGGTCTCATGATACAATTGATATCAGGTGGGCCCAGACTCTGGTCGAGAATATGATGCTGAAGAGAACACTTAGGATTGGTGGAGGAAGCCGTGCTGATGATCCCTTTTGATGTTTCCCAGTGAAACTCTCTCATCGTGACCAGGCTGATTTGGATCATTGTAAGTTGACTCAGTTAACAAAGGATTTCAATTCAGAGGACTGAATTGTACCTGCAAAGATCTCTTCGTATATGCACCAGGCAGTCTCACAGCTGAGTCTCGTGCCAGCTTTCAGGGCATCAAGAACTTTAACTTCGACTCCGCTCTTCAAAATCCTTAAGCATTTCATATTATTCTCGCTCTTGGGGCAAGTCAGTAAGTGTTTGAATATTAATGCTTAACGGGAGACATTCTCGACCCATTAGTGGTGGTCAGAATCCGTGATGCAAAGCTGTGTTTCAATATACTACAACTTGAGGAACATCCGTCAGCAACAAGCCAAGCGACGGGCCACTACTTTTACATTGTTCCTCAGATCAGGGGACATCTAAAAAAGCAGAATGGCAGTTAGGCTCAATTGTCCCTCGAGCAATAGTACATTGAGAACCAGTATTGCGTCACGAATTCTGACAACCACTGGTGGCCCTGCTTCTTCCAATCGTTGCTTACTTCCGGGTTTTCGTAGCATGGCTGTCATGAGAGGGAAACAAGAGTCAGAAGAATCAATCAAACATCGTTAGATAGCTATAAAGACTGTAAATGAGAGGCTCTCGAAGCGTAGTGCCGCGTCTAATGACTCCAACTTTGCCTCTGTGGCCCTTCTTGCAGGATTAGAGGTCTTTACCCTCAAATGATATTTTGAATATGGCTGATATTCGCACAGCTCATGTTTGGATGTCCCCGAAATTTCAATATCCACATGTAAGTACTCAGAGAGAACCTATTTACTATTGCATATTGTCTCATCATCACTCCTGAGACAATTTACACAACCTACCACCCTATCTTGAGAGCAATTGTTAATTCCCGAGCGGCCTAGGGATGGGCTTACCACGATCTTTAACCTCAGAGGCGGTATTGATTCGTTCCGAATAACGAAGCCGGGGCTATATGCAACAATATCTTGGTATCACACTCTGTTCCCGGTCGCCGCATTAGTAGCTCCAACTGACCACATTCTCAGGCTTGATATGGTTGCGGCATGCAATCTCTATTCTAAGCGACGCTTCAGCCCTCCGAAACCTCCTGGTACAGCTCCAAAACAAGCACCAGAGGAAAGAGTCCCGAAAATCGCGCCTCGTCTTCCGCTAGGATATGACATGACTCAAGCACTCCCGGACCTTTTCAAACAGCTGGGGACAGTGACTTCAGTAATCAAAGGTGCAAATGCCACCAATAAAGAACGCTTAGAAAGCTCAACCTTCATCAGCGAGATGGATGCCAAGCTGTTGGGATTAAGATATCTTCCTGACAAAACAGGCAATACAAGCCGACGACATCATTTTGAACCAAGTTATTCCACTTGTGGTGTTGATATACGTCACGTTCATATCTAGGTATGAAAGGCAATCAGCAGGCAATTTCTTCTCTCGATTCGAGGACATTATCGATGATGAGGCCGAGGCTTCGGGGAAAAGCATCACCAAAATCTTCAAGTTGCTGCTTGCCGGCGTGGCATTCGAATCAGAACTTTTCGCAACCGAGATTGAATCGTTGAATGAAGGATGCACTAAAATGGACTGGGAGGCAGTGCGGGATGTCAAAGTTGCTCTATTCGAATTCTTTGTGAAAGATCCGGCTTGTAAAGGGCAGCTCCAGGATTTATGGAAGCATCGAATCACTTAGTACCATGGCCCGCACTAGGGGTTGGCAGAACTCGTGGCGCAAAGCTGCGTTTCAACGTACTATAACTTATAGAATATTCGTAAAGCGACGAGCCACTACTTTCCAGAATCTTTCCTCAGATCAGCGAAAATTAAATGACCTGGGAAAGTCTCTCTATAGTTTGATATCCTGGTTTTGATGGTAATTCTCTCAGACCTAATCGTACAGGGTATTTCACAACGCCAAGCTCCCCTCCCAAATGCAACAAAAAACAAAAATACAAAACAAGGTCAATTAATATTAATCGTTAATCTCTATCCAGAGGCACCTGAGCCCTGCCCACCTTCTGGGTCCAGGTTATCAACATTACCCTGGACCAGAAACAACTTTCTCTTTGTCTCCATCGAAGGCACGAGAGTTAAGGCATGTTGGAGGGCATCATCACGACCCTTAATATATGCACTCTAAGATGAAAGTTAGTAATGGATGCAAATCATGAGGCACAGACAGCACAAACCTGGCGTCTCTCGAGCTCGAGGTGTGCATCTTGAGCATGCACAAGCTTAACGAAGGCAAGTATTCTGACCATAATGTTCTGATTTGGGAAAACATACCTGCTTAATCTCGTCGGGAACCCCATTTAATCTGAAGGCTTCCTTCAGCCACTGGAAAAAAGTCAGCATAGATCTTTGAGAAATGACTTTGGGAAAACCTACCGTCTTCAAATCCGCGGGGATGTCTGCCAAAGATTCCCAACCAACACCCGGAGCTCCTTGCACTATAACCTATGGTACATTCGTAAAGCGACGAGCCACTACTGATTGTTCTTTGGATCAGGGAACATTTAAAAAGGCAAAATGGCAGTATGGCTCAATGTCCCCTGATCTGAGGAACAATCTGAAAAGTAGTGGCCCGTCTCTTTACGATTGTTCCATGACTTATATTACATTGAAAGCCAGTATTGCGTCACATATTCTGACAACTACTGGTGCACTAATATACACGCAGTCAAAACATCCGAACCCGTTTTGGAAAGCACACACGTTTGGCGACCTCGGTAGCATTGAGCATTGCAGCATCTCTATTGTTAAGTTTTTCCTGTCTTCGATCTGGATGCTTTGCTCTCCGTTGTGCTCTTGTTCGCTTGCGGCTTGTGGTATCGTTGGACTACAGTTAAGAAGAAGCATTAATAACATCCAACAAATGACGTGACATAAATAAAAGGCACATAGGGTGTACTCACAAGATCCGGCTATATGGGGCGGCCGAAGCAACGATCCCTCCGTTGAGAGTCTCAATTGCCCGGTCAGGGGGAGATCGAAGAAGGCGGCGAGGAGGGGGAGTATGGGAACGACGGCGATCATAGTCACGGCGCGGAGGGAACCGCGAGCGGCGTCGATAGCTGTCTCTCGCAGAGGAGAGCTTCCAGAAATCTCCTTTCTATTGTGCAAACACCGCGTTAGCGAGTCTCTGAGCCGGTATGAAGTGCAGTGCAATTGAGGGGATAACCCTGAACAGCTCATTGTGCCCCTGGGCTCAGTACCTTATACATTACTCCAGTGAAGGATACAGTGATTCCTAGATGTATTGGTTGTTCTGACATGAGAGAAGGGCGAAGGGCAGGACTAGCTGAAGGGCCAAGCTTTAGGTCAAGAGTACAGCGTGGTGATAGAAATCTCAAGACTTTCAACTTGAGACAAGGAATGAGATGCTAAGATCATACAGGCGAATACAAGTTTCTATCACTGCCATCATTTCTTTCTCTTCTCCTCAAACGCTTCCACAATCAGCGGCGCATCAACTCTCAACCTCTCACACGGCTCCCAAGTCCTATCCTTCACCTTCTTAAACCCCTTCCATTTTACCAAGTAATGCAGAACTCCCTTGAACTTACGCCGTCCCAGGATCTTCTCGACAATGTAGTCGACAGTGATTGGGGTCTCTTCCTCAACTTCCACTCCGCTCTTTGCCACCCAAGCCGCCACCATATCTGGAGCGCTTTCCATCATCGCGGCTTCGGTCTCCCAGGTCCAGTCCTTTTCTTGTGGGTAGTCTTCCCACTGGACAAGGAAATGCTGACCTTCAGATGTTTTCCGTTCTGCCATGAACTGCTTGGGTGTGTACTCCTCGTCTCCTTCAACGCAAGCAGCGTGTACTGGTGGACTTCTAATTTCTTCGACAAGGTGGTCGGGCGTCTCAAAGAGTGGAGTGTCTATTCCAACATGGCCGTTGTCAAATGCAAAACAACTGTCAGGTTCAGGAACATCTTTAGTGTCGCCATGTTGACTCCAGATTTGCCCCAGGACCTCATAAGAGGCAGAGCTGACATGGTCAAGATTTGAGGTGGGGGTCTCATCATCTTCCGCAATGGCTAAGCCATCCGAGTCTTGTACGGCCCAAGCTTGATTGGCGTTGGCATCTCGGGATAGATCCTGGAATGCAACACGAGGGTCGACGAGGGGCGAAGAAAGAGGCGGAGTAAGTTCCTGGATTCCTTGAACATTCATAGAGCTCTCCTTCATTGTACGGAACATTACTTGGCGGCCGGCAAATGTTGATGACGGTGACACTTCTTGAAATGTATCTCCATGGGGTTCTGGACTGTCTCCCAGCATCCATCCATATTTGTCCAAGGGACTCTTGAAGATAGGTTCTGGGGTTAGAGTATGAGCCGGCAGCCTCGCGCTTTCTGCTTCTGGCGTTGGGCTTCGAAATGATTCCATATAACCTCGGATTTTGGCAAATATCTCCGCCGCCGTACGTTGCGTTGGACTTCGCTGTAGTGGAATTTGGTCCTTATCTGCATTATTGATAACAAGGACCTTGCGGGGCCTTCCTCGGGGCCTCCTCGAGTTTTGGAGAAAGCTGTCTGCTTCGAACTCTGCGCGACTTCGCTTGTTCGCATGCCGAGAAGAAACAGAGCGTTGAGAAGACGATCCGGGTCCATCACCAGTGGATGTATTTCTTGCGGCTATCTGCTCGCGCCTTGGACGTCCTCTACGATGGACATTATGCCGTGGTTCGCTCGCGGCTGATTCATTCTCTTCGGCAAGCCCTCTGCACGACGAAAGACTTGAAGGACGACAAGAGGATAGGGGGGACCTATATCCCTTCGGATATTTGTACGTGATCCATTCGTCCACGCTACCACTCCATCCCTCTCCGGTCGATATCTTCTCAAGCCTAATCTTTGGGGTCCTATATCGCTTCTTGCTCCCCTTTCTCGTATTGGCAATCTGTGCCTTCTCGATAATTTTCTTAATCTGCTGGGCTTTGAAAGATGCCTCCTTCAAGTCCTTTCCACGCTCAAAGACGCTGAGAGACCTAAGACGCGAAAATTGCAGATAGAAGTCCCTCGAACTTAACCAACCAAACCACCCTCCAAGATTCACTGCCAATGTGCGCAAATTTCCCCGCTCGATAGGCCCGAAATCCCAATGCGACCATTGCTTATCGTTGATCAAGAGAATATCATGGTACAAGCTCACGCAGACGTTTTGCAGCCTCGATAACTTGTCTACCTCCTTGTTTCCAAACTTCCTTTCCCAGGGCAAGTGTGCCGCTGTCCCTTTGAACTGAGGTAACCACGGCTTATAGAACTTCAAGGTAACTTCTCGCGATGTCCGACAAACATGTAGGAGTGGAGGAGGCTGGGTTTTCGAGTAGATCTCTCCGTCTTTGAGGTAGATTTCGACCACTCGGGAAGTCAGTTGGGTATTCGCTGCGTATTCGAAGATTTGAAGCTGGATTTCCGTTGGGAGGTCACCAAATCGAGACGGCATTGCGTTCTTCACCTGAGGCAAGAGCACATATCCAAAGGTGGGCACAGGATGTAGGAGAAATGGACGACAGGTTAGGGGAAGCGTAACTTGAGGACTGATGCGCGTCATTTCATCAAAGCCGCGTCGCGTTCGCGTCAGCCCCACCACCCCTTTATTAAGCGAGGCCCCTTTTTCGAGTCACGTACTATTGTTCTGCAAGTACCGGAGCAATGCCTTTTCACGAAAATCTCTTGTATCTCTATAAGCAATGGTCTAGTCTACTTTTGAATCTACTGCATGAACTTTAATTGCCTCTGGAACTGCCTTTACAAATTGAAGCACCAGTGGTTATCAGAATTCGTGACGCAATACTGGTTTTCAATGTACAATAGCTCGAGGGACATATAGAGCCTAACTGCCATTTTGCCTTTTTAAATGTTCCCTGATCCGAGGAACAATCCGAAAGTAGTGGCTTGTCGCTTTACGAATATTCCATAAGTTATAGTATATTAAAACGCAGCTTTGCCCCACGAATTCTGAAAACAACTAG
>Ga0302325_10020387_pt1 | contig 13902 bp, 9 predicted proteins | sample Palsa_T0_2_FD_201948 | JGI IMG/M metagenome (GOLD analysis project Ga0302325, IMG submission 201948) | Peat permafrost microbial communities from Stordalen Mire near Abisko, Sweden - Palsa_T0_2 | ecosystem: Environmental > Terrestrial > Soil > Palsa > Peat permafrost | place: Sweden: Abisko... | reverse complement strand
GTTACCTACGGTCTGAAGCCCGGTATGATTACCTGTGCCAAGGCATTGTCTTCGGGCTACATGCCGATCGGCGCCGTCATGATCTCGGAAGCAGTTTATGCCGCACTGGTAAAGCAATCTGAAAAGATCGGCGTGTTCAGTCACGGATTCACTTACAGCGGGCATCCCGTAACCTCGGCCGTCGCTCTTGAGACGTTGAACATTTACGAGCAGGATGACATCCTGGCTCACGTGAAACGCTTGGCGCCCCGCATGCAGGCTGGCCTGCGCCGGTTCGCGGATCACCCGCTGGTTGGCGAAGTGCGGGGAGTTGGTCTAGTCGGCGCGATCGAGTTAGTCCGGGACAAAGCGACGAAAGCGCCCTTCGATCCGGCGGAAGCGGTTGGCCCCTTTCTCGCCAAGCGCGCCCACCATCATGGCCTGATCGTGCGAGCACTGGCCGATTCCATTGCGTTCTGTCCTCCGCTGATCATTAACGAAGCCGAAATCGATTTGATGTTGGAGCGGTTCGGATTGGCGCTCGACGACACCTTCGCAATGGTCCGAGAACGCGGATTGGTTGAGAGCGGGCTGGTCCCCGCGCTCGCGAAGTAGTCGCTAGCTTACGCGTGTACGGGAGGAATTCGTCCGCTCCACGGCCGGGCTTCTTCCAATTGCGCCGCCAGCTGGATCAAAACGTCCTCTCGCGCATACGCGGCTCCCAATTGGACGCCTACGGGTAAACTGGGCGCTTCCGGTCCATCCTTTGTCCAATACAGCGGCAGACTCATCGCGGGCTGCCCGGCTAAGTTGAAATAAGCCGTAAATGGCCACCATAGCATTGATGTTTTCAACTGAGCCGGATCCATGCCCAGCGCTCCCAATTTCGGCGTCACGGTTCCAGTCACCGGCGTGACCAGCACGTCGTATCCCTTGTCAGCATTGCTCCACCAGCCAGCGAAGGCCCGCGTGAACGTGTCCATGTCTTCGAGAGCCATTACATAATCGGCCGCACTGACACCGCGCGCTTGATCGAGCCAATACAGTGTATCGGGATCGAGATCGTCGGGATCTGCCTTTTTATCCAGTTTGCGCTCGAATGATTCGAGCGCGGCTAGCAGACGAACCGGCCAGATCCGCTTGAAAATTGTCGACGTTTTCGGATCGTCGAGTACCGGAGGGTGAGCCAGCTCCACGAAATGTCCCAATGACTCGAGCAGTTTTCCTGTTTGCTCCACGGCCTCACGGCAATCTGGATGAAGACTGCCCTCGATAGTCACCGGCAATCGATCCCACAGACCGATTCTGAGCTTACCCGGACTTGCGCCAACCTCGCTGGAATAAGGTCGCGCAGGCGGTGGAGGCGCCATGGGGTCTCCCGGCAGTGAACCCGACGCGAAGTCCATACAGCCCGCCAGATCGCGAACGGTCCGCGTCTGAAATCCTTGCACGCTCACCGGAGTTACCCATTCAGTGGACGGCCAAATGTTGACGCGGCCCCTGGTGGGCTTCAGCCCCACTAAACCGCACGCCGCCGCCGGTAAACGAATGGATCCCCCGCCATCGCTGCCGTGCGCCACCGGAACCATCAACGCAGCTACCGCAGCGCAGGAACCACCGCTCGACCCCGCGGGCGTGCGCGTAAGATCCCAGGGATTTCGAGTTGGCCCCCAAGCCAGCGGCTCGGTGGTTGGAACGGCGCCGAACTCGGGCGTGTTGGTTCGGCCGAGATTGATGAAGCCGGCAGCTTTGATGCGGCGCGCCAGTTGGGTGGTAACGCTAGCGACGTAGCCATTATGTTTTAGAAATCGCGAGCCGCTGGAATCCGGCTCGCCCGCCGTCGTACAGCCGAGGTCCTTGGTAAGGAATGGGACACCGCGGAATGGACCATCCGGCAACTGAGCCGATCGCGCCTCTTCGCGAGCCTTTTCAAAACGCTCCCACACCACCGCGTTCAATTGCGGGTTCACCTTCTGGATGCGCTGGATCGCGGCGTCCACAAGCTCTAATGGCGACACCTCGCGCCGGCGAACCAGTTCGGCTTGCGCCGTGGCATCTATGATATTGAGTTCGGTCGAGTGCACGTCGTCTGTCAAAAAGTGGGCGGAGTGTTAATCCAGAGGATAAGCGTTTCGGTCTTCCCAGGATTTGTCCAGCGATGCTGGGTCTTGCTGGTGAAATAGAAACTGTCACCGGCTCGCAGCTGGAATTCTTCCCCGGCCAATACGATATCCAGCCGTCCACGCACCAGGTAGAGAAACTCCTCGCCCTCGTGCGAATAGAATTCGCCGCTGCCCGCTCCCGGAGCAACTCGAAACAGATGCGGCTCCATGGTAATCTTCCCGGATGCCAGCAGCTCCATATGAACGCCGGGGCCGCCTTCCAGGCTCTTGCGATCGCGTGGCCTCACCAGCGGTCCAGTGCCGTCGATGGGATTGAAAAGATCGAGAATATTGAGGCCGTAATACTGCGCCAGCTTATGCATGATGCTGATGGAAGCGCCGCTCTGAGAGCGCTCCAGGTTGCTGAGGAATCCAATGGACACGCCGACCGCGTTGGCCACCGTGGCGAGAGACTCTCCGCGCTGCAGGCGCAGCTTGCGAAAGCGCGGGCCGATGGACGATTGTTCCTCCGCCTGACCAGCGGCGCGATGGTTGAGCAGCCCTTCTTGCTTCAGTTGGTTCAGAATTGCGGGTGCGTTCAGCCCTTGTACCCTCCGCAAATAAATGGCGCGCCGCAGAACGCGCAAGTCGTCATTGGTATAGAGCCGGTACTTACTTTGGCTGCGGGCAGGACTGGCAAGCCCGAGTTTCTCCCACGAGCGCACCATGGACGCCGACACACCCAACCGTTCAGCTACCGCTCCAACCTTCAGCGCTTCGCCGACCTTCCGAGCCGAACGCGTCTTCTTCCCGCGATCTCTGGCGCTGAAGCGTGAGTTAGAAGCCTTGGACAAGGATCTCTGAGTATACCAGCCAGCCCGATGATGTTAGTGCTGAAGCGGCTCAGGCACTGCTGCTCCATCGGCGCGCGGATCGGACGCGGCGTAGTTGGTCCCAGTCTTTGAGTTATGCAGGATGGCCTGGCCTCGGCCCATGGTTTCCACGTACTCGCGTCCAATTCGAATCACGTGGCCCCGCTCGGACAATTGCTGGAACGTTTGCTCCGGCACGCGGGATTCAATATAAACGTCGCAGCCGGAAGCATTGCTCTTGAAGAAACGCGGCGCCTCCAAAGCTTCCTGCAGTGTCATCTTGTAGTCGACGTAGTTGGAAACGAACTGCGCATGGGCCATCGGCTGCACCGCTCCACCCATAATGCCGAAGCCAATGTGCTCATCGCCCTTCTCCATAAACGCCGGGATGATGGTGTGAAACGGCCGCTTCCCTCCCGCCAGCACATTGGGATGTTTTGGATCGAGATTGAAGCTCCCGCCACGATTCTGCAATGCGAAACCCATGCCTTCCACGGTGACTCGCGAGCCGAAAGCGGAATAGATGCTTTGAATCCAACTGGCGATGTTGCCGTCCTTATCGACCACCGTGAGGTAGGTCGTATTGCTGCCCACCGGGTCCCCCGCTTTTACTTCGCAATTCGCTCGATTGGGATTTATCTCCTCGGCTCGCCGGCGAGCGTACTCCTTCGACAGAAGCTGCGCCACGGGCGCATCGTGAACGCGAGGGTCGGCGACGTTGGCGTGAACGTCGGAATAAGCCAGCTTCATTGCCTCGATGCGCTTGTGCATTTCAGGCGCGCTGAATGCACCGAGGGGCGACGCCGGTACCGTCTCCATTATGTTCAGCATTTCGAGCGCCGCCATGCCCTGCCCGTTCGGCGGAAGTTCGTAAACGCGCCAGCCGCGATAATCGATGGACAGCGGTTCCACCCACTCTGACGAATAGGACGCCAGGTCCTGCGCCGTAATGGTTCCTCCGAGATGTTCGGAGGTTTTCACGATGGCGGCCGCAATCGCGCCCTTGTAATACGCATCCGGCCCTCCTTCGGCAACCAGTCGAAAAGCATGCGCCATATCGGGATTCTTGAACAATTCACCCGTACGTGGCGGCTTGCCGGCCGGAAGAAAAACGCGCTTCGATTCCGCATTCGCTTCCAGAGCCTTAACCATTTCAGGAGCAGCCCAGACCTCGTCCACTCCTTCGTAGACCGGAAATCCATTCTCCGCGTATGCGATTGCGTCGCGAAATAAATCCTTCCATGGAAGCTTTCCGAAGCGCTGATGCATTCGGTACCAACCCTCGACGGCGCCCGGAACAGTGACACTGTGGATGCCAGCTTGCGGCATGTTTTTGATGTCGCGCTGCGCAAGAAACGCGGGAGACAGAGCGTGCGGCGCAGGTCCCGAGGCATTCAAGCCTGTCAGCTTGCCGGTCTTCGCGTCCCAATACATAACGAAGAGATCGCCGCCCAACCCTGTCATCATCGGCTCCGTAACCGCGAGGACCGCGTTTGAAGCGATGGCCGCGTCCACGGCCGATCCGCCGCGAGCCAGGATCTGCGCTCCACTTTGCGAAGCAAGTACCTGACTGGTAGCGGCGATTCCTTGCTGGCTGATCACGATTGAGCGGCCGTAATTGCGGCCCAGCACTTGCGGATACAGGATCGACATGGAGCAAACCGAGAGTCCCAGAATACTGAATGCAAGTCTCATGCTGTTTGCGCGATGAGCACGTCGCGAATCTCCAATCGCGAATTGTTTTGCATGGCGCGCCCTATCAGACCCGTCATGTTTGCGACTGCGAAACTGATACCGTGCAAATTTCGCGCCACTGGAACACCCGGAATCGGCCGCGGATAAGGCGACGCATAGAACACGCCGTCCCGATAGCGGAAAGCATCGCGAGGGCAATCGGGATCGGCAGCCACGCCGATAACCCCAGGCAGACTGCCAGGCAAAACATTAGCGGCGCTCACCACCAGCAAATCCCCGCCGAGAACACGGAGAAACGCATCACGGTGCGCTGGATTTTGAGTACCCAGGCTCAGATTCACGAGATCCATGCGGTGATCGCGGCACCACTCAAGCGCGCGGAGAATCACGCCGATGTTCGCCGTCAGCCTGCGATCGAACACTTTGACTGCATACAATTCAGCGTCCGGCATTTTTTCGCGGATGGCGCCGGCGACCGCAGTGCCATGCCCAAGCCGGTCGATCGGATCGATATTTTCGCCCGAAAGCGTGATCTCCACGGCCCCGGCGATCTCGCCAATATGCGGATGCCCCGAATGGATTCCACTATCGATAATGGCTATCTTCATGCGAGCCGAATCGAACCCTACGGCAATACCGCGAGTCCGCCTGTTACATCGTTGTTGAGATCCCAGGTCTTCTCCAGCTTGAACGTGGCAGTGTCATAAACCTCAATATCAAAACCGGCGCCATAAATGTAAAGCTTCTGGCCGTTGCTCGACATACCTAAACTGAAGCGCGTTCGGCAGGGAACTTCGGCTTTCTGAGTCACGCGATCGCTGGTCAGGTCAAATTTCCAAAACTCGCAAACCCGGTTACCATTGGCCCCATTGGCAACGATCGTGTAAGCCGTTTTTTTATCCGGTGTCACCTGCAGCCCTCGCATTCCGCTTGGTGCCGGACCGATTGGGTTATAGGTCACCTCCCGGGTCGCCAGATCCAGACGAGCCAGTCCGAAGACGCGGTTGTGAACAATCGGATCGGCGGAGTTGAAAACCGAAGTGTGCATGCCGGGCTGGCTGATCAAATCCAAATCGCCGCCCAACCGGATATTCTCCATGCCCTCAAAGTCGGGAGCCGCCAGATCCAATGTATCCACCAGCTTGAAGTCTGAAGTTTGAAGAATCTTGATCTTCTGTCCGAACTGGTATAGATATTTCCCATCCGGAGAAACCTCAAACGCCATGCGGCCGGCCCGGTCATCCTCGAGCGGGACGTCGGCGGTTTTAACGATCTTTTGCTGCTCCAGATCGATCACCGTGTACTTGGGTTTCGCCACCTCGAAGTGCTCCGGCAGGCGATCGATCTCTTTTGTCACCGTATAGAAAAGCTTGCCCTGCGGATCCACCGCGCCTCCGCGCATGCGGTACTGTTTGGTCGCCGTATTCAGCTCGAAATGATTGGTCACTTTGCCCGTAGCCACGTCAATCACTTCAATGCCGTTGTGATCGATGGTGGTCACATAGATCTTCTTGTGATCCTGCGCCATCCGAACTGACATCGGCGTACCCGTGACTAGGGAAATGCGATTCACAATCGCGCCCTTGGCCTCGTCGAACACCAGGATGGCGTTCGGATAGGCGGGAAGGTATAGCGTGCCCGCGCTCGCAACAGCCGCGCACAACGTCAGGAGAAAAAACAAGCGTTTCATAATATTAGCTAAGGTTACGATAAATCGCTGCCCCGGCGCTGGTTCATCAACCCTGCCACTGCGCGCTGCGCCGGGTCTTCGCTCGCTCCTAGCGCCTCGATCACGCCCGCTCGATCCGCGGCTGACCGGTTCTGGTTCAATTTGAACTTCCCTTCCAGCTTCTCGATCTTGATTTCGAAGCCGGCGATTTCAGGCATCTGCTTTTGCATGAATGGGTCGCTGGAATCGAAGTTCCAAGGCTGGGGGAACGAGCTTTCATGCTTGCCAACCAGATCCTTGAGAAGCGCGGTCATGCCCTCCCGATCCATGATTCGGGGGACGCCATAAGCGTGGACAACGGTGTAGTTCCAAGTGGGCACGTTTTGAGGCTTCACGTACCACGATGGCGAGACGTAGGTATGCGGACCCTGGAAAATCACCAGCGCTCGAGAACCCGACCGGAAGTCTTCGAGCTGTGGATTTCTGATGGCGAGATGCGCGCGCAGCACGCCGTAGGGCTCCACGCTGCGATCCAGCACGAACGGTAGGTGCGACGCTGTCAGTTCGCCGTCTCGCTGCGTGACGACGGTCGCGAAATTGAACTCGTCCATGAAGTCCTGGAGCTGAACCAAATCCTCGACAGCAAATGCCTTGGGGACATACATATTCGCTCATTGCAACACATCTCAAGGAAGGCTAAACTCGCAGCATGCCCGATCCGCAGCCTGACCGGCGAGTTACACGGCGCGAAGCCGCGCAATTGTTGGGAGCCGTGGCAGCCACGCAATTGCTCGCCGCCGAAGCCCCCGATATCTGCTTCCTGACCGCGACTGAAATGGCAGACCTCATCCGCCGCAAGAAACTAAGCGCGCGTGAAACGCTGGATGCTCACCTGAAGCAGATCGCGCGGGTCAATCCGCAAGTTAACGCCATCGTCACGCTGGTAGCGGAGCAGGCTGTCGACAACGCCCGTAAGGCGGACGAAGCCCAGGCTCATGGCGCCGCGCTGGGGCCGCTGCACGGGCTTCCCATTGCGCATAAGGACCTGGTGGAAACTGCCGGCATCCGCACCACCTTCGGATCGCGGATCTTCAAAGACTACGTGCCGAAGCACGACGCGATCCTGGTGGAGCGCATCAGAAATGCCGGCGCCATCTGCTTGGGCAAAACCAACACGCCGGAGTTCGGCGCGGGGTCGCAAACCTTCAACGCCGTATTCGACGCTACAAAGAATCCATATGATGTAACGAAGACATGCGGAGGCAGCAGCGGCGGCGCTGCGGTGAGCTTGGCGTGCGGACTAATTCCGATCGCCGATGGAAGCGATAGCGGCGGCTCCTTGCGCAATCCCGCGGCGTTTTGCGATGTCGTTGGATTTCGTACCGCTCCTGGACGCGTCGCGCATGCCGCTGGCGGAGATTCGTGGTCCACAATTGCCGTTTCCGGTCCCATGGCGCGTACCGTTTCCGACGTGGCTTTGCTTTTGAGTGTAATGGCCGGCCCTGATCCGCGCTGTCCTATTTCGATCACGGAGCCCGGCTCGCGCTTCGCGGGCAATCTGGAGCGCAATTTCAAGGGCGTCCGCGTCGCATGGTTTAAGGACATGGGAGGCATTCCGTTCGACCCGCGAGTTCTCAGCCTGGTCAATGCGCAGCGCAAGGTTTTTGAGAGCCTCGGCTGCATCGTCGAACAAGCCGAACCGGATTGGACCGGCGCTTACGAAGGCTACGATACGTTGCGCGCGTGGGGTTATGCCACCTCGCAAGCGGAAAACATAAGGCTCCATCGCGATCTGGTGAAGGACACAATCCAATGGGAAGCGGAGCGCGGTTCAAAGCTCACTGCCGCCGATATTTCGCATGCGCACGCGCTGCGCAGCAAAGCCTGGGACAACATGCGGATCTTTCAAGAGAAGTACGAATACTTCATCGCGCCCACTACGCAAGTTTTGCCCTTCGACGTGACTCAGCCCTATCCGACAGAAATTGCCGGCGTCAAATTGCCGAATTACGTGGAGTGGATGAAGACTTGTATGCTTATTTCGGCGCTCGAGAACCCGTCGATCTCCATGCCTTGCGGCTTCACGGACAATGGTCTTCCAGTGGGCCTGCAAATCGTCGGCCGCCATCGCGACGAGTGGAGCGTGTTGCAGATGGCGCGTGCTTTCGAGGAGGCGACACCGGGTAACCGCAGGAAACCGGCCATCGCGTAGATTATTACTCGGCTAGTGGCAGCAATGATCTTTCGCCGGCGGCGGAGGCACGTCCATCGCTGGACTGCGCTCGAAGAATCCATCCGGACGAAATTGGAATCCGAGCATCGCCACCGGCATTACCGGCCAATCTTCCGGACGCGGCACGTGATTATGACCGAACACGTACCATAGCGAAATTTCGGTATCCTCCACTTTTCGATTTGCCTTCGTCCACGCCGGCAGGCCGTCGCCCGTTGGATGCTGATTCGGGTATTCCCCGGCTGCGTATCGCTCCCGCGGCTCATAGGGCGTCACCCAGACATTATTCGCGGTGAAACCTGCGCGCCGCATGATGGGAGCGTCGGGTTGTGCGAACGGCGGGCAATTTTCGCCGGGCACCAAACGATACGCCACCGCCCGTCCCATGCGATTCTTCTTGCTCGGATTCACAACTCGCCAGAAACGCGCGCTTGCCGAATTCACTTTACGTTGCGCTTCCTTCTCGGTAGCAAGCAGCGTCTCTTCAGCGACCATTGCATTGCCATGCGGATTGCTCGGGCCGGTTGGCACTCCGAAGCTGTTCACTTCCACCACGGAGTTATTCGGACCATCCACGCTCGGCACCAGCCGGGCCGCAAAGATGTGCTGATGAAATGGCGCATTCAAGCGCGGAGCGATCTCCGTGCCATGCTGCGAATGTTCGCCTGGCGCAAGCGTCGTCGTATTCAAGATTCCCGTCAGCTTGATCTCGCATTGGATGGATCCGTCCTGGTAGAAATACCAGTAGAATCCGTACTCATAATTTCCGACGGTCGCGATGAAAGAAACCGACAGCCGCCGCGATCTGCGCACTTCCGATTGGCCGGTGCGCCAGTCCGTATGCTTCCACAAAATACCGAAGTCTTCCTCATGCAGGCACACCGCGTTCTTCAGCGGTGTCACTTGGCCGCGGCTATCTACCAAAGGAAAATCGAAGTAATGAATCACACCCAGACAATCGCAGCCTAACGCCAAAGAATTAGCCAGCATCCCGAGGCCATATTCACCGATATCGAACGCGTTTTTGCGATAATACTGCTCGCCGGGATCGCCGTAAGGCACCACCATCTCGCAAATCGACGCCCGATACAAGACCGGCCGCTCCACGCCCTCGTCCTGGTAGCTGATGGTGTGCAGCACCAAGCCTTCGCGCGACGTGAAGCCCACGCGGAATTTCCACTTCTGCCACTCCACTTCGTTGCCTTCCACCGTGAAGCTGGGACCATCCGGCTGCACGATGTCGACCGGCTTCAAATCTTTGCGCACATTGGGAATGTACTCGCGCGCCCAATTTCCGGGCTCCGGCGGCAGCGGCGCGATCGGATACTCCTCGATGCGGACCACCTTCATTTCGTAGAGATCCACCACGATCACCATGCTGTCGATGGGCCGCGCGTAACCGTTATCCTTCGGCTCGGACCGCACAAAGCACAGCGCGCGCATTCTTCTGAGACCCGCATCTTCCGGTAATTCGTTACCGTACATCCCGGCCGACCACGGTTCCACCATCACTAAATCGGCGTCCGTTACACCCCGTTTCTTCAGCGCGGCCTGGAAGAGTGGCGAGCGATGCACGGCCTGTTCCACCTCGCTGAACTCATCCAGCATGATCGACGGCTGGATATCGCTCGGAAGCGGCGTGATTGTCGGAACCGATTTGTTCACCAGATCCACCACCGCCTCGTACGACGCGCGCTTGCCGCGATCCAACAGGACAACCAGCGCCTTGCGTTCAAACTGGCTTCCCGATTTGTAACTCTCAACGAAGCTCTTCGCGGGCTCCATCAGGTTCATCGACACAATTCGAACACCACCGCCGAGATGTTGCTCCCGCGCGAGGATCGCAACCGCCTCTTCGAGCTCGGTGGAATAGAGCGGATCCAGCGGATGCTTCGCGTGAGAAGCCGCTACTAGCTCCGAAGTTTCTCTGACTTCAGTTGGTATGGCCATGTCGCCGCCTTTCTGGCTGTTTTCGCTTAAGTCTGATGCTAGTATAAGTGGATGGAACTTGGCAATACTTCGGTAAGGTTGGTAAATCCTGCCGCCCCGTCCGCGCCAGAGTCTCCAAAACCTGCCTCCTACGGATTGAAGTCCGGCTCACTGTCGCCGAGCGAAACTTTGGCGCAATCCGTCGCTCTCATCGCACCCACCGGCGCTCCCGTCATGACCATCCCTCTAGTTTTCGGGCTAGCCGGCCAAGGCGTCGCGATCGCTTTTCTTATCTCCACCCTCGGCGTTCTTCTGGTTGCGCTTAACGTAAATCAATTCGCCCGAATTTCGTCCTCGCCCGGTTCCTTGTACACCTACATTACCGATCACATGCATCCGCGCTGGGGCGTTTTGGCTGGCTGGGCCTTATTGATCGCCTACGTTGGCACAGCGGCCGCTGTCAGCGCGGGCGTCACCAATTACGCGAACGTCATCTTGCGGGATCGATTCGGCCTACAAGCTTTTCCATTGCTATTAACCGCCTTGGTCGTAGTGGTTGCGTGCTACTTGGCGTATCGCGATGTTCAAATCTCCGCGCGCCTCATGCTATGGCTCGAAGCTGCATCGGTCGCTCTGATTTCAATCATCGCGTTCAGCATAATTATCAAGCACGGATGGCATCTCGATATGGGGCAGCTCACGCTCCACGGCGTTACCGCGGAAAAACTTCGCCTGGGACTGGTGCTCGCAATATTCAGCTCCGTGGGGTTTGAGAGTGCCACTTCGCTAGGCTCTGAGGCTAGAAATCCTTTGACCAGCATCCCGCGAGCCGTCAAATGGAGCGCGATTCTGGCCGGCGTATTCTTCTTCCTCTGCGCGTACGCGGAAGTTCTGGGGTTTCGAGGCGAACCGCAATCGTTGGGCGATAGCGTCGCGCCTTTGCATCTCCTCGCGCAGAAGGCCGGATTCCCCGCTTGGGTGGGTACGCTCACCGATCTTGGCGCAGTCTTGAGTTTCTTTTCGTGCTTTCTGGCTTGCATTACCGCGGCCGCCCGCGTGCTTTTTCTCATGGGTCGGCATGGCGCGCTGCATTCCCTGCTGGGCCAGGCGCACGAAGCCAATCAAACTCCGCATCGCGCTGTGCTGCTGAGTTCCGTAGCTGCCTTTGTGCCCGCAGCGGTTATGATGCTGCAGGGAAGAAACCTGTTCGACATCTATGGGCTCATTGGAACGCTTGCAACGTTCGGATTCGTCACCACCTATATCCTGGTCTCCGCGGCCGCCCCCATCTTCTTGCGCTCGCGAGGCTGCTTAACGCCCCAGGCCATCGTTATTTCAGTGTTAGCCATTCTCGCGATGGGAGCGGCGCTGCTGGGTAACCTTTATCCGGTCCCTGCCGCGCCGTACTCGTATCTTCCCTACCTTTATGTGGCGTTGCTCTTAATTGGCTTCGCGTGGTCCATGATTTGGATCGCTCGAGCACCCTCGTTGGGGCGGGGGATCCCTGGCGATTTAAGCGCGCTACCAAGCCAGACCGACTAGGTCAACTCTATGAACTCCCGCGATCGCGAACTTGGAATGGACCGTCCCATCAAGCGGCGAGATTTCTTGAATGGCGTGGCCGTCGCGATCGGTGCGTCCGTGCTGGGGGCAAAATCCGCAGCCGGTCAGCAGCCCTCTACCTATCCGCCCGCCCTAACGGGAATGCGCGGCCTCTATCCTGGATCGTTTACCACGGCTCATGCCCTGCGCGATCACACCTTCTGGAACAACCATGCGGACAAACCTTCCGACACCGGCGAGCGCTACGATCTGGTAATTGTCGGCGCTGGCATCAGCGGTTTGAGCGCCGCTTATTTCTACAGAAAAGCTGCGGGCGATAGCGCGCGCATCCTGATCCTGGATGTCTTGGATGACTTCGGCGGCCACGCCAAGCGTAACGAATTCGACGTGAACGGCCGCAAACTGCTGGGCTACGGCGGCACGTACGCGATCGAGAGCCCGAGTCCATACAGCCCCATTGCGAAGAGCGTAATTGACGATCTCGGTATTGACGTAAAAGCCGACGCGCGCGTGAGGGACACCAAACTTTATTCGTCGCTTGGCATGGGTCCTGGCGTTTTCTTCGACAAGCAAACCTTTGGATCCGATCTGCTTCTGCTGGATCCGAAGCCGGAAAAGGACGCCGATTTCGGCGATCCAGGCACTTCTGAAACACATTGGAAGGAGTTCCACGAGCAAGCGCCCATGTCTGCCGGCGCGAAACAAGACATCCAGCGTATTTACGAAGCCTCCAAGGATTACATGCCGGGCTTGTCCGCGGAAGAGAAGAAAGCTCGTCTGGCCCGGATGAGCTACGCAAAGTACCTCACGGATATCGCGGGCGCCGATCCTTCGGTTGTAAAGTACTTTCAAACACGGCCCCACGCCTATTTCGGTGTGGGCATTGAATCAGTCTCGGCTCAGGACGCGTGGGGCTTCGGACTTCCTGGATTCCAGGGGTTGAACCTTGGGACCGAGCCCGGCCCGGGTATTAGCCACGATTCGATTCAGAGCGAAGAGGCCGAGAAATATTGGTTTCATTTCCCCGACGGCAACGCCTCCATCGCGCGCCTGCTTGTACGGAAGATGCTGCCGTCCGCAATTCCCGGCAACACAGTCGACGATGTCGTCACAGCCCGCGCCGATTATGCACGCCTGGACGAAGCCGCGTCCAATACCCGTATCCGCCTGAACAGCACCGTGGCGCGCGTTCGTCACATGGGCGACGTCGACACCGCGAAGGAAGTTGAAGTGTCTTACGTGAGGGACGGCAAATTGCAATCGGTTCGCGCCGGACGCTGCATCCTGGCGTGCTGGCATCAGATGATTCCATATCTCACCGATGAGCTTTCAGCGCATCAGCGCGCCGCGCTTGCGTCGGCCACAAAAGTGCCCATCGTTTACACCAACGTTGTGCTGAATAATTGGAAGGCGTTTCAGAAGGCGGGCGTGAACTCTATCTATGCGCCTGGCAGCTATTTTCCCGCCACGCAGTTGGATCTGGCGGTAAGCATGGGCGACTACAAATGTCCGAGAACTCCTGAGGAGCCCATCGTTGTGCATCTGATGAAGACTCCCTGCCATCCGGGGCTGCCCGCGCGCGACCAACATCGCGCCGGCCGCATCGAATTGTACGGCACCACGTTTGAAACATTCGAGCGCAATATCCGCGATCAATTTGCGCGCTCTCTTTCCAGCAGCGGATTCGATCCCGCGCGCGATATCGCCGCCATTACGGTCAATCGTTGGCCGCATGGCTATGCTTACGAATACAATTCTTTGTTCGATCCGTTCTGGTTGGACGGCGGCGAGCAGCCCTGCGTGGTGGCGCGTCAACCCTTTGGCAGAGTAGCCATCGCCAACGCCGACGCAGCTGCCTAC
>Ga0302325_10020383_pt1 | contig 13903 bp, 12 predicted proteins | sample Palsa_T0_2_FD_201948 | JGI IMG/M metagenome (GOLD analysis project Ga0302325, IMG submission 201948) | Peat permafrost microbial communities from Stordalen Mire near Abisko, Sweden - Palsa_T0_2 | ecosystem: Environmental > Terrestrial > Soil > Palsa > Peat permafrost | place: Sweden: Abisko... | reverse complement strand
ACGGTTTGGCGGCGATCCGGGTGTGCCAGACTGCAGCCAGACCCATGACGGTGAACCTGACGCGGATATACACGAGGCTCGGCGACGGCGGCGAGACGCACCTCGGGGATATGAGCCGTGTGTCCAAGCGCCACCCGCGCGTGGAGGCCTATGGCACCGTCGATGAGCTCAATGCACTGCTCGGCGTCGCGCTGCTGCAGGCCGACCTCCCCGACGGCTTCGCCGCCTGGCTGAGGCGTGTTCAGAACGACCTGCTGGACCTCGGCGCCGACCTGTCGGTCCCGGGCCCGGGCCCTGATGGCACCGACGCGTCGTCCAAGGACTCACAGCGCCCGCGGCTGCGAGTCGGCCCGGAGTACACCGAGTGGCTCGAGCAGGCCTGCGACGAGGTCAACGCGACGCTCGAGCCGCTGCATTCGTTCGTGATTCCCGGCGGAACGGCGGCCTCCGCCCACCTGCACGTGTGCCGCACCGTCTGCCGCCGCGCCGAGCGCCGTGTGCTCGCGCTCGAGGACGATGGCAACCCGGAGGTCGTGCGCTACCTGAACAGGCTCTCCGACCTGCTGTTCATCCTCGCCCGCGCCGTCAACGAGGGTGCGCCTGAGCCGCTGTGGGAGCCCGGCGCGCACGCCGCAAGCAGCCCCCGGCCTTCACCCCCGGACTAGAGCCTCTCGGCCGAGGTTGCGCGGGCCGCGCCCGCTTCGCGGTGAGAACGCCCGCAGGCCGGCCACGGCGAGAGCCATCCACAGGGCAGCGACGAGATAGCCGCCGAGGACGTCACTGGGCATGTGCCAGGCGAGGATCAGAAGACAGCAGCCGACGGCCACGGCGAAGGCGGAGCCGAGCGCGGCCACAAGCGGGCGCATACGAGCCGGAGCGACCAACACTGCCGACAGTGCCAGCGCGGCCGCCGCCGTGGCATGCCCGCTCGGCCACGAGCCGGCGGAGATGTGCACGCCGGCGAGGTGAACATGGCCGTGGGCGAGCAGCGGCTTGAGCAGCTCGGCGGACAGCGGCGCCAGTGCCATGACGAACGCCACGGCCACCCCCACCCGCCAGCGCCGCCGCATGCTCGCAACCGCCACGAGCAGGACGCCAAGGCCGATGAACGGCGCCGGGTCGAGCACCGCCAGCAGGCCGTTGGCCACGGCATCGACATGCGGGCGGCTGAGAAGCGTGAAGTCGCGCAGCACGATCGCATCCTTGAACTGCGCCGCCGGCACCAGCTCGGCGACGGCCCACACGAGCGCCAGCGCGATCAGGCACAGCCCGGCCAGCAGCAGGGGCCCGGCCGCGTTGGGCCGGGAGATCTGCGACTGCCGTCGCGCGTAGGGGTGGGCGCTGGCCATGTATGCGGACATCTGTGCATAAGCGTAGGACGGTCGCTAAAGCTGGGCTGAAGCGGTGCGTGCACCGCCGGTGCATGCGCTCAGGTGGCGGCGCTTCCGCGCCCGTCCCAGCTCGCGAGCGCCAGCAGCGCGGCGTTGCTCACCCCGCGCCCGGCAAGCACGCACAGGTGCCCGTTGCGCAACCAGGCCACGGAATGGCTGCCGTCCTGGGCAAGGAAGCGATACGCCACGCCGCCCTGGACGCTCACCACGCCGCCGCTGAGCGCGGGCGCCGGTGTGCCCGCGACGATCGCATAGCCGATCCGCTGGCCGCGAGCGTCGCTGTAGAAGACGGTCCTGACCGCCCGGCCCCCGATGCGGTCAGAACGTGCGCCGCTGGCATGCCAGCCGAAGCGATATCCCCAGTAGGGGAAGCTGACGCCGTCCACCGCCGCGTTGAGCTGCGTCGGCCTTTGCGAATCCTCGCCTGGAGCGACCATGATGGCCGGAGCAAGCGTCAGCGCGGATGCCTGGCGCAGGGTCAGGGGCGAGGAGCCTTTGCCCGTCAGCGCCAGGGCGAGCACCAGTGCCGCCGCGGCCACGGCGGCCAGCGCTCCGCCCAGCCGCCACCGGCGCGGTGCCAGGCCCATGCTGCGCCCGGCGAACGACCGCCTGGGGGTCGCCGCGGATTGCTCAACGAGGGCATCGATTCTGCGGTGAAGCTCCTCAGGCGCTCGCACGTCGATCGACCTCACGAACTCGATCAGCTCAGATTCTGTGTGTGGCCGGCGCTCGCTCATGGTGTTTCCCCACTTGAGAGGACTCCGCTGAGCTTCGTGCCTTCCCGCCGGGTCGCCGGCACCGGCGTCGCCGGGGCCGAGTCGATCAGGAGCGTGGCGATCTGCTTGCGGGCGCGAAACAGGCGCGTGGTGAGGGTGGCCTCGCGCACATCGAGGGCACGCGCGGCTTCGCGATAGGAGAGGCCGAGCATGTCCACCGCCACGAGCGCCAGGCGAAAGTCTTCGGGGAGCTCGGCGATCGTGGAGTACACCTCGGAGACCTCGAGGGCGCTGTCGGGCCGCAGCGTCGGCCGGGGGTCGACGGCCACCACATCGTCGGGCGTGGCCACCGTCACCGGGCGCCGTGAGGCCGTGCGCACTCCGGTCAGGTAGGTGTTGCGAAGCACGCGCAACAGGTAGTAGAGCTCACCGCCTCCTTGGAGCACGCGTGGCCGCGAGAGCACCCTGGCAAAGGTCTCCTGAACCAGGTCCTCGGCGTCCTCGCGCGAGCCGCACAGCGCCCACGCAGCGCGATAGAGGCGATCGACGTGCTGGCTGAGGGACTGCGGGTCGAGGGTGCGCATGGAGTTTGGCCGAGCGGCAGATTCGCGAGGCCGAGCGGCAGATTCGCGATGCGGCGTGCGTCCTTCTCCAACCGACTCTAGCGCCGTGAACGCCGGGAAGGAGTGCGAATGCCCCGGAGTCTTGACCTAGCAGCCCCCACAGTCACGGGTGCGCCCACACAACTACAGGAGGAATCCGGTGAACAAGAGATTGATCGCGGCAGTCGCGCTCCCGGCGCTGGCGCTGGGCGGGTGTGGCGGCTCGAGCAGCTCCAGCTCGTCGAGCTCGCCGTCCACGAGTACGCCGGCGACGAGCACGAGCGCCGCGGCCGCAAAGCCGCCCGGCGCGCCGTTCCTGGCGTCGTTGCGGACGGCCACCACCATCGCTTCCACCGTCCCGGCCAACGGCGACGTTAACCCGTACGGAATTGCTGTGGTGCCGGCCACGATCGGCAGCCTCAAGGCGGGCAACCTGCTCGTCAGCAACTTCAACGACAAGGCCAACAACCAGGGGACGGGCACGACGATCGTCCAGATCAGCCCGCAGGGGAAGCAGTCGCTGTTCGCGACGGTCCGCGCGAGCGCCCTCCCGGGCAGCTGCCCCGGGGGCGTAGGGCTGACGACCGCACTGAGCATCCTCCCCGGCGGCCAGGTGATCGTGGGGAGCTTGCCCACGAGCAACGGCAAGTCGGCCACGGCTCAGCTTGGCTGTCTGATCGTGCTCGACAGCAGTGGCAAGCCCATCAGCACGATCTCGGGCCCGAACATCGAAGGACCATGGGATATGACATCGATGACCCAGGGCAACGTGACCACGCTGTTCGTCAGCAACGTCCTCAACGGCGGCGCCGCAGAGGGCGTGAACACGATCAACAACTCGACCGTGCTGCGCATCCGCCTGCGCACCGAAGCCGGGCACCCGCCCAAGGTGCTCGAAGAAGAGGTCGTCGCGAACATGATCCCCTGGCGCGATGACCCGGAAGCGCTGGCCATCGGCCCGACCGGCGTGGCGCTCGCCCAGGATGGCACTCTCTACCTGGCTGACACCCTCTCCAACCGCATCGCCGCCATCCCGCAGGCACTGACCCGCACGACTCCGGCCCCGGGCGGCGGCAGCACGGTGTCGCAGGGCGGATTGCTCAAGCAGCCGCTCGGTCTGACGCTGACGCCGAACGGCAATATTCTCACCACCAACGCCGGCGATGGGAACATGGTGGAAACGACGCCTGAAGGCAGGCAGGTGGTCGCGCAGACCGCCGACAAGCAGACCGGCGCCGGATCACTGTTTGGCCTCCTCGTCGCGCCCGGCGGAAAGGCCGTGTTCTATGTCGATGATGGTGAAAACACCCTGCGGCTCCTTCACTGAGCGGCTTCCGACCACAACCTGAGATTGCGAGGAATTCCATGACTCGAACACGAATGCTGCTGGCCGGTGCACTCACTTCAGGAGCCTGCCTGGTGGCAGGCACGAGCGCGCAGGGCAGCTCCCCGGCCGGCCACCTCGCCAAGGCGGCCAAGGTGTCGCTGCGGAAAACCGCCGTTGGAACGATCCTCGTCAACGGCTCGGGCTCGACGCTGTACCGCTTCACGAAGGATCCCCGCAACCGCGACAGCTGCGCGGCGATCAGCGGATGCCTGCAGGCCTGGCCGGCGTTGAGCACCAGTGGCAAGCCGACGGCCGGGCCGGGCGTCAAGAAGTCACTGCTCTCCACGATCAAGCTGCCCGGTGGCGCCAAACAGGTCACCTACGCGGGCCACCCCCTGTATACGTTCGCCGCATCCGGCGAAGCCGGAGAAACCGCCTACGTGGGCGAAGTCGAGTTCGGCGGCAGCTGGGACGCCGTCAATGCCGCAGGAGGCACTGTCAAGTAGGTGGACGCCGGGGGCGCCGGGGGGTGGCCACGTTCCGCGCCGACCACCCCCCGGCGAGCGCCATCACCCCGTCAGTAGCCCGGGCTCGAGCTCGCCGGCGCGGTCGCTGTGGAGGACGTGGCAGTTGCAGGCGCGACGCTCACCGCGCTCCAGGTGCCTACGTCCTTGATGCCTTGCCCGTTTGCTTCCCCGGGGCCTTGGTCCTGGGCGAAGGTGTATACCGGCATGCCCTTGTAGGTCACCTGCTCGCTTCCTTCCGGGCGCTTGATTGTGCCCAGCGAGCCGACCGCGCCGCTAGGCGTGCCGCCCGAGGCCACCAGCGGATGCCACGTCTGCAGACATGAGCCCGTGCAGATGAACTTCCCGCCCTGCTCGGCGCTGAGGCTGTAGAGCGTCATGCCCTGCGCGTCTACCAGCACGGTCTCGCCGAGAGTTGCGTTCGATGCGCTCTTCACCGTCGCGGCGCCTTCGCCGCCGGCTTTGGGGGTCGGTGCCGCAGGCGTGGTGGCGGCCTGGGAGGAGGAGCCCGAGTTGCTCGAGCTGCTCCCGCAGGCGGCCAGGGCGAGCGATGCGGCCAATGCGAGCGCGATGTACTTCAGGGATGAGCGCATGTGGAACTCCTCTGGTCAGAGCGATGAAGGGGACGGGGCCGATTCGCTGGAGCGGCGCCTTTCTCTAGGACTCCTCGCTGCTTGATTCCTTCCAAGCCGACGCCCGGTGTGGGACTAGGGCGCCACGGGGAAAATCCTGCCGGCGAGCGCGATCAGGGCCTGGCCGGTGACCCAGACGGGCGTCTGTGAGCTGGTGCGGGAGTAGCGGACGCTGCCACCGGGCGCGAGCAGGCTTTCCAGATAGGCGCGCGGCGAGCGGCTGCCGCGGTGGTGCACGGAGCCGGGGTTGCGCCCGCCTGCGATCAGCCCCTGCACCGCCCAGGCGCTTGACTGGGCGTTGGATTCTCCCCCAGGCTGTTGCGGGAAGCCGCCATCTGGGTTCTGGGCCCGGAGAAGGTAGTCGGTCGCGCCCGCCAGGGCGTGCGCGTCATGGGCGCCGGCGTCGAGCAGCGCCTGCAGCGCCGCCGCGGTGTCGTCAACGTCGCTGGGTGAGCCGCGCACGCCGAATGAGAAGCCTCCGTCGGCGTTCTGCTGGTGCTCAACCCAGGCCGCCGCCTGACGGATCGCGGCAAATCCGGGCGAGTGCCCGGCGGCGCGCAGGGCCATGATGGCGAAAGCGGTGAGGTTGACCTGGTCGGCGAAGGAATCGTCCGCCTCGCGGCCGCGCAGCAGCTCGCTCACGAGATCGCGACCGGCAAAGGAGTAGGCCGATGCCTCGCAGGCGTAAGCGGCGAGGATCGTGCGCTCTGTGTCGCCGAGCCCCGCCAGGGTCGAAACCCCGGCGCGCAGCGATTCGAGCACCGAGTGCCCGTCGCGGCGCACGCCGGCGGGATTGCGCCCGGCCGCGGCGAGGCCCATGGCGGCCCACGCCGTGTACAGCTCGCTGGAGGGCTGCCCGCGTGCGCCGCCGAACCCGCCGTCGGGGTTCTGGGCGGCGATCAGGAACGAGCTCTCGGGAGACAGGGAGGCGGCGCCTGCGCCGGCTGAGGCGGCGCGTGCGATGCCCGAGGGAGAGGCCAGCACGGCGCCGCCGGCGAGCGCGATGGCGAGGCCGACGAGAATGGCGATCGGCTGTGCCGGCGCCTGCTCCCAGGTGACGGTCATGCGCTCACGCGTGCGGGCGAGCAGACGCGCGAGCTCCGGGCCGAAGGCAAGGGCGAAGAGGAGCGTGGCGATCGTGTCGGTGATGTCGAAGGGAAGCCCTTTGCCGGCTTCGATCACGAGCGCCGCCAGGCTGTGGCTGGCGCCGATGCTCCAGCTGTAGACGTTCATGATCTCCTTGGCAACCAGCGCGGCCATGGCGCAGGCGAGCGCGAGCGGGATGCGGCCTATTTCTCGCCCGCTGAGGCGGCCGAGCGCAGCGCCCGCAAGTCCAACGAGACCCCAGGCGGCCATCTGCCACGGGGTGTAGGGGCCCTGGCCGAGCATGATGTTGGAGGCCAGCATGCCCAGAGCGCCGACGCTGAACCCGGGCAGCGGGCCGAGCGCGTAGCCGACGACGAAGGTGATCGCGGTGATCGGCTTGACGTCGGGCAGTGCGACGAACGCGTCACGTCCCAGGGCGGCGACGGCGGCCAGCGTGGCCACCACGGCGACCATCCGCGCGGAGGGACGTCTGCGCTCGTAGGCGAGCCAGCCGCCGGCGAGCACGAGCGCCACGAGCAGGAAGGAGGCCAGCGGCCAGCTCACGCGACGGCCTCAAGGGCGACACCGCGCCTGAGCAGCTCCGCCCCCTGCTCAGGTAGTAGCGCGCCGCCCGCGCCGCCGAGAATGCGAGAGGTCTCGGTCGCGAAGTACCAGCCGCCGGCGAGCAGCTCCGATGCGGACCCGTCGGCGATCACGCGGCCATCTGCCATCAGGACCGCGCGATCGGCACAGGCGGCGGCGAACTCGGGATCGTGGGTTGCCACGATCACCGCCTGACCGGTCCCGGCCCGGGCCCGCAGGATGCCGGCCAGCTCGCGCTTCGCGGCGCGGTCCATGCCCCGCGTGGGCTCATCGAGGGCGAGGACGGCGGGCGCCTCGCCGTCGCCTGCGACGATCGCGAGTGCCAGGCGCTGGCGCTCTCCGCCAGAGAGGTCGCGCGGGTTGCGGGCGGCCAATGGCGCCAGGCCGGCGGCCGCCAGCGCCTGGGGGGAGGTCTCGTCGCTGACGCGCTCGTGCACGAAGTAGTCGCCGGGGTTCTGCAGCAGCAGCGCTACTCGCCCGGCGCACTCGATCCTGCCGCGCGAGGGCTCGAGCAGGCCTGCCAGATGGCGCAGCAGTGTTGACTTTCCGGCGCCGTTTCGCCCCATCAGCGCAACGCTCTCGCCGGCCTTCATCCTCAGCTCCACGCCGCGCAGGATCGCGGGCCCGTCGCGGATCTCGTGCCACACCCCACGCATCCTCAGCGCCTCGGCCGATCCGCGCGAGCCCGTCGCGGCCGCTGCTCGGTGCGCGCCTCCCAGGCGCCGCGTGGAACCCCTCGGCGACGACGCCTCCCCGTCCGCCGCAGGGACTCCACCGGAGCTGATGAGCAGGCCCTGCTCGCGCAGCGACGCACGCGCCTGGCGAACGCCCACCGGCAGCGGGCGCAGGCCGGACAGCGCGAACAGCTTCGCGCCCGGGGTCTGCAGATCCGGCGCCGCCTCGCCCGCCCAGTCCAGGAACGACGCCGGATCGCCATCGTGGGCGATCCGCCCACGGTCCAGCGCGATCACACGATCGGCGACCGACAGGCATCGCTCGAGGCGGTGCTCGGCCAGCAGGATCGTGGTCTCCCACTCCTGGTTGAGCCTGCGCAGCAGCCCGATCAGCTCATCGCCGGCAACGGGGTCAAGCTGCGAGGTGGGCTCGTCGAGAAGCAGCACCGAAGGCCCGCCGGCGAGCGCGGCGGCGAGCGCCACGCGCTGCTGCTCGCCTCCTGAGAGCTCGTGAACAGAGCGAGACAGCAACGCATCGATGCCGAGCGCCAGCGCCACCTCCTCGACGCCGCGGGCAACCGCCGTGGGACCGTGGCCGCGACTCTCGAGCGACAGCGAGAGCTCGGCGCGCACGGAGCTGGTGACGAGCTGGGTCTCGGGATCCTGAAAGAGCGCGCCCGCAATCGCGCCCAGGCGGGCAGGGCCGTGCTCGCGCGTGTCCAGGCCGCCGAGCCTGACGGTGCCGGCGAAGCGCCCGCCGTAAAAGTGCGGCACGAGGCCGCTGGCGGCACGCAGCAGGGTCGACTTGCCGTGTCCGGAGAGAGACGCCAGCAGGCATAGCTCGCCGGGATGGAGCTCGAGGCTCACGCCGTCCAGCGCCGGGCGCTCGGCTCCGGGGTAGTGGTAGCTCACGTTCTCAAATGAGAGGATCGGATTCACGGCTCGATCCCCCGCCGGTCGCAGAAGGGCAGGAGAATCGCCGCCATGAGCGCCGCGCAGAGCGCAAGGGTCTGAGCGCCGATGCGAACGTCGAGCAGCGGGTAGGCACGGAAGCCGGCCGACCCTCCGATGCGCCCGACGAGCGCGAGCGCCAGCACTGCAGCGGCGGAGCAGGTGAAGGCGATGTCGTGGCGCGAGAAGCGGCTAACCCGTCCCCGGGACCGCGACAGGGCCGGCGAGCGACGCGATGGACGCTGCAGACGAGCGGCTGCGAACCCCCGCAGCTCGAGCGTGGCCGCGACGTCCATTGCCCGGTCAAGCGATCCGGCAAGGATTGCGGCCAGCAGGGCCACGCGCCCGCGGGCGCCGCCGGGAGCGCCGCCGGGACGCGTCCGCTGCGCCTCGGCGACGCGCTGGGAGTCGGCGGCGAGCAGCGGGATCATGCGAGTTGAGAGCGAGGCGGTCAGAGCAGAGCGAAAGGACAGGCGCCGCAGCGCCCGCAACAGCTCGTCAGGATCGACGGTGAGGCTGGCGAGTGTGGTGATGAAGATCAGGAGGCTGAGCTTCAGTGCGATCACGGCGCCATAGGCGGCGGCCTCGACAGTCAGGTTGCCCTGGCCGAAGGGCCCGAGGTCGCCGAGGCGCGCGAACACGGTGAGGCCCTGGCGTGAGACGAGCACGTTCACGGCCACGATCGGCACCGCCACGATCGCCGCCGTGCATGCGCTCCGCGCCAGGGCAGGCCCCACGCCGGAGGCCATTCCGGCGGCGATCACGGCCACCGCCATGGCGAGCAGGAGGAGCGGATGGAACAGGATGATCGTCGCAGCAGTCAGCGCCAGCGCCCACGTCGCACCCACTCCGGCACGGGTCGCGTGCAGCGGGCTGGCAAGCCGCCGGTAGAAGAACGCCGAGGTTCCGAGGGCCACCCGGCTCACCCTCCCACCGGCGCCGGGAGGGCGCCCCCGCCCGGGAGCAGCGCGAGGGCGAAGTGGTTTTCGAGCATCGCCTGATCGAAGGAGCGCGCAGCGAGTTCCACGCCCGCGTCATCTGTTCCCGTGACCACCCACACAGGGTCGGCTTCGGCGTAGCGCGTGGCGGCGATCAGCCCCGCGCCGGCCCCGAGCGTGCGAGCGTGAGCACCCTCTTGGTTGAGCACTGTGAGGGTCGCGCCGTTGGCCGAGAAGCGCGCATAGACGCCGCTCGCATGGGGGCCTTCGGCGATCGCCCCCGCACCTGCTCCAGCCCGCACCGCCGTCCAGGGCCCTACGAGGATATGAAGCGATTCAGGCTCCCCGGCCAGTCCGATCGCCGCCAGCGCCACGGGCACGCCGAGCCGGCTCAACCGCTTGGAAACGGTGAGGCAGGCGGCGCCGGCGAGATCGGCGCATTCGATGCGCACGGGCAGTCGCTTGCCTTCAATCCCGTTGAGGAACGGCTCCGGGAAGGACCCCACCACCGCCGGAATGGTGTCCGTTTGAGCCCAGTCATGGCGGTCCCACCAGATGTGATCTCCTGGGTGAACGGTCGTCGCGGCAGCGCCCATCGGCGCCTCTGCCCCGTTTACGTAATAGAACCAGTCGAGCGGTTGCCCGCCTTCGCTTCCGCCGGCGAGCCCGTCGATGCTCTGCACGAAGCCACCGCTGTAGCGGGTCGCGACTGTGGCGTTGCGCATCAACACGCTCATCACAGTCTCCTGGCCCTGAACCTTGGGCGCACTCCACCTGTGAACGACGTGCGCGCCGAAGTCACTGGTGACGGTGAGGTGAACGGCGCTCGGCGCGGGTCCCGCGCCGATGCCACACCCGGAGCACATGGCGGCGAGGAGGACGAGCGCCCCGAGGGCACCCGTCCTCCACCTCTTAGCCGACATAGAACACGATTCTCGACGTGCCTCTCGCCAAGCTCGTGTGGTTACCGGCAGCATCGGTGGCCTCGATGTCCAGCACGTAGCGCCCGGGCGCCAGCGCAGCTGGCAGCAGGTAGGAGAAGCTCGGCTCGGTGGAGACCTTGAAGTAGCTCCCGTGGCCACATCGGGCAGGGACGAACTCCTCGCTGATCCCGTCGTAGGTGGAGCATCGTCCCCTGTAGTCGCGCCGCAGCTTGACGCTCACAGAGGCGACTGACGTGTGGGCGAGAACCCTCCCTGCGAACAGCCGTGGAGCGTGCTCGCGGGGGTACACATGGCCATCGATGAGACCGGCTGTCTTGGCAACGACGGCGTATGGGCCGCGATAGATGGAAGAGGTCGAGAAGGCGGAAACGCCCCCGCTCGCGGTGGATGAGGCGCCGGGTGAGCTCGTGAGGGCACACCCGGGTTCACCGCTTGTGCACACGCGCACGCCGACGGGCGCCGAAGGGGCATCCCCTGCCTTCTGCGCAGCCAACGAGTAGGTCCCGGGTTGGGTCAGCGTCAACTCGGCGATTCCGCTGCCATTGGTTTCAGCGCTCGCGCCACCACCTGAGACCGTTACGCCGGCCTCCGGTTCGGGGGAGCCTTCGCCGAGTTCGGGAAAGGTGCCCGCCCGCGTATGGATCTTGTCGACCTTGACGGAGAAGGGCACTCCGGCAACGACGACCGACGGTATTTCGGTAACAACGAGGGGGAGTACCGTCGGCGAGTAGGGCGCTGGCTCGTGGTCTGCAATCAGTAGTACTTCGTCACCTTCGCCGAGGAGGTCTTCGCAGATTCCGCCTGCCCATTTGTTGTTTATCCAAACCGCCCAGGTGTCGGATTCGTTGGTGAAGGCGTGGGTCTCGCCAAGGATCGTCTCGGTGAAGTCACCTTTGCTGGCTTCCTCATCGCCGTGGTCCCAGTTCCCGTTCACGGCGAGATTGATCGCGGCAGTGGCGCTGTCGGCCGGACAGCCGCTGACCGGTTCCGGTGCTTCCAGCGTGACATCGGTGAGCGGCAACAGCGTCGAGGATTCGCCAATGACGCGAACACCGACCGTAGGGCCGGCAAACGCCGGGGCAGCACCGGCGAAAGCGAGAACCAGCGTCATCGCTGCGCCGGCAGGCACCAGCGCCAACGGCATGCGGAGAGATATAGACATGAGCCAACCCCTTTCCACGAGGGCATTTGTGGGCTTGTGGTCGGAGGCTGGTCTCCTGGCTCCCGGGCCTACCCCTCCGCGCCTTCCCGATCAGCCGTGGGCGAATCGGTGGCTGCGCACCTGTCGGGCACGCGGCGGTGGGCTCCCCCGGTCACAGTGGCGGGTCCGCGCCGGATTCTCACCGGCTTCCCTTGGCCACCGACCGTATGAACGCGGCAATGCTACTCCGGCTGTGCCGCGCGCGCCCTACGGTCAGGGTGTTGCAGCGAGCGCCTGGCGCTCGCTCTCGTCGAGCGCAGCGCCGCTCACCATCAGCCGGCGGGCCTCGTCGAGGTCATCGGAGCGCCCGAACGTGAGCGCGGCCTTGAGGGTCCCGTCCTTCAGGTACCAGTTCGTGAACGCCCCGTCCTGGAAGGAACCCCGCAGGATCTCCTCGTCCCAGTCATGGGCCGGCCCGACGTACTCGAGTTCACCCCAGTCGGCGAACACGGAGTAGAAATAGGGGACCACGTCGTGGGGAATGTCCTTGCCGAGCATGTTCATGGCGGCCGTCTTGCCCTGGTTGAAGGCGACATCCCAGTGCTCGATCCGAATCGGCTCACCGCCGTGGACGACGGAGTCGTATTCGCAGATATCGCCGGCCGCGAACACTCCGGGGACCGAGCTCTCAAGGCGCGAGCTGCAGCGCACACCGCCGCGCTCACCGAGCTGAAGGCCTGCCTTCTGGGCGAGCGCTATGTCCGGCGTCACCCCGGCGCCGATCACCACCGCACCGGCGGGCAACTCGAGGCCGCCTCTGGTGATCACCTTGGCGACCGTGCCATCGCCCTCGAAGCGCTCGAGCTCATCCTCGCCGTGCACCGTCACACCGTGCGCTTCCAGCAGCTCTTGAAAGAAGCGCCCGGCTTTTGCACCGAAGCCCCGTTCGAGCGTCGTCTGCTCCTGCATCACGATCGTGCAGTGCTTGCCCACCATCGTCAGCGAAGCCGCCACCTCGCAGCCGATGTAGGAGCCGCCGATCAGCACCACCTCATCGACATCCTTGACGCCCTCGCGGATCGCGTCGGAGTTGCCCAGCGTGCGCAGGTAGTGGATCTGTTCGAGCTCACAGCCGGGGACGTTCAGGCGGCGCACGTTTGCGCCGGTTGCGATCAGCGCCTTGTCGAACTCGATGTCTTCCTTGTTTGACAGCTTGGCGCTGCGCGACTGCAGGTCGAGCCCCGCCACGCTTGTGCGCGTCATCAGCTCGATGTTCTGCTCGCCCCACCACTCCGCCGGGCGAAACAGCGGGTCCTTGCGGCTCTCTTCGCCGCGCAGATAGCCCTTGGAGCACTCCGGGCGGTTGTACGGCGGGTCGGGCTCGCGGCCCACCACCAGGACCTCGCCCTCGCCACCCGCCTCGCGCAGCCAGCGGGCGCAGTTGGCGGAGGCCAGGCCTCCACCGATCAGCAGATAATCGACCTTGCGGGTGGGCATCGTGGCGCGGAATCTACGCGAAAACGATGCCCCGTATGACTCACAGGCCGGGCGGATGACGGAGCGACCAGCGGGCCCATGTCGGGATGCGGTCGAGGATCCGCCAGCGAGGACCGTTCTGGTCACGGTTGGGACCGACGTCGGTGCCGTTGTGACTGGTGTCCAGCCGAAGGCCCGCGATGATGATGAAAACGTGCGGCGTCGGGCGGATTGTCGAGTAGATCGTCACCCAGCGCCCAGGGCCGGGTGCACCCCATTGCAGATAATCCTGAGCGAGCGGATTGTCCTTGACGAGTTCCGCAAGCGGGCGAACGCCTGCGCGATAGAGCACGAAATTCACGCTGCTGGAGCAGTCCTCTTCGCTTGCCCCCAGCGGATTCGGATGGCCACCAGGGCCATACGGGAGATCCTGAAGCTCGTCGCCGGCAACCAACATCGCCTGCACGGCCGGCGGAACGCCCGCCGGGATCAGCGCCACATGCCCGTCTTCAGGTGCGAGCACCGCACGTTCCCCTGCAATGAAGCGCACGGGTGTGGCCGTCTCGCCCTGCAGGGCGCTATCCACGCCTTCCGCGCCTTCTCCGCTCGCCGGCGACAGGAGCGAGCCTGCAGGGCCCCGGTACCTCGCAGCCCAGCTCTGCACCTCCTGCTCGTAGGAGGCCGCGTGATTGTAGGCAAGGATGGCGCGCTCATAATCGCCTGGCGCACCAGAGGCCCGCAGGTAGTTTGCAGCCGAGTAGATGGCATCCGCCGCGTCCCAGCGGTCGATTACACCGTCTCCGTCGCCGTCGACCCCGTAGCGCGCCCAGGTTGAGGCGATGAACTGCATCGGCCCCCCGGCGCCCGCCGAGTTGACCGCTCCCTCACGAGTGCAGGA
>Ga0302325_10020382_pt1 | contig 13903 bp, 13 predicted proteins | sample Palsa_T0_2_FD_201948 | JGI IMG/M metagenome (GOLD analysis project Ga0302325, IMG submission 201948) | Peat permafrost microbial communities from Stordalen Mire near Abisko, Sweden - Palsa_T0_2 | ecosystem: Environmental > Terrestrial > Soil > Palsa > Peat permafrost | place: Sweden: Abisko... | reverse complement strand
GGCCTTTTCTTCGCCACCATGGCGGCGTCGATTTCACTAGCCTTTGGCTACACCTTTTATCCCGGGCACGGTGGATTGCGCGCATTCATCGCCTGTCTGTTTGCCGTTGGAGTAGGCGGAGGCAGCTTTGCCGTCCAGCTCCTATGGCTACCGGAACAATACCGCAGTGAATGCCGAGGCAGCGCACTTGCCTTTGCGACCTGCATCGGCAGATTTGTCGCAGCCGCCGGCACGCTCATTGTGGGCGCAGGCATCGCGCACTACGGCAGCATCGGTGTACCCGTCGCTTTGACTTCCCTCGCGTTTGTCTTCGGGCTGTTGTTTATCCCGTTTGGTATCGAAACCAGGAATCAACCTCTACCGGTGTGAAGAAAGATCAAGGAGTCAACAATGACCAAGCTGGAACGTCGTAGCTTGCTGAAAACCATGGCCCTCGGATTGGGCTCGATGGCCTTGCCCTCGGCCTTCGCCAAGAAGAAGCCGGCCAAAAAACTGAAAATCGGCCACACCTGTATTACCTGGGGAACCTTTCCTCGCCCCGGCGACGATGCCACGCTCGAGCCGGCGCTGAAGGACATCTCGGCCGAAGGCTTCTGGACGTTCGAGACTTTTCCCGAGGTCCTCGATAACTGGGATAAGAGGGGTCTGCTGACTCCGCTGATCGCGAAATATGGCGTCCCGCTGCGCTCTGGCTATATCACGGGCAACCTGATCGATCCCTCAAAAAGGAAAGATGAAATCGCGCGCATTGTTGCACTATCCAAAGTCGTGCAAAAATTCAACGGCACGTTCGTGGTTCTCGCTCCCAATAGCGTCAAACGCGATGCATACAATTTTCAGGAGCACAAGGCCGACATCATCTCCGCGCTGAACGATTATGCAGCCGCGGTGACCGATCTGGGCCTGGCAACCGGACTCCATCAACATACAGGCACATGCATTGAATCGCGGGATGAGGTCTACACCGTAATGGAGGCCGTCAACACCAAGAACCTTAAGTTCGCTCCCGATGTGGGCCAGCTACAGAAAGGCGGAGCCGATGCGGCGAAGGTAGTCAAAGACTTCCTGCCCCTGGTGAAGCACATGCATTTGAAGGACTACAAGGGCTGGCAGTACTACTCCGGCTATTGCCCGCTGGGCATGGGTACGGTCGATCTCCCGGCGATTCTGGACATGGTGGAAAGCGCCGGTCTCATTGGGGATGTCATGGTCGAGTTGGATCCCTCCCCAGACGGTCCTATGACGCCCCTGCAGACAGTACAGACCACCAAGGCCTATCTACAGAAACTCGGATATACCTTTCGCACCTGATCCCCTGAGTGTGTGAGGCATTTGTCGTCAGCTTTGGGCCAGGGGGAAGGCGTTTTATGAAATTACGATTGACAGGTCTACGGTTTAGAATCGCAGCCGCAGCCGTGGGATTGCTGGCGCTGGCGATCATCTATCTGCCCAAATCCATCTCTGCTGGATCGAAAAGCGCCGCTTATTCCTCCTGGAGCGATTATGGCGGCTCTCCCGACTCCATGGGATATTCGGCGATCAAACAGATCAATAAGAGCAACGTCGGCCAACTCCAGTTGGCATGGTTCGTCCCGGCGCCCGGGCCTGCCGGCAGATTCTCATTCAACCCGCTGGTGATCGACGGGGTGATGTACGTTGTTGGCAAAGACGACGGAATCTATGCGCTCGACGCCGCAACCGGAAAGCAAATCTGGGCTCATCCGGTGCAAGGCGGACAACCTACCAATCGGGGCTTCAACCACTGGATCTCGAAAGACGGAAAAGACCAGCGGCTGATCTTTTCTGTCGACGGATACCTCCAGGAACTCAACATGAAGACCGGAGAGCTGATCACCTCCTTTGGCGACCAAGGACGGGTCAATCTTCGCGTTGGGCTGGATAGGGATCCTGCCACGGTTACAGAAGTCCAAAGCGGTACGCCAGGGCGCGTTTTTGAAAATCTTCTGATTCTAGGGTCAGCGCCGGGCGAAGCCTACTCCTCACCTCCCGGAGATATTCGCGCCTACGACGTACTAACCGGAAAGATGGCGTGGATTTTTCATACCGTTCCGCGTCCGGGTGAATTCGGATACGACACCTTTCCTCCGGATCAATGGAAACATGAAGGTGGAAACAATGCGTGGGGCGAAATTTCCCTCGACGAGAAGCGCGGCATTGCTTACTTTCCTCTCGGTTCCCCCACCTACGATCTATATGGCGCCGATCGCACCGGAGCAAACCTCTATGGCAATTGCCTTTTAGCACTCGATGCTCGTACAGGAAAGCGCCTCTGGTACTTCCAGGTTGTGCACCATGACCTGTGGGACTATGACCCTACCGCAGCCCCCAAGCTTTTGACCGTGACGCACGACGGCAAGAAGGTAGACGTCGTCGCTCAGGCTACCAAGTTCGGTTTCCTCTATGTCTTTGATCGCGTCACCGGCAAGCCACTATGGCCCGTTGAGGAGCGGCCGGTTCCGCAAAGCGACATGCCCAACGAGCACTCCTGGCCGACGCAGCCTTTCCCTTCTGGTCCGCCTCCGTTTGCCAGGCAGAAGTTCACCGTCGATGATATCAATCCCTATATCGACCCAGAAGATAAGGCGCGCATTCGCGACATACTTCTGAAAGCCAGCAACGATGGCATTTTTACTCCGCCCGCTTATAAGCGGCAGACCATCGAAGTGCCGGGGGAAAATGGTGGCGCCAACCAGGGCAGCACCGCTGCGGATCCCACAACCGGAATGATGTATGTGAAAACGTATGACGCTCCGACCATCCATAACATGACCGAAGCTCCTCCCATGCGGCGAATGAGTACCACTCAGGGCACGTTTGAACAACGAGGCTATGCCCTCTACTCGAAGAATTGTGTCGCCTGCCACGGAGCAAACCGGGAGCGCATTACTTACCCTATGACCATTACCTTCGAGAAATTTACTGCGGTCCTCAGGGCAGGCAACGGAGTGATGCCGGCCTTTTCTGAAACTACTCTGAAGCCGGAAGATATACTCTCGCTCGCTGCTTACCTGAAAGACCCGGTTGCGGGTGAGGGTAATCCTGAAAACCCGCAAGTCAACGCTGCTGCGCCACCGCCGCCGCCAGGCCAGACACGCTTCTACGGGCAGTTCGGATTTACCTTCCGCGCCAAGAACGGTCTGTCGGCCTTCAGTCCTCCCTGGTCGTCTCTCGTTGCTTACGATCTCAATTCCGGCACCATCAAGTGGCGCAGGCCGATTGGAACAACGCCCGGCCTGGCGGCGAAAGGCATTAAAGACACCGGAAGCTCTGCCTTTATTAGAAACGGACCCGTGATCACGGCCGGCGGACTGGTGATCATCGGAACAGGCCCGGACCGGATGATCCACGCGCTTGACAAAGATACCGGCGAGACGCTGTGGGAGACAGAACTCGATGCTAACCCCGATGGCATTCCGGCCATTTATGAAGTAGCCGGTCGCGAGTACCTCGCCTTTTACGGAGCGGTAGGTGGCGCTCCGGAAAGCATTTCCTATACACCAGGAAAGCCGGGAGCGCAGGGCTACTACGTGTTCGCTTTGCCGGAGACTGCCACCCACACGCATTAATCGGAGGTATAAACGTATGAATAGAAACAAGCGTCTTTTGGCAGTTGTAACCATGGCGGTGACTAGTCTCTCCGCTCAGCTTGCCGTCGCGGCACCGGCGCCCCCCGTCGATCTAGGACCGAACAAATCAGTCCGGCCGAACTCTGCTGCAATTCGCACCTCCGTCGGTCCCCTCCTCGGCTGGGAGCTGGGTATCTCCTCCACCGTATTTGGACCGCTGACTTTCTCTGAGGCCGCCGGATTAGCCGATGCATTAGGGCTGGCGACCATTGAAGGAGACAGCAGGCAAAAAGTCAGCCCCCAGATCGACAAGAACCTGGACTTTCAACTGCAGCCTGACGGAATTGCCGCAGTCAAAGCCAGGCTGGCAGAGTTGCGTCTCAAAATGGTCGCTTACCGGGTAGAGAGCATCCCTTCGGACGAGAGTTCGGCCACTAAGCTCTTCGCCTTTGCTAAAGAACTGGGCGTACAGATGATCATTACCAGCGCCACGCCCGGCTCGCTTCCTACGGTTGATAAGCTCGCAGGCGACAACGGTGTGCGGGTGGCAATCGCCATCGATGGCGATCCAAAGACCGTCATGAGCGCGATTGAAAATGCCGGTCCCCATGTGGGCGTCGCCGTCGATTTCGGCAATTGGATCGAACAAGGCATTAAACCGGTCGATGGTTTGGCGCTCATCAAGGACCGTCTCATGGCGGTCCGGTTACGCGACCGCAACGTTCTTGGCCTGAACGGCCGGGACGTCCCATTAGGAACAGGCGTAGCCGAAGTGCAGAAATTTCTGGTGGAAGTCGCCAAACAGGAGCCACCGCCACAGGAAGACCCGAGCAAATGCGTCAACTGCAGCCGCCCCTATGGAGGCACAAAGCCGCTCTTTATCGCGTTGGACGTAGATCCATGGCAGGTAGTGATCGCTACCCAGCCACAGCCCGGAACATCACGCGGAGCCTTCGCCGAACTTTGGCAGCAAGCGGACGACTTTGAAAGAGTCGTGCGTCCCGCGATGGGATACCGCATTGAGCAGGATGCGAAATTGATTCCCATTACCCCTACGGACCGCATCCCGGCAGACGTAAAGCAGAAGATCGAAGCCGCGTTGCCCAAAGAGGCGCTGGTAACACCGAAAGCGCCCAGGAAGCTTCTCATCGTAGATGTTGCTCCAGCAGGCGCTTACTATCACGACACCGCGGCGCACGCCAACTTCGCCATCCAGAAGATGGCAGAGACGACAGGCGCTTACCAGGCGATCTTCAGCAACGATTTAAATAATCTGAAGTATCCCAAAATTCTCGATTACGACGCGGTGTTTATGAATAGCGGCGATGGAGAGGTCTTCTCTGATCCGGAAGTGCTGAGCGGCCTAATCCGTTTTGTCCACGAGGGCGGCGGCCTAGCGGGTCTCCACGGCGCCAGTTACGCGTCGATGGATGTGCCGGAGTTCGGCGAACTGATCGGTGCACAAAGCGGTCCTCACCGCACCGAGACTGCGACGTTGAAGGTCGACGATCCCAATAGTCCCCTCACCAGGCAATTTGCCGGGAGTCCCCTGACCGCAGATTTGGGAGGAAAGGGCTTTGTCTACACCGATGAGTTTTATCATTTCCTCCCCAACGGTCCCTATTCGCGTAACAAACTGCATGTCTTGATCAGCATTGACGCGGAGAAGACAGACCTCAGCCCGTGGCGCGTCCGTCCTGACAAGGACTATGGATTGGTATGGATCAAGAGCTATGGCAAGGGCCGTGTCTTTAATTGCGCAATGGGGCATACGCCGACGCTCTTCGAAACTCCAGCACTGGCGCAGATGATGCTCGGTGCGATCCAATTCGTCCTCGGAGATCTGCCGGCAGACACCACGCCGAGCGCGCTGCTGACGATGAAGTGAGCGGAGCTCACCATGTACCATTGAGAAGATGAATGACCTAAGAGGAAGAATTGCGCTGGTTACGGGAGGAAGCCGTGGTATTGGTCGCGCCGTCGCATTGTCATTGGCGACGGCTGGTGCGGACGTCGTTGTGAACTTCCTGTCCCACGCGGCCGAAGCCCACGCAACCGAGTCGGAGATTCGACAGTTAGGGCGGCGCAGTGTCTGCATTCAAGCCGATGTTTCCGTTGCCAGCGAAGTTGAGCGTCTTGCTGCTGAAGCGCAAAAGTCAATGGGGGCGATCGACGTCCTGGTAAACAACGCGGGTATTGCTCGCCAACAGCCTCTGGAGCAGATTACTGAGCGCGATTGGGATGAGTTAATTGACGTCAACCTGAAATCCTGTTTCCTGGTCACCCAAGCTTTCCTTCCCGCGATGCGTGCGCGGAAGTGGGGCCGCATCATCAACGTCTCCTCGGTGGCAGCGCAAATCGGAGGTGTTGTTGGCCCACACTATGCGGCCTCCAAGGCCGGCATGCTTGGCTTGACGTACTACTACGCTCGATATTTGGCGAAAGACGGGATCACCGTAAATGCCATAGCGCCCGCGCTGATTGAAACCGATATGACCCGCTCAAACGTAAAAGCAAGCACCGCGAATATTCCAATGGGCCGGTTCGGGACGGTGGAAGAAGTCTCGGATATCGCGCTACTACTGGCGACGAACGGTTACATCACGGGACAAACCATCAACGCCAACGGCGGCTGGGTCATGAGCTAGACGTTCTCGCAGTAATCGCGGGACGCGCGAGTCTCCCCGAGTCACGGCTCTGATGTTTTGTATCAGGGCACGACTTTAGTCGGGCCGTACAGGCCCAACAAAGATTCGGGCTTTAGCCCCTGTGTTTTTTTTTCGCCACGATACGCCCCAGCAGGGGCTGAAGAGTCTGCGTGAGAACCCACTCTTTGAAGGGTACGGGCTTCAGCCCGTACATTGACGATGCGATGTAGGACGGGCTTTAGCCCCTGAGGGCACTTCTTGTGGTCGCTCCAGCAGCCCTTGGCGGCTGAAGCCGGTTCATCTTGACGGTTAAATGTACGGCCTAAAGGCCGTACCCTTCAAAAAGTGCGTTCTCACGCAGACTCTGAAGCCCAATTCTCCTTCATCTTTTTCCGGCCCGGCTAAAGTCGTGCCCTGATACAAAGCTCAAACTCCGCACCCAAAGCATCATGGGCTTCGTCCAAGAAACGTTCGGGACTGCCACGAAACGCTCTTACCGACGAGTTGCCTCTCGCCGTTCTGTCCCGAAAGCCGCAAGAAACGCATCGACCACATGAATTTCAAGGTCCTTCGGGCCCTTACCGCCGGCCTTACCAACGAACAGGCGGCGATAGATCATGGGCCCGAGTAGCAATGCGATGCCAATCTCTGGATCGAGACCAGGGCGCAGAACCCCGCGCTTCTCTCCACGCTTGATCATGTTGGTGAGGGCCACGCGGGCCGGCTCAACAATCCGCGCCCGCCACATGGCGCCCATCGCCCGGTTGCGTGAAGCGTAGGCGATCATGTGCGGCGTCATCTTTTCCCTGAGCGCCTGGCGGTCCGCAGCCGGCTGATACTGCAACTGTGCAATGAGGTCCGCACGCAAGTCGCCCGAGTCAAAGACCGGCGGCTCCTCATCGAGACCGTGGAGATGGCCCATCACCTCCAGGCACAGGGCGTCCTTATCCTGCCAGTGCTTGTAGATGGTGGCCTTGCTAACCCCAGATGCCTCGGCGATAGAATCCATGCTGGTAGCATCGATGCCCCGCTCTGAAAACAACTGCACAGCCGCATTCAAAACCTTCTTATGTGCCTGCGCGCTTCTGGGTCTCGCCATCTGTTGTATCTTCAGACTTCAATCTTGGTGAACAGATAGGCACCCGCGCTGAGAAACACTGCGGCGATACCCGCGAGCAGTGCGACGTCGAACGCCATGTTGAAGTGCCAGGTATTGATCAGCACGCCGCGCAGGCCGTCTACTCCGTACGCCAGCGGATCGAGTTTGGTAATGATGCTCATCGCCAGCGGCAAATTTGCCAACGGAAAAAGCGCCCCCGATAGAAAGAAGATGGGCATCACCAGGAAGTTCATGACCAATTGAAACCCCTGCATGTCCTTGATGACCGAGCCGATCGCGGTGCCCAGCGCTGCGAAGACGACGGCAATCATCACCACGAACAGAAAGGCGGCCGGAATAGCGAACCAGCTGTGAGGACGGAAGCCGGCGATGAGGCAGATGACAAGGATGAGCGTGCCCTGGATGATGGCGACGGTCGCGCCGCCCAACGTGCGCCCGATCATGATCTGCATGCGTGATACGGGAGCTACCAGCGTTTCCTTCAGAAAGCCGAATTGCCGATCCCAAAGCATGGCGATGCCGGAGAAGACAGAACTGAAGAGGACCGTCATGCCGACAACCCCCGGGGCCATAAACTGCAGATAGCTGCCGTGGCCGGCCTGCCTGAAGACTGGACCGAGTCCGAACCCCAGCGCCAACAAGTAGAGGCATGGCTGGCCGAGCGACACCACGATCTGTACCCGTGAGCGCACGTAGCGCTTCAGCTCTCGCAACCACAAAATATAAATCGCGCCCATGTAGATTCCTCCTGATGGTGGTTAGCGACGTTGGAACATCTGCGCCATCTGGCGCAACCGGTCTTTCGAATCAGCGCCTTCATCGCGCAGTGAGGAGCCTGTCAGCGCGAGGAACGCCGCTTCGAGCGATTCGCTCTTGGTTTGCTCCTTCAACTCCGCCGAAGTCCCCTGGGCCACGATACTTCCATGATCCATGATGGCAATGCGATGAGCGACGCGGTCCGCCTCATCCATGTAGTGCGTGGTGAGAAAGACGGTAGTCTTTTCCGTCTCGTTGAGTCGCTTGACATGGGTCCAGAGCTGGTTGCGGCTCTGCGGGTCGAGCCCGAGTGTAGGCTCGTCAAGAAACAGAATTTTGGGTGTGTGCAGAAAGCCGCGGGCGATTTCAAGCCGCCGCTTCATGCCGCCGGAAAAAGTCTTGACGTAAGCGTCTTTGCGGTCCCATAGTTCGAACAGCTTCAGCAGTTCCTCAGTGCGCTGCGCCCGGACCTTGCGCGGAACGTGGTAGAGGACGCCGTGTAGATCCATGTTTTCGTAGGCTGTTTGTTCGTTGTCGAGGCTGGGATCCTGGAACACGATACCGAAGCGCTGGCGCGCCAGCTTCTGCTTCACCGTGGGATCAAGGCCGTCGAGCTCGATGCGCCCGCTGGTGGGGCGCAACAGCGTAGTGAGCATCTTGATGGTAGTGGTTTTCCCGGCTCCGTTCGGTCCGAGGAAGGCGAATATTTCTCCCTGTGCGACGTCGAAGCTGATGTCATTGACGGCTGTGAAGTCTCCGAACTTTCTGACCAGATGGCTGACGGAAATCATCCCAGGAGATACCTCCTTGTGCAGGCAGTTTCCCTGACCAATAACAATACTGAACGGTTCAGTTATAGTTGTCAAGAGTCCGGCTTTTCACCGCAGCAACATGCTGCTTAAAATGTGGAAAAATGACCATGCGATGGTTGATCGAGCGTACTCAGAAAATCCCGGCTATAGAGAAACCATTCGGCGAGCCGCCTTCGGTGACCGAAAATACATCCGCTATTTTGCAGGCCGCGGGCACTTCGCTCATCTTCGACTACAGTTGATTCCCTGCCCCGGAGAACCTTGCCGGGTAACTAAATCCGATCGACTGGAGATTCCCGAACTGTGCTGCGATGCCGCCCAAGCCTCGATCTTGAAGAAGTTCGAGGCTGGTCCACTCGGTTCCTACCCAATGCTCGGACTGGAAGCTCGGATCGTTGGAGGAACCTTCCTGCCGAAGTATTCGCATGCGGAAGCGTTTGCGAGAGCTGCCTCAATGGCATTTGATGAAGCGATGGCCGACGCTTCTCCTGCTTTTGTTGAGCGCTGGTGCGGTTTCGTTCTCCGGGTAGACCCGGATGCGATAAAACAGACACTGGAAACCCTGACCAACTTGCTCGACGAAGTCCCGGCATCTTTCTCCAGGAATTCCTTGAAGGAATGCTTTGTTATCCGTGCCCAGGCGCCAGTCAGACTGCTGGTGGAATTGAGGCAGATATTCAGTCTGCGCCGGATTGAGACCTTCCCTCTTCCCATTGAGCAACAATACCGTGTGACCAGCAAATTTCCTCCGCCAGGACAAAAGCAAAGTTCTGAGCTGGACGACTGGACATAAACCTGCACGCTAACCGTTAACCTTCCTAAAATCATAGATTTGTCGCTGAAACCTGCAGCAACCATTCAACTGGGGATGGCGCGTGTGTTTAAATTGTCCGCTGTTATGACATGGCGAAACGGAAGATCCTACGCATGGCGATGACCTCATATCTTTTGAAAAGTACGATTGTCGGGGCCTTGGGCGGCCTCTTGTTTGGTTTTGACACAGCTGTCATAGCCGGTACGACCCAGCAGTTGACGGTGGTATACCATCTCTCTCCCTTCACCCTCGGCCTGACCGTTTTCATTGGCCTCGTTGGCACAGTGATCGGGGCGATGACTGCAGGAGTTCTCGGCCAGCGAATCGGCGGCCGTGAGGCATTGCGCATCATGGCGATTCTGTATACCGTCTCAGCCCTCGGGTGTGCCCTCGCCTGGAATTGGCCGTCGCTGATGGTGTTTCGATTCATTGGTGGAATTGGCATCGGCGGATCTTCCGTGCTTGGTCCTGTGTACATCGCGGAACTGGCCCCGGCCAAGTGGCGGGGTAGGATGGTGGGCCTGTTTCAAATCAACGTCGTGGTCGGTATCCTGCTTGCCTACCTCTCCAATTACCTCATCTCGCTCCTGAATCTGGGCGAGCAGCAGTGGCGCTGGCAACTCGGGGTCGCGGCAATTCCCTCTCTGCTTTTTCTGATTATGCTGTACGGAATCCCCCGCAGCTCACGCTGGTTGGTCACCAAAAACAAAACCGACGAAGCACTGCAGATCCTCAAGATGATGGGCTCTCCAGACTCTGAAGCCGAGCTGCGCGAGATCATTGACTCTGTACATCTGGAGCAAGGTATGGCGGCCGAGCCGTTGTTCAAACGCGAGTACCGGCTGCCCATCTTTCTCGCCGTCAGCATCGGGCTCTTTAACCAACTCGCCGGAATCAACGCCATCCTCTACTACTCTAACTACATCTTTGCCTCGGCCGGCTTCAGCCAGCTGTCCAGTTCCAAGCAGACGGTGCTGATTGGACTGATGAACCTGCTGGCGACATTACTGGGTATGTCGCTCATCGATAAGCTGGGGCGAAAAACGCTGCTTCTTATCGGCAGTGTCGGAATGACCCTATGTCTCTCCGGGGTCGCGGCGGTCTTTTTCACCCATACACATGCCGAAACCCTGGTTTGGCTGCTGGTCGCCTATATCGCGTTCTTCTCCGTTTCCCAGGGCGCAGTGATCTGGGTGTATATCGCCGAGGTGTTCCCAAACCGCGTCCGCTCCAAAGGGCAAAGCCTCGGGTCGTCTTCGCACTGGATTATGAACGCGATCATCTCTCTGCTTTTCCCGGTGCTCGCAAAATATTCAGGGGGACTCCCCTTCGCGTTTTTTGCAGCCATGACGACGCTGCAGTTTTTTGTCGTGCTGTTCGTCTACCCGGAAACCAAAGGGATCACTCTCGAGCAGCTGCAACGCAAGCTCGGCATTGCATAGGCTCTAAGATGGTCCGGAGCCTCGCGTTGACGTACATACAATATGTGCATACAATAAAAGATGGAATTTGACTGGGAGATTCGCAAAGCCGAATCCAATTTCAAGAAACATGGTGTGCGCTTCTCCGAGTGTTTGCCGGTGTTTGAAGACGACTATGCCATTACGGTCATCGACCAGGAGTCTGAACCCGGCGAGACTCGGTTTGTGACCATCGGCATAGGCGTGAAGGGCCGGATATTGGTTGTCGTTTACACCTGCCGTGGAGCCAAATTCCGTATCATTTCGTCCCGTCTAGCAGAGCCACGCGAGAGGACGCAATACGAGGAACGCCGATGAAACAGCAATATAACTTCAGCAAGGGCAAGCGAGGCCGTGTTTCCCCTGCCGAACCGGATCAGCGCGGCAAGACCCGTATCACCATTCGCCTGGATGAGGATCTGGTAGATCACTTTCTTCAACAGGCTGAGCGGTCGGGCGGCGCAACCGGTTATCAAACGCTCATCAATGATGCTCTTCGGCAGCACGTCGAAGGCGCGGCTCCCCTATTGGAGGACACGCTCCGGCGCATATTGAGAGAAGAAATGAGAACCACTCGATAAGTCATCTATCAGAGTGACGCGCTCTCCGGGACCGAACTCCGGCCAGCGCGTAAACTACGTGATACACGTAAATTTTGTGGAGAGACCGTCACCATGCCTCCAAGGCGAAAGAAAAACCTTACCGTGAGTCTCAGCCCCCAGGTCGTGCAAAAAGCCAAGGTGCTCGCGGCGAAGAACTCTACCTCCATCAGCGGTCTGCTGGCAAGACAAATTGAGGCATTGGTCAACACGGATCAGCAGTATGAGAGCGCGCGGCGTGCAGCCCTCGACTTGATGGAGCGGGGCTTCCACCTGGGCGGGACTCATTCCATCGACCGCGAAGATTTACATAAACGGTAAGACATTCGTTGACAGGATGAGGCCCGAATCGGATTCTGGGACGCACTTATCTGTACGGCGGCTTTGAAGACAGGTGCAGAACGGATTCTGAGGACTTGAACCCGGGCCGCTATTCGCGTTGTTAATCCGTTTGCACACGTTGAATCTCTCCTACGTAATAGGCGCAGGGTTGAACAAAGCAAACTCATTGTGCAGACCCCAATGATCGGCCCACGTTTGTTTGCGGCCACTCGCCACTTCAAGAATCATATGGAAGATTTGCTCGCCCACCTCCTGAATCGTCGCGTCTCCAGTGGCGATGCGGCCGGCGTTGATATCTATCAGGTCGGACCACCTGTCCGCGAGCGCGCTGCGGGAAGCCACCTTGATCACGGGAGCCATGGCGAGCCCATAAGGAGTTCCGCGTCCGGTGGTGAAAACATGCATGTTCATACCCGCGGCTAATTGCAGGGTTCCGCAAACGAAGTCGCTCGCGGGTGTGGCGGCAAAGATAAGTCCCTTGGTCGTGACTCGCTCCCCGGGGCCGAAAACACCAGCCAGCGCGCTGCTGCCTGCCTTTGCCGTCGAGCCCAGTGCTTTTTCCACGATGTTTGTCAGCCCTCCGGTCTTGTTGCCGGGAGTTGGATTGGCACTGCGATCCGCTCCTCCCTGTTGAAGATAATCGTCGTACCATGCCATCTCGCGAACCAGCGCACGGGCGACGTCCTGGTTTGCTGCACGGGCAGTCAACAAATGAACGACGTCGCGAACCTCGGTGACTTCTGAAAACATCACGGTAGCCCCCGCACGCACCAGAAGGTCCGCGGCATAGCCGACCGCCGGATTGGCAGTGACTCCGGAGAATGCATCGCTTCCCCCACATTGCAAGCCCACTACCAGGTCGGCTGCCGGCCGGGTTACGCGGGTCCGAGCATGCAACTGGACCAGCCGCTTCTCCGCCATCTCCATAATGGCGGTAATCATGTCGCCGAAGCTGCGATGCTGCTCGTCCTGCAAGCGGATGATATAGGGCACGCTGGACAGAATAGGAAGACTGCTGGCGGGCAGCATCTGCGAGGGCTGCAGTTTTTCGCAACCCAGGCTAACCACCATCGGAGCCCCGCCAAGGTTTGGATTCAAACTCAGATTGCGCAGGGTACGAATGGGAATTTCTGATCCTGGGGCATTGATCGCGACGCCACATCCATAGGGATGCGTGATGGCGATTACATCGTCCACGTTCGGATAACGGGGCAGAATCTCGGACCGGATCCGCTTCACGGCATACTCTACCGTGGCGGAAACGCATTGCACGGTAGTGGATATGCCGAGAATGTTTCTGGTTCCCACCGATCCATCGTGGTTGACATAGCCCTCGAAGGTATATCCCTCAAGCGGCGGCAGCGCATCGGGGATCGTGGTTGCGAGCGGAAGTTTATCCAGCGGCGGAGGCGCCGGTAAACTCATCACCCCTTCGTGCACCCAACTTCCTTTTGCGATCGGCACCCCGGCATAGCCGATAACGACGCCATAACGCAGGATCGGTTCGCCCGACGCAATGCCGCACAAGGCCACCTTGTGTGCTTCCGGGATCGTATCGATAAGCGTCAGGCCGTTGTCGAGTTGCGTCCCGGCGGGGAGCCCGCCTTCATTGACAATGATGGCCACATTATCCCGTGTATGGACCTGGATGCACAAAGGCCGCAATCTACCGTTGCTGGGCATGTGATTCTTCCGCTTCTACAGCACTATATCTCACTTGTCCTGCAGTTTCGCGTGCTCCAGCATGATGAAGGGGGCCCCACCG
>Ga0302325_10020381_pt1 | contig 13903 bp, 14 predicted proteins | sample Palsa_T0_2_FD_201948 | JGI IMG/M metagenome (GOLD analysis project Ga0302325, IMG submission 201948) | Peat permafrost microbial communities from Stordalen Mire near Abisko, Sweden - Palsa_T0_2 | ecosystem: Environmental > Terrestrial > Soil > Palsa > Peat permafrost | place: Sweden: Abisko... | reverse complement strand
GCGAGCCCGGTGCCGGTGTTGCCGCTGGTGGCCTCGACGATCGTGGACCCCGGCCGCAACAAACCGTGCGCCTCAGCCTCCAGGATCATGGCGACGGCGGGGCGGTCCTTGACACTGCCGCCTGGATTCACGTACTCGATCTTGGCCAGAACCAGGCACTTCGCGCCGTCCACGACGCGGCGCAGCCGAACGAGCGGCGTCCGTCCGACCGCCTCGAGGGCGCTTTCGAAGTAAGAAGCCTTGGCGGTCTCGCTCGCGGTCATGCACTAGGCTTCGGCAGGTCGCCGGATGGCCCCGTTCCCGCATCCTCCGGCGCCGGGCTGCGGTTGAACGCGGTATGGCAACCGATTTTCGAACTGGTAAAGACTTTCCGCGGCGCGGCCGGGCCGAATACGGCGGCTACTTGTGGCTTCTGCGCGTGTTCGACAAGGCACGGGCGGCGGCCGACGGCACGATCTTCGACTACATTTACCCCTGTCCGATGGATCTTGGCGTGATGGAGCGCTGGGGCATCACTGCGGCCGAGTTCGACGCAGCAATCGCGACGAACCGGAGCGATGAATCGATCCTCGCCTGGCTCGAGGCGCGGACCGGCGCCGCCCAGCGCGATGCCGCGAACCGCTGGCTGGTCGAGGAGAAACGTTCGAACCTCGACCGGCAGGATGCCGAAGAGGGCGCGGTCGCCGTCTGAGCCGAAAGCGCGCCGCTATGAAAGTGGCGCGGCTGGCATTCGTTCTCGCCCTAAGCGGCGCGTTTCTAGCCGGCTGCGGTCCGGCGATTCCGCCGGCCGGCGACTATGCGACCGTGTCGGGCCAAGTCGTGGATGCGAACACGGGCAAGGGAATCGCGGGCGCTAACGTCTCGGTCAACGGCGGCGTGCTGACTGCCGTCACTGACGCGAACGGCAATTTTCGCGTCTCGCCCGTCCCGACGGGCGACTGGGACTACACGGCCAGCGCGACCGGTTACGTTTCGACGGGCCTGGTGACCAGCGTTCCACCGCTGTCACCCGGCCAGCAGGAAGTAATCACGATAACCCTCACCCGCAGCAGCTAGCTGGCTTCGGCGGCGGGCTCTTTTGCCGCTGGTGGCGGCGGGGCTGATAGGCGCACGAACGAGGAACGCGTTGCGACGTGTTCGTCGATCAGCTTCAGCACGACGTCGGCCAACCGATTCGGATCGTGTCGCACGGTCACCGTTTCGGAAATGACTGCCGCGCCAACGACCCGCACGCCGAGTTCCCAGAGCGTCGCGGTGTCGGGGGCGACGGGAACTTGGCCTTCCTCCGCATAGGCTTCGAGCAAACGTTCCGGCGGCTGCTCGTTGACGATCACCGTGTCGCAGACGCGCTCGCCGGCTTGTGCGATCAGCGCGCGCACGTGGGCCGAAGCGGTGAAAGCGTCCGTCTCGCCGGGTTGCGTCATCACGTTGCAGATATAGATTTTGAGTGCGCTCGATTGCGCCACCGCGCGCGCCAAGCCGTCGACCAGGAAGTTCGGCAACACGGAGGTGTAGAGGCTGCCGGGTCCGAGCACGATCGCATCGGCCGACGCGATCGCTTCGAGCACCTCGGGCAGCGGCTGTGCGCCGGCCGGGTCGAGCGAAAGCCTCGCGATCGGCTCGTGCGAACGCGAGATATTGGTCTCGCCCCGGACGACCGTACCGTCGACCAGCGTGGCGCACAAGCGCACCGTTTGCAGCGTTGCCGGCAAAACACGCCCCTTGACGTTCAGAACGCGGCTCGACTCCTTGACGGCGCGGTCGAAGTTGCCGGTAATGCCCGTCATCGCAGCCAGAAACAGGTTGCCGAACGAGTGTCCGCTCAGCCCGTCGCCCTCGCTAAAGCGGTATTGGAACAGGTCGGTAACGAGCGCTTCGTCGTCGGCGAGCGCCACCAGGCAGTTCCGGATATCGCCCGGCGGCAGAATGCCGAGTTCCTTCTGCAACCGGCCGGAACTACCGCCGTCGTCGGTCACGGTGACGACCGCCGTCAAGTTGGTGGTCGAGCGTTTGAGCCCGCGCAGCAGCGTGGAAAGCCCGGTCCCTCCTCCGATCGCAACGACTTTGTAGCCACCGCGCAAACGCCGGTCCAGCAGGGCGCCCACGATGTTGTCCTTCGAGGTAGGCGCGATCGCCAAGACGATCGAGCGCATCCACTGCCGGATGCCGACGAAGACGAACGCCGCACCGAGGATCGCGAAGATGTACGAGAGGGTCCAGAGCGGCACGCCGAAATCGGCGAGCGTACTATCGATGACCTCGTTGAACGGGACGTGAGCGCCCTCCGCAGTGAACCAGCGCGCCAAGCCGTTGGCGGCGAGCAGCGCTCCGAGCAGCGCAAGCAGCAGCCAGCGCTTGAGCCCGAGGCCGGGATAGAACCAGCGGACGAATCGCAGCGGCCCGCTCATGCGCTGGCCAGTTCGCGGTGTTCGCTCGCTACCGAAATCCCGGACCGTCCCTCCAAGTGCGCGGCCAAACGCCCCGCGACGTAGACCGAGCGATGCCGGCCACCGGTACAACCGATCGCGATCGTCAAGCGTGACTTTCCCTCGGCGATGTAGCGAGGCAGCAGAAAATCGATCAACTCGAAAAGCCGCTGCAAGAAGCCTTCGGTTTCGGGCAGCGCCTCCATGAACTCAACGACCGGCCGGTCCATTCCACTGAGGGCCTTGAGTTCCGGCACGTAGTTCGGGTTGGGCAGAAAGCGCACGTCGAAGACCAGATCGGCGTCACGCGGGACGCCGAATTTGTAACCGAAGGTCACAACCCCAACTGCCAAACGCTTCAGCGACGGCTCGTTCGCATACGCGGCGACGATGTGAGCCTTCAGGGCACCCTGCGTGAACGTCGAGGTGTCGAGGACGAGCGTGGCGCGGGCGCGCAGCGGGGCGAGCGCCGCCCGTTCCAGGGCGATCGCATCGGTCAGCGTCGCGGCGTCGCCGCGTGGGTGCCGGCTGCGCGTTTCGCTATAGCGCCGCACGAGCGACTCGTCGTTCGCGTCGAGATACAAGAGTTCGAGCGAGACGCCCATCGCTTCCAGCTCGGCCAGCGCATCGAGCGGTCTGCCGAACGCCCCGCCGATGCGCGCGTCCAGCGACAGCGCGACGCGCTCGATGCCCGCACGGTCCGCTAGCCTGACGAGTTCGGCCGCCAGCGCCGGCGGCAGATGTTCGATGCAGTAGAAGCCCAGATCTTCGAACGACTTCATGGCGCGGCTGATGCCGGCACCGGAAAGGCCCGTTACCACCACGAACCGGGAGAAAGTCACCGAGGATTCCACGAGCCGCCGGAGTTTGCGCGCATGAGTTTCTTTTCGCCTGAAAAAGCCAACGCCCTCATTCCGGTTGTCGCTCCGCTCGTGGAAGAGCTTTGGACCAAGCGGCGGGAGCTTGCGATCCGTCTGCTCGAGCAGGATCCGGAACTCCGCCGCGCCGCCGGGCGTAGCGGTACGCCGACGGCCGAACGGCGTGGCGAGTCGCGCCGCGCCGCGGAACTCAAAGCCGAGGTCGTGCGCATCATCAACCGCATCGAGGCCCACGGTTGCCTGATGAAGGACCTGGACCTCGGGCTGATCGATTTCCCGGCACTGCGCGACGGGCGCACGGTTTTTCTGTGCTGGAAAGCGGCCGAACCGGCGGTAACACACTGGCACGGCACCGACGAGACATTCTTCGACCGCAAGGCGCTCTGAGCGCCGGCGGAACGCCTAGGCGCTCGCGGCGGCCGCTTCGACCTTGACGAAGTCGTCGCCCAGACCCTGAAGCCGGACTTCTCCGAATTCGACGGTATAGGCTCCGTTCTCGACGCTCTTGACCTCGCCCGTTTCGGGTACGCTTGCCAGCTGCGGGATCTTCGAGCGGATTTCGTCGGGCAAGCGAACCTTGTCACCCACGTTGAGGCCGCCGCTTTGGAACAGCTTATCGAGTTCGTCCATCAGCATCGGCAACGGGATTCCATAACCCTCGCTGACCTGCTCGATCGTTTCGGTCTCGCTAATCGCACAATGCGAGCACCCGCCGAGGTGAAACTTCGCGAAGACGCGCCGCGCGCCCGCGTGCGTCTTGAACGCGTCCTGCACGGTCATGTCTTTGCTAAAATATGCGCTCAACGGTATCTCCTGGGCCGGCGGTGCACTCCACCGCTCTGCGTTATTTGCCACGACCACCCGCCGCGCCTCGAAAGTTGCGGGGCAAGGCCCGGGCATGGTACGCTCTCGCCGCAAAGGTGCCGGGCAGTCGCGCGTCACGGGACGTGAGGAAAGTCCGGGCTTCACGGGGCAGCGTGCAGGATAACGTCCTGTCGGGGCAACTCGAAGGAAAGTGCCACAGAAACAAACCGCCTCAAACGGCGAAGCAGCAATTGGGGGCCCCGCGGGCTCTGCCCGTGGGGGGCGTGCAGGCGCGAAGCGCCGGAGCGCCTTTCAAAAAATAGGGGCCCCCAACGTGCGAAGCAGTTTGGGGCAAGGGTGAAATCGGGAGGTAAGAGCTCCCGGCGCACCGCGGTGACGCGGAGCGCGGGTAAACCCCACGCGAAGCAAGATAGCTCGGCTCGGATCTTCGGATCCCGGACGGCCCGTCCGAACGAGCGACATCGCAACGAGGCGCCCGGTAACGAGCGTCCCAGAGAGATGGCTGCCGCCGCGCAAGCGGTACAGAATCCGGCTTACAGGCACCTTTGCTTTAGTTTAAATGGAGGAGCCCCCCCGGCGCCGGGCCTAGATGCCGAATTGGGGGACGATGGCGCGCTTGATGGCGGTGCCTTTGCGTTCGATCGCGGCGGCGTGCTCGCCGACGGGGACGACCTCGAACAGCGAGCGGTAGATTTCGAGAGCCTGGGACAGCACGGCGAGTTTGCGGGCCTTGGGCATTTTCATGGCCGGAAAGAAGGCCAGCGTTGCGACGTCCTCGCCGTCCATGAAGTCGAGCGGGTGGAGCAGCAGCGAGGGTGAGACCCCAAGCGCGCGGCAGGTCAACAGCGCGATCCGAAAGTACGGCAGCGCGAGCCACGGGGCGATCGTCGCAATGTACAGTACGTAGCTGAAGTGAATCGGAATTTTGAGGACGGGAAACGTCGTTACCGGAATCTCCAACAGAGTCCGCCCGCCGCTCAAACTCCAACGGTATGTACGCAGCGGGCGCAGGCCGTCGCGCATACTTCCGAATAGTTCCTTGCGCTCGGCGCGTTCCTGCGGCGTCAGCTTGGCCGTCATGAAATAATAAGCTCGAGCCAGCGGCCCGATGTACGTCGGGAAGGTCGAGCAGTCGAAGACATACCCTTGATCGGCGAGCGTTTCGAGGGTCGCTTGCGAGAGGCTGAAGCCGGGTCCGCGAAAACCCCGCGGCCGGATCCCGGTCGCGCCCGCAATCGCCTCGGTCGCGGAGCGGATTTCGCGCTCGATCTGCTCGCCGCTGTAGCGTTGCAACCACGGTTCGTGGCGAAACGAGTGGTTGCCGATCTCGTGCCCGGCATCCGCGATCGAGCGCAGCGCCGCGTGGTTCTTCTCGAGCGCGGCATCCTGGCCGACGACGAATACCGTGATCCGTTGGCCGAGGGTGGCGAGGACCTCTAAGAAACGGGGCACGACGATATCGAAGTAGGACGGGAAGGACTCCCAGGCGGGATCGCCGTGGGTCTTGATGTAGGCCCATTCGTTGTCGAGGTCGAGCGACAAGCTGCCGAGCGGCTTCATTGCACGACCGCCGGCAGACACGCGTCGAGGGCGGCAAGGCCGCGATCCACGAGACCAAGGGTTTCGTTGACGTTGAGCGTCCCGTTCACGATGTGCGCCGAGTTCAGCACGAAGGCGCCCGGCACGGAGGTCGCAATTGCGGGCAGCGTTCGGGAATACCCCAGGGTCGCGATCGGGAAGACGTAGCGCACGCGCGAGACGCGAAACGCGCGCAGCTTCGAGCGCGAGAAGGCGGGATACATGCGCTCGAGCGCGGTCACGAACGAAGCTTCGATATCCTCGTCGCTGGCGTCGAACAGCGGGTCCTCGGGTGCGACGTACTTCGGGAGATAGACGAGTGCCTTACCCTGCCATTCGCGGCGATCCACGACGTTGGCCATGTCGATGACCGCCGAGAACGGCAGCCCCGCATCGGTGAGGTTCGTAACGTAGTACGGCCCGAGCGGCTCGTCGAGCAGCAGCGACGCGCAGACGATGCCGCCGTACAGCTTCGAGGTCAAGCGCTCGCGCTCGTCGGATGCGAGGCCGGGGAGCAGCCGGGCGGCAAGGGGGGCGGCAAGCGTCACGACGGTGCGATCGAATGGCAGACGCTCGCCCGATGCGAGCGTCACGATGCTGGCGTTGCCGTCGTGGGATACTCCCTCGACGCTCGTCGCCGGACGCAGGTCGACGCCCAGAGCTGCGAGCTTGCTCTCAAGGGTCCGCAGCACGCGGGCGTAACCGCCGGGCAGGTAACCGAAACGCTCGGCTCCGAGTCCGGCGCGCCGCGCTGCATACAGCCGGACGATGATGGCCCAGATGAACGCGGCGGAAGCATCGCGGTAGCGCTCGCCGAGCTTCGCGATCAGCAGCGGACGCCAAACGGTTTCGAAGGTCTTGGGGCCGGAGTTGGCGCTCAGCCAGCGTTCGATCGGCACGTCTTCGAGCGCTAGCGGGTCCGCGATGCGCGACGCGCGCAGGATCGTGAGCCCGAGCCGCAGTTTATCGATCAAACCGAGCGGCGGAAAGCGCAGGAAGTCGACGGCGTTGTTCATCGGGTGAAAGCGCCCGCCGGAATAGAACCCCGTGCCGGTCGCGGTCCACTGCATCCCGGCTTCGAGGTCGAGTTCCCGCAGCAGCGCGCGCAGGTTGCGGTCGGAGAACAGGGTGACGTGGTAGTGGCGGTCCCAAACGACGCCACCGACGTCCCAGGGAGCAGCGAGTCCTCCGAACTGCTCGGCCGCCTCGAACAGCGTGACCCGATCGCCGCGCGCGGCCAATCGCAGCGCCAGCGTCATCCCGAGTACGCCGCCCCCGACGATGGCGGTCCGATTGGCGGCAGAGTCGCGGGCGTCCGCAGGCGGCCTGGCGACGGGGGCACTGACCGGGTTACCGATGGGGGGCACGATGTCGTTCCGTTCGATCCATAAAGTAGGGTGGGGGGAAAGGTGCGCTGGGGGAGCCTCCGAATGAGGTTCCGCCGCGGCCAAGGGCGCGGGCGTTGGGGGCATAGCTCAGTTGGTAGAGCATCACGCTGGCAGCGTGAGGGTCAGGAGTTCGAGTCTCCTTGCCTCCACCAGTCGTTCGGCACGCGAGCGCGCCAACGGTATGCATCGGCAGATCTCGTCTTCATACGATGCCGGCCCGAATCGCGTGCACGGCGGCCTGCGTCCGGGCGGAGATGTTCAGCTTCGAGAAGATTCGACTGACGTGGTTCTTCACGGTCTTCTCGGACAAGTGCAGCCGGGCGCTGATCTGCTTGTTGGCCAGGCCTTCGGCGATCAGTTTGAGGACCTCGGCTTCGCGGGCCGACAGCTCCATGATGTCGGGCTTGCCGGCGTTGAGGGAGCGGCGCCGTAACAGGCCGCCCGCGACGCGGGGGTCGACGTACGACTGGCCGTCGGCCACGGTCTTGATCGCGCGCAGCAATTCGGGCGGCGAAATGTCCTTGACGATGTACGCTTCCGCACCGTTTGAGAGGCAGCGTTGCATCATTTCGGAAGACAGCTGCATGGACAGGACGCAGATGCGGCCTTCGGGGACCGCCTCAGCGCAGATCCCGAGGGTGGCGGCGACGTCGCTCGGCTGGCCGTCCAGGTCGATGACGATCACGTTTGGCTTCGCGGCAGCCAGGCTCGCGCCGTCAGGCGTCCGGTGGTCGGAAATGACCTCGAAGTCGGCGTCCTCGGCAAAGATCGCCGAAAGCGCTTTCGCAAAAAGCACTTGCGACTCGATGATGACGACTCGCAGTCGACGGTCGCGCATTCGGGCGCGCTACCTCATACCAAAAAGAGCGGGAGCGAGGCCACGGGCCCAGGGGCGCCGGTAGAAGCCCTTTCCGAGACAAGCGTAGGACAGAGGCCTCATCAGCATCAGCATGGGTCTTTCGTCGCTCCGATTGCGTAGTCTTTGTCCGCTACTGGACGGTAAACGGCTGAATCCATCGCAAAAAGAGCCTAGAGTATCGCCACGGCTGTAAAGAGATCCTGACGATCGGCCCGCGGTCCGAGGACCCGGTCCGCGCCGATCGCAAGCGCCAGGGCGTTCCAGGCGCTGTCGTCGCTGCGGGTAAGCACGACGATGCGGGCGTCCGTATGGCGCCGCGCTCTCATGATCAGTTCCAGGGGCCGCGCGCCCGGGGCGTCGACGTCGAGGACGACGACATCGGGCCGCACCCGGCGCACGGTGGTCGCTGACGGCGAGCGAAAGGCAACGACGTCGCCGAGGCCGGCGCCCTGCAAGACGTCGGTTAGGAACGGAAGCATCAGGCGTTGTGCCTGCACGATCAGCGCCTTGGGCGCGCGCTCTCTGGTCTTGCAGGGTTGCATACTCTCGGTTCTCCTTAATGACTTTGCGCAAGCCCGCGTGACGCAGTTGCGCGTTCCCGCGCGGTCTCTGTAAGGCGTAATCGGGTGCGCACGTTCACGTTGGTGCTTCGCATCGTGCATGTGTGTCGCGTGTCACTCCACCGATCGTGATCCCGGTCGCACTTGCATTGGCATCCTTCTTGTGCGCTGCAGCGCGCCGATTCACACTGTATCCCCCCTGGTCACCGAAAAAGTGTGCCGATGCAACCCCTCCACATCACTATCCGCCGCACCGTCAACAGTGCGGCCTTGTTTTTTCTTACGGTTGCTACGGCGTGCAGCGGATCATCTGTTGCTGGAATACCTGCCTCCACTATCGGGAATCGCATCGTCGGCGCGACGCTGACGCCCGCACCGGTTAGCACGACGGCGCCTGCGCCGACTCCCACGGGGACGCAGGCACCCTCGACGCCCACTCCGGCTCCCAACAGCTCGTCGACGGCAACCACCGCGGTGTACAATCCGCCGGCCGGAACGTATCCATTCTTTTCACAGAGCACGTTTCTCCAACCGATTCCCAGCAATCCGACCGTCAACGCCAACTCGTCGACCTGGATGTCGGCGCTCGGCACCATCGGCTTCGTACCGCTCCAATTCGCCGCAAACGCGGCCGGCATCGGGCAGGACTACAGCTTCCCCGTCTATCAGACGTCGTCGGGTCCTGGCGCCGAAACAGTCAAGGTCCATTGTACGCAGCCCTGGGGAACGTGTAACGTCGAAGGCGTGACCGTATCGATCGATCCTCGCGAGCTGCCTGAGGATGGTGGCGCGTCCGGCGAAGATTCGCACTTTGCCCTCGTGAATACCAGCACTGGAAAAGAGTACGACTTCTGGGAGACCAAATGGCCGCCCCAGAACGGCGTGCTCGACATCGGTTGGGGTGGGGAGTGCTCGCTCAACGGTAATGGACAGGGCGGCTGCCACGGGGATGCCGCAAGCTCGCCGCTATCGCTTGGAATACTTCGCACGAGCGATCTGATGCTCGCGATCCAGAGCTCGACCGGCAGCTTGCCGTATGCACTCCAAACGGGCGTAAAATGCGTCGATGGCTTCGTCTCGCCGGCCATTTCAAGTGACGGCGATACTCCCGGCTGCCCGCCCGAAGGGGCTCGCGCGTATCTGGCGATGCACGACGCCCAGGTCGATGCGACCTCGAACACACCGATCGCCAAAGCGATTTTGCGTACCATCGACGAAGACCACTACGGCATGATCATCATCGACCAGAACGGTGGTCAGGACGGGTTTTGCTTCAACCTGGAAAGTGACCTGACGTACACGTCTTTCGGTCAGCCGGGGCCAAACGTCAACCAGCTCGTTCCGGAAGCCCAGGCGGAGGGCATCTCGACGAACCCTTACAACAACGAGTACTTTATCAACCCCGGTTACACGGGCATCGACCTCGCGCACAACATAGTGTTCCTCTAGTCCCGCAGCGACGCCGGTGACCGCAACGCGCCGAGCATCAGGCCGGCGGCGTAAGCGCTGTGCACGAAGGGGAAGAAGACGAGCGAACACGCCGTCACGAGCGGCCTTTCTCCGGATCGCCGCAGCGCGATCGCAGCCAGCGCGTACAGCACGTAGAGCGGCAGCAACGCCAGCCGCAGCGGCGAGAACAAGAGCCCTAGTGCCGCCAAGAGGACTCCGGGCGCGACGACGTGACGGGCGCGAATCGCCGTCGGATAACGCTTGAACGTCTGTGCCCGCCAGAAGCCGTAGCGCGACCACTGCCGGACGGTGGCGAGCGGGCCGCGCGTGCAGATGCGGCCGCAGTGGACCGGAATCCGATACACTTCGCCCCCCACCTCCGCGATACGCTCGGTGAGTTCGCAGTCTTCGTTAGCCGCCCAGCGTTCATCGAAGCCGCCGAGCGCTTGAAGTACGCCAGGTCGCCACGCGCCTAGATACACGGTCGACACTTGCCGAACTCGGTCCGCGTCGTGCCGAAAGTCCGCCGGCCCGAGACCCATCGGATTTGAGTAGAGCGCCTCGCCGAGTGCGGACGAGAAATCCTCTGCGGGCGCGGGCGTCGGTGCGCCGCCCACGCACCATGCTCGGGGACCAAGCTCTTCGAACGCCTCCGCGATCGTCGCTAAGTACGTCGGATCGTAGATCGTGTGTGCGTCGAGCCGAACGACAATATCATCTTCGCTCACGTGAGAGAGCCCTACGTTGAGCGCATGCGGAATGGAACGCAAATCCGCTCGAACCAGCGTCCCCGCGGTGCCGGTCCTCGCGAGCCACGCGGCGACCAACGCCTCCCCGCCGTCGCTCGACCCGTTGTCGACAGCGATCAGGAAGATGCGTTCTCGAGCCAAACTCTGGTCCTCGAGCGAGGCCAACACTTTGGGCAGATGTTTCGCTTCGTTCAGGAACGGCATGATGCAGGCGAGCCGAGGGGCAGGCATGATGATCTAAAGTCTAGTTGAAAATCGACGTAAGTCAAAAGGGGAGTTCTTCGTTGTCAGCACGTGGGCCACGTGTCGTCCATATCGTTCAACATCTGCGAAGCGGCGGAGCCGAGGTGCTGGTGCTTGCCTTGGCGCGCGGTCTTCGAGATGCCGGCGTCGATGCGCGGTTCATCTCGATCTACTCCGACAAGCTCGACCCGAACGAGCGTGCGAACCTTGGGGTGCCGCTCGTCACGATCGGGCGACGCTCCCGTTCCGACGTCGGCTTCTTTGGGCGCCTGCGCTCCGCCGTGCGCGCTGAGCGGCCGGACATCGTGCACGCGCACCTCAGCGCCGGTAAGTATGCCGGGCGCCTAGCCGCGGTCCTTGAGGGTGTGCCAACGATCGTCTTCACCGAGCACGACGACGAGCGGGTGGGCCCGATCCCGTTTGCAATCAACCGGTTCCTTCACGCAAGGACTGCCTGCTTCATCACCTTTTCCCCGGAGCATCGCGCCCGGGTCGCACGCAATGCTCGTATTCCACTCGACAAGATCGTCGTGATTCCAAACGGCGTCGCAGTGCCTCCCGCCGGCGACCGCGCCGCTTTGCGGCACGAACTCGGCCTGCCGGCCGACGCCTTCGCGCTCTACCTGCCGGCGCGCCTGGTAGCGCAGAAGAATCAAGCACTCGCGCTGCGCGCCTTCGCGATGCTCGCCCAGCGAGAGCCGTCGTGGCAACTCATCCTAGCCGGCGCGGGCGAGCTCGAAACAGAACTCGAGGCTCTCGCGCGGGACCTCGCCATCTCCGACCGCATTCGCTTCTTGGGGTACCGAGCCGACGCACCGCTGCTCTTGAGCGCGATGGACGCTTTCGTCATGTCGTCACTCGACGAACGAATGCCGCTCGCTCTCGCGGAAGCGATGCGTGCCGGCGTTGCCGTCGTGACGACGCCGTGGAAGGGAGTCGACGCCGTCGTCCGCGACGGCGAAACCGGATTTGTCGCTGCGGATTTCTCGGTCGATGCATTCGCGAGTTCCCTGCAACGATTGCGCGACGGCCGAACCCGCGCCGCAGTGACAGAAGCGGCCAAGACCTTCGCCGACGAACGCTTCGACCTGCGTGTTTGCGTACGCAGCCACGTCGAGCTCTACGAGCGCCTGATCGCAGCCCGGCGATGAAACTCGGGTTTGTCTGCGGTCTCTTTCCGTTCGCCTTTCGCGAACAATACTTCGAAGATGAAGTCTCGTCGCTGGTCGCGTACTTCGACGTCGAAGTCTTTGAGACGCGTGCGACCCAGAACGTCGATCGCTATCCGAACGTACCCGGAGCGCACGTCTACCTCGGCATGATGAACCTTCCTTTGCTCACGCTCGCGTTACGCGAGGCCGCGCGGAACCCCCTCAAGGTCGCGCACTTACTCGCAACGCTGGCGTTCTCAAAATGCGCGCTGCGGGCGCGCGTCGTGAACCTGCTGCTGTTCCCCAAGGCGCTGGCGCTGGCACACGAGTCGCGCCGGCGGGGCATCGGGCACCTTCACGTCAACTGGCTGACGAGTTCCGCTACGGTCGTCTACGTGGCCTCGGAATTGACCGGCATCCCGTTCAGCATTACGGCCCACCAGCATGATATTTTCTCCGACAACCTGATCGCGCTCAAGGTCCGGCACGCAGAATTCGTCCGCGTGATCTCCGAACGCAACTGCCGTTTTCTGCGCGACCGCTTGCCGCCCGAGCTGCGGGCGAAATGCGTCGTGGGACATCTGGGAGTCCGCCTGCCGGAACTGGCGCGGGTCGCGCAACCGCACGATGGTCCGGTCCGCATCCTTTGCGCGGCACGCCTTTGCGAGTGGAAGGGCCATCGCTTTCTCGTCTCGGCGCTCGCGAGTCTGCGCGCGCGCGGCCTGCGATTCTCGTGTGACTTCGTAGGCGCCGACGAAACTGGCGGCGAGGTCGAGCGCTGCGTTCAGTCCGCAGGACTCGCGGATTGGGTGCGGCTCCCGGGTTACGTGCCGCACCAGGAGCTCGTCCGAGCGCTCGAGGCGGGCAGTTACGACATTTCAGTCCTCGCAAGCACTGAGCGCAGCGGCGAGCACGAGGGAATCCCGGTTGCGTTCATGGAGGCGATGGCAGTCGGATTGCCCGTCGTGGGGACGCGAACGGGCAGCATTCCGGAATTGGTCGACGAGAGCTGTGGCATCATCGTCGAGCAACGCGACCCCAAAGCACTCGCCGAGGCGATCGGGAGTCTGATCCTCGATCCCGTTCTGCGGAAGCGGCTCGGCGAAAACGGTCGCAGGAAGGTCCTCGCTGAATTCGAGACGGGGGCAAGCACGCGCCGCCTGGCAACGCTTCTCGCCGCGGCGAAACCCTGGGGTAGGTTGCTCCCGGAAAACGATTAACCAAGAGTGGCACTCGCAGATGACTTCGCGACGGCAACTTCGAATCCAGGCGCTCTTCTATGTCTGTCAGGTTCGCCCGCAACGCACGTACGATACTCGCCCTGCTGGCGGGCGGTTTGCTGCTCAGTACTCCCACCTCGGCCGTTCAGGCTGGCCTCACTCCGACCATCGCGCCACTCGTCCCAAACGCTCCTGTCGAGGTCTACGATCCGCCCGCGGGCACGTACCCATATTTCCCGAGGTCGGTCTTTCGAGAGCGCATTCCGGCCAACCCGGCGGTCGATCCGAACACCGCTCTGTGGCTGGCCCAGACGGGTGCCACCCTCGGCCGCTTTCAGTTTGCGGAAAACAACGACGGGCTCAGTGAGGATTATACCTTTCCGATCTACATGGAGAGTGCGAACGACCCCAACCTAGTCCCGGTGCGGGTGCATTGCACCGAACCGTGGGGACACTGCGTGGCTGAAGGCGCGGTGGTACGCGTCGACCCGAGAGCGCTGCCGGAAGATGGCGGCCAACCCACCAAAGACTCCCACTTCGCCGTCATCAGCGAGGCGGAACATAAGGAATACGATTT
>Ga0302325_10020379_pt1 | contig 13904 bp, 14 predicted proteins | sample Palsa_T0_2_FD_201948 | JGI IMG/M metagenome (GOLD analysis project Ga0302325, IMG submission 201948) | Peat permafrost microbial communities from Stordalen Mire near Abisko, Sweden - Palsa_T0_2 | ecosystem: Environmental > Terrestrial > Soil > Palsa > Peat permafrost | place: Sweden: Abisko... | reverse complement strand
TATATATTTTTGGCTTATTTTTTTGAATTTTGTTGCGTTGAACAAGTGCCGGTATAAAACACTGAGTTTTGGTGCGATCGCTAATTACTGCCGCTTTTTGGGTCCACTGCAGAGGCGCGTCAACTTCAAAGCATCCTCTCAGTTGGAGGGAAAAATGTCCTATTTTTGACAGCAGAGGCCTTACTTCGTACACTCTATATCTCTTTAACTACAAAGCACAAAAAAAAAAACAGTAGTATGAAATTTATAGAACTTTACATGCGCTTTAAATTACAATTGTTGGAATGCTTTCATATCTTGATAGCGTTCTTTTATTTTGATCTTAAACACTAATGTTTGAGCTTGCACATGTGCCAGAATTAAGATGGTTTTCCCTCCGATTGAGAGGCATCCTCACCATGTTTGGAGAGAAAACAATCTAACCTGTCCAAACAACAACAGCAAAGGATCTGCTTGCTCAGTGTTCTTTAGTAATGTGAAGATTGGTTCGTGAGGGAGTTTCAGTCAAATGATTTCCGAGAAGGGTGTAACTACAGTGTGCTGCTGTGGCTGGTGCAATGTCCGCTCAGGCAAGTGCAGGGCGAGCGGACGGCGTTCATAGATGCTTAATTTAGACTGTTATAAGCTGAATGACTAGGAGCATGAGCTTGGAAGTCTCACATAAACACCTCCTTCCAAAATTCACCAATTTTGGCAGCCAGAATCTACTGCAAGATGGCCACGAGTCATGTCTGTGTATTCACTGGGCGAAAGGACCATGATAATTACAATGAATTTCAAATATTTGAGATACCCCGATGGATGAATTAGGGTATTCTTTCACAAAGGCCTATCAAGGATCGAAGATAGAAACAAAATTTTAGCCTACATCTTTACCCTATCACCTCCTTCTGCTTGAGAGCCAGGGCCTGCACAAGAGCTTCTCCCACCTGATATGAAAGACTATCATCAGCCTCACAGGCTTTCTCAACTGTAATTCTATTTAGTCTACTTTATTTTGCATTGTTCTAGTTATCGATCTCATAATTTCATGCTCGATGTTACGGTTGCGGTGCACCATTTCCTCGAGTTAAAACCCCTCGTACATGCAGGGAAGAAGAAAGCTGGTAAATCTGCCAAGACTCGGATCCTACCTGAACTGAATCCAAAAGTTCACATCAGAGTGTAGTCTGTCTTTATTTTAAACAGCCCTTCATCCTGAAGCAGGAGAGTTTTCAAAATCCAGATTGACGGCCGGCAGTTAGCAAGCCCAACGGCAAGTTGGCTACCGTTACTGAAGAAGCCTTTCCAGAAAAGAATCGCATCCGAGATTGCTATGATTCGGTGGATTGGGTGTTTTAAGCATGCTGGATTTTGATTTTCAGCCCACTCTTCCCGGTGACCGTCTTCCGAATGCGCTCAAGGATTCCGATGTTTGGTGAGAGATTGAATGTATTTACTTTTATATGCAATATTTCTACCCTCAAATGAAGTGGAATATACATCGAAGCGCCCTATATATCCAGATGCATCACTTTCCTAATGAAAAGGCTCTGCCATCTTCCTAAACCCTTAAATCTTTACCATCAACTTTCTATTCGTCGCATATCTCGCAGCGATGAGAAAACAGCATCCAACAAACATGACGGTGCCAGCAAAAACCTGACCATATTCATACCCACCTCCCTTTCTTTGGATTAGCTGTCCAGCGATCGGCGATCCAGTCAACGTTGCAAAGCTCAACATGGTAAAAACCATTCCCATTCTTGTCCCAGCCATTCTCAAGTCAGTTGTCAAATTTGAAAGTGCTGTCGGGAAAAGACTTTGGATCGCAGCTCCAACAATACCATAGATGCAAGCCCAAGCATACAACCCTCCTTTTGAGTTCACTCCCATCCACGCAAACAAGCAGAGAGAATTTATAGCAACGATGGGTATCAGGCTATTATGCGCCCCAATCCAATCAGCCACAAGTCCTGGGCCTATGCGACCAACTACCCCCATGGCGTTGAGCACGATGAGGAGGTTGATTGATTCGGTGTATGGGAGGTGGATTATTGATCTCCCGTAGGATCCAAGGTAGAAGTAGGCAAAGTATGCACCCCAAAACACCTTCTTATCATCAGTATTGTTTAACATCTGACACAGCTTCCACTTACAAAGAACATCCCCACCGCAAACAAGGTGTAAGACAACTCCCTGAAGCTCTTCCAATCCACCACGGCCCCTGCTCTGCGGCGCGGTACTCTCGTTCTCAACAGGAGATTGCATACAACTAAGCACCCCAGCTGAATAAATGCCAGACTCCTCATCGTCCACGCAAATCCAGCCTTTGGAAGTAGCTGCTGCACCATAGCCGAGAACATCATGCCCCCTGTTGCTGACCCCGTCGCCCCAAGCCCGATGGCCAACCCTCTCTTCTTCGAAAAGTACGTACTCAGCAAACTCAAAGCTGGACAGAACAAACAGCCGTTTCCCAACCCACAACACACACCCTGCGCCAACAACAGTTGCCAATAAGTCGTACTCAAACTCGCCATGAACAACCCCAACACAACCAAAATTGTTCCAGTCAGAAATACGACGCGGAAGTAACCTGCATCAGTGAGGCGTCCAGTGAAGGTCCCGATGAAGAAGAGAAGGAAGATCTGCATGGTGCCAATCCATGAGATTGTTGAGGGAGTGGCGTTGAGTGAGGTCACGTAGTAGGTTTGGAAAACACCTGTTATAGCGCTCTTTATAAGCTCTCTACACTATTTTGGACTGAACCATGAGATTCAGCTCGAAAAGGGAGGGTAGGCAAACCGAAAGAGTTGATGAAGCCCCAAGTGTTCATTACTACTAGATGGGTCATGGCGGCTGGGAACGAAGTGAGCTGCTAGGTCAAGAGTACAACAACCCAGAGAGATCATAGAGCATGAAAAAAAAGGAACGGTAAAATTGAGGCCAGGAGACCAAGACGAACCTTGTATCCAAGCCTTCCTCCCTCCATCAGGGGGAGGACCAGGGTCTTTCCAACTACTCTTTGTGCTCGTCCTCGTCACGGCTCCATCTTTTTGTCTGTTTTCGTCCTCCCGTGTTTCGTCCACCACAGGATACGACTCAATATCATCCCCTTCTCTCAACGATCCGCCCTTCTCCTCATCTTGAAGCTTGTCATTGTCCTCGATGTCGGTGGAAGAAGAATGGACTGATTGGACTTCGAGATCTTTGTTGAATTCATCTTCGCGAGGTCGGATATTGTTCACCATGATCACTCTCCACTTCTGATTGATGCAGTCAAACTAGACTCAAAAGAAGAGGAGTTCCGGAAGTCTGTACTTCGATTCCGCGAGCCACATAAATCTTGGTACTTATTCTCCGGTGACCAACTTCAATTTGAGTTGATATAGAAACAATTGTGACTCACAACTAGATTTGTAGTTGCGGGCGTGCATGTGTGGCGGATCCTTTCCGGAAATAAAAAATCTGAAAATCAGCTAAAAAGGAGATTGAAGGGTACGAAGTACAGTAATCAGTCTTCGCCCAGAAGCAATGACTGAAGACGGCAAAAATAGAGGAGCAGGTAGAAGACAGGAGAGAAACATTATGAAAAGCATCATTTGACATGACAAAATCAAGGAAAAGTGTGTAGTTTCTATTAGTGAAGGGCGCGCCGATCATTCTCAGTCTTCGGGCCCTTTCCTCTGGAGGTTAAAGATTTTGGTGGGCTTACACACTCTCGGGGGAGAAAGCCCGCTCCGGCTTTCCTCTGGATGTAAGAAGTTTGTCTTTGGAGGTTAGCAATAGCAATCACTAATCAGTTTGATGTGTGGTTGCTTTTGCACTGGACAGGTTGTGTGGTGGGGTCTTCCAGGGGGCAGATAGCGGGGTTCCTTGCCGAGGTTAGGGCCTTGCCGAAGTCGGTTGGAGGGTTATTGGCTTGATCATCTCGATGCTTGTTACGACAGACATCTTTTTTCAGCATGCTGTGGGATAGGTTTTTTTTGAGATGCTCAAACGGCTGATACACAAAGCAAGACGTCTTGGGGAGATTGAAGTTGCTCTAGAAGCATACCTCTTTCTTTAAGGTTTCGAGGGCTTGATGGCTCGAGGGGTAATATCTCGCTTGGCTTTGACGCGAGAGCTACAGTGTCCTGCGCTTCAAGTTGCACACAAAAATACGTGCAAAGCCACAAAGACCAAGACCAAAATGGAGTACAAGTATTTCTGCATGACTTTGAGCTACGCTAGCTAGCCATTCTCCCTGGTATACCCGTCCTGAACGCCTTTCCAAATCAATAGCTACCCTCACAATCCTTTCCATCACAGCTTGCTACTCTCCTTAACACAGCATACCTCACCCTGCTTCCCGATAACCGCCGCACCAGACTCCTGCGCATGATTCACACTTGCCAGCACACTCTTATTGAAGCTTTGGACGCTCTGCGGAACATCCAACGCCGGGTTCTTCTCGAAGAAATTCACTGGCTTCAGAGCCACCTTAAGTATCTCGCACGGCATCACGGGGAAATCCTCGATTCTAGGAACATGATTGATACCAAACTGGACCCAGACAACAATGTCATCATCAAGGACGTTATCTTTACGATCAGCCCAGGATCGGACACCTGTGCCACCGCGCGATTGGTTGGTGTACTTTCCGCCTGCGTATAGCTCGTCGTCTTTGTAAGATGTCACGTAGATGTTGTGGTCTGCGAACTCGGCGCGCTTAAAATGGTAGCTGTCCTTGTCGGCCAACATCTTCTGGAACGGCGGCGCCATGATCTTATACGCTACCGGCTTGCCATTGATAGGGTTCTTCACCCCAACGTTCTGGATCTTGAAGATACGGTTGACGTCCCAGTTTTGGTCCAGTCCGCAAGATGTCGTGACTGGTGTCTCGTTGACAGTGTAGCCTACGCCGTGAGGATTGAAGTCGGAGCGTGGCATCGGGTGGGCTTCGTCGTACACAACGCGATTGAATGGCCCGTCAATCATAGGATCAATTCGGAGGGAGAAAATGTGCTGGTGATGAGCTGCAAGAACCCCGGGGTGGACGACTGTTCCCCAAGGCACGCTGATGCCTTCGTCGATAGGTTGAGTGGAGAGGATACCGGTTGCTCGAACCTCGTACATCACTTCTCCGGCTTGGTTGAATTGGAAAGCCAGAATATATTCGTAGTTGGAAACGGTAATGATAGACTGCAGGACTAGCTCTCTGTTTCGGACTACGGCAGCACGTCCAGTGCGGTAGTTCGTGTGCTTCCAGCCGATTCCGGCATCTTGCTCGTGGATGCAGACACAGTTGGGCATATGTAATGGCTCACCCTTGTCATCGTTCAAGACGGCAGAGAGGTAATGGATGGATCCAAGACAATCGCATCCTAGTTGTAGGTTGTTGGCCATGATTCCTGCACCAGCGTCTCCAAGATCGAAAGCAGCCTTCTTATGGTATGGATGGCGAGGGTCGGCGTATGGGATGTTCATGTCGGAGAGAGAAAGGCGGTAGAAAAGAGGCCGTCCATCATAGTGGACATCGTAAAGTACCATTCCTTCTCTCTGATTGAAGCCGATTTTGAAGTCCCACTTTTGCCATGCGATCTCGTGTCCTTGTTCACTGAAATTCTTTACTGTGAACGAGGCACCCTCAGGTTGGATGACATTCAAGGGCTTGACATCAGTTCGAGGTGTTTGCGCTTCAGGAATGTATTCGTTTGCTGGCTGAACTTTGTATGGAGATGGCTCCTTGATGGTGTTATCGATACCAGTTGGAAGGAAATCGATTCTGGTGACAGTCATTGTTTCTGCACTGACAACAGGAGAAATAGTCAGTGGCATCGCATAGTGGTTTGAATCGGCCTCGGACGAATTATTCGGGTCTCGGAGATAGAGGAAACATTGGAACATGCGTTGGGCGTCAGTGAAGAGCCCGTCTTCGATGCCGTCGGATCCTATATTCGTCAGAGAAAGAGCAAGAGCAAGAAACCTTCATTGCTAGCTTACCATAAATCCAAGGGTCGCTGATCACGACTGTGCCCTCAGGAAGTTGAAGCTTGGCAATTTCTGCCTTTACCCTCTCATCTTCTAACGCAATTTTCTCGACTCTCAGAATCTCATCGCCATCTGCTGAGCTGTGCACATATGGCCCAAGTCTAAGGTTGCTTTCGACCTTTCCTCGACTCAAGCTGACCACGGCTTCATGGAGCTTGTCCTGAAACCCGATGAGTAAGTCCCTCGATTTTCTTAGTGAAACTTACAGTATTTCGGATGTAGTATATTATAAAGCTCTTTCTGTCAATGGTGGGGGTGCGTTGGCCGGAATGCTCAGCAGTCAAGAAAGGAACAAGCTCCGCTTTCTTCGGCTCGAGCAGAGTAATGCTCTTGAACTGGATATTGGTGTTGGAGGGCCATAAGCCTTTGATGAGGCGCGCACTCTCAGAGATCTCGGACGCAGTCAAAGGCCCAAGGGGATGCTGAGGAGCTGTTTTCTGGGGGAGGGACACAAGCACTTGTTCGGTCGACATCTTGAAATTGTGGCAACAAGTTGAATCGAAATGGATGAAGTAACACAGAAGGTTTGTCAAAAGGGAGATAAGAGAAGCGTGTATGACCTTTATATGCTTCCGCGCAAGTGCCAAGTCAATTTACCTCCAAGGATGCTACCTTAGATATAATGCTGGATGTCATTGGATGTTAGGTGCGATTTCCTGTTAGAAATTGCTTATCGTCAAACGGTTTGCCCCACCGTTGGGTTTCTCGCATGCGCCTTCCAGATCGAGCAACGCGGGGAAGCAGCTGCAGTATCAACGCACAATCAACGGGCGGCATGGCTCCAGAACCTGGCAATTGGTGGAGGATGGCGAACGAAGCCACAGAAGCGCGCCTTGATATTGATGACTTGACATACAGTCTGGCATATCCATGACATCCGGGTCGGAGCAATCAATCGAGGTACGAATTGCGCAGCGGAGTTCGGATTGGGGACTTATTCATGTTGGTTGAAGCTTTGTCAGTCTTTCTGTCATTGCACGAAACGAAAAGTGGGGGACGGGGTTAACCTTCAGGTTATTCCTTCCTGGAAGCTCGCCCAGCAACTCACGTGGGGTAGAACTTCTCCCAGAGCTCCGATTCTTAGGTGGGATCTCGAAAGAAGCTTGAATAGACTTGTAACAAATGCCGAAATCCGAGTGCAACAAGAATTACCCATTAAGGTAGCAGAACCCGCAGCTTTTGTCTGGTGTGGCTGAGAAATTGAGCCGCGGTCCCACTGGAGCGGGATTCGCGGAATTCTTCCTCGAATCCCCGATGTCTTCAAGCAACTTGGAATCACACAAATCCATCATCCGCAACAAGGTCTGGTCGCAACTCCACAATGTTGCTCTTCCTGATTCCCGGTTCCACCACGACTACTCTTCTTTCATTGCAGATTTCGTCGGTTCCTCCAGGGCGACCGATCTCCTAGCCTCCCTCCCAACCTACCAACATGCCGAAGTCCTCTTCATCGCTCCAGACAACTGCATACAAGAGCTGCGCTTCCGAGCATTGAAGGATGGCAAGACTGTGCTGGTAACTACGTATGGCATACGGAGAGGCTTCTGGCTGCTAGATCCTCTGGCGATCAGTGGGGAGAAGTTGGAGATTGCGAGCATGCTAGATGGGATGGAGAGGCATGGCCGACATGTCACGCTGGAGGAGATCAGAAGCTCGCTGCAGAGGATTGACTTGATGATCACCGGCACGGGTGCGATCAATTCTCAAGGCTTGCGCTTCGGGAAAGGCCATGGGTTCTTCGACTTGGAATGGGCAATGCTCTACACAATTGGCGTCGTGGATGCGAGTACACAGACCATTGCGGTGGTGCATGAGTGCCAGGTTCTGGATGAGGAACTTGTGGGAGAGAAGTGGGATACTGGGTGTGACTTCATCGTCACGAATAAAAGGGTCATTGAAGTCGAGGGGGCCAGCAAACCGAGATGTGGAATACTCTGGGACAAATTGCAAAATGAGATGTTGGAAGACATTGAGCCTCTAAAGGAGCTGAGAGAGATGGAGTCTGGCAGAAAATAGCCTTGGTGTCAAACGCATCAGTCGGACAATGCCTTGATGGGGTGGGGTCAGACTCTCGGCTCCCTTTTCAGGCGCACAACTTTGTGTTCAGGTACCGTCGCTGTATATCAGCTTAATGAACCCATGCTCGCTAAACAATGACAGCCGTATTTCTCTCCTTTCTTTGATACCGCTTGTACGGATTCCGTTCTTTACTTCCATGGCGTGGATGCAAGTCTGGTAGTAAATATCATTGGTCGGTTTGCAACAAGCCAATACACAGAGGTTTATGTAAGAACATGGATGGTTGCAGCCCAACCACTCGATTGTCACCTCTGGTTCCCCTTTCATCATCATCTTCATATTCTCAGTTAGGCTCGTCAGCATTGGCTCATCTCTTGAGGCCACCCAAATCTTCTCTCTCTGTAATTATTTGGTCGAGCGTGTGCTAGCTGCTCAAGTGCAGGTGTGCCCCCTGGCGCCTGTTCAAGGAGTAGAAATCCTCCGAAGCTCAGGCTTCCGCAGTTTCTAATAGATCCATGCCACCTTGGACCGCCCAGTTCACCACTCTTCTTTCCCGCCGTCTCATTTTGCTCTCAAGTACTCTGTCCGAAATTGTCATACCTCCGACATCAACATGCGCTTCCTCAACACAACTACCGTACAGTTTGAGGTAGTCCCAGTCCCGGATTCGGAACTTCACTTTGAGCAAATAAATACGCTATCCTGTCACATAGATGGTTTGCAGACGAGGATGAGGTATCTTATGATAATATGCTCTCAATAGATAGTTCTGACAAGCCAGGATATGCGAAGATCCTAGGATTCTGCGCGAATTGAGTGAAGCTATCAACAACATATACCTGTGGTACAGCTGCAGCAAAATATGCATTGCGTACAGTACCTTCCGGATGTTCGAGGAAGGAGGCTTGAATTAAAGTGAAGTATATACACTCTCTTCATTTACGCAATCACTATTTGCGCCAGCCTTTAAATAATTGCAAGTAAAAAGATGCTTCTGGGAAAAAATTAAAATTATTTTCTTTTATAAAAAGTACTATACATGCTCAAATAGGAGTATTGCCAAACGCTAATAAAGGGGTCTTCACTGGTGGTAAGCGAACGATTACTAAGAGATCATTAACTAAAGTACACATATATTGGTCTAAGTGAGAACCACTTGCTAGTGCCTGGCAATGTCTCACCGGACGAAGGGATAGGTCGCGTAGTTACGGGTGAGGAGAACGGGTGAGGGAGAGTGAGGGAGAGTGCGGGTCGTGAAATTTGCGCCCAACCAGGTGTCTTTCTAGACTCAGACCTAGACTTACTACCCTTGCTTGGTACCCTTGTATGATATCTTTGAACACTTTAATCATCAAGTTATGGCCCTAATGGCTTCAAGGCCTTAGGCATTTTGCTCGCAGTTCAGCCATTATCCATTCCGCTGCCACCAGAAACGCATCTCGCTTATGACTTTCCACTCTACGTCTATCCTGAATAAGTTACCACAAAGTATATTTTTATTAAAGGCACTTCATATAATGACTGAATAGCCATTTGAACTGTATTCTCTTAAGTTTGGTTCAGGTTCTATATAGGTTTGGATTCGTAATTCAGGTTTGAATTGGGAGACTTTTGATGCTCCTTTCAATAAGCGGGGTGCGTTCCTGGTGGCCGCGTAAATACTGGCCGAGTTAATGGAAGCGCTCGGCCAGTTTTTAGCCATTTTTAAAGCTTTTTGCTCCCGTAGGGTAGCTTACCTATGCATGACGGATTTCGGGTGTAAGCGAAGGCAGTACGAGCCTAATTACCCGGTCCCTAAATGGGCACGGACATCCGGGCTTCCCCACTCGTCAGCTTCAATTAAGCCCTAGAACAAAAGGGAAGGCCTCAACACGATTCAAGACTCGAATATCACCTCCAAACATCAATCTCAAGAATTACCGTCCATCGGGAAAACCGGACAAGATGACAATCATTTACGCAGCCGCAACAGCACCGGTGAACCCACCTGGAGCTTCTCCTGTGATTACCCTGAAGCAGCTCTGGGCAGCTTTGGAAATAAAAGCTCGGTATGTTTTGCTGAGCCTGAACATTTTTCCTCTTCAATACCACTCATGACATCCGTCGAATCATCATGTCTGACTCCTTCTAGTGAGCCGCAGCTCTTCTTGGCCGTCATTGACACCTGCGAGGTTTTAGAGGATGAAGGTCATCGCGTTTTACGTGAAGTCAAATTCAAAGACGGTATTTAGTCCTCAGTGCTGAAAGATCTTGAAATGACAGCTTCAGGTGGCGGAGTAGGCATGGCGCCAGTCATCGGTCCAAAAGTTCAAGAAGAAGTCACACACATGGCCCCCCTCACTGTATGGGCATATGTGCATTCTCTTATCATTGAACTGACAACTACCAGGACGATGCGGGCTCGGGAGTGGAAACTTTTCAAGCAGTTGGAAATGCTAGCAAGGTGTTGAACATTGTTTCTACGGGGCCCGAAGGCGAGTTTTATCTAACCTTCACTTTCGAATGGGAACATGATGAGATTGTAGAGGGAAGCAAGGAGGCTGTGAAGAAGCAGAAGCAGTACCAGGATACTGCTCCTAAAGGGGTTGTCGGAATGATCAATGCAACCAGGAGAATGGTGAAAGAGGGGAAGCTATGAGGGACTGCAAATGAGAAAAGGCATTAGGAGAGTTTTAAGTCCCCACGATACTAGAGCCTACGGCAAAAATCATTTGTTTCTCAAGCTATGAAATGTGATCCTTCAAGACAGAAGATGACTCTTGATTGGTATCTCTCCAATATTCCAATCTTGATCAGAAACCCAGCGCTGTCATTGACTCCTTAGAGAAATCACCCGGGTCCTGAAGCGCACCCTCAATAGCTGGAATCCACGGGACACGACTTCTCGTGAAAATTTCGATGTTCGGAACATAAGCAGCAGAAGGATCCTCCTCGCTATCAATGCAACCTGCTTTGATCACAATTGTCCCCGGATATCCCGTACTAGTGCGATATAGGAGGCTGCCGCATTGAGAGCATGAGTGTTTGGAAATCGTGTGCCCGCTTTGGACAATCTTGCCCCAGGTTGAAAGTTTGCCAGATATGACTTTGGGCGCGTCAATAGGAACGAGAATATTGAGGGCGAAGGCTGCACCCGTGAGCTTGCGCTCGTCAAGACAGTGGCAGCGAAAGTTGAACGCTGCTGGGGTTTCCCAAGAAATGACGTTGGCGCCGCAGAGGCAAGATGATTGAGGCATATTAAAGAGGGGTTGGGGTCCAGTGGGTGGTAGAGAGAAGTGATAGGGTGGTTGTGATGGAATTGTTGCTGTTGAACGTGAGGATATTGTGGATCAACTACGATACTGAAGGGGATGATGAGAGACTAAGTTTTGAGGACTTCTTCGCGCATTATATACCGGGCTGCACTCCTTGCGTCTCGATGGAACCTTTGGATCACATCCAATACAGGAAGCCATCCGAGGACGCACGTTGAGCGAGTAATCACTCGATCGAGACAGACTAGCCCAATGCAGCAAATCATCTGGGAGCAGGGAAGGCAAGAAACATAGAAGAGAATAAGCACCGGAGGAGGGGCTGACAAAGGGTTGTCGAATTCGTTGAGGTGTATGTTCCGATCACTAATCGCTGGTTCAAATGCAGACATATTCCAAATCATGACGCGAGTCCGCAGATAAGTTTCAGAAAATGAAAGTTGATGTTTGGGGCACACATGATAGTCTTCTCTAGAAGAAAATGGATCATACCGAAGAGTTGCACATAGTGAAAAGCTGAATAGGATATGCGAGTTGTGTAGAGAGATTTTTCATTTTTAAACGCTACGCGTTGCCACCGAACATCAAAATGGAAATTAGCCACAGTGAACATACAGTATACCCTCAGGGGACATGTCGAATTGACGCTGCTACATTGTAGATTGCGTTGCCCCAGAAGGATGAACTTTCGAAGTGGCGGCCAAGCAAAATCTTTGCCGATTTTGCAACAAAGTACAAAACTATTCAATCGTTACTGTAGCCTCCGAGTGTGGATTCGGATAGTAGAACGCTCCGGCAGCGATAATGATATAGACGATAATGCAAAGAGCTCCCTCCAGATAATTCGACTTCTGATCCCTCAAAAAGTTGCCCACGACCAGAATGGCGAGGATGAGCACGATGATATCAAACATCGCGAAATGCAGATTCATAGGTTTCCCAAGGCCCCAACCGACGATGACAACTAGTGGAGCGTTCAAAAGTGCTGTCTGGATAGTGGCCCCGAGAACGTGCGACAGAGCGAAGTTCATTTGATCATCCCATGCTTCATCCACTGCCGTGAGATGCTCTGCCGCCTTTTCCACGACGGGAACAAGGATCAGGCCCATGAAGGCATCAGAGACATGGTAAGACTCGACGATGGAGGGTATCTCATGGACGAGACCGATTGCTATGAGTGTAACAAGAGCAATAGACCCCGTGAGCGCCACGATACATTCAGTAAAAGTGAGCTTAGGCTTCCCCAAGTCGGTGTGCCGGTCCCTGTCCTTCTGCTCATCGCCTTCCAGAATTGCATCGAATATACTGTGGTGAGAATGGGCCTGGAACCAAACGAAGATCAGGTACGCAATTATAAGGAAGATGGAAGCAACTCGGGAGAGGGATGTGACTTTGTCGTTGAGTTCCGCAGCTGTAGCGAGACCTGTGCCATCCACAGCAAAGTAAAAAGCTGTCGGCACAGTCAAACCAAGCCCCCTAAGGAATGATCAGCGGTGTTGATTGTGAATAGGTCGAGGGGACACTTACGCTGTAAGGAGAAGTCCATTCCCGACTTCACTAACCACCTCGTCGAATTCTTGCTCTGGATGCCGAATTCCACCGGCAACAAAACATAATCCCAAGCAGAGGAGAAGTGTGGCAAGAATGGATCCCAATATCGCAGCCTGGATAACTGCGAATTGGTCCTGGTTCAAGAGAACCATAAAGAGGATAATTTCGACAACTGATCCAAGTGTAGTCTCTATTAATATGCCAAACACCTTGGGAAGTTTCCTAGACAGCTCCTGCCCAGCAAATCCAATCAGATTGGCACATGGAACCATTGCAATGTAGTTGAGTATGAATATCGCTAGATGAAGGTCCTTTCGAGCATACCGTAGGGCAATGGCGGCTGGCACGACGGGCCACAGCAGGTTGACTGCACGAGAAGCATCGCTGGTCGATCGCCAGCAGATCTTGAAGAAGTGAAGTGGATGCAACCATTTTCTGCCACTCTCCCCCTTCGCAGGTCAGTGGATGTTTGGAAGTTCAAGAGCGTGACGAACCTCTGGAGCTATGTGTTTGGTCACTCTGTGGCCATTGTGGTTGACTTGGTAAGTTGGCAGGACGGTCTGCTTCTCGTGTGTAGGATTGACAGCTGCAGATTTGGCAGGACTATCGGAGGGGGTGAGTTCGATATCTTGCGCATGAGAGTTTCTTTGAAAGAGGGTGCCCATTCTGGCAGGTGTCGCGTCTGCTCGCGTGGCTCGATTCGTTTGCCGTAGTCGACTTCGGCCACGTAGGTCCCGAATATGGTCGAAAAAATCTTAACTTGTTCACTTTACGAGTAAAGATCTTGTTATTGCAATTGAGAGAAAGTGTGTTCATGGCATGCCAACGCATTCCCCAGTTCTTGGGTTCTTGCTAGTCAGCATTGCTACACATGCCAAGTCGCTTGAGGCTCTTGGCCTTTGCGCCAAGGAGTCACTTCCACGTGTTGATTGGCATCACAAGGGATGTCGAGTGACATTTGTCCATTGAAAGCTGAAAAAGGTTGCTTCTTGTTGGATGATTCACGATCCCAAGCCCTTGGCTTGGACTTCGCCTCGGTAGACTGCATATTAGGCCGTGAATATTGGATAT
>Ga0302325_10020377_pt1 | contig 13905 bp, 12 predicted proteins | sample Palsa_T0_2_FD_201948 | JGI IMG/M metagenome (GOLD analysis project Ga0302325, IMG submission 201948) | Peat permafrost microbial communities from Stordalen Mire near Abisko, Sweden - Palsa_T0_2 | ecosystem: Environmental > Terrestrial > Soil > Palsa > Peat permafrost | place: Sweden: Abisko... | reverse complement strand
GTTGCCAAACTGAGCGACCTGATTATTCCGGCCGACGAGTTTGGCCCGGCGGCGACCGAAGTGGGTGTGCCGGATTTTATCGATGAATGGGTGAGCGCGCCGTACGAGCTGCAGCAGAAGGATGGAAAGGTGATTCGCGCCGGCCTGGCCTGGATCGACGGCGACGCGAAGAAGCGCTTCCAGAAGGGATTTGCCGATTGTGCGCCCGCCGACCAGACGGCGATCCTCGACGACATCGTGAAGGACAAAACCGAGGCGCATAAAAAGGGCTTCGATTTCTTTAAGAACTTCCGCGACAAAGTGACCGGAGGCTACTACTCGACGCCCGCGGGCTGGAAAGCGATCGGCTACGTCGGCAATACGCCGATGCTCGAATTCCCCGGACCGCCGCCGGAGGTGCTCAAACACCTCGGCCTCGCCTAACCACAGGAAATTCCGGTGAGCAATTCGACCGACATCATCGTTCGCGAGACGGAGCTTTTTTTCCTGCCCACGCAACTGCGCGTGCCGCTCAAGTTCGGAGCGCAGGTGGTTACGCAGGCGCTGTGTGCGCGTGTCCGAGTGCGCGTCGAGGACCGGCTGGGCCGCAGTGCGGAAGGGTGGGGTGAAACGCCCTTGAGTGTCGCCTGGGTCTGGCCGTCGGCATTGTCCTGGGAGGAGCGCGAGGAACGGATGAGCGCCTTCACCAGGCGGGTCGCGGAGGAGTTGCCGAAGACGGGGATATTCGGTCATCCTCTGGAGCTGGGACATGCCTTTCAAGAACACTGTCTGGAAGCGCTCCGTGGGGAAGTCAACCGCGGCCGCGGCCAGGAATTGCCGCATCTTGCGGCGCTCGTTTGTCATTCGCTCTTCGATCTGGCGATTTACGACGCCTACGGCAATCTCCACGGCCGCCCGGTCTTCGAGACGTTGTCGGCCGATTTTCTGCCCGCTGACCTGGGGCATTTCCTCGAGCCATCGGCGGCGTTTGCCGGAAAATGGCCGGCGGAGTTTTTGACGCCGCGTCGCGATCGGCTCCCGGTCTGGCACCTCGTGGGAGGGCTCGACCCCATCGAACGCGAAGCCTTGACCGGCGCGGAGCCGAACGACGGCTACCCGATCCTGCTGCGCGATTGGATTCGCGCGGATGGTCTGCTCTGCCTCAAGATCAAGCTGCGCGGCAACGATGCCGCCTGGGACTTCGCGCGCATCGTCCGGATCGGCCGCATTTCCATCGAGGAGGGCGTCGACTGGCTGACGGCGGATTTCAACTGCACGGTCACTGATCCCGCTTACGTGACCGAAATCCTCGACCGCCTGCTCGTGGAGGAACCGCGCATCTACGGGATGCTGCTCTATATCGAGCAGCCCTTTCCCTACGACCTCGAAGCGCACCGCATCGACGTCCGCGCGGTCAGCGCCCGCAAGCCGCTTTTCCTCGACGAAAGCGCGCACGACTGGCGCTTTGTGCGATTGGGCCGCGAACTGGGCTGGAGCGGCGTGGCGCTCAAGACGTGCAAAACCCTCACGGGTGCGCTGCTCAGCCTTTGCTGGGCGCGAACGCATGGCATGACTCTGATGGTGCAGGATCTGACCAACGTGATGCTGGCGCAGATCCCGCACGTGCTGCTCGCGGCGCACGCGGGTACGATCGTGGGCGTGGAGAGCAACGGGATGCAATTTTGTCCGGAGGCCTCGCTGACTGAAGCGCGGGTGCACCCCGGTTTGTACCGGCGTCGCGAGGGGGTGCTCGATTTGAGCACCCTGCAAGGACCTGGTTTCGGTTACCGGGTCGCCGAGATCTGCCGGAAGTTACCCGGGTCCGCGGCGCGCTTCGGCTCGTGAGCGAATGGCCGCCTCGAATGTCGTGCAAAAGTACGGACGACTGGCCTCAGTCCTCTGCCGACAGACGCTCCAAAGGGAAGAGCCCGCGAATTACGCCAATTACACGAATCCAAGGTGAATTCATTCGTGTGATCCGTGTCATTCGCGGGAAAAATTCATTGATCCCTCGATGAAAATTGCGATTCGCGAATTCGGTTTCTTCGTTCGCAATCTCTCGCTGCGGGTGCCCTTCCGCTACGGCATCGCGACCATGACCCGGGCGCCGCATTTGGTCGTCCGGTTGCTCGTGGAAATCGACGGCCGGGCGCAGCACGGCTTCTCGGCGGATAATCTCCCGCCGAAGTGGTTCACGAAAGATCCTGATGCTGCGTTCCAGGACGAAATCGCGGAAATGCTCGAGGTCACGCAGCACGCCGCGGAAACCGCCTGCGCGTTGCCGCCATCCGACAGCGTCTTCTCGCTGTGGCGGCAGGTTTGGCAGGCCCAGGAAGTCTGGGCGCGAACCCGTGGCTTTCCGCCACTCCTTGCGAGTTTCGGCGTTTCGCTCGTGGAACGCGCGGTAATCGATGCCTTCTGCCGGGCGACGCGGTGTTGCTTCGCCAGCGCGGTGCGTGAGAACTCGCTGGGTATCCGTCTCGCGGAAATCCATCATGAACTCGAAGGCTTTTCGCCAGCGGCGTTGTTGCCACTCGCGGTGGAGCGTTCGATCGACGTCCGGCATACTGTGGGTCTGGCCGATCCGCTGGAGGACGGTGATGCTCAGGATCATCCCGACGATGGCTTGCCAGTCTCGCTGGAGGCATTCATTCGCGCCCACGGTCTGACGCACTTTAAGATCAAACTGAGTGGCGACCTCGAACGGGACCGGGAGCGGTTGGGTCGGATCGCGCAAATCATTGAGTCTCACACCCGCGAGTACTTTTTCACCCTCGATGGTAACGAGAACTTCCGCACGGTGGCGCCATTTCGCACCCTTTGGGAAGCCCTGCGCGCCGATCCCGTCCTCGCCCGCTTTCTCCAGCGACTGATTTTTGTGGAGCAGCCATTTCATCGCGCCGTGGCGCTGGCCGGCGGCACGACGGGCGAATTGCTGGCATGGCCGGACCGGCCGCCGATCATCATCGATGAATCGGATGCGGAGTGCGCCGCCCTGCCGGCGGCGCTCGCGGGCGGTTATGCCGGCACGAGCCATAAGAATTGCAAAGGCGTGTTTCGCGGGATCGCCAGCGCCTGTCTCATCGCCCACCGGCGCCGCCTGGAGCCGCAAAACCGGCTGCACCTGAGCGCGGAGGACTTGACGAACCTCGGTCCGGTGGCGCTGTTGCAGGATCTGGCGGTGGTGGCCACCCTCGGGATCCCGCACGCGGAGCGCAATGGGCATCATTATTTTGCCGGGCTCAGCCAGTTTCCCGGGAGCGTCCAGCGCGAAATCCTGCGCCTGCACGGTGATCTTTATACTTCGCACGCCAAAGGATTCCCGGTGGTCGCGGTGCGCCAAGGCGGAGTCGCCATCGGCAGCCTGGTCGATGCGCCCTTCGGCGTGTCCTTCGAACCCGATCTCTCGGAGTTTACTCCAGTCGAGCGGTGGAGTTACGATTCCCTGGATTCTGATTCCGCGGGTTGAAATTCTGCGATCTTTGGCTATTAGGATCGCCCAGATGCCCGATGAACCTTCCATAGCCGAGGCCCAATTTGAAGGCGCTCTGCAGTTGTTGCGTGCCAACCATCAGCGCGTGACCGAGCCGCGCAAGGCGATCCTCGGGATCCTGACGCGCGAGCACGGACCCTTTACCGCGGAGGAAGTGCACCGGCGGATGAGAAAAGGGAGCTGCGACCTGGTGACGGTCTATCGCAGTCTGGCGGCGATGGAAGAGAGCAGCGTCGTGCGGCGGTGCGACTTTGGCGATGGGGCCTACCGTTACGAGATCAATACCGGCGATCACCACCACCATCACATCGTGTGCCGCACCTGCCACGAAGCGCGCACGCTGGATGTCTGCGTGGCCGACGGACTCGAGCGGATGGCGCGCCAGATGGGATATTCCAGGATCACCCATCTGCTGGAGATTTTCGGCGTCTGCCCGCAATGCCAGGCGGCGCAAAACAAACAACCAACCCAAGATCACGACTGATGCTTATGAAAAGTCCCCATTCTTTGGAGCCCTCCCTGCGGTATACGCGTCGCGCCACGATTCGCCTGGGCGGCCTGATGACGCTTGGTGCCTTGCTCGGCCGGCCGGGCTCACTGCTGGCCACAGGTCCGAATCTCGGGGGGATGCGGGCGGCTGCCCAATATTCGGCGGAGCATTCGGGTTTGTCGTTCCTCGTGATGAAGGATGGACAGGTGATCTATCAAGATTACCCCAACGGCCATTCTGAGTACGAAGCGCACAAGATCTACAGCGGGACCAAAGGATTCTGGATTCTCGCCGCGCTCAGGGCGACTGAGGAGGGCATCATCGACCTCGACGATCGCGTCGCCAACACGCTGCCGGAATGGAACACAGATGCTGGAAAGGCCCGGGTGACCCTGCGCCAGTTGCTGAGTTTTTCCAGCGGGCTCGATGCGACCAACAGCCTGCACGGTGATGGATTTGAAAACCGCGACGCGATCGCCGTTCACGCGCCGCTGGTGGCGCAGCCAGGTTCGGCGTTCATTTATGGGCCGGCGGCATTGCAGGTTTTTCACGAGGTCCTGAAACGCAAGCTGGCCGGGCATGGTGAGACGCCCACGCAATATCTCGAGCGCAAGGTGCTGCGTCCGATGGGGCTCGGCCCGCAGCGCTACCTCCCGGATCGGGAGGGTAATCCTCTCCTGGCCACCGGTTTCATGCTCACTGCCCGGCAATGGGCGCGGATGGGGCTGCTCATTCTCAATGGTGGCAACCCGGTGGTGTCGCCCCATACGCTTTCCCTGTGTTTCCGCGGGACGTCGGCGAATTGCGCGTTCGGCATGGGCTTCTGGAACAACGCGATGGCCGGCCAGGCCTCCGCGCACCAATTGGACGTCGAGGAGATGCTCGTGCCAAAATGGTACCAGCAGAACTGGCACAACGCGTGTCTGTGCAGTGAAGCGCCGCCCGATCTGGTGGCGGCGATCGGCTCTGGTTATCAGCGCCTGTTCGTCATTCCGTCGGAGCACCTCGTTATTGTGCGGCATGGCCAGTTCGGGCATTTCTCGGACGCGGAATTTCTGCGGCTGATTCTTGGGCGGGCGTGATGCCCACCCGACCCGAGGCCGTTCCTTACTTCGGGGTGGCCTCGATGAGCAGGCCTTTGGGAACCTGCCAGGCGTAGCCGAAGGCGAACCCGAGCGGGCCGGGCTTGGATGTTTCATAGGCCTTCGCCAGGTCGGCCTGGTAGTTTCCGCGAAAGAGGCCGATCGGCCCGTCGTAGACGCCGAAGAGCTGCACGTTCCAACGGCGCGGATCGAAGTCATGGAAGGGAATTCCTGAATCGTCCTGGACGATGAGGGTGCTGTTCGCCAGCAGGAAGTTGCGCACGGTCGAAAAGCCCTCCCCGTGCATCAGGTAGCTGGCGGCCTTGAGCAGGCTGGCCCCCGGGCCATGCCGTTTGCAGAATTCCAAGAAAGCGCCATTGCCGCCCCCATTGGAAAGATCGGTCCGGAAATAATAGAGCACCTGGCTCTTGCCCGACGGGCTGTGAATATCGATCTCGACGCTGGGCCCGCTGAAGTTCACGGCATTCACCGTGCAGCCGGACTTTTCCAGAAAGACAAAGAGGAGCGGCAGGGTGCCACCGATATAGCCGCGGGTCAGGTCCACGCGCATGTCCTTGGTAATGAAATAGTGCGTCGTCAGCATCGTATCGAGCGAGTGGCGCACATTGCTGAGGTCAGAGGAGATATTGGCCGGCGCCATCTTGGTGATATCGGCCACGGAACCGACGGGCTCCATCCCGCAAAGGATGTAAGTCGAGGCGTTGGGAAAGAACGTGCGGGGATAGAGGAAATCCGGCCCGCTGAACATGTAGTAAACCGTGCCGGAGACGTGGGAGATCGCGGAGTTTCTCTGCGCCCAGGCCCTCACCTGGACCAATTGCCGCTTGTCCATTTTCGCCCACTTTTTGTCGAGTTCCGCGGCATAATCCGTCCACCACGTTTCTTTTTCCAACTCGGCCAATCCCGGATCGTGGACCGGCAATCCGGCGACAAATTTCGCGAGATCATCGACAGACGGCGCGCTCCGCGCGGCGGTCGAGAGGCAGGCGAGAGCCAGGATGGTGAGCAGGAGGATGGGTTTCATGGTGTAGGTGTGGTGGCAGGTGTGATGGTCGGAGGGTTTTCGCCGCCCGAATCCCGGGAGCTGGCGAGGATGAGGGATGACTGGCTGGGGTGCCAGCGGTAGCCGAAGCCGAAGGGCAACGCCGGCGGATGGCTGTTGTGGTAGGCCGCCGCCAGGTCGGGCTGCGCGTGTTGTTTGAAGATATCGATCGGCCCGGGGTAATTCCCGAAGTAACGCAAGGACCATTTCGCCCGGTCGAAGTCCTTGACCGGAATTCCGGAGTCGTCCTCGACGATCGTGCTGCTGTGGGTGAGCAGAAAGTCGCGGACGGTCGTAAAATCGCCGAGGTGCATGAGGTACGACGCCGCCTTCACGAGACTGCGCCCGGTGCCGAGGCCCTCACAAAACTTGATCAATCCCGGCTGACTCTTGATGCCTTCATTGGCGAGGTTCGTCTCGAAATAGTAGAGGGTCTGCTGGGCGCCGCTGGCGCCAAAGAAGACGATTTTCACGCCGGGTGTCGCGGCCTTGCCTTTCGCGAAAGCGCCCGTTTTGTCGAGCCCGACGAGTTCCACGCTATCGATCTTGCAGCCGGCCCTCTCGAGGAACACGTAGAGGATTGGCAGCGTGCCGCTGAGCCGCGTGTCCTGCAAATCCGTCTTCATGTCCTTGGTAATGAAAAAGGAAAAGCTCAGCACCGAGTTCAGCGACTTGCGCAGGTTCGCCAGGCCGGAAAAAAGCGTGCCCGGCGGAAGGTGCTCGATATCCGGCACTGCCCCCACCGGCTCGAGCCCGGCGAGCACGTAGGTCGAGGCATTCGGAAAAAAAGCCTGGGCGTAAAGAATGTCCGGGCCGCTGAACATGTAGAACATCGGCCCTTTGCCGGCACTGGCGTCCGCGAGGAATGCGCCGCTCCAAGAGCGGACTTTTGAGAGCTGCCGGGCGTCGAGTTCCTTCCAGGCGCTGTCGAACTCCGTGGCATGGTCGACCCATGCCTGGTTGCGGCTCAATCCCTCGAGCGGCGTATTGCGCACTGGCAGCCCGGCCAGGAAGCGCGCCGTATCGTCGGGGGAAATCGCCTCCTGCGCGAAGGCGTGCAGGGTGAGAAACAGGGCCGGAAGCAGGACCAGATGGGAATTCATGCGGTCGCGGAAGCGGAAACCGGAGACGGATTCTTTGGGGAGAGATAATAGACGATCAATCCCAGGGCGATCGTCGCGAGGCCGAGCAAGGATGGTTTGCGCGTCTCCGGGTTTTCGAGCATGTGCCACATCATCCAGCCAATCACCGCGAGGAAAATGAGCGGGGTGACCGGGTAACCCCAGGCGCGATACGGCCGCGGCAAATCGGGTTGCCGCCAGCGCAGGACGATAACGCCAGCGACGGCGAGCGCGGAACTGAGGGCGAGCGCAAATTGCACATAGCTGACCACGGTTTCAAAAGAGCCGGCGACGAGCAGGTATGTCGCCACCACGGCCTGGAGGAGAATGGCAGGAATCGGAATGCCCCGGGCATTCTTGCGCGCCAGCCAATGAAGCGCGCGCAGGTCTTCGCCCATGGCCATGGTGACGCGCGGACCGATCCACATCATCGAGCTCACGGTGGAAATGAGTCCGATGCAAATAAAGACGGCCATCACCTTGCCTCCGGCGTCGCCGAAGAGGTGGGTCCCGGCGACGAGGGCAACCTGTTGTTTGCCGGCCATTTCGGAAATCGGCGTCGAACGCATGAAGACGGCGTTCACCGCCAGATACAGTCCCATGACAAAGATCGTCCCAAGGCCTACCGACCAGGGAATGGTCCGAGCCGGATTGCGGACTTCGCCGACGATGTAGGTTGAGGCATTCCAGCCGGAGTAGGAATACATGACGTAGTAGAGGCTGATGGCAAAAGGTGCGCTGGCGATGAGCGCTCCGTCCGTCTTCGCGGGCAAAAACGAGATCGGCTGGGTGGCCTTGACGCAAAACCCCGCCACGAGAATCACGAGAATGAGCGCGATCTTGAGCATGGTCGAGGCATCCTGGAAGGCGCTGCCGAGTTGCACGTCGCGCAAGAGGACGAGAGTGCAAATCCAGACGACGAGGAGCGAAAGCACGAGAGGATTGGCGCCGGGCCAGACGTTCGCCAGATAAGTGCCGAAGGGCATCGCGGCGATCGCCACGGGCGCGGCGAAGCCGACGGTGGCGGAGACCCAGCCCGCCAGGAAGCCAACCACGGGATGATAAATGACACCCAGAAAATGATATTCGCCGCCCGAACGTGGGAGCGCCGCACCGAGTTCCGCGTAGGCAAACGCCCCGCATAGCGCGCACACTCCACCGACGAACCACAACGCCATGATCGAGAATCCGGTGGGCAGGTCGCCGACTTGAAAGCCCAGGCTCGTGAAGATGCCCGTACCGACCATGTTCGCGACAACGATGCACGTGGCCGTGAGCAGCGAGATGGTTTTCACGGCGGAAGAATTGGCACCCACATTCACAAAGGTGCGGAAGGACTAGGGAAAGTGGGTATGGAAGTCAAACAGAGTGCGCTGGGTGATGAAGACAATGGGACGATGGGAATGAGGAATGCGGAATGACGAATGGGAGATCGACGGTGGGACAATGGGACGAGCAGACATTGGGCAGGCGTGCTCTCGATCTTAAACGTCGGTTTTGAGCACGGTCTTACATCAAATGCGTTTCGCTCCAGATTTGGCGGTTTCGCGCGGTTGCGCTGCGCGCTAGGATTCTGAAAGTATATCCCACCTCCGATACTGCCTCCCGATTCGCGCCGACCATCGCCTTGAAACCTTTGTCCTTTCCCGTGTTCCGCCGCCTGCTTGCCTTCCTGCTCTTTGGCGCCGGGACGGTCGTGGCCGTGGAGCCCGCGTTCGATCAGCCGCCACACAACTATTGGCAACACCCTCTGGGAGATCGGTTTACGCGTTTGAAAGAGGCGGTGGAAGCCGGGCGCATCGTCCTCGACGGCAGTGGCGGGAAACCATTCCTTCTGAGCCTGCTCGGGGCGCTCGAGGTGCCGGCTTCCTCGCAGATGCTCGTTTTCTCCACGACCAGCCTGCAATTGCGCCTCATCACCCCGTCCAATCCGCGCGCACTGTTCTTCAACGAGGACGTCTACGTCGGCTACATCCCCGGCGGACGCATCGAAGTCGTGTCCCTCGATCCGGCTTTGGGCGGCATCTATTACATTTTCGATATCCCGCGCGGCGCGGAACCTTTGCAGGCGGAGCGCTCCAATCGCTGCATGAACTGCCATGCGGCGGAGGACACCGGATACGTGCCCGCGCTGGTGATCAAGTCCGTCATTCCGGGCATCCGCGGCGGCAGCCTCGATTCCTACCGGCACGGCGAAACCGGCCACGGCGTGCCATTCGCGGAGCGCTTCGGGGGATGGTACCTGACGGGCGCCGGCAATTTTGCGCCCAATTTGGGCAACGCTGTCGGGCAATTCTCCCCGGAGGGATTGACAAAATTCCCGCTGGTGCCCGGCGCCGAATTTGATTACGCGCGCTATCCGATGGCGAGCAGCGATGTGCTGCCGCAACTGCTGCACGAGCACCAGATCGGGTTCGTGAACCGGGCGGTCGCCGCCACATATCACACGCGCGCGCTGCTGGCCAAAGGACCGCTCGACAACGCCGGGATTGCCGACCTTGACGCCCAGGCGCGGGCCTTTACGCGCTACCTGCTCTTTGCCGATGAGGTCCCGTTGCCACCGGGAGGCGTTGCGGGCGAACCCTCCTTCAAGGCGGATTTTCTGCGGACGCGGCGCGTCGGTGCGCAGGGCGCGGCGCTCAAGGATTTCGACCTCCGGACGCGACTCTTTCGCTACCGCTGCAGCTACATGATCTACGGGGCGGCATTTTCGGGCCTGCCGCCGGAGTTCAAGCAGCGGGTCTATCGGCGCCTGGGCGAGGCGGTGGACATCGCCCGGCCGGATTCGGAATACGCGTATCTGCCGATGGCGGAGAAGCAGACCATCCGAGGGATTTTGCGGACGACGCTGACGGATTTGCCGGGGGGATGGTGAGGGGATCTGTAGGGGAACATCCGACATCTCCCTCTCCCGCAGTTGCGGGATCGGGCCGGCTCCGCCGCAACACCCAACATCCAGCGGATGGTGCCGAACATCCAACACCCAACATCCAATGCCGCTGGCGCTACGGGCGGGAGCGCTGGCGGAATGGAAAACCGATAGCCGATGTCCTGGCCGGACGGGCGGTGATGCATTTTCAGCGCAAGAGCCGATGGAGAAGACACGCCGGTTGTCCGTACCGTCGGACTGACTTTTTTTGGACTCACTTCAATGTGGCGATTAGCGCTACAGGTCAGGTCTGTTGGGTGTCAGCCGGGAAGAGGCTAAATTGCGTCCTTTCCTCAAGCTGACGTGATTCTCGCTTCACCATCCCGCCCGCGCTCACTCCAGGACGCAACCTCGACCCCGCATGCCATCGACCGCAGCGCGTAACGAGGGATGGAGTTGGGCCGACGACCGAATCTCCATGGGCGGCCCGTCATTCATCGATACTTTCTGCAAGCAGTCCCGCGGTCTGGTGCTGCTCGAGGCGATCGTCCTGGCTCTGCTCATCGGGTATGTCGATTACGTCAACGCGGCGTTCAGCCTCATGATCTTTTACGCCATCCCGATCCTCATGGTTGCCTGGTGTGGAAATCGCCGGCTGGCCCTCGCCGTGGCGGCCTTGTGCGGAACGCTCTGGTTTCTGGCCCATGCCGAAAGCCATCACCACAGGACCAGGAGCGCCTTCGTCTGGTCTTCGGTCAGCCGTTTCGCCTATTTCGCCTTCGTCGCCGTGGGCGGAACGGCCTTGCGCCGGCACCGCGAGGAACTACGGGCGCGCCTCGACGCGAGCCAGCGCGCGCGGGCCCTGGAACAGGAAATCGTCCGCTTGAGCGAGCGCGAGCAGATGCGTTTGGGCCAGGATTTGCACGATGGCCTTTGTCAGAGCCTCGCGGCGATCGATTGCGCCGCTGCCTGCTTGAAGCGAGACCTCGAAGCCGAGGCGCGGCACGAGGTCGGCGCCGTCGCCACGATCCAAGACATGCTGCAGGCGGCCATCGTCGAGGCGCGCAACCTGGCGCGCGGCATCTCCCCGGTCCACGCCGACATCGAGGATCTCCGCGCGGTGCTCGAAGAATTGGCCGTGGCCACCAATCAGGCCGGCGCCCTGACCGCGAGCTTTTCCCATTCCGGCTCCGGCCGCCATCCCGAACCCCAGATCTCCCTCCATCTTTACCGCGTCGCCCAGGAAGCGGTGCGCAACGCCGTCAAACACTCCCAAGGCTCGCGCGTCGAGATCGAGTTGCAGCAGGAGGAAAATGGCTTGCGGCTGGTGATTGCCGACGACGGACAGGGCTTTTCCGGGGCCCCTTCCAAGGGCATGGGCCTCGGCACGATGCGGTACCGCGCGCGTTTGATCGACGCGCACCTGAACATTGCCAACCGGCCAGGCGGTGGCGCCGTCGTCACCTGCATCTGGCCATACCACGATGCCGCCCAAGACTGACCGCAAGCCTCTCCGCGTGGTCCTCGTGGAGGATCACCTCATGTTCCGCGAGTGGCTCACCCAGATGCTCGCCCGGGACCCCGGCTGCGAAGTGTGCGGCGAGGCCGACAATATCCGGGAAGCGCAGGGCATTATCCAGGCGACCCACCCGGACATTATCATCGTCGATCTCACCCTGCGCGGCAGCAGCGGTTTGGAATTGATCAAGGATTTGCGGGCGCAAAAATTGGAGATCCCTGTCCTGGTCCTTTCCATGCACGATGAGGACTTATACGCCTCGCGAGTGCTGCGCGCCGGCGCGCGTGGCTATATCTCCAAGAGCGAGGCTTCCTCCACGCTCACCAAAGCCATTCGGCAAATCCTGGACGGTAAAATCTATCTCAGCGAAGGGATGACGGCCCGCATGCTCGAGCGCGTCGCCGCTGGCGTCAGCTTGCCCGGCACTTCCGGCCTGGAGAGGCTGGCCGACCGCGAACTGGAAGTATTTCAGCTCATCGGCAAGGGCCACAATGGCCGCGAAATCGCCGAGTTACTTCACCTCGGTGAAACGACCGTGGATACTTATCGGGCGCGCATCAAGGAGAAGCTGGGGCTGCGCAACGCCGCGGAAGTCTACAACCGCGCCGCGCAATGGGTCTACGAGTCCGGCGCCTGACCGCCTGTCCGTATTTTCGCCACGCAAGGTGTCTTTTGCCTCCGGGCCGGTCGTGGAGTGAGATGAGCGCAGTCCTTCCCACCGATGAACGTCTCCCGGCGATTCCGCGCTCATGACTCCTCCCCCCACGCTGCGGAGGCGCGGCCATGACGCCCTTCGCCAAGGTGGAACGCCACCCTGCCTCGAGCATGTATCTCCGGCAGCGCCTGCTGGGCCTGCCGCCCGAATATTTCCGGAGCCACTTTAATGGCCGGGTTCCGACCCTCATGGAAAAAACCCTTTGCATCGAAGAAGCCGTCCAGAAAATGGACATCCTCGAAGCCTATCGGAACGATCTTTACCAGGTGGGCGTCAATTTCTTCCCGCCGTTTGCCCATCTGGCCATCCGGCGGCATGACGGACAGCCGTGCAAGGACTGGCTCCATTTCCAGCAGATCAAGAACGAGATCATCGGACCCGAATACGAAGCCATCGAGCTCTATCCGGCGGAAAGTCGACTCGTCGATTCGTCCGAAGAGTATCGCCTGTGGGTGCATACCAGCCCGGACTACCGGTTTCCGGTCGGGTTCGGGCGGCGCTTCGTCTTATCCGACCCCGCGAGCCGGGCGACGTACAACAGCGCCGTGCTGCACCCGGACGCGTCCCTGGAAGCGGTGAGTTAGGAAGCCGTTTAAATCATCGGGACGACCCCGGGATCGACGCCGCTTTCTTCGTGCAGGTGAATCGCGCGCTCCGAGCGCGACGGGAAAGACACACGCGCGCCCGCGCCAAACCTGGAGTGCCGTCGGCCGCAGGAATGCACGCCTCCGGCGTGATGGTTTGGCATGCCGCTCGGAGGGCGGCATCCACCAAAGGTAGATCGCGTTCGCACCAAACGCACGCCGCAGGAAGGTGGAGAGCGCGCGCTCCCCGGAAATGCCGTTGCCGAACGAATCGTGACGGCCAAGGGCGGATTGTTGGCCATCGAAATCGCCCCGCCAAAAACAGAAAAGGCGCCTCCCGCATGGCAGGAGGCGCCTTGGTAATCAGGTAGCGCGGGCGTTATTTCTCGATCGGCGAACCGGAATCCTTCCAGCCGGAGATTCCGGCGGAGAGGTGCTTGATATTGGTGTAGCCGAGTGCCTGGGCGGCCTTGGCGGCGGCGGCATAAGCGCCGCAGGTCGGGCCGGCGCAATAGGCCACGACCAGCGCGCTCTTGTCGGAGGGCAGCTTGGCCGCGAGTTCAGCCTTGGCGATTTGGAAGTCGATGGCGCCGGGGATGTGGCCCGAGTTGTAGGAATCCGAGCCGTTCGCGTCGAGGAGGGTGACCTTTTTCGCGGCAATGGCGGTCTTCAGTTCGGTGATGCTGATGTCGGGATATTCACCGGCATGGAGCGCGACTGCGCTGCACAGAACAGCGAGGAGGGTGAGCAATTTCTTCATGTATTCGTTGATTTGGTTATTTTGATTTTTCCGGCCTGGCCGCGACTGGTCGGCAAAGCGGCTTGCGAGCACTTTTGCGTCCAGAAGCACAGGCCCCCGGAAGCGAAAATGCCCGCGAAGTTGTTGACGGAAGTTGCAACGCTAGCGATGACCCGAAGTTTCGCAACTTCTTAGAGGGCGCCTAAAAAGTAGGGGAGGGTCGCGTGGCGCGGCTTTTTGGCTTGGGCAAG
>Ga0302325_10020372_pt1 | contig 13906 bp, 14 predicted proteins | sample Palsa_T0_2_FD_201948 | JGI IMG/M metagenome (GOLD analysis project Ga0302325, IMG submission 201948) | Peat permafrost microbial communities from Stordalen Mire near Abisko, Sweden - Palsa_T0_2 | ecosystem: Environmental > Terrestrial > Soil > Palsa > Peat permafrost | place: Sweden: Abisko... | reverse complement strand
CAAAGTTCCTCGGCAGTACCCTTTCAGGGGTGGAGTGTCATTATTTATCCGGTGCGCAGCACCGTTCTGTTCTTGCAACTGAATTTGAAGGTGAATCATGCCTTCTGTACACGCACAGATCCAACGGACTCCACCCCGGCAGGTGTCTTTCGCTCAGGGGATTCGCCGCCATCCCCGCTGGCCGCTTTCCGGATACGCAAACTGGGTGTTACTTGACCGGCCTGCAAGGTCTTTAGGAACTCCTGAAAGTCGCGATCCTTCGAGAACACATAGTTGAGGGCCTTATCGACCACGTCGTCCGCCGTTGCGTGTATGAACGCGGCGTACTGATCCACTTGTGCTGCAGTTGCCTCGTCCAGGCGGATTGAGGCGCTGATGTGACGAGTTTGAATGATTTCGAGCAGGGGCATGTTGTTCTCCTTCTAGTAGTGAAATTAGGCAGTCTTTGTGCGCGCAATCATGCGTTGTGCGGTCAACGCAATCTCATGTGCGCGGGCGGAGCAAATTGAACCTGGAAGCTCGAACCGGCGGCGTACTTCGAGCATGGTAACCACGTCATCCAGTCGTATGCCTTCGATAAGCCATAGGCGTGCCGAAGCGACATCGACGGTCCGCTGTGCGTAGTAAAGGGGGGACGACTTATCAGAACGCCGCGAAGCCAGTTCACTCGTGAGCTTTACGGGATCATTTCCGCAAGCAAGTTCGTGCAGAACCCACGCCCAATCGAGTTCCGAATTACTCTGCTTGCTCGGATGTGCTCTCGGCGGAATATGACGCTTGGAAATCGTCGCGTCGCTAGCGGGAAGATCGAGCCGGAAGTCACGGGCATTCGAAGTGTGACCGTCGGGATATTGGATCGCGACAAGCTGGGCAGGATCATACTTTAGATTCAAGAAACCAGGCACACGCAGAACGCGGTTGCAGTCAGTGCAAGCAGGATCACCTCCAAAAGCCAAAGCGAGCAATTTTAGGGTGCTTTCTTGACTCTCGAAGTCGAAGCCCGCCACACGCCAGAGGACCTGATACTTGTGGAGTGATGTTGAAATGATAGCGGTCGGCTTGGGAACTTTATCCGAGTTCTGGAGTGCGGCGAGGCGGGCGTCCCCATCGGTATCAATATCTAGATAGAGATGTCGCACTGCAGCGACGCTTTCTTTCGTACGTTTCCGTGTGCGGGAGCGAAGCGGATTGGCCGCAACATAGATGTTGGCTCCGGCGACATTCTCGTGCGCGAGCCAACCCAGATAACGAGGAGCAACCGCACGTTCGAGCTGCACAACTCGCTGCGTCACGCCTGCTGGATTTTCCCGCCTAAGCAATAACGCAATGAACTCGCCAGGCGCGAAACATTGGGTCAGGAAATCCTGCGCCACCTGGATCGATCTGCGGTAGTCAAGCTGTTGCATGGTCCACCTCATAAATGGATTCCAAGAGAAATCGTTTGGCGCCGCGGTCGTAACCGTTTAATGCGAGCACCTCGCGGATGACTCTGCGCCCCGGCCTGCGCTCGGCGTGGATGATGAATTCGACGGCCTCTCCAATCTCGGCTTCGACATCCGAGAGCTTCGCTTGGGGGTGAGAGCGCATCACCAGATTCGCAAAGCGGGAGAGAGCTCTTGTGGCGGAATTGGCGTGGATCGTGGCCAGGGAACCGTCATGACCCGTGTTGAACGAGTCAAGCAGTGTCCGCGCTTCTATACCGCGCACTTCGCCCAGGATGATACGATCCGGTCTCCAACGGAGAGCCGACTTTAGAAGGTCGTCGAAAGAGATGTTGGACTTGAAGGTATCCGTCTGACATTCGGCGGCCAACACATTGGGCTTCTGGATGCGAAGCTCAGACGTATCCTCGATCACCACGATGCGCTCATGCTCCGGGATTGCCTGAGCCATGATTTGAAGGAGCGTGGTCTTCCCACTTCCCGTTCCACCGCTGATGAGTAATGTCTTTCCGCTGCGGATCTGTGCCTCCAGGAAGTCCGCAAGTTGCCGCGTCAAGGTGCCGCGAGAGATGAGGTCGTCGACGGTGTATCGACGGCCGGTAAACTTACGAATGGTCAGCGCAGGAGCGGGTCGCACAACCGGAGGAATAACGGCCGCGAGGCGGCTTCCGTCGGGGAGTTGCGCGTGCAGGACCGGGTTGTCCTCATCAAGTCTTTTACCCAGCTGGTTCGCAATGACTTCGAGGCCGGTGCGCAGCCTGCTCGGGTCAAAAGAGACGGCCGCCTCCCGACGAATGATTCCATCGCGTTCATACCACCACGATGCATCGGGATTACCCATGATCTCGCTGATGCTGTCGTCCAGTAAGAGCGGCTCAATTGGTCGGAGAAATGGAAGAATCAGCTCGAAGCTCATAGTAGGTCTCCAATCGATGGAAGCCCAGCGATTGGCCAGGCTTCCACGAGAGGGATAGAAAAGGCCTATGCGGCCTCTCCCTCCGGGGCTGCATCATCCTGCCCCTGATCTTCCGGCAGCGACTTCTCAGCGCGATCGAGCTTCAGAATCGTACCGACCTTGACCTCCCAGATGCGCTGTTCAGTTTCCGTCTTCTTGCTGGTATATTCCCGGCTGCGCAGCTCGCCTTCCACCTGCACATGTGCACCTTTGGTCAGAGTCTTGGCGAACTCCGAAAGCTTCCCAAACACAACGCAACGGTGCCACTCAGTGTGAGAGATGTACTGGCTGCTGTTCTTGTCCTTGTAGGAGGACTTTGTAGCCAGCGAGAACGTGGTAAAGCTGCGGTTGTTGGTGGTGCGAACTTCTGCATCGTTGCCGAGGAAGCCGATGAGGGTTACTTTGTTCTGGTACATGATATTGTCTCCGTTTGTTGAATTTCCCGATCTTGTTCGGGTCACACCGGGCGAAGCCTTGCGAGTGGGGCCGGCTCCCAAGTGCCGAAGCTCTGCATTTACGGAGGGTCCGGACAAATCTTTTCGGTGTACTTGCCGAATAAGACTTGGAGGGAAACCGTAACCCGCGGGGCGGCGCAGCCGAAGCAGAAGAGCGAGCTGCCGCAGGGCGCCGGTAGTCCCCCGAAGCAGTGACCGAACAAACGACGGGAAGGAATGCGGTAGACACATCCCAGACCACCGTTCTCGTCTGCGTCTTGGCGGGGGAAGTGTGCAGTGAATCCAGCTAGCTTCGAGCCATCAAGGACTCCGTAAGCACAGAGCACTCGGGCGTTGCCGCTGCCCCTCGAAAAGCTCTGCATCGCCTGCGTCACCATGCATTGACATAGTGGGGGTAATACGGCCGGGTTGGCAGCAACATTGGACATCGCATAGCCCGTGAGAAGGTCGGTTTGATCCTCTAGCTGAATGCCTGGTCCGCCCGAAAACGCACGATGGTCAGTCCGAGAGGATTAACGGCCAGCTCGTTGTTCCTGACGTTTTCCCGGAAGACGTACGTGACGCTGGCTGTCCAACGCTCCCTTTTGAGTTCGGTATGATCCGATGGATTCGTGAACACTTTCTCGAATTCGATGCGTGCCGAATAGGGCGACTGCCGGAGATCGTCGAGCACGACCTCCTTAACTTCGACATCGACGTAGGGAAGTGTGCTGTCTTTGACGTATTCCGTGATGATAGCGTCCTTCCGCTCCTGGTCGATCACTGCCCGCTGAACATCACCATTGAGGAAGTACAGTGAATTCGTCTGGTCTCGCTCGATCGTGAATCGATTGCGGCTGAAGTAAATCTCTACCCAACGGCTCAAATAGTACTTGTTCTCGGCCTCTTGGGGACGGTATTGAAAGTTGCGGTAGTCGATCGCCTCCGCCCTACCCACATCATTAATCCGGACGATCAGCGGGTGAATATTCGCGAGTGCCTTCTGGCTCTTGAACACGAGCGACGCGAGCGCGAGGCAGACAACCGCGAGCACAAGGATCGTGACCTTCAAATAGGTATTCATTACGAGCGGGTCGCCGTACTGCTCCAGATACCGCTCCGCTGCGCGTGTGATCTCCGGTGATGGCCTCGTTGCCGTCGTCATTTATGCCCTCGAGCTTTCCTACAATCCCTTGAGAATGGCAGCGGTAATCACTCCCCCCATCCCGATTCCGTGGCCGCCTGTTCCGCCGGAGAAGAGAGATGCCGTCATGGTCGGTATTTTTAGCAGAATGAAACCGGCAACGATGCAAAGAATGAGCAGGCCCGGCATAAGCGTAATCAACCTTTGGGGGTCCCCGACATTGTTGGCTCCACTTGTGAAGTACGTGATGAGGAGGTGACTCATGACACTCATGGTCGCGGCGGCCACCACCTTATAGAACTCAAATCCAACAAAAGCTTTCAGCCATCCCCAAAACAGAAAGTCGGTTTTGTCGAAGACCATCCAGGGGATGAATACCGGTCCTAGCAGGCCGATAATCGTTGCACCGATTGCGCCATAGGCAATGATGACGCCAATGAGCGCAGTAAGAATGCTGAGGATGACCTGCACGGTATAGGTGCAAAGTAGAGTGTATGGCTCGGTGAGTGAAGGCGAGAGAGTTCCGATCTTACTCAGTGCCGTATGGATGGTATCTTGAACTTCCTGCGTCGAGTCGTGCCCGATATAATCGACAAGGTTGCTTGTCCCACCGCTGACAAAGCCCTTGAGAGAATACCCAATGCCTGGAATTGAACCGTCATAGAATTTGACAAAGCAATAAGCGAAAGTAATAAGCACGAAAAAATTTAGAAACTTGGCAACGTTGAAGCCCGCACCGCCTTGAGCGGAAGCAAGTGCCTCTTGTACGCCGAACCAGACGAGCATGATGGTGGCGAGCGAAAGCACCATGTGTAAGCCAAGCGAATCGAGCGAAGGGGCAGCCGTTGCGGTGAGGTTGTCGCAACCATTCTTGATGAGAATCAGGAAATCCATGCTCGATCCTTCCCGCGTTCAATAGTGGAATGCCCACTGCGTTCCGGTGGTGCTCTGCTGAGGCGTGGTCGTCTCGAAATTCTCTTGATAGGCATTGCCAGTCTGGAAAAGAGATTTGAGGTTGTCCTGTTGGACCTTCTGCCCGACGATCTGCTGGAGGGTATACGCCTGGCCGATCTGATTTGCCTCTTGTTGTTCCTGAATTAGCAAAATGAGAGCTTTGTTGATGCGCTGCAAAGCCGCCATTTCCGTGTGCTGTGAAGGGTCGCTGGACTGTGAGGCGCTTATGAGCGCGTTGATATCCGACTGTCGCTGTTCCGAGTTGGCACGAATCGTGCCGAGGGTCTGCATGCCGCTCGTGGTCACCGAGTCGTTGAGATCGGCTGTGGCTCCTTGTGCCGCAACTTGCTGCTGTCCTAACGTGCTTAGATTTGCGTAGCCATTGATCTGGCCAGTACGCGCTATGGAGGCTTGCTGGTATCCGATGCTTGCGCCCATCCCGGTGTTAACGGCACTGGTCCACTGCCGCGAATTGCCGTAGGTGTTCGCCGTCTGGTTTAGTGTCATCCAGTACGTCGAGGGCGACAAAAACGGCTGATAGAGGGATTGCGGTGCAATCGCCATCTGGTGTGCGAGATTGTAGGTCGCGATAGCGTTGTCGGCCACCTTCACCGAGTTTGTGAAGATCTGTTGCCCCTGCGAGATTTGCTCGATTGCATGAGCTGATTGGGTGGGGTCGAAAACAATTCCGGAACCGAACTGCGCATGAGCGGACGGCACTGCAACCATCGCAAGTATAGCGATCGTCAACAAAGATTTCATTTCTGTATCTCCTGGAATTACTTCTTGGCGCGTTCAGCCTGAAGCCGATTCCACGCGTCCCCTACTTTCTTGTTTTCGTCCGCACACTTTGGGCTTAGCTTGGGCGGAACATTCAACATCTCCGCGGAACAATCTTGTCTGTATTGCTGGCCGAGTTGGTCATATTCCTTCTGGAGTGCATCGACTTTGGCCTGTTGGCTCTGACAACCAGTGAATGCGATGATGAGAATTACCGACAGTACAACGGACTTTACGCAAAAGTACATAGATCTCTCCTCAATAAGTCTGCGGAATCGTGTGGTTCTCATACGCTGGAAGGAGCATGTCTTGCATGAAATAAACCTTTACTCGATGGCCTTCGCGAATGGTGATTGTTGGAGGAATTTGGATAAACCGGTCGAGGACCGTCGTAGCCGACTGCGACACGCCGCTGGCGGCTCCGGTCGTGAACGCTTGTGATCCGCTCGTGCTGATCACGCCGCCTCCCTGCGTGATCTCACCGGCGCCGGCGATCACGCCGAGAGCGATCGATGTCCCAAAGATTTCGAGGTAGTGGTTGTCAACCTTGTCCTTCAGTCCCTCTTCGCCGATTTGGTCGAGGCCGTGAAACTGATCGAGATCCACAGAATAGCCGTCGGGCATGATCATTCGGTGAAAGGTCACAGCTATTCGGCGCTGTTGGCCAAAGCCGTTGGCGCCGATCTTTTTGGCTTCGCCTAGCACGATCGTTCCCTCCGGAACGAGCACATGCTGGCCGTCATGGGAATAGACAGGGTTTGAAACCAACACCTTCACAGGACCAACCGAATCACCGTCCAGCCGGTTCATCAGCACGGTGTCCATGGTCAGTCCCTCATAGATGACATACGGCTGACCAATCGCAGAGTCGATGGTCACTTCAGGACCACGCTTGATCGAAGCTTGCCCGGCGGCTGTTGATGACGGGCTGCCAGCCGCACGAGAAGCGACCAGACCGCTCTCCTGGCTTGAAGCCGACGTATACGGGTTTGGACCCAACTGATAGCCGGCCACCGTCGCGCCCTCCGGTCCCACCGGAGCCTGTTGGTAGGCGGCCGTATCCGGCTGGTGGATATACACGAGATTAGATGCAAATCGCGAGTTGTAAGCAAGTTCTCGCTCTTTGGCGGCCAATTGTTGCGCTTCCTGTTCCTGAGGGGAAATCTGTGGTTGCCCACCTTGCTGCTGCCCGTACATATTTGGCGGCGCGCAAGCCCGACCTGGAACGCACGGAACCATTTGCCCGGTGGGACTGCTCATCGCGGCTGCGGCCTGTTGAGCTGCAGTCGCATTCACCAGAGCTGGATCGCCTGGCGTGCCTTCAGCCGGTAGCGCACCCTTCTGTTTCGCCGCTGCCGTCTCGTTTTTCATGTCCTGGACATTGTTGTCGGTGTTGTCCTGCAGGTTCGGCTGTGGTGCCTCATGCCGTGCCGCCGCCAGCTGTGCGGGAGGCTTCTTGCTTGTCCCGCTGAATATCGCCGCGACAATGAGAAGCAATACCGCACCGAAATAGATCAGCGGCTTCAGATTCTTCCGTAAGACACCCTTTGGTTCGTGAGTGTCTCGAACCAATTCCGGCTCCGGTTGCGTCCCGCCCTGCGACTCGATCATTGTCTCCGCCATCGCTTCCCCATTTCCGTTCGGCCACCACTATCCCTTACGAGAGAAGTCCATCCGCTTCTTGCCAAGCTCCACATACCCGGAGTCCATGACTTTGGGGATGATGTAAGTGCCTTCGCGGAGGTCGTAGTTGATCAGGTCCGGCTTGCCGTCCTTCATTTCGTAAACCGAAAACTTCTCCGGGGCATCTGTCTTGATGTAGGTGAACTTGTCGTCGTGATAGATCGACTGGATGTCGAAGGGGGCCTCATTCGCCTTAAACGTGTAGTCGAACTTCAGCGCGAGCGGATACGCACTCTTGTATTCATCAACGGCCTGCGTAATGTGCGCCTGGATGGCAGCCAGCTGCTGCTTCGACTGATCCAATTGCGCAGCTGGAACGTATTGGGCCGGTCCATTCGACGCGACAATGGAGGAGCGGTCGGCAGGCTGAATGAGCACTTTCAGGTCCGGCATCTCCGCCGTGACGGAGACATCCTGGAGAGTGAACGAGTAGATGTTACCCTTGTCGGTGATAAGGTTCAGGTTGGAACCAATGCCGGCCTTTGCCGGGTGGACGAAGCAGAAGTTACCCACAACATCCACAACCCAGAAGTCTTTGTCTCCTGTTGCCGCCTCCATAATCTTCTCGGTTGGTGGAACCTCGATGAGGGTTGTGTACTTCAGCTTGGCGTGGATCGGAACAATATCTTGCGAGTGATACTGCACGATGCGCGCCGACGTTTCCTGCGCTGTCGCCGCAACTGAGGTTAGAGCCAGGGCGAGCCCTGCGGAGGCGATGAGTAGACGGTTCATGCGACAACTCCTTTGGGGTTGGGGGTAACGGAGACGGCCAGCGTGCGCGGCCGGAACGGATGGTCTTCGGCAAGTCTTCGCAGCCCTTCGGCGATGCCGTGGCGCTCGAAATACTCATGCTTTTTCAGGTTGTCGCGCACATTATTGGTTGCTGTCCAATGAGTGACAGAATCCACGTTCAACTGAACCTTCTTGCTCGACTCCGCCTTACGGATCAGCATTTGACCAGGCGGAACAAGTCCGGCAATCAACTCCAATTCCGTATCGTTCAGGTGAAATGCTTCCCGGTATAGCTCGCGATCCATTTCCGGGTTCGCGAGAAATATCTTTGTGGGGCAGCTCTCTGAAACTATCTGTAGCATTCCTGATTCTTCAAGTTCCTTGATGGACTGCGTAGCGAGGATCATAGCGGCGTTATGCTTGCGCCAGGTTTTCTGCGCGGAAACGATGTAACTGCGGATGGTCTCATTCTTGATAAAGAGCCATGCCTCGTCCAACAAGAACATCTTGAACATCGCTAGCTTCCTTGGGTCAGCAATCTCATTCGAGGCGCGATGCAAGACATAGAACAGCAGCGGTTCCAGCACGTCAGGCGCGTCTCCCCAGCCTGCGAAGTTGAAGGTTTGAAAACGACTGAAAGACAAGGTGTCGTCGACGTTATCGAAGAGACCATGCTGGCCACCTTTGGTCCAACGGTGCAACCGTTCCTTCAATTCACCGATGATGTTGCTGAAGCTGGACACCGTGCGTTGTTCCGGTTCCAGCGCATAGATCCGTTCAATTGCGTCCCAGAGCTTCCGCTCTTCCTTGAAGTCCAGCCGATAACGCTGTTCGTTTCCTTCGATCAACACCCGGAAGAAGCTGAAGAGAAACTGTTTGTTCTCTTTGGTGCATTCGAGCGAGAATGGATTGATCGTGAAGTCACGCGCGTCCTGGCCGACATTCAGATAGGAACCGCCGAAAATGGTTGTGAGCGATTGGAAGCTAGCCCCAATATCGAAGATGAAGGTTAGCGGGTTGTATTTCTGTGCGTTCTGCAATAGAAAATTACAAAAATAACTTTTGCCAGACCCGGTCATCCCGAGAATGAGCGTGTGGGCGACCTCGCCGTTATGCAAGTTCAGAAAGTAGGGCGTGCTGTTGTCCGTTTCAAGGACCGCCAGATATTCGGTTCCAAGATGGACGTTTCGCGTTTCGCCGGGCAGAATCGTAAAGAGGAAACTGAGATCGGCGTAGTTACTGTTCAAGAGATAAAGCTTCCGAAGGTTCAGCGCGTAGTTTCCCGGCACCATAGCGAAGTAGGCATTGAGTTGGTTATATGTCTCGGTAAAGAGATTGCCATCGGCATTGGTGAAAACGCTGACGAATTCACCCACAAGGTTATCTACTTGGGCTTTCGAGTCGCCATACAGGACGATGGAGAGTGAGAAGTCACCAAGCGATTGACCTTCTCCAAGGGCTCGGAGGCAGTCGCCAAGGTTATCGATGTCCGCTTGTTTCGATTCATCGACCAGGACATCACGCGCGCTTGTCTTCGTGGCGTCGTTAGCTATTTGCGAAACAAATCCCGTCTTCGACATATTGAAATGCCGGCGCCGTTTGTTCACTTCCTTGCGAGCTTTGTCCGCAGGAAGCGGGGTCCATTCCGTGCAGACCATGAAATTGGCCGGAATTTTCAGGAGCGAATCGAGTATCAGCGGCCTCGTTTCGGTGATGGCCTCTTTCATGGTCAAGACGCGAACGTGGTGTACGCCAACTTTCAAGTGATCGCGTTCGGCTTCAATATTAGAATTGGCGACTTGGTAGTCGAGAAACTGCGTGCTCTGGGGCCTTCCGGCAATGCGCCATGCCTCGTAGTTGAGCAATCGCCGCATGAACGTGAACTGCTCTTGTTGGTTGAGAACTGCGATCTGGACGAGGTCGGCGAGCTGGCGAGTGAACGACCGGACGCGTTGGTCGAGCCGGTGGACGTCGGCTTCAATGTGGGTCCGAAGCAGCGTCTTCATGCTGTTGTTCGTGAACTGAGCGCGGAGTTCGCCAATGGCTCCCGCAGGGTCGGAGAAAATACGCCCGATGGCGGTGCCAATGCCTTGCTTCGACCTTGCCCCTTCGAGCAGAACGACATAGAAGATTTCGATTCTATAGAGACTTTCGCGCTTGGACTCAAAGAATTGGCGACGCTGTTCGATGGCGGCCCTTACCACTGCATCTTCGTAGCTAGCGAAAGGAATCTCTGGCCGGTTCGACTTGAACAGGTACTGATAGATATGAAAACCGGGACCGAATGCCTTGAGTGCCGATTCCAGCCGTTTTACCGCATACTGCTGTTCGGCGCTGTCTAGGCTTTCGTAGTCGACGCCTTGGACACGCAGAACCATTCCGACGTCACCGGACTTGGTAAGGAAAGTCGTCTCATTCCAGAATCCGTACAGGTTAATGTAGTCGTTGAGAGCGGCGCTCTCCTTCCACGGCTTGATGACCCTGTCGAGGCGGAGCATCAAATCACCTCCACATGGGGTATTCTTTGTTTCGCCGCGTCGTAGCGCGCCTTGTAACGCTCGGTCCGCGCGAGAATCCGCAAGAATGCAGGATCGCTATTCGTCACCCAATGGCCGAAGGCGAATCCGCCGATGAACACTGCGATTCCGGCAAGAATAGAGTTGAAGAGATTAAAAGCACCAACTGAGCCGACGCACACGAAGTAGAATAGCGTGCGTTCGACGCCCAGGTAAGTGAGGGGCTTGTGCAGGCTCTTGAAGACCCGATTGCGGCGAGATTTACTTGTGGTCTGACTTGGCATAGGCCCCTCGTTTGGGATTGTGGTCGAGTGACGAGACACACTGCAAGAGCGAATTAAACTCCCCAAAGCCAACTCAATACGTTCACGGCCAAAACCGCTATACCGGTTCCAGCGGCAACGCCCGCAAGGGCTTTCTTGGCTCCTGGTTCACCGTGCGCGAAGCTATATCCGCCAATCACAATTGCGATCAGACTTGCGACCTTCGCAACGGTTCCGGTGAAGAGGGTTTGCAGTGCAGTGAAGCCTGTGTCGAAAGGAGATCCGCTCTGGGCATGGGCGGCAATTGCGTTTGGCAAGCTGGTTTGGCCCACTTCGGCACTTTGTTTTGGCCCACTCCTGGGACGTTGAAGGTTTGGGAAATATTCATCCCGTAGTCGTCGTGGCGGTGGGAATGTGGAAATCGCTGTTAAGCGATTTCCAAGGTCTGTGGGAAGGGTGGGAAAACAGTTTTATCGTTTTCCCATGCTTTCCACAGACCGTCATTTCCACCGTCGCTTTCGGTTGACTTCACTACTCAGGCATCATCGTGTTGCTGGATGACTGCTTTTGCTTCTTGCTGCGTGTTCTACGGAAGCGGTAGGACTCTGAGCCCGTTTCGATGATGTGCGCCTGATCGGTAAGCCGGTCGAGCACCGCCTTGCATAGCCGTGCGTTGGTAAACACTTGCGGCCACTCAGAGAAGGGTAGGTTGGTGGTGACGATGATGGCAGCCTTTTCCGCACGGTCTGCGATGACCTGGAAGAGCAACTCGGCGGCAACTTCGGCCAGCGGCACATAGCCGAGTTCATCGAGGACGATCAACTCGATCCGCGCCCAGCGTGCCAGCATACGGCTGAGCGTCTGCTCCCGCTGGGCTTCTACGAGTTGATTGACCAGCGCCGCAGCCGTGATGAAGCGTACACGTCTGCGCTGTCGGCAAGCGGCGATCGCAAGGCCGGTAGCAAGATGACTTTTTCCTGTGCCGGGTTCACCGATCAGCAGCACAGGTTCGGCACGCGCCAGGTAGTTTCCTTCAGCCAGAGCGCGGATGCGGGAGGCCGGGATATGCGGCGACTGCGCAAAGTCGAACTCCTCCAGCGTTTTGATGCGGGGTAGGTGCGCGTCCTTGAGACGCAGCTCGATCGAACGACGCTCGCGCTCCTCCACTTCGGCGCCGAGCAGCGCGTCGAGATACCGCAGATGGGAGTGGTTCTGCTGGCGTGCCTCTTCGGCCAGCGAGGCGAACTGCGTACCGATGGAGGACAGATGCAGCCACTTGCAGTGTTGCGCGATGCTGGCCGTTTCCATGCTCATGGCTGCACCTCGATCGCCGCCACAGAGAGCAACTGGTCGTACTGAGCCATGGTTGGTAGCGGGCGCTCGTAAGCGCACAGAGCGCCGATCTCCACAGATCCTGCCGCGGCATGCTGCAGTTGATCGCTCATCAGCAGATGACGGATCGCGGCGATATCGGTCGAGCCCAACTCCAGAGCCTGGCTAACAGAAGCCTCCAGCTTCGCATAGCCAAACTCGCGACCCATGCGAACTACTGCAACCATGGCCCGCGCTCCGCCCTGGCGGCCATGTCGCAAACGCATGGACTCCCACAGCTGGTCGTAACTGGCTGGCCATCGTCCCTGAGCTCGCCACTGTGCCAACGGCTTGGAGCCGCGCAGTGCGCCTGGCTTGCGTTCCAGCACTTCCAGATAATGTTCCAGATCCAGCACCTGCTGTGCCCGGCCATAGCTCCGTTGATGCTGCGCGATCCGCTCACCGTCATAGCGGAATTCGACCAGGCTTGAGTAGGCGCGGGCTTCCACGATCGAACCCGGTTTCAGCGGAACCGAATAGGAGTTCGCCAGCACCTTCGCGCAACCTGCTTGATCGACACGGGGGAAGCTGACCTCGGCCAACTCGAAGTCCTCGCCGGCGAGCGGAAGAAGGTGCTCCTTTTCCATCAGCACCAACGTACCAACGCTCTGGCTGCGACCGGCCAGAATGCGGCTCTCATCGCCATGGCAGTGGGACAGCAGCTTCGCGTTCAACTGGGCAAGATCGAGTGCTGCTGGAACCGGTACCCAGTGGTTGCGTCGAAAGTAGCCCGCCTCGCCTTCGACGCCGCCCTTTTCATGGCCCTCGCCCGGCGTGCAGAATTCCGCCGTGAAGTGCCAGTGAGAACGGAAGGCGATGAAGCGCGCCGTCAGCTCCCGCTCATAGCCGCGTAGAATCTTCTTCACCGCGCTTGACAGGTTATCGTAGCGAAGCCGCTGGAAGACGCCGCCGAAGTAGTGAAACGCCAACTCGTGGGCTTCCAGAAATGCCTGCTGCGTGGCTCTTAAATATGCCCGATGATAGGCCGCACCGCTGGCCATCGAACGCATCGAGAACACCTGCAGCTTGGTCCGTTCACCGTCCAGATCGGCGAAGGCTTCATACCAGTCCACCTGCCCTTCCACGCCCCACTCGTAGCTCTGCGGCACGAAGGTATCCTGGCGGCCATAGCCCAGTTCTTGTTTGCGCCGCTCCACATACTTCCGCACCGTCCGCTCCGCTACCGTCGATCCAGATACCTCCTCGCGCGTTCGTTCCCAGATCCGCTTCGCCGTATGTCGTTGCTTTCGCGGCGCCTTCCGGTCGGCTTCCAGAATCCCGTCGATGAACACAGATACTGCGGCCATCTTCAACTGTGGTCGTTCTGTCTTCTTCCTCCGCGCAGGCATCGCGCTCCGCACCGCTTCGCGCACCATCCGCCGGTGCACCCCCAGCTTGCGCGCAATCCCGATAATCGTCCCTGCGCCAAACTCATACTCACGCCGGATCTGCTCAAATAACTCCACCTTGGCTCTCCAGTCCAACCCCGCCTCCAGATCCAAGCTCATCGCTTGAATCCAGACTAGAAGTCCGCTTAACCCGGGGTGGGCCAAAACAAACTGCCGAAGTGGGCCACTTTAGAATGCCAAAGTCAAAGACCTCCAAAATTACAATGGCATCGGTATCAATACG
>Ga0302325_10020371_pt1 | contig 13906 bp, 11 predicted proteins | sample Palsa_T0_2_FD_201948 | JGI IMG/M metagenome (GOLD analysis project Ga0302325, IMG submission 201948) | Peat permafrost microbial communities from Stordalen Mire near Abisko, Sweden - Palsa_T0_2 | ecosystem: Environmental > Terrestrial > Soil > Palsa > Peat permafrost | place: Sweden: Abisko... | reverse complement strand
CGGTCCACGTCGAGACGACGGCGCCAGGCGTCGCGTTCGCGCAGTACGCGATGGCGAGCGACCACGGTCCGCTCGCGGTCAGCTTGCTGGCGATCGATCCGAACGAACCGACCTTGCGCTTCGACACGGCGATCGCCGAGGATCGTGTGATCTCGGGCGGCGAGCGGACATCCGCGATGGGGCTGCGCACGGGAGCCGTGGCCGGCGTCAACGGGGATTACTTCGATATCGGCCGCACCTATCAGCCGCAAGGCCTGCTCGTCCGCGGCGGCGAGTTGATCCGCGGCCCGGTCGACCGGGCGGCGCTCTCGATCGACCGCTCCAACCACGTCACGATTTCCGAATTTCGCCTGCAGGGCGCCGTGCACGTCGAGGGCCGCACCTTTCCGATCACGCAGTTCAACGATTGGCCGGCCGGTTACGTCACCCTGATCACGCCCACGTTTGGAAAGACGTTGCCCCCCGAGTTAGGTGCGAGCTTCGCCGGCCTCGAACCGATCGGGGTCGACGGCAAACGCTACCGGGTCGTCAGTGTGCAACGGACCGACGGCCCGCTGCCGGTCACGTTCGGCCTGGCCTTCGGACCGCTCACGAAGGCCTCCGTCCGCCCTGGTGAGACGCTCGAGCTTTCCTACAAGACCGATCCGCCGCTCGATACCGCGGTCGCAGCGATCGGCGGCGGACCCATTCTCGTACGCAACGGGGTCTGGTATGAGGATCCGCACGCGCCCGCGCCGGACGAACGCAACTATCGCTGGCCGGTGATCGCGCTGGCACGCCGGGCCGACGACGGGCTCTTGCTGGTCGCCGTCGACGGCCGGCATCCGGAGCGGTCGATCGGCATGATGCGGCCGGAGTTTGCCGAGTTGCTCGTGCGGCTGGGTGCGGCCGACGCGATGGCGCTCGATTCCGGCGGCTCGGTGACGATGGTCTCGCGCGCGGTCGGGGATGCCAACGTCAGCGTGCGCAACGTGCCCTCCGACAACAGCGCCGAGCGCTGGGTATCCGACGCCCTCTTCCTTTATAGCTCGGCGCCGGCGCCGTCGATCGTCGCACCCCTGGGAACGCCGCTCCCAGTCCCTGAAGCGCGACCGACGCCGTGATGCTGCCGCCCCTCCCGCTCGAACTCGAGCCGCCCGCCCCGTTCCCACTGGTGGTTGCGCAGTCGCAGACCAGCGGCTTCGTCGCCCCCGGAATCCGGCGGGCGACGTACCGGCTGCAGACGACCGAAGGCCCGCTGGTCGTCAATATCGTCGCGGTCGATCCGCGCGAACCGACGGTCCGCTTCGAGGCCGTCGTCGCGAGCGACCGTCTGATCTCGGCGGGCGAGCCGATCTCGTCGATGGCCCGCCGTACCGGCGCAGTCGCCGGCATCAACGCGGATTATTTCGACATCGGGAACACGAACCAGCCGCTCAACGTCGTCGTGAAGGACGGTGCGCTCTTGCGAACGCCGTCGAAGCGCGTGGTAATGGACGTGCGAACCGACCGTTCGATCCACTTCGAGAACGTGACCTTCTCAGGGTCGGTATCGTACGGCAGCGCCACGCTGCCGCTGACGGCCGTCAACGAATGGCCGCCGCAAGGCGGCGCGACCTTTCTCACGCCGGCGTATGGTTCCCTCAAAGCCACCTCCGGCGTTTCGGTCCTGCAACTCGTACCGGCCGATCCGGTCCACCTAGCCGCGACGATCGCGGGAACGTACCGCGTGGCGGCGATCGGCGCCGCGACGGCGCAGGACGTGCAAGGCCCGCTGTTGGGCTTTGGTTCGGCTGCGCTCTCAATCGCGCCGCTGCCGAGCGTCGGCGATTCCGTTACGGTTTCCGCTTCGACGCTGCCGCCGCTCGATACGGTCGCGACCGCAGTCGGCGGTGGTCCGCTCTTGCTCTCCGACGGCGCATTCGCCGAAGACACCAACGCCCCGGCGCCGGAGGAAACCGACGTGCGCTTTCCGGTTGCCGGTGCGGGCCTGACGCCGAGCGGTGAACTGCTGCTTGCGACCGTCGACGGGCGCAGCTCGGCGCTTTCGATCGGCTTGACGCGCCCCGAGTTCGCCGCATTGTTCTTGGGGCTCGGCGCAGACAATGCGATGGCGTTCGATTCAGGCGGTTCGGCGACGCTGGTAGCGCGCGTGCTGGGCGACGAATCTGCAAGCGTGCTCAACGAGCCGAGCGACGGCGAGGAACGCGCGGTCGCGGACGGGTTCTTCGTCTACAGCGATGCGCCCAGCGGCCCTCCTTCGCGACTGGTCGTGCGGCCGGACGCGATCGTCGCGCTGCCGCACGCCGCAGTTGCCTTGCGATTGGCATTGACCGATGCCTGGGGACACGGACTCGGCGTCGCGCACCTGGCGCACGGCGATGCGATCGTCGCCGGCGGCAAATCCGAGCAGCGGGTGCTGCGGGTGGGCAAAGTCAGCGCCCGGGTCGCGATCGACGTCGTGGCGCGCGTGTCGCGGCTCGCCCTCGCCGTGGATCAGCGCGACCCGGCACCCGGCGCGACGGTGACCTTCACCGCAACCGGCTTCGATTCGCGCGGACGGCCGGTCGCGCTCGGAGGGGCCGTCCGCTGGTCGGCAGATCGCGGCAGATTCTCCAAACCGGGTGTCTATGTCGCCGCCGCCCGCGACGCGCTCATCGTCGCGACCGCACCGGGGGCGCGCGGCAGCTTCGTGCTGCCCGTCGGCCGGCACGTCGCGACGCTTCCGTTCTTCGATCCGGCCCACGCCGCGACGTGGCATTTCTCGAGCGTCCCGAGCGGCTCGCCGGGAAGCTTGACGTTCGCTGCCGGGCAACCCGAGCTGGACCTGAGTTATGATTTCTCGAGCGGCGAACGGGCTGCGTTTGCGGAGGGAGATTTCGCGCTGCCGGGCGACCCGCAGACCTTCGCCCTCGATATCCGGGGCGATGGCAGCGGCGTCGGCGTGCGGGCCGCGTTCGTCAACCGCTTCGGTGAACGGCGCGCGCTCACGCTCGCCAAGAGCGTCGATTGGAGCGGCTGGCAGATGCGTTCGATCGTTCTGCCGGACGATCTCAATCCGCCCGTGCATTTGGTCTCACTGTATGCGGTCGATTCGCTTGCGAACGGGGCGACCCGCGCAGCGGGAACGCTCGCTTTCCGGAATTGCGCGGCAACGATCGCGGGAACGCCATGAGAGCGGCGTTCGCTGCCGGGGCGCTCCTCGCGTGCGCGCTGTTCGGGTCCGGGGCGCACGGTGCCGAGTGGGCCGGCGTGCCGGTGCTGATGTATCATCGCATCGACGCGGCCGTACCGCACGACGCCGTCGGCCGCGATCTCACCGTCGAGCCGGCTGCGTTCGCTGCGCAATTGGCGTACTTGCGCGCCCACGCGATCGCGGCGATTACGGCCGCGGACCTCGCAAACCAAATCGCGCGGGGCCGGCGGCCCGAACACGCCGTCGTACTTACGTTCGACGACGGCTACGAAGATGCGGCCACGACGGCGCTGCCGCTGCTGCTCAAATACGGAGCGCGCGGAACGTTCTACATCTCGAGCGCCTTCGTCGGAACGCCGCGGCACATGAGCTGGAAGCAACTCCGCGCCCTGCGCGCGGCGGGGATGGAAGTGGCCTGCCACGGCAGCGAACACCTCGATCTTTCGACGCTCGATCGGCTGGGGCAGCTCCGCGAAGCGGCGGGTTGCATGCGACGCTTCGCCCACTATCTCGGCGGCTTGCCGCCGGTCACGTACGCCTATCCGGCCGGAAAATATGACGCGACGACGCTCGAGATCATGCGCAGCCTGCGCGTTCGCGCGGCGTTCACCGAGCGTCCGGGCACCGTTACGACCCTCGCGCGGCCCTACGAACTGCCCCGCCGGCGCGTGCGTCACGACGATAGCGTCGACCGGTTCGGGAGCCTCGCGACTCCGTAAGGATCTTGCAAACACCGGAAAACGGAAATGCACCGCGCCCTAGACGCGATGCATTTTCCGTTGTCGAGGCTGGTACTAGGCCTTCTTGGCGACCTTGCGGCGGGCGGTTTTCTTGCGCGCCGTTTTCTTGCGAGCGGTGGCCTTGCGGACCGTTTTCTTCTTGGCTTTCTTCGCAGCTTTCTTAGCGGTGGTCTTCTTTGCCGCTTTCTTCCGCGGAGCAGCCTTCTTGGCACCGGCCTTTTTCTTCGCTTTCTTTTTGACTGCCATTAGTTGGTAGTCATCCTTTCCGCGAACCGTCCCGTCTGACGACGGTCGGTTCGACATCGTCAGGGTAGTTGTACCTGTTATATCGCAGTTGGAGGATTTTGGCAACAACTATCGAGCAATCGGCGTGCGTCGCGCCGGAATGCGGCGTGCAGCGACGCGCGCCGATTTCGATGGTGACGGCCGCATTTCGGCGAACGAGCGGACATGGAGTTGACGATCGACGGCGTGCGTTTCGACGTTCTCGCCGAGGGCAGCGGGCCGGCCATCGTGCTGTTGCACGGCTTTCCGCTGGCGAAGGAGAGCTGGGACGCGCAAGCGCGGATGCTGCGCGAACGGGCGCGCGTCGTGCGTTTCGACCTGCGCGGTCTCGGCCGTTCGAGCGTTCCGCCGGGGCCGTATCTGATGGAAACGGTCGCAAGCGATGTCGCCGGCGTGTTGGATGCGCTCGGGATCCACAGCGCCGTTATCGCCGGCCACTCGCTCGGCGGATACGTCGCGTTCGCGTTTTTCCGGATGTTCGCCGAGCGCTGCCGCGGCCTCGGCATCGTCTGCAGCCGTGCGAGCGCCGACGATCCGGCGACCGCGGCCGCGCGGCTCGCGCTCGCCGATCGCGCGGAGAAGGAGGGGATCGCGCCCGTGCTCGACGCGTTCGTGCCGCGCTACTTCGCGCCGGAGGTTTACGAGCGGCGGCCCGAACTGGTTGCGCGCGCGCGCACAATGGCGGGCGCGACCGACCCGCGCGGCGCCGCCGCGATGCTGCGCGGCATGGCCGTCCGCGTCCCCTCGAGCGACTTGTTCGACGAAATCGGCGTTCCGGTCAGCGTCGTTGCGGGCACTAAGGATGCCGTCGTGGGCCCGGACGAGATGCGCGCGATCGCGGACGGAATCGCGGGCGCTTCATTTCACCGTCTCGATTGCGGCCACTCGCCGGGCTGGGAAATGCCGGACGAGCTGGGCCTGGTGCTCGCGGCGCTGCTCGACGCGGCGAGCGCGCGCGCTTCGTCCTAGTTCGGGGGGTCGGCCGCTCGACCGATCATCGTGATCGGGCGCGGAGCGCAGACGCGGCGCGCGATCGCGCGAGCGAAGTGGTAGAGGTAGATGGCGCAGAACACGAGGGCGGCGACGATGGCCAGCGCTACGACCAATTTGACGAGCAGGATCGCGACGAAAACCGCTGCCACCGCGGCAGCCAGGCAAAGCAAGATTCGGATGTAGGCGGTCATGGCGGGCGTCCTCCGAGTCGATGTACCGGTAAGAGCGCCCCGTGTTTCGAAGTCGGCCCGGTGACCTCACCCTTTTCGGCTTTGCACCCCGACGTCGGCTCCTGGTGCCTGCGCGCCCTCGGCGAAGCCACCCAGCCCCAGCGCGCAGCGCTGCCGCTCGGGCTCGAGCGCCGCACCCATCTGATTTGCTCGCCGACCGGAACCGGCAAGACGCTGGCAGCCTTTCTCCCGGTGATGAGCCGCCTTGCCGAGCAGCGCGATCGCGACGAGTTGTTCGCGCGGCCGTACGTGCTGTATCTGTCGCCGTTGCGGGCGCTCGGCTACGACGTCGAGCACAACGTGCGCCGGCCGCTGCGCGAAATGGGATTGCTCGAGCGCCCGAACTCCGAACGAGCAGCCCTGCGCCGCGGCCGCATCCGGGAGAAATTCGTTCGCACGGGAGTGCGTACGAGCGACACGCCGGCTGAGGAGCGCCGTCTGATGCTAACGCGGCCGCCGCACATCCTGATGACGACGCCCGAGTCCCTAGCGCTGATGCTTGCGATGGAATCGTATCGCAAGCACCTGGTCTCGGTCGAAACGGTGATCGTCGACGAAGTGCATGCGCTAGCCGGCAACAAGCGCGGGTCTTACTTGGCGCTTTGCCTAGAATCGCTCGAAGCGCTGGTGCGCGGACCGCTCGTGCGCGTCGGCCTGTCGGCGACGGTGGCGCCACTCGAGCGCGTAGCCCGGTTCCTGGCCGGCGGCGAGCGCCCGTGCGCCATCGTCGACGCTCGCGGACTGCGTTCGATCCGGCTCGAGATCAGCGCGCCCTTTTCGGGTGCGGCGGCGCCGCTTGCGAAAATCGCCGAACGCTGCGTCCAGCTGGGTGCGGACGTGCGGACGCAGCTGGTGTTCACGAACGTCCGCAGTCAAGCGGAGCGGATGGCACACGAGATGGCCTTGCTCGAGGCGCCCGAGGCTCCCGAACACGCGCCGGTCGAGATCGCGAACCCGGACGCCTTGCCGCGCCCGCGTTCGGATCGCCGCATCGGAATCCATCACAGCGCGCTCGAACGCAGCGTGCGCCACCGGACTGAAGCCGAACTGCGAGCGGGACTGCTGCACACGGTCGTCTGTAGTTCGAGCTTGGAACTGGGCGTCGATATCGGCTACATCGACCGCGTCTGCATCGTGGGCGGCGCGCGCGGAGTGACGCCGACATTGCAGCGCGTCGGCCGCGCTGGTCACCGGCCCGGCGCGGTCGCCGACGGCGTCGTCGTCGCCCAGGACCGCGACGACATCCTCGAGGCGGCCGCGACCCGGCGCTGCATACGCGAAGGGATCCTGGAAGAGTTGACGATTCCCGAAGGACCGCTCGACGTACTCGCACAGTGGCTGGTGATGAGCGTCTGTTACGATCGCCGGTTCCCGATCGCGGATGCGCTCGCGCTCGCCCGCCGCGCGGAGCCGTATCGCAACCTGCGCGAGCCCGATTTGCGCAGCGTCGTTGCGTACCTGTCCGGCGGCGGAATCGGACCGGACGAGGCGCACGTGCGGCGTCTGGGAGCCGACGAGGCGGCGATCTACGGGCTCGGACGCGACGTCTGCGCCGCGTTCTTCGAGAACGTCGGCACGATCCCGGACGAGTCGCAGGTGCTCGTGAGTTCGCACAGCTCGGGCGCGATCGGTAAGGTCGACGAGGGTTTTGCTTCGAGTCTGCGGGTGGGCGACGTGTTCCTGATCTCGGGCCGAACGTTTCGGGTGCTGGAAGTGCGCGCAGGAGGCATCTCAGTCGAACCGCACGCCGCGCGTCCCAACGTACCGACCTGGAGTTCGCACATCAAAGGCGTGCCCGTCGTGCTGGCGCGCGAGATCGCCGCGTTGCGCTCAGGCATAGCCGGGCGACTGGCGGATGGCGGAGCGGCGCTGGCGCTCGCTTGGCTCGAACGCCGCTACGGGCTCGCCGGAGTCGAGGCGTCGCATGCGATCCGCTACATCGCGCAGCAAATGGCGATCTCGGCCGTTCCGGCCGTCGGTCAAGCGCTGGTCGAGTTGTATCGGATCGATCGCCGGCAGACCGCGGTCTTTCACACCTGCGCGGGCCGGCGTGCAAACGAAGCGCTGGCGCGGATCGTCGGTGCGCGTTTGTTGCGCGAGATTCGCGCCGATACGCAGATCACGACCGATGACAACGGCTTTCTCGTCACGTTGCCGGCCCGCAAGACGTTGCCCGACGCTTTCTGGGCGCGGCTGCTGCACGCCCGCGATTTCGACCGCGATTTGCTCGAGGGGCTGCGCGGGTCACGGCTGCTGCACGCCCACTTCCGGTACGTCGCGAACACCGGACTGCTCGTCTTGCGGCGCGCGGGCGGCCGCACGCTGCGTCGCAGCGGCTTGCGCTGGAACGCGCAAAAGATCTTCGAACGGTTGTTGGAAGCCGACCCGTCGTTCCCATTGCTGCGCGAGACCGTCCGCTTCGTCACGACCGACCTGCTCGACGCTCCGGCGGCCCGCGCCTATCTCGAAGCGCTGTCGCCGGAACTGCGCGTCGTCCATCCGCCCGCCGCCTCGCCGTTCACGTTCGGGATCGTCACCTCGAGCTTCGGCGACTCCGTGCTTTTCGACGACCGCACGTCCATGGTCGAAGCCCTGCACGAACGCGTCCTGGCCGTGCTCGGCGAAGGCGATCCCGCGGCGCCGCCGGTTCTGGCCGCAAGCGGCCCGCTCTTCGAACGTGGCCGCTGACCCTGGGCGGGAATTCGCGCCGGCGGTGCCGATGTCGTTTGGGTGAGGCTTCCGGCACGGTCGGCTGAATCGTTCGAGCTTGCTAGCGGCGTGGTTGCCCTGGCGCCGGGTCTGGGGTGGCTGCCGGGGTCGCGCTGCTTGGTCGCGGCGGACGCGCACCTGGCATACGAAGACGTCGTCGGCGCGGCGTTGCCGCTCTGGAGCACCGCGGAGATCGTGGCGACGCTCGCGCTCGTGGCCGAGCGAATGGACGCGCGCGAGATCCTCTTTCTCGGCGACATCGTTCACGGAGCGCAGATGAGTGAGGGCGCGAACCGCACGGTGCGCGACGGCCTCGGGGTGCTGCGCGCGAAGGCCGAGGTTACGCTCGTGGCCGGCAATCACGAAGGCCGCTCGCGCGCGTTTGGAGTCCTCGGCACGACCGTCGAAGCTTGCGAACGCGACGGCTGGCTGCTGGTCCACGGCGATCGGCCGGCGGCCCTCGGGCGGCGCGCGATCATCGGCCACTTGCACCCGAGCTTGCACGTGGGCGGACGAGCCAGCGTTCCGGCGTTCGTGGCCGGCGCCGCGCTGGTCGTGCTCCCGGCGCTGACGCCGTATTCACCAGGCCTCGACGTGCTCTCGCCGGAGTTCGCGGACGCCCTCGGTTTGTGGTCGGTTCGGCGCGGCGAGGTTCACGTCGTCGCCAGCACCCTCGATCAAGTGTATCCATTCGGCAGCCTTGCGAATCTTCGCGCCCTCTTGCAACGCCCCGTCCCGCGCCGCCCCGCACCGTCGCCGCGCTATCGCAAGCGACGCCTGGGTCCCGATTAGCAGCGCTTCGATCTCGAGAGGATTCGGCGCGGCTCTAGGATTAGAGCACGACTTGGATGCATGTTCCTGGCATGAGTTCGGTTCGCCGTGCCGTCTGACAACGTAAGGCGGATCGGGGCCTCGCGTCCCGAGCGCAAGGTCGTCGACGACGCATCGAGTGCAGCCTATCGCGCTGCGCTCGGGGCATTCGCGCGCGCAGATTACGAGTCGTGCCGGGGGTACTTGGAGCTTTGCCGGCGCGATTCGAGCGAGACGTTTGCGCGGGTCTCGCTCCTGCGCGCTCGCGTGGCGCGCATCGACGGCGACCTCGAGACTTGGTACGAGGCCGCCGACGTCGCAGCCCGGGAAGGCCCGTCGGCCGCTGACCGGATCACGGGTTCGGCGCTGCGCGGGCTCGCGGCCAAGCGCCTCGGTAAAACGGTCGAGGCGCGGCAAATCCTAGCGGAACTCGAGACGTCGCGCGCCGAGAGCGCTCCAGCCGACTTTGCCTACGCCCTGTATCTGCTCGCCGCGGATGCATGGGAAGATCGCGATTTCGATCGCGCGGAGGCCCTGATCCGGAGAAATCCTTTGATGCCCCGCGACCCGGAGAGCGTGGCGCTGTTGGGCTGGATCGACGTGGGCCGGGAGCGCCAGCGTCTAGCGGGGACGCGTTTCATGGCGGCCCTATCGCACCTGCGCGAGAGCGGAACCGTCGACGTCCGCTTACAGGCGCGCCTCGTACATGCGGCGGCGATCGTTGCGAGCGAAACGGTCGACCTGCGGATGGGACGCCGCGTGCGGCGCGAGTACGAGACGCTGAGCTGGTCCGGCAGCCTGCGCGTCGAGCAGTTCAATGCCCTCACCTGCCTGCGATATCTGGCCCTCCTGGAAGGCGATATCGAGCGCGCCTGGCTGCTTTCGCGCGAGGCCATCGCCGTAGCTGCCCAGCCTGCCTACGCTGCGATTGCGGAGACGAACGCGGCGGTTGCGAGCCGGCTGCTCGGCGACGAGCACGCCCATCGCTTGCAATTGCGTCGTGCCTGGGACATCATTCGGGCGGAGCGGTGGGGCCAGGCGGACGCCGAGAAGCGCGTGGCGCTGACGAGCTTTATCATCGAAGCGGGTAACGCGATGCCCGAGGAGGTCCGCCAGGCCGTGACCATGTACGCCTCGCTGCGCGCGCTCGTCAATCGTTCCAACGCCCTCGAAGGCGACCGCCGGGTGATCGCTTTCGAGGCGCTCGCAGCCGGCAGAGTCCACGAGGTGCTGGGCGCACGCCGTGACGCCATCCGCTCCTATCAACGCTCGCTCGATCTGTGGTCGCGGCTCGAGTACGACATGCGGGCGGCGCTGGTCTCGCTCGATCTGCGGCGACTGACCGGAGACGAACGATATCGCTTGCCGGTCGAGGCGGTGCTGAAGCGCGCGCCGCGGGCCTGGTTCGCGCGCGATGCCGGCAAGTTACACGAAGCGCTCGACGGCATCTGGCCGGCGCAGCGCGCGGTGTTCGCGCGGCTGCTCGAAGGGAAGAGCGCGAAGGCAATCGGAGCTGAACTCGAGCGGAGTTCTTTCACGGTCACGAACCACACGCGGAAGATCTTCAGCGCGCTGGGCGTTCACTCTCGCGACGAACTGCGCGCGCGGTGCGCAGAACTCGGCATCACCCCCGCCGCCTTGCGCGAACAGCCCTCGCTTACGTCGGACCGCCGCCGGAAATTGAACCCGACACCGCGTTGAGCGGGAGCTGCGGGCCGCAAGTGGGGCCGCCGCCGCTGATCGAATCCAGCACGCGCAAATGAGTGGCCTCCTTAGAAAGCTGCCACCCTCACCATAGTGAAGCCGGAAAATGGGGCCCCAATCAAGATTGACTATATGCCCCGTTGGGAGCGCTCGCCGAGGAGCGCTTCACGAAATTTACGCCTGCATGCGGGCCGTACCGGGCGTCCCTGGCGGACCAGAGAATGGCAAAAATCTCGCTATCGGGCTAGTCGATTCGCCCGGACGGTCGCCCTCGCTAAAGCCGGCCCAGCCGGTCGAGCACGTAGTAGATCGAAGCGATATGCGTGCCCACTTCGATCGTGCCATCTCGCACGTAGCGGCGCAGCTCTTCGAAGCTCGCGAGCTGGACCTCGATGTCTTCGGTTTCATCGAACGAGGTGGCCAACAGCTTGCGCGCCCCGCGCGCGAGATAGAGATGATAGCGCGTGGTAGAACTGGTCGGGTCGTACACGAAGGTGCCCATGTGTTCGAGGGCCGGGCCGGCGGCGACGTAGCCCGTCTCTTCGGCCAACTCGCGGCGGGCGCAGGCTTCGGGCGCCTCGCCCGGGTCGATCGCTCCGGCCGGCAACTCGAGGACCCAGTGCGAGACGCCGTGCTTGTACTGCCGTACGAGGACTACCCGCTCGTCCGGTGTGACGGCAAATACAACGGTGAAGCCGCGCGATTCTCGAACGTAATAATTGCCGATCCGGGTCCCGTTCGGAAGCTCGATTTCGTCTTCGCGCAGGCGCAGGTGCGGGGTCTCGATCACGACGCGAGATTCTACGATCCGCCAGCCGCGCTCGCGCTCTTTTCCCACTCGGAACAGGATACGCGGGCGGCCGCAAAGACTCAAGCCGCCGGACGGCAAACTCCACCTCCGGCCATACGACCACGGAGCCAGGTAAGAAGATCGAAGCGCTACGCATCGGGCAGAAGTATCAGACCACCTACGGGACGCTCTGGAAGGACGGGACCTACTTCTCGCGCGGGACCGAGGTGCTGGTCGTCGGATTGCACCTCGAACAAGGGTTCTGCGTGCGATTCCCAGCCGAAGTTGACGGCGAGCCGCTCGAGACGTGGGAAGATTGGAGCGAATCGGAATTTCTGGCCGCCGAGGGCTCGGTCGACGGAAGCGTGGAGCTTTCGGCGGCGGTGCTCGCCGAGGCGCGCGAGGTGCTCGACGAAGCCGAGGACGGCACGCACCTGCACCTCCACGAAACCGACGACGATTAGGAACGCTCCGCCGCGACGGTGCGTGGCGGTCCTGGCCACGCTAGCGTTGCTGGCCGCGCCCGCGGGCGCCCAGCCGGACCGGCCGCTCGGCGATGCGCGGCTCGATGCGCTCGCGGCCCGGTATTTCGATGATGCTTGGCGCCTCGATCCGGTCGACGCGACCGATGCCGGCCTTCACGATCAGGACGACAAGCTCGGCTCCTTCAGTGCCGACGCGTATGCCGAACGCCTCGCCGTTGCGCGGCACTACCTGTCCGAACTCAAAGCGATCGACCCGACGACGATGGGCGCGGATGCGTCCTACGACGCGCAGATCTTCGAGAGCAAACTCGAGGAACGCATCCTGACGCTCGGCACGCTCGAGAGCTGGAAGCATCGGCCCGAACTCTACACGGACACGGCCTCCGACGGCGTCTACAGCCTGCTCGCGCGAGATTTCGCGCCGCTGGGGGATCGGGTGCGCTCGCTGGTCGCGCGCGAGCGGCAGCTGCCGGCCATGCTCGCGCAGGCCCAGGCGAACGTTACCAGCGTCGATGCAGTCCGGGCCGTCATCGCGCGGCAGGACATCGAGGGCGCGATCGACTTTTTTTCTCGCGTCGTGCCGCTCGGGGTCGCCCCGTTGCGCGACGCTCGCGTACGCGCCGAGTTCGTCACGGTCAACGCGGCCGCGATCGCGGCGCTGCGCGCTTATCTGGCGGCCCTCGAGGCGGGACCGTTCGCTCATCCGAGCGGGAGCTTCGCGATCGGCCGCGATCGCTTCGCCGAGTTGCTGCGCCTGCAAGAACTCACGCCGATCCCGCTCGAGACCTACGAGAGCGTCGGAGAAGACGCGCTCGAGAAGACGAAGGCGGACTTCGTCGCGACGGCGCGAGCGATCGATCCGACGAAGACTCCGCTGGCCGTTGCGGCCGAGTTGCGTGAGAAGCACCCGGCGGCCGATGCGCTGCTGCGGACCGCAGCCGACGACGTCGTTGCGCTGCGCCAGTTCGTGGTCGCGCACCACATCGTGACGCTGCCGCCCGACGACGACGTCGCGGTCGTACCGACACCCGAATTTGAACGAGCGACGTCCTTCGCTTCGATGGACGCGCCGGGGCCGCTCGAGAAACACGCGACCCGTGCGTACTATAACGTGACCCCCGTCGAACCGGGCTGGTCGGCGGAACGCAAGGAGCAGCATCTCGGATTCTTCAATGACTACGCCTTCCCGCTGATCAGCGCGCACGAGGTGATGCCGGGTCACTACCTCAACTTTGCGCTCGACGCACACGAAAAACTCTCGCTGATCCGGCGGCTGATGGGAAGCGCTTCCTTTTCCGAAGGCTGGGCGCACTACGACGAACAGATGATGGTCGATGAAGGCTGGGGCAACGGTGACCCGCGCGTGCGCTTGGCGCAGCTGTCGCTGGCGCTGCAGCGCGAGTGCCGGTATCTCGTCGGCCTGCGCGAACACACCGAAGGCATGACGGTCGAAGCGGCCACGGCATTCTTCGAGGACAACGCGTTCATGGCCGGGGAACCAGCGCGCCGCGAGGCGCTACGCGGCACGGTCGATCCGCTCTATGGCTATTACACGCTGGGCAGGCTCGAGATTCTCAAGCTGCGGGAAGATTTCCGAAAAGCGTCGAGCGCCCACTACAGCCTGCAAACCTTCCACGATGAATTCCTGGCCCACGGGGATCCCCCGATTGCAATCGTTCGCAAAATCGTCCTCGGAGCGGACGACGACGGCAAACTGCTCTAAACGCTGAGAGGAAACCGCATGAACAGCTTAGACACGCGACCCGATCTTTCGACGCCGATCGAGGGAACGATGATGGACGTTCCGCTGACGATCCGCTGGATATTCGAACACGTCGTGCGCAACAGCTCGAGGCGCGAGGTCGTCGCACGGCTCGACGACGGTACGATCTTCCGTTACACGTACGCCGATTTCGCGAAGCGGGTCGCGCAACTCGCCCACGCACTGGTAGAACTCGGAATCAAGCCGGGCGACCGGGTCGCGA
>Ga0302325_10020370_pt1 | contig 13906 bp, 17 predicted proteins | sample Palsa_T0_2_FD_201948 | JGI IMG/M metagenome (GOLD analysis project Ga0302325, IMG submission 201948) | Peat permafrost microbial communities from Stordalen Mire near Abisko, Sweden - Palsa_T0_2 | ecosystem: Environmental > Terrestrial > Soil > Palsa > Peat permafrost | place: Sweden: Abisko... | reverse complement strand
GCAGCCATCGGCGTTTTTCCCCAGCTCGAAATGTAGTGGAGACCTTTGGGATGCCTCTATTGAAAACAAAGGCACTCCCGGTCTCAGATGTCCCCAACTGCGAAAGTTGGGTTAACGGTTTCGGGGGGGGCGCGTGCTCTGAAGCGGAAATGGCACTAAGAAGCAGTGAAACATGTCGCGTACACACGAGTGTGTACGCTGCACGCAGGAGTGCGACCGCAGGAGTGCGTGCGCCACGCATTTGGCCAGTACATTCCATGGGTTGGGTGATAGTGGAAGAGGTCGGCGACAGGTTGGCGGGGTAGCCGCGGAACGCCTCCGATGCCAGCTACCCCCAAAACGGCTAAAACCCGCCGAACGGCCGACGGCGTTGTTCGGGAGACCGTTGGGGTACATTCGAATAACTAGTTTTTGCCGAAAGTGATAGTGTAGGAGCTAAAGCTCCTGAACGGGATCTCAGAGCCTTCCGAAAGAGCAGGATGAGGGGAGGTTGAAAATGATTTCGAGCCTTTGGCTGCTCAGTAAGAGTTGCGCACAACGCAGCGGTCTGCGTTGGTTGCTTCCGCATCGCGGGCGCGTACAGTCCCCTCCTACAGGATGGGGACAAGGGCGAGGATACCGCTCTCTTTGGCCGCGGCTTGGAATGGGTTTTGCGGGTACACTCGCCGCGATTTGCTGCGCAGCGGGGCAGGGCGCTCAGTCCACGCCGCCCTCGAACGGTTTTCTCAATTCGTCCGACACGGGGTTGACGCCGTCGGCTCCTAAGAAGCCCACCGTTGCGCTGACACCGGAAATGCGCGGCGATATTTTCATGGCGGAGAAGAGGTACCGGGAAGCAGCGGAGATGTACCAGGAAAACTCCAAAGGGTCGGCGGTCATGCTGAACAAGACCGGCATCGCGTATCATCAGATGCTCCAGTTGAGCATGGCGGAGAAATATTATCGGCTGGCACTGCGCGCGGATCCAAAGTACTCCGAAGCGGTGAACAATATTGGGACGATTTATTACGCCAAGAGGAGCTACCGGCGCGCGATTAATCAATATAGGAAGGCGCTGCGGCTGAATCCGGAGGCCGCTTCGGTGTGGAGTAATCTCGCCATGGGCTATTTTTCGCGCAATGACGAGGTGCATGCCCAGGAAGCCTTCCGGACCGCGCTGAAGCTGGATCCAGAAGTATTCGAGAGCCGGAGCACGCAAGGAGTGCTGCTGCAGGAACGCAGCGTGGGGGAACGCGGCAAATTCCACTACTATCTGGCGCACACCTACGCCCAGGCAGGCAGGATCGATCTGGCGCTGCAATATATCCGAAAGGCGCTGGAGGAAGGTTTCAAGGAGCGGAAGAAGATTGCGGAGGATCCCGCATTCGCCGCGATGAAAGATCTTCCCGAGTTCAAGGAACTGATGACGAGCGAGCCGCGCGTTTTGTAAGTCTGCGAAATCCCCGGTTCTTGACGGTAGTTCACACTAGGAACCGGCGGGCTTGTGTTCCCATGGCTTGGCGGCGTCGCCTTGATCCCGGTGCTGGACGCGGTCATAAAGATGAAGATCGGACGTGGTACCCAGGCTTTCGTTATAGAGGCTGGGCAGGCCGAGACCTTCCTTTAGGTCCTCTTCGAAGGCGTGCAGCGCTTTCAGGTGGGTGGCCAGGGCGGGCGCGGTCCGGCCACCGGGGCTTCTCCAAAACATTTGAAAACCGCGATTCACCAAGAGACCGATTTCGTCGCCGAGCACGAAGCCGGCTTTGTTGACGCGCGGGTGCTGACCGGCGCGGTCCTCAATAATGGCGCCGATCCCATCGCGAATGATCTGCGCTTTGCCGGGCCCGGCAGGACTGGTGCTGAAGCCCAGCCTCCGCAGACCATCGAGACGTTCGGTGAAAGTTGGCTGGTGTGGCTTCTCGCGGCGGAAGAACATGCACTCACTATAATGCCAGAGGACGGTATCCGGCGTCGCCGGAGGAGTGTGAAGGGCATTCCCAGCAGGCTCATTGTTATACACTAAGACGCAAGATTTGGAGGCGGATATTTCCATGTTGAGTTACTCGCGGGGCCACGATGCGCCGCTTATCGACGCAAGTATCTGGGAAGTTTTTGAGAACACCGTTGCCCGCTTTCCAGACCGGGAAGCTCTGGTGGCACGGCATCAAAGTGTGAGACTGACGTTTGCGGAACTGGCCGCGGTTGTGGAGCGGACCGCGCGGGGGCTGACGGGCTTGGGGATTGGCGCGCAGGACCGGGTGGGAGTGTGGTCGACGAACTGCGTTGAGTGGGTTCAGATGCATCTGGCGTGCGCGCGGATCGGCGCCGTGCTGGTGAATGTAAATCCGGCATACCGGTCGTACGATCTGGCGTACGTGCTGCGCAAGTCGAAGATGAAGGCGCTGTTTCTTTGGGCGAAGGACAAGCGCTCCGACTATCGGGCTATCGTCGAGGAGGCCATCGCGGGGCAAGCGGTCGAGTTGGAGAACATCGTTTACTTTGGAACGGACGGCTGGGGGCGGATGCTGGCGGAGGGGCAAAAGGTCCCTGGGATACGGATAGCGTCCACTGAAGTGACCAACATCCAGTACACGTCGGGAACAACCGGGTCGCCACGGGGCGTGCTCCTGACGCATCGCAATCTTTTGAACAATGCGGCGGTACTGGTTGCCCGGATGAGAATTAGCGAGCAGGACCGGGTTGCCGTTCCGGTTCCGCTGTATCACTGCTTCGGGTGTGTGATCGGAACGCTGGTGTGCGCAGTGAGCGGGGCGGCGATGATACTCCCGGCAGCGACTTTCGACGCCCTCTCGACGCTTCAGGCTATTCACGAAGAACGCGCTACGGCGATTTATGGAGTTCCGACGATGTTTATCGCGGAGCTGGAGCATCCGGCTTTTCATACCTTCGACTGTTCCTCGCTGCGAACGGGCGTAATGGCGGGCGCGCCGTGTCCGGTGGAGATTATGAAGCGCGTGGTGAGAGATATGCAGTGCGAGGGAATCACGGTGGGGTACGGACAGACGGAAAGCTCGCCGATCATCACGATGTCGGCGGTAGACGATAGCCTGGAGCGGCGTGTGTCGACGGTGGGACAAGCGTGTTCGAACACCGAGGTCAAGATTGTTTCCGCGAGCGGCGAGACTGTGCCGGTGGGCGAGCAAGGAGAGCTGTGCACGCGCGGTTATCTGGTTATGAAAGGCTACGATCAGGATCCGGAGGCGACTCGCCGGGCCATCGATGAAGACGGCTGGCTGCACACCGGGGACCTGGCGACGATGGACAAGGACGAATGGTTTCGCATCACGGGGCGGGCCAGAGACATGATTATCCGGGCTGGGGAAAACGTGTATCCGCGCGAGATCGAAGAGTTCCTGCACCTGCATCCAAAAGTGGCCGATGTGCAGGTGGTGGGCCTTCCCGATGCGCGACTGGGCGAGGTGGTTGCGGCATGGATCCGGCTGAAGGAGCCGGCGGCGGAGGAAGAGATCCGAGAGTTCTGCCGCGGGAGGATCGCGCACTTCAAGGTGCCGCAATATATTCGCTTCGTCGACGATTTTCCGATGACTGTAACGGGGAAAGTTCAGAAGTTCCGGATCCGCGAGATGGAGATTCGGGATCGCGGACTGGAAGACGCGGCTCGGATTCAGACGGCGTGAGGGGTGACAGAAAAGATTTGACAATCTGCGGTGTGTTTTCAGCCTGTTAGGGAGGGGGTTCGTATCGAGCAGAAAACTGGTTGATAGAGTTGGTGCAGGAGAGAGTTGCTTGCGGGCGCTACCGGAAACGGCGGCGCCCATTTTTTTTGGAATTCCTATGACAGCAGGCGTAACGGACGGGGAGAAGCCGCCGCTACAAGCGACACGGAGACGGCTCAAAGGAACCCGCAGGCAACGAATCGCGAAGCTGCTGGCCGAGATTGAAGAGCGGCTCGATTTAGAAAACAGCAAGGTGACGCTGGCGGATTTCATCCGGCTGACGCAGTTTGAACGCGAGCTGGAGGAAGAGGAGCAACCGAGGGAGATCATCGTCACGTGGAAAGATCCAGCGGAAAAACGCTGCGAATTGAAATAGATTATGCGCCACTTCCCTCGCAGAGCAAGTTTCACGCTTCGGCAGCGCGGTTTAAAGGGTTTTCCGGGCCGATTGGATCGGGCAAGAGTCAAGCGTTGTGTCATGAAGCCATCCGGCTGAGTTACTTAAATCCGGGCCGGCAGGGGTTAATCGGCGCACCGACTTATCCAATGTTGCGCGACGCAACGTTAACCAGCTTTCTTGAAGTTTTGAACAGTAACCGGATTCGACATGCGCTGAATAAATCCGAATCTGTTCTGACGATGAAGGACACGGGATCGCGGATCTTCTTTCGCGCCGTAGACGACTTCGAGCGGCTACGCGGGACCAACCTGGCCTGGTTTGGGCTGGACGAGCTGACTTATACGGCGGAAGAGTCCTGGCAGCGGCTCGAAGGGCGTTTACGCGATCCGCAGGCAAGGCGCTTATGCGGTTTTGCCGTGTGGACCCCGAAGGGATTCGATTGGGTGTACCGGAGGTTCGTTCGGAATATGGTTGCGGGATACGAGGTGGTGCTGGCCGAGCCGTTCGAGAACCGGCACGTGCTGAACAAGATTCCGGACTTCTATGAGCGCCTGCGTGCAAGCTACGACCACAAGTTTTTCGAGCAGGAAGCGCTGGGCGAGTACCTGAACGTACAAGCGGGCGTGGTTTACGAAGGATTCCAGCGCGGGCGCAACGTCCGGGAGATGGACATCGATAGGACCTTGCCTTTGTTCTGGGCCCTGGACTTCAATGTGGACCCTATGAGTTCGGTAGTGGTGCAGACGCGCGGAGACGAAATTGCGGTGCTGGACGAAGTGGTTCTCAGCAGAGCCAGCACGTTGCAAGCGTGCGAGGAATTTCACGCGCGGTACCCGAATCATCAGGCCGGCATCGTGATTTACGGAGATGCGACCGGACAGCGACTGCAGACGGCGGGAACGACGGACTACCAGATCGTCAAGGAGTATTTTCGCCGGACAGCGTACCGAAATCTGAAGTTCCGCGTGCCGGCCAGCAATCCGAGCGTTCGGGAGCGGGTGGCTCTGGTGAACGCAAAACTGTTTTCGGCCGATGAAGAGGTTCGCTTGCTGGTGCATCCGCGATGTACGGGCCTGGTGGCGGACTTCGAGGAGATCACGTTCAAGCCCGATACGAGCGTGATCGACAAGGATCGGGACCCGAAGAGGACGCACTTGTCGGATGCGCTGGGCTATCTCATCTGGCAGGAGTATCAGCCACGCGTGGTATTCGGCGAGCAGAGCCGAAGGCTTATATAACGGCGAAAGAATACTTGATGAACACTGGCAACGTCGGTCTTGATATCGTCCATGAGCATCCGGAGTACGCCGCGAAACGGCCTATGTGGAGGCAGTATCGAGATCTCTACGCGGGGGGCGCGCAGTTTATCGGGAGGGCGGATCAGTACCTGGTGCGCCGACAAAAAGAGCCGGGGGACGTTTATGTGGAGCGGCTCAGCCGGAGCTTTTATGAGAACTACGTTGGCTCGATCGTGGATTGGTATACGGCGACGCTGTTTCGTAGGGAGCCGGTGCTGAGCTTTGAAGGAAACAGCGAGCGGTCCAAGAAGTTTTTCGGTGTGTTTGCGGAGAACTGCGACCTGAAGGGTACGAATGTCAGCGAATTCTTCAGGCGCCAGTTTGTGGAGGCACTGGTCAGCGGTAAGAGTTATGTGCTGATCGATTTTCCCCGTCTGAATCAGCCGGTGGGGACTCGGGCGGAGGAGGATGAACGGGGTGCGTCGCGCGCGTACTTAGTAAGTTACGCGGCGGACGAACTGATCAATTGGAGTTTCGACGATCACGGGCAATATCAGTGGGTGGTCCTGCGAACGGAGAGCTTGCGTAAGGACAAGCTGGAAGATGCGGGGTGGTGGAAGCAGACACGATGGGTCTACTACGACAAGGAGAAGTACCGCATCTATGAGCAGGCAGAAGAAGGGCCGAAGCGCGGCGGCGTGGAACTGGTGGCCGAAGGCCGCCACGGGCTGGCTAAACTGGCGCGTGTGCCGCTGGTGGAACTGCAAGTATCCGATGGGCTGTGGCTATTGAACAAGGCGGCTTCGCTGCAACTGGAGCACTTTAACAAATCCAATGCACTGGGGTGGGCTCTGACGATGGGGCTGTTCGCGATGCCGGTGATTTACTCGGAGCGCGACTGGAACCAGGTAATGGGCGAGTCGTACTACATTCAGCTTGGGCCACAGGACCGGTTTGGATGGACGGAGCCGCAGGGGAATGTCTACCAGATTGCGGCTGACAATCTCACGAGATTACAGGAAGAGATCTACCGAGTTTGTTATGTAAGTCACGCCGGCGGAGCTTTGTCGGGAAATGCCACGCAATCGGGCGTCAGTAAGCAGCGGGATTACGCAATTACCCAGGAAGTGTTGCGCGCCTACGGAGACGCAATCAAGGACTCCATCAAGCGAGTGCTGCGGGCGGTTGAGGCGGCGCGAGAGGACGGATTGAGCATCGATGTGTCCGGCATGGATGAATTCGACATTGGCGATTTTGGCACAGAGTTAGAGGACGCCCAGCGGTTACTTAGCCTGGGCATCCAGTCGCCGACTTTGAAGAAACAAGTTTTCAAGAAGCTGGCGTTTCAGTTCTTATGCGACATCCGGCAAGAGGTGAAGGACCGGATCGGTCGCGAAATCGATCAAGAACAACCGTGAATGGAGTGTTCTCAAAACTTTGCTGGGAGGCATATGGAAGAGTCAAGAACGGACGGGACCGAATTGCGTTCACTTATACGGGGCGTGATTGAGGAGTTTGTCCAATCCGAGCAAGTGAAGGCGGAACCCGCGTACAAGGTCGAGCTGTTAGATGAACGCAAGCGGCGCGAGGATTTAGAGAGGCGGGTGAACGATCTGGTTCAAGAGAACGTTCACAGCCGGCGAATGGCGGAAGAGGCGGAGCGGAGCTCGTCAATTCGCGCCGAGCTACAACGTCTGGGCGTAGCCAAAGTGGACCTGGCCTATCGGGCGGTAAAGGACGATGTGCATCGCCGCGAGGACGGTCAGTTGATGGGGCGCAGCGGTCCGGAAGAAGTTCCTCTGCGCGACTATCTGAAGCAGTTTGTGCAAGAGAATCCCGAGTTGTTACCGGCCCGCATCACCGGCGGATCGGGAATGGGGTCGGGGCCGAAGGCGGCCTCGAATACCGGCGGATTCGATCTGGATAAAATTCGGCCGGGTATGAGTTCGGAAGAACTGGACAAGGTCCGCCAAGAGGTCTCCAGGGTGGCGAGTCAGGCACTCCGAGGGATGTAAGGAGGACGCCGGGAAGCGGCTGAAGGGAACGCAAGGCCCGGCGCGGGTTCGAGAACAACAAACGAGGTAAAGATTAATGGGAACAATTACATCAGCAAATGTAGCAAATGCAATCGTGAAGCTGGTCGCAGTGGACGCCCTGCCGGCGCTGGTAAGCAACCTGGTGATGGGCAACTTGGTCAATCGCGACTATGAGCCTACACTAGCCAATGCGGGCGACACGGTGAACGTGCCCATACCGCCGACGCTGGTAGCCAACAACATCGCGGAGGGCGGCATGGTTCAGACGCAGAATCCGAACCTGGGGAACGCCCAGATAGTGCTAAACACGCACGCGGAAGCGACGTTTCAGATTCCGGATGTAACGAAGGTGCTGGCAGTGCCGGACCTTCTGAAGTTGTATATGCAGCCGGCGGTGATTGCGATCGCGGAGCGGATCGAGTCGGACATACTAAACCTGTATTCGCAGTTCAGCGCGAATACAGCAGTTGGTACGGCTGGGATCGCGATCACGGAAGCAGTGGTCGACCAGGCAGAAACGACGTTGTTCCAGGCGAAAGTGCCGTCGGTGTCCAGTAAGTACCTGGTGGTGGATCCGGTGAGTTACTCGGCAATGAGACAGATTCCACGCTTCAGCGAATATTACTCGTCGGGCGACGCCGGCTTGCGGGCCCTGGTGGACGGCACGGTGGGCAAGATCAAAGACTTCTTCGTATTCCGATCGCAACTGGTGCAGAAAACCGGGAGCGGGCCAGTGAACACCCACAATCTGGCTTTTACGAGAGATGCGATCGGGCTGGTGATCCGCAGACTTCCGCAACCACTCCCGGGGACGGGCGCAATCGCGGAATACGCGGAAATGGGGAATTTTGGAATCCGGGTGGTGATGAGCTATCAGCCGAATACGCTGGGGCAGCAATTCACGGTGGATGTGCTGTACGGCACGGCGGTGCTTCAAAACGTATTTGGGGTACAGGTGAACAGCTAAGCAGCGGGAAGTGGGAAGCAAGGCGGGCAGGTGCAAGAAGGCGTCTGCCCGCGGTCAACAAAAGGAGCGGGATGGATTTACGGGTATTCTTTCAAAAGCTGCGAAAACTGGAGCGAGAAATCGCCGAACCGCATGTCGTCGTGGTGAGTCTGGAAACGCCCGACGGCGGGCGGCCGGGCCAGTTCGCCGAGGTTTCGAGGAGTAATGCAGCGCGGCTGATCCTGGAAGGGCACGCTCGCCTGGCAAGCACCGAAGAGGCGGCAGAGTTTCGAGCGGCGGCGCGAAAGGCGCTGGAGGAAGCGCAACAGCGGATGCTGGCGGAGAAGGTTCAAGTGAACGTGATCTCGGACGCGGATTTGCGAGCACTGAAGAGCGCATCGCGAATCGAGAAACGGTAGAGGGTAGGGAATTGCGATGGCGTTATTTAACGACGACCCCATCAGCACGGCGGTGGATCTTCAACAGTGCGAAAACTCTATCCTCACTGTCGCCAGCACGGAAAACATCAATCTGGCGTCGAAGCTAACGCTCGCTCAACAGGACCTGGCTAACGAAGTGGTGTCGTTTCTGCTGCGGCGGCCGCTACGTTGCGACTACTCACCATGGGGCGATGCAGCGGGATCCTTGAATTTGCGGAATTTGACCAATGTCGTAGTAACAGATCCCTTGCGGAGGTGGCATGTTCATCGGACGCTTGCGCTGGTTTATCGCGACGCCTATAACAACCAACTCAATAACCGGTATGAAGGCAAGTGGGCCGAATACGAGGTGCTGGCGAAGGCGAGCCAGCGGACTTATTTTCAGATTGGCGTTGGCTTAGTAGCCGACCCAGTCCCGGAGGCCGCGGCTCCGACGCTATCGAGCGTTGCGGGAACCTCGGCCGGCGGGACGTTTTACGTCGCGGCGACTTGGGTGGGCGCGACCGGCCAGGAAGGAGCGCCGAGCGAGGTGGTGCAATTGGGCACGTCCGACGGGCAACAGCTCTCCGTTAGCGTGGGTACTCCACCAGCAAATATCACGACCTGGAATGTTTATGTTGGAACGACTCCGGGAACGCTGACTTTGCAGAATGCGGATCCTGTGGCGGCCAGCATCGGCTGGACGATGACTTCGGCGCTGAATGCCGGTGTGGCGCTGCCAACGGGACAACTGCCGACGTGGTTCGCTGTGGACCAGCGCGCGATCGAAAGGGGCTGAGGATGCTGCAAATTGCTGGATCGAGCACGCAGAAAATATTAGGTGTGCTGGCCGCCGCCGCCGGCGTGCCCGCGGCCGTGGAAGCCTTGGTGGTGCAGCAGGGAATCAGCCTCCCGGCCATAACGACCCAGCAAATCATCGGGCAGAACGTGCCGCCCGATCTATCAGAACAGAGCACGCCAAACAATTATCCGCTGGTTTACGTTTACTGCAACAAAGTGGTCAATCAGCTCCGGGAGAAGTTTCGCACGTTTTCCGGAGAAGCTCAGATGACGGTAGAAGCGCGCGTCTCCCAGGACCGGCTGGATCAGATCGAAAGCAACCTGCAAGCCTACGTGGACGCCATCACTCAGGTCTTAGACAACAGCCGGGGCGATCTGGGAGATGGAGCGTTTTTCGCCGGCGAATACGAGGTCACTTTTGGCGGAGTGAAGCACGGAGGGCGCAATTTTCTGCAAATCGCTAAAATCTCATTCGCCCTGGAGATCAGCGCGGATTAGCGGGCGGCGGTTCAGACATCCTATGGCCTACATCCTTTCCAATGACAATCGATTTTACGTGGCTCTGGAGCAAAGCTACGGAGTTGCGGCTGCAATCAGCGCGAGCAATCGAATTCCCGCGGTGAAGTTGACGACGAAACAGAATAACGAGAAAGTGCAACGCGCGGACAAGACAGGATCGCGAACGTTTGCAGGATATCCCAACGGACTGCGGCTCCAGACGAGCTTCGGATTGACGACTTATATGGAGAATTGGGCGGATTCCAGCGCTTTGCCGCCGCACGGGCCGCTGTTTCAAGCTTGTCTGGGCGGAACGCCGGCACAATCGGCGGGCGGAACTGTAGCGAGCACGAGCGGCTTAACGACTCTGGCATTCACTGGGCCGCACGGTCTAAGTCCGGGAGGTGCAGTAACCAGCGGAGGAGAAATTCGATTTGTAACCGTCGTGGTGGACGCCAACACCATTCAGGTGAATGCGGCATTTTCCGTGACTCCGAACACCAGCTCGCAAACAGGACCGACGGCGATGTATCAGACCGCCGAGAATCTACCGAGCCTGACGCTCTACGATTACTGGAGCCCCACAACGGGAGTGCAGCGCGTTCTAGGAGGGATGGCGGTAGACGCGCTGTCGATCAAAGTGAACGGTGATTTCCACGAGTTCGCTTTTAGCGGCCAAGCCCAGGACTTGGTGGACACCACAAGCTTCGAGAGCGGGCAATTTGGGTTATCGAGCTATCCGGCTGAGCCCACCGTGACGCCGATCAATTACTCGATCATCCCAGGAAACCTGGGGCAGGTGTGGCTGGGAAGCTCGCCGACACGTTTTTTCACTCTTACGAACGCCGAAGTCACGTTCGAAAACAATCTTGAACTACGGGCGAGTGAATACGGCTCAGTACTGCCCAGCACCATCGTTCCCGGACCGCGCACTGTGACGATTAAGTTCAGCCTATACGAAATGGACGATGCAGGCACGGCGGCGCTCTATCAGGCGGCGCGGCAAAGATCGCCGATTAGCGTAATGATGCAACTTGGGCAGCAACAAGGCGAATTATTTGGCCTATATATACAGAGCGTTGTGCCGGAAGTGCCCGCTTTTGACGATTCCGACAAGCGGCTACAGTGGCAATTTCAAAGCAGCCGGGCGCAGGGAAGCGTGAACGATGAGATTTTTTTCGCGTTTGGGTAAGGAGCAAAGTGCGACCGACGGCGAGCGGGGAAGCGCGGTCCGAAGCGGTGTCGTCCGCTACGACAGCATCACTGAGATTGACTCCAAGACCTCACCAGGAGTGAAGTTCGCTATCCACCGGATCTCGTTTGGGCGGCGGATGGAGCTGAGCCGCCGGGTCCGAGAGATCAGCAGAAAGGCGGAGTTTCTGGCGGCGAGCAACGAGTTGCGTGAAAAGATCGAAGCGAACATCCTGGCGCAAGAAATCGATGCGATGTACCTGGAGTGGGGACTGGTAAGCGTGGACGGATTAATCGTCGACGGCGAGCCGGCCACGGCCGCCCAGTTACTTGAAAAGGGACCGGAAGATCTGGCGCGCGAGGTAGTGAGCGCTATCCGGCAAGAGTGCGGGTTGAGCGAAGCAGAAAGAAAAAACTGATTGTCGCGTTCCATTTTCAGCGTGGAAATAAGGCCGCGTGGAATTGCGACCAATGCAGAAAGAGCGGCCTGGAGAAGAAGCGGCGGTGCGGCTGGCTGGCCAACGACGCCGATGCGACCACGGACGCTGTCTGGGTTCGCGGGAGGGTGTCGCTCGCGACCTGTCCGACGTCTTACGTGACAGCGGAGAGCATGGCGTTGCTGGAGGAGTTCCATGCGTGGAAGCTTTGCGGCGCGGGGGACGTTTACAAATTGCCCGCGCGCGCGGTGGAGGCAATCTTTGTATTGGAGAACGAGCTGAGAACGGAAGGCAACGATGGCGAGAAGTAAGTGGGAAGATCTCTTACCACCAAGCAGTGCCGGGGGCGCGTCACGAAGCGACTTACTCGGCCAACTGGCGGCATTTACGGGCGGGGGTTCCACGAGTGGAGGAGGCGCCGGTTCCGTTGGGAGCGGCCTGACCGAGGGGAGCAACTCCGATCTGACCGAGCAGTTGACTTCCTTGACTACAGAAATCACCAGCCTCAGTTCCGTTCAGCAATCGCAGATCAGCGCTCTCCAGGACAATACGCAAGCGGTTACCTCGAACACTTCGTCGAAGAGTAGCGGCGGATCTTCCGTGGCGAGCACGGTGGAGAGCGCTGCATCGAGTTTTCTGGGCGGAGGTCTGAGCAGTCTATCGCCCTTGATCGGCGGAATCTTGAGCCTGTTCGGAGGGGGCGGTCAGATATTGGCTCCGCCCTCTCCGTTCATGCTTCCGGCGCCGGTGCAATCGCAGGCGGGACTGACGGGGAGCGCGCCCGGAGAAGTGGCGCCGGTTAGTTACGGAGAAACCGGCCAGCCACGGGCCCAGTCGGCCGGCGGATCAGCACAGGTGACGATTCAAGTGAACGCGATGGACAGCCAATCATTTATAGATCACAGCGACGACATCGCCAACGCGGTGAAGCAGGCAATTTTAAACTCCAATTCCTTAAACGACGTGATCTCCGCTTTATAGCTATGAGCGCTTTTCCGACACTGAAAACCGGGGCTGTGATGCAGTACCCGGCTCAGCGCGGCGTTCAGTATTCGACCACCGCCCTGCAATTCGTGGATGGATCCGAGCAGCGATTCTGTAATTATCAAGCGCCACTGCACCGGTGGGTAATTCAGCTTAGTTTACTGGATCAGAGCGAGTTGCAAGAGTACCAGGAATTTTTCCGAAACATAGCCGGGCCAGCCGGGGACTTTTCCTTTACCGACCCCTGGGACGGGACGAACTATCCAAGCTGCAGCCTGGCAAGCGACACTATCGCGGCTGTGCTGGCGGCCGAATGGAACGGCCAGACTTCGCTGACGGTGCTAGAGAACGCAAGCTGACATGCTCTACTATCCGCAGCTCACGACCGGCGCCGTCTCCCAGTTTCCGGTTACGCGTAACACCTATATGCGGACAGTTTCCAACCAACTGCCGAGCGGATATACGATCCGGATGGCCGATACAGGCGCGCAAAAGGTGCGGTGGCGGCTTCAATATTCCAGCCTTACCGATTCGGAAATATCTTCCATCGAAAGCCTTTTTGAAGCTTCTGAAGGTCAACTCAATACGTTCACGTTCCTCGATCCGACCGACAATTTGCTGATGTGGAGCGAAGACTGGACACAAGCGGTGTGGGCACCGGATCCGCTACTGCAGGTGACCCCCGGAGTGTCGGATCCAGTGGCAGGCAGCGATGCGATGCAGCTCACGAACATCGCGGAAACTACACAACAGATTGTGCAGAACACCAACGGCCTCAGTTCGTTCGTCTACTGTTATAGCGTCTACTTACGCAGCGCTGTGCCAGCGACGATCCAGTTGGTTGTCACGGCCACGGGGCAAACTGTCCTAACGCCGATAACCACCGGCGCTTCCTGGACGCGGGTGACGACTTCCGGCAGCCTTTCCGTCCAGCAGGACGGGATTGGATTTGGAGTGCAATTGCCGGCGGGCGTCCAGGTGGACGCGTTCGGTGCGCAAGTGGAAGCACAGCCTGGAGCCGGATTGTACAAGAAGACGATCGACTTGGGCGGCGTTTATGCGAGCACGCGATTTTCCGCCGACTTATTCGTCGGCACAGCCACGGCCGTCAACCAAAACTCCTGTGAGATCGATTTAATTAGCAACCTGTATTGAGACCGACAGCAGAGTAAAAACCACCGCCTGGAAGGCGGTGGCTGTAGTAACGGACTATAAGTCCTGTTCCGGCCGAAGGCCGGCACAATGGGCCCCGCACCAAGCGGGCTTCAAGAAGTAGATG
>Ga0302325_10020368_pt1 | contig 13907 bp, 13 predicted proteins | sample Palsa_T0_2_FD_201948 | JGI IMG/M metagenome (GOLD analysis project Ga0302325, IMG submission 201948) | Peat permafrost microbial communities from Stordalen Mire near Abisko, Sweden - Palsa_T0_2 | ecosystem: Environmental > Terrestrial > Soil > Palsa > Peat permafrost | place: Sweden: Abisko... | reverse complement strand
TGGATTGGTGATCGTGATCCCCCGCGTGGTGCTGACGAAGGTTTGCTCCCACTGCCCGCGCAGCTCCGCGTCGTGCAGGGGCGACAGACTCTGGTCTGCGGGGCCGGACGCGTCTGCAATCTGATCGGGCGCGGTTCCTCGGACACCCTCAGACATACGCTGAATATCGGTGGACAGCGGCCAATACTTGAGGTCGCGCACACGCAAAATACCTGCCCGGCCCGCCGCCCGACTAGACTGGACAGGTAGCCTCCACCGCTGAGTGTCATGCTCTCGCATTCTTCCTGTGGTTGTATCTCCGTTGGGAGCCAGAGGAGTGGCAGCACATGGCGAAGGAATCTCACGAGCCAGGTCCGGGACGATCGACGTCCGCGGCGGCGTTCAACGATCTCCGTAAGGAGATCGCCCAACGCAACGAGGAGGCGCACAAGGAAGCCCGCCGTCTGCGGACCGCGCGCGAGCACGAGCAGATCCTCAGGCGCCGCCGACAGGACCTTCTCTAAGTGGTCGCCGCACTAAGGCGAGGACCCGGCTGACGCCTCACCGTCAGTCAGCCCGGGCGGAGACACGATCTCATCGGCCTGGACTTGGAAGCCGGTCAGCGTCAGCGGACCGAACGAGGTGATCAATGCGACGTCGACCGCGTCGCGGCCGCGCCCGACGACGACTCGTCCGACCCGCGGCGCGTTGTTGCGCGCGTCGAAGGTGTGCCACCGTCCGTCGAGATACACCTCGAACCAGGCGGCGAAGTCCATCGGCTCATCCGGTGGAGGCACATCGATGTCGGGGATATACCCGAACACGTAGCGGGCCGGGATGTTCAGGGCCCGGCAGAACGTGATCGCCAGATGGGCGAAGTCGCGGCAGACGCCCTGTCCGGCTCGGTACGCGTCGGCGGCGGTGGTCCATGGGTTCGACGCGCCGGGCACGAACTCGAGGTAGCCGTGCACGTAGTCAACGATCGCCTGCACTCGTCCCCAGCCCGGCGCCACCGCTCCGAACAGCTGCCAGGCTTGGTGGCCAAGCTCATCGGGCAGACAGAACCGGCTCGGCATGATGAAGCTGACCGCCTCGTCGGGGAGCGACGCCACCGCTGTCTCGGGCGCATCGGGCACGATCACGTCCGCGGGGTCGCTCAGCAGCAACTCCGCCGCGTAGGCGATCCGAGAGTCGCCCGCCGCGATCGTGATCCGCTCGCAACGATTCTCGTACAGATCGATATAGCCGTGGTGGTCGGAGGTCGTATCCCATTGCTCGCGGTGGAATTGCACGCCGAACTGCTGGCGCGGAGCGATCTGCAGGATGGCCGGAACCGGCTGAGCGGCGTTGAGCTCGAACTCGCATCCGACGCTGAGCGCCACTGTGCGGCCCGACACAGGGGCGTGATCGTACCGGGGCGTGTCGTCGGTCATGTCCCGTCAGGATTGCAGGTCGGCGCGGCATACCTCGACGGCGTGGCGGAATCCGGCCAGGGCCGGCGGTTGAGCCCGCGTCCGCTCGTCTCAGGAGGCCGGGATTGCCGGGCGGGCGGCCGCACGCAGCGGCGACCACTTAGGCGGTGAGCGAGGAGCGTGGCACGCCGTCTTCGCTGCGCGCCCCGGTGCCTCCGAGCGCCACCGCCGCCTTGGCCGTGACGAGGTGGTAGAGGATCAGTAGCTGCACGAGCGCGAGCGACTCTGAGCGGTGGAGGTCGGTGCCGATCGTGAACTCGCCGAGGCGGCGCGCGCGCAGATGGGTGGCAAAGTGCATCCGCTCCCAGATCGCCTCTTCGACGGCGGCGGCATGGTCTTGATCCATCCGTCCCGGGATCCGCAGCACCCGGGAGTTGCGCAACTCCACCAGCGTCAGCCCGTCGGGCCCGCCGTTGACGAACGGGGTCAGATCGGGATGGTGCAGCCCGTCGGAGAGCGTCAATTCAGCGTCCAGATGCAGCTGGTCCTGGTCGCTCTCACCTTCCGGGGGCAGGAACGACACCAGCATGTCGGCGTAGCGTCGTTGCGGCCGGATGAACGATTCTGAGTCGGCTTCACGCCGGTCGAGCTCGGCCAGCACCTGGTCGGTCGTGTACCCGCGCCGCGAACAATCACGTGACACCTTCCACTTGCGCCGCAACTCCTCCGGTGGGTTGAGGAACACGCGCACGTCGTAGATCTCACGCATTTCCGGCAGGTAATAGCCAAGCAGGCCTTCGATCAGCGTGAACCGCTCCGGGTGGACATAGACCGGCGGGCCGAAGGTCCCGTCCTGATGGCGGTAGACCGGCTTGAGGATCGCGTCGCCGCTGCGCAGGTGGCCGAGGTGCTGGGCGATGATGTCGAGGTAGTTGCAGTCCGGGTGCAGGGGGGTGATCCCAAGCTCCGCCCGCTGCTGGCGGCCAAACCGGTGGTAGTCGTCGGTGCAGATGTGAGCCACGTTCTCCTCGCCGAGCACGCGCACCAAACCCCGTGTGATGGTTGTCTTTCCGGCCGCCGAGTCACCGACGACGCCAAGGATGATGGGGCGCGGCATTATCTCTCCTCGCTGAACACTGAGCTCTGGAGGATGTCATCCGGCTCGATCGTGACGAGGTCGGACCTGGTCAACTTACGGTGAGAGCGAAACAGTCGGGTGGCCTGACGCATCCGGGCACGCTCAACTGCGTTGCGGATACTGCGTCCGTTCGCGAACCGGGGCCGCTGCACCCGCAGCGCGATGTACTCACGCAGGGCGCCGGTGGCGTCGCCACTCAACGTGTACCCCTGCCGGTCGACCATCAGCTGAGCGATCGCCACGAGCTCGTTGACGTCGTAGTCGGGGAAGTGGATGTGGTGAGCTACCCGGGAGCCCATCCCGGGGTTGGCCTGGAAGAACTCCTCCATGCGGTCTTGGTAGCCGGCCATCACCACCACCAGGTTCTGACGTTCGGACTCCATCACCTGCAGCAGGACCTCGATCGCCTCCTGCCCGTAGTCGCGCTCGTTTTCCTGGCGATGCAGGTAGTAGGCCTCGTCGATGAACAGCACGCCGCCGAAGGCGCGCTTGACGACGTCCTTCGTCTTCGGCGCGGTGTGACCGACGTACTGGCCGACGAGGTCGTCGCGGGTCACCGCGACGAGGTGCCCCTTGTCGATGTAGCCGAGGCGGTGCAGGATGCTGGCCATCCGCAGAGCCACGGTCGTCTTTCCGGTTCCGGGGCTACCGGTGAAGCTCATGTGCAATGTGGGTCGCTGGGAGCGCAGGCCCATTTCCGCGCGCAGCCGGTCGATCACGAGCAGCGCCGAGATCTCGCTGATCCGCCGTTTCACCGGCGCCAGGGCGATCAACTCGCGGTTGATCTCCTCGACCACCTCGTGAACCCCGGACTCGCGCACGATCGCCTGCAGATCGGCCTCACCGTTGCAGACTGCGGCCGAGAAGTCCACCGACTCGACGGCTGAGCCCGCCCTCGCGCCCTGGGCGGGGCGCACGACTCTACCGCCGAACTGATCAGAGAAGGACGGCGACCCGCGGTCGCCCGTGTCCAAGCCGCGGGCACGACCGGTTGGCCCGTCGTCGGCTGACGGGTCCAGTGGCCGGCCCGTGGTGTCGAGGCCGCGCGCGGCCATTAGGACTCACCGATTCCCTCATCGGTCGCGATCACGATTCCATTGCGGCCCGAAGCCGCGTAGGGTGAGTCTCGGCCCGCAGTAGCGTTCTGCACGCCCGCCGGGTCGCGCGTGCTCGACATGTCGCCGTCGTTCCCGTACCGGCGTCCGACTGGGTCCTGCTGCGCGTAGGGCTGGATCGTGTAGCGCATCTGTCGATCGGCCTTGTCCTGGCGCTCGAGCCGGAATCCCGGCTCCTGCGCCGGCCGGTTCACGATGAAGCTGAGCCTCGAGGTCTGGCGCCCGAGCGTGCTGTCGTAGCAGACCACCTTCACGTAGTGGTTGGGATACGCCTGGCGACACGCGTGGACGTCACGCATGGCCACGTCGGCTTCGTTCGGACTGAGGTCGAACTCGGGCTGGTTCCACATGTCCCAGAAGCTGTTGCGGGGATGCGGATCGTCGGTGTACTCGACCATGATCGCCCAGCCGTGCTGCAGCCCATAGGCGATTTGCGCCTCGATCTCTGCGTCGGTCAGGTCGGCCAAGAACGAGAACGTTCCTTGTGTGATTCTCATCGTTCGCTCCCTCCAGCCGCTAGCGGCTGACCGTGGCGGTCGCCACGGCGTCGGGGGTGTCGGTCGACTCGAAGTCGAACGTAATGTCCTTCCAGACCTCGAGCGCCGCATCGAGCTCGGGGCAGCCCTTGGCCGCGTCCCTGAGGATGTCGGGGCCCTCGGAGTAGTAGTCCTTGCCCTCGTTGCGGGCCTTGATCATCGCCTCGACGGCCACGCGGTTGGCAGTGGCGCCCGCGGCGATTCCCATCGGGTGGCCGATCGTTCCGCCACCGAACTGCAGCACCACATCCTCGCCGAGGTAGTGCAACAGCTGGTGCATCTGGCCGGCGTGGATCCCCCCCGAAGCGACCGGCATCACGGGGGCGAGCGAGGCCCAGTCCTGATCGAAGTAAATGCCGGTCTGCGGGTCGACCTTGTTGTAGCGCTCGCGGCACACGTTGTAGTAACCCTTGATCATGTGCGGGTCGCCCTCCAGCTTCCCGACCACGGTTCCGGCGTGGATGTGGTCGACACCGATCATGCGGCACCACTTGGCGATCACGCGAAAGCTCACGCCGTGGGTCTTCTGGCGCGTGTAGGTCCCGTGGCCGGCGCGATGGAGGTGCAGGAGCATGCCGTTGCGCCGCGCCCACTTCGACATCGACTGCATCGCCGTAAAGCCGACCGTGAGGTCCATCATGATGATCACACTGCCGATCTGCTTGGCAAACTCGGCGCGCTCGTACATGTCCTCCATCGTCGCGCCCGTCACGTTCATGTAGTGGCCCTTGATCTCGCCCGTGGCGGCGGACGCCCGGTTGACGGCCTCGATCGCGTGGAGATACCGGTCGCGCCAGCGCATGAACGGTTGCGAGTTGATGTTCTCGTCGTCCTTGGTGAAGTCGAGGCCGCCGCGGAGCGCTTCGTAGACGACGCGCCCGTAGTTCTTCGCCGACAGGCCGAGCTTCGGCTTCGTCGTGGCGCCGAGCAGCGGGCGGCCGAACTTATCGAGGTATTCGCGCTCCATGACGATTCCGTGCGGCGGGCCCTGGAAGGTCTTGAGGTAGTGGGGCGGGATCCGCATGTCCTCGAGCCGCAGCGCCTTCAGCGCCTTGAAGCCGAACACGTTGCCGATGATCGAACTGGTTAGGTTGGCGACTGAGCCCTCCTCGAACAGGTCGATGTCGTAGGCGATCCGGGCGATGTACTGACCCTCGACGCCGGGAACCGGATCGAGCTGGTAGGCCTTCGCCTGATAGTGCTCGTGCGGCGTCAAACGGTCGGTCCAGCACACGGTCCAGGTCGCGGTCGAAGACTCGCCGGCCACGGCCGCCGCCGCCTCGATCGGGTCGACCCCCGGCTGCGGCGTGATCCGGAACGCGCACAGGATGTCCGTGTCCTTGGGCTCGTAGTCCGCGTCCCAGTAGCCCATCTCCGCGTAGGGAGTGACGCCTGCGGCCCAGCGGTCCCTTTTCTGGGTGGTGTGTACGTCGTCCGTCAGCGTCATGTCAGGTGAGCCCTTTCGATTGAATCCTCAGCCCACCGTAGGGCCATCAGCTATAGAAATCAAGTTCTGTTTATCCGTATTCATATAGATATTATTTTATGTACGCACCCCGCTTACTGTAAGCCTCGGCATTATGAATCGCAGGCAACTTTCGCTGGTTTATCGATAGGTTCTCGGTTAGCCTCGACTGGATGGAACCGAGGCTTCAGGAGGATCCGCGCGCGGCCGCCCGCATCGCCGGGTGTTCGCTGGCGGATCTCGGACCGGTGGCCCTGGAGGCCACCCGCGCCGCCGCGATCGCTTGCCAGCGCTGGATTGGCCGCGGCGACGGCGCAAGCGCCGATGGGGCCGCGACCCAGGCGATGCGCGTCGCGCTGGGGCGGGCTCCGGGCCTCGGGACGGTGGTGGTCGGCGAAGGCGCCAAGGACGAAGCGCCGATGCTGTTCGACGGAGAGCGCCTCGGCGCGCAGGCCGGTGTCGAGTTCGACATCGCCGTCGATCCGCTCGAATGCACCACACTGTGCGCGAAGGGGCTGCCTGGCTCGCTCGCCACGATCGCGTTTGCCGCGCCGGGAACGATGGCCACGCTCGCAGCCGCGTTCTACATGGACAAGCTGGTCGGGCCGCCGGGCCTGCGTGGCGTTCTCGATCTCAGCCAGCCGCCCGAGGCAAACCTGGAACGTGCCGGTGCCGTGCTGGCCAAGCCAGTTCGTGAACTGCGAGTCGTCGTACTCGACAAGCCGCGCCACGAGCGGCTGATCGAGCGGCTGCGCCGCGCCGGCGCGGCCGTGATGACGCCTCCGGACGGCGACGTTGCCGGAGCGCTGGCGGCGCTGTTGCCCGACGGCGACGCGGACCTGCTGATGGGGACCGGCGGCACGCCCGAGGGGATCATGATCGCATGTGCCGTTGAGGCGCTGGGCGGATTCATGCAGGCCCGGCTGGCTCCTCAGCGGCCCGACGAAGCGGAGGCGCTCGCGCGGCAGGGCCTGAGCACCGAGCGCATCTACGAGCTCGAGGAACTGGTCAGGGGCGAGGGCCTGTTCGTGGCGACCGGAGTCACCGGCGGGAGATTGCTGAGGCGCCCGTGGCCGGACGCTGGACAGGTGTTCACCGAGTCCCTCCTCATCGCCGCGGGGTGCGCGCGGCGAGTCATACAGCCCGGGTCGCTCGAGTCGTCCGGCTGGTTTCCGGCGCTGCGCTGCGCCGGCGCCACCCACCCATACGAGGACGGGTCCAGATGATGCGACACCGACGAGCCCTCGAGGCGACCGCGCAGGCCATGGTGGCCGAGGGCAAGGGCCTCCTGGCGGCGGATGAGAGCAACAGCACCATGAGCAAGCGGCTCGTCGCGACCGGGGTGCAGTCGACCTCCGAGACGCGCCGGCGCTTCCGCGAACTCCTGTTCACGACGCCCGCCGCCCCAGAACACATCAGCGGCGTGATCTTGTACGACGAGACGATTCGTCAAACCGCCTTCGACGGAGCTCCATTCCCGCAGTTGCTCGCCGCGCGGGGGTTGATCCCCGGAATCAAGGTCGACACAGGCGCCAAACCTCTGGCTGGCGCCGAGGGCGAGTGGGTCACCGAAGGGCTCGACGGCCTGCGCGAGCGCCTGCTCGAATATCGCGCGCTCGGGGCGCGCTTCGCCAAGTGGAGGGCGGTGCTGGCGATCGGCGAGGGCCGCCCCAGCCGCTATTGCGTTTCCACCAACGCTCACGCGCTCGCGCGCTACGCCGCGCTCTGCCAGCAGGGCGGGATCGTCCCGATCGTCGAGCCTGAGGTGCTGATGGATGGCCAGCACTCGATCGACCAGTCAGAGGAGATCACCGGCGTTGCGCTGCGCGCGGTGTTCGCCGAGTTGCTCGACCAACGCGTGCTGCTGGAGGGAATCGTGCTCAAACCGAACATGGTGCTGTCAGGCTACGACTGCCCCCGGCAGGCCTCGGTCGCCGAGGTGGCCGAGCGTACTGTCGCGCTCCTGCGCCGCGTGGTGCCGGCCGCCGTGCCGGGGATCGCGTTCCTGTCCGGCGGGCAGAGCGACGAGGCGGCTGCGGCGCACCTGAACGCGATGAACCGGCTCGGCGCCGCGCCCTGGCAGCTCAGCTTCTCCTACGGCCGCGCGCTTCAGGCCACCCCGTTGACGGTGTGGTCAGGTCGGGAGAGCCACGTGCGTCAGGCCCAGGCGGCGCTTGCGCACCGGGCCCGCTGTAACGGCGAGGCCCGCTTCGGCCGCTACACCGGCGAGCTCGAGCGCAGCGCTCCCGGAGGCGTGGTGGCGACCGCGACCACGCCACGGGCCGCATAAGCTCATGCCCGCGTACGAGCGAGCCCCTGTGGTGCAGGGCGCCCAGGCCATACTCGACCACGGCGGTTGGTGCGTGTTCGAAGTGTTTCTCGACGTGCCGGGCCGATCGGCGGCTCGGCGAGCCGCGCCTACGCGCTGGTGACCGATGCCGTCCGCGCGAAGGCGATGAACAGGTCGACGGTTGGGCGTGGCGGACCGATGGCGGAGCGCAGCACGTACCAGGGTCGGGGGCCCGGTCCGTCGTTCAGGCGAATCTCGCCGAGCCGACCGGACGCGAGCTCTGCTTGGACCGCGGCGCGTGAGAGCAGCGAGATCCCAAGTCCGACTCGCGCGGCCTGCTTGATCGCGCCGTTGGAGCCGAGTGTGAGCGTGTCCGGATTCAGCCCGCGCTCGGCGAGGAACTGCTCGTTCAGTGCACGCGTTCCCGAGCCGGGCTCACGCAACAGCCACACTCGCTCGGCCAGCGCGAGCGCCTCGAGCGGCCCATCGATGATCGCCGGATCATCCGGCGCGGTGATGCAGGCGATCTCATTGTCTGTCAACGGCTCTGCGATCAGGCGGTCGTCCGGCGGCGGCTTGCCGGAGATCGCGACGTCGACCGCGTGGGCACGAACCCGGTCGAGGACCTCCTGGCGGTTGCCGACGTCGAGCGTCAGCTCAATGTTGGGGTGCCGGTCGGCGAAGGCGCGCATGAGTGGTGGAACGAAGGATTCGGCGGCCGTGGTCACCGCCGCGATCTGCAGCCGGCGCGACGCGACCGCTGCCGCCTCGCGGGCGGCCTGACGGCCGTTCTCGAGCAGGCCAATCACATCCGCCGCGAAGGGCGCGAACGCGCTTCCCGCCTCGGTGAGCCTGATCCCTCGCCCCGCCCGCTCGAACAGGTCGCAGCCAAGCTCCCGACCCAACGCAGCGATGGCCGACGACACAGATGGTTGGGTGACCACCAACTCGTCAGCGGCGGCGGTGACCGAGCCGCCGCGTATGACCGCGAGGAAGGCGGTCAGCTGAGTCACGGTTATAGCCATCCGCTTAGCATTAAACCCGATGGCATAGGGGACTGTGTAGGCATGAGTCACGTGGCTTGTCCTGACTGGTCAGCGGACCTACGGCGCGCTACCGTGGCCGGATGACCGTGGTGGTCGTGTTCGAGTGTGAAATCTGTCGGGCGCGACCGGATCCGGAGACGCAGATATCGCTCGAGCGTCAGCTGCTCGATCTGCGTCACGGGGAGTACGTCGACGCCGAACCCGGTCGCTGGCTGACCTGGCACGGGCGCGGTATCTATGGGCCCCACCGCTATGCGTGCGGCGAGCATCGCGGCGAGCTCAAGGCACTGCTACGCGAGCACTACGGCACGCTCGGCTGGCACCCGTGGGCCACCGGCCCGCACCCATGGGCGGGACGACGCGGGACCGACCGCGCGCGGCAACTCACTCGCTCGTTGCGGTCGACCTTCGGCGCGCCCGGAGCGTAGTCACGACGAGCGGGCTGAAACCGAGTGCTCGTGGCGTTCCGTGGCTCGAGATGAGGGTTTCGTAGCGGGGTAGGGCGGTTCCGGGCAGAAAAACGAGCACGCCGCGAGCGCCGCAACCCAACGCTCACCCGACACACGGATACATCGGGAGAGCCGGAGTGCATGCATAGGATGACAAATCGGGTCATCCGGCCGTGATTTGTCGTCTCGCCCATGTACCGCATGTACACGATGACAAATCACCCGCGCGGTTGGCGATTTGTCATCTCCTACAGGTCGCCGCCTCGCTCGCCGATAGCGACGTGCGCCAGGCGGGGCGGCGGAGGCGGACCGAGTCCGCCCAACTCCCCTTGATTCGGAGGGTGCTCAGGATATGTGCCGCTCACCGTCACAGGACGTAATGAGACCTAGAGCAGGCTGCCGCCCGGCGGCACGATCCACAGCTTCGGGGCGAGCTCGAGGACCGTTTCGGGTGGGAGCTCGGCCACCGTCCCAACGGCAGCCCGCTCCATCGCCATCGTCAGCTCGCGCCACGCCATGGCGACCGGCGCCACGCGTGCGGTCGGGCCCCAGCCGGTCGCTGCGCGCAACTCGTCTGCGCGCGACCGCGCGTCCTCGAGCGTCAGCTCTCCGAACGGTCGGTTGGCGCCCCGGATGTAGACCGTCTGGCGTAGCATCTCCTCGACGCGGGGGTCCTCGCCGGTCACACGCACCCCATCCGCCGTGCCGCCACCGCGGCTTGACCGTAGGAGATCCCGCCATCGTTGGCCGGCAGCCGCTCGGGCACGAGCACGCGTAGCCCGGCTTCGTGCAGGCCGGCGCTGACCGATTCGATGAGTCGGCGATTCTGGAACACGCCGCCGGACAGGACGACGACTTCGGCGCCGTGCGAGGCGGCGGCCCGAGTACACGCATCGACCGTCACGAGCCCAACCGCGGCATGGAAACGGGCGGCCATCACGCCCACGGTCGTTCCTCGGCGGATGTCGGCCACGAGCGCACGGATCGCCTCGCGGGGGTCGATCACGAGCAGATGCTCCTCACCACCGGTGGTGTTGAGCGCGATCGGATAGGCGCCGTGCTCGTTTGGACCGCACGCGGCTTCGAGTTCGATCGCTGCCTGACCCTCGTAGTTCACGGTGGCGCGGAGACCGCAGAGTGCCGCTACTGCGTCGAACAGGCGACCGATGCTGCTGGTTATCGGCGAGCGCAGCCCGGTCTGGGCGAGCTGAGCTACCTGACGCCACGCGACGGGATCGACGCGTCCGACGAGTTGCTCGGGAAGATCGGGCATGCCGTCGCCGGCAGCGCCCAGCCAGGCGCAGGCCATCCGCCACGGCTGGCGGATCGCCTGCGCCCCGCCCGGCAGTCTCACCGGCAGGAGTGTGCCGGCGCGCTGGAACTCCGCCAGGTCGCCGTACAGGATCTCCCCGCCCCAGACCGTGCCATCGCTGCCGTATCCGGTTCCGTCGAAGATCGCGCCCACGGCAGGACCCGTCACTCCGTGCTCGGCCAAACAGGCCGCCAGATGGGCGTGGTGGTGCTGGACGCCGACCAGTTGTACCCCGACGCGATCCAGCGCGTACTTGGTTGACAGGTATTCAGGGTGCAGATCGTGCGCGAGCACCTCGGGCGTCACCGCGAACAGCCGCTCGAAGTGCTCGATCCCCTCGGTGAACGAGCACAGGGTCTCGTAGTTCTCCAGATCGCCGATGTGATGGCTCACCCAGGCCCGGGCCCCCTTCGCCACGCAGAACGTGTGCTTGAGTTCTGCGCCGCAGGCCAGCAGGGGGCGCTCACACCCGCCGTCAGGGAGCGGCAGGCTGCCCGGCACGTACCCGCGCGAGCGTCGCAGGAAGACCCTGCGCCGGCTCCCCGCTACGGTCAGACCGCGCACCACCGAGTCGTCGGTGCGGGTCTGGATCGGGCGATCGTGGACGAGGAGCAGATCGGCGATGTCGCGCAGCCGCTCCAGCGCGTCCTCATCGCGATAGGCGATCGGCTCGTCCGAGACGTTCCCGCTCGTGAGCACCAGGGCCGTGCCGACATCGGCCAGCAACAGGTGATGAAGCGGCGAGTAGGGGAGCATCACGCCGAGCTCGGGCGCTCCGGGGGCGACCGCATCAGCAACCCGTGCGCCGGGCCGCCGCGGCGCGAGCACGATCGGCCTCTGCGCACCGGCCAGCAAAGCTCGCTCCTGCGCTCCGAGCGACACGAGCGCCGCGGCCGCGGCGAGCGAGCCGGCCATGAGCGCGAACGGCTTGTCCTCGCGGTGCTTGCGCTCGCGCAGGCCGGCCACGGCGCGCCGATCGTCGGCGCGGACGGCGAGGTGGTAGCCACCGATACCCTTGATCGCGACGATCGCGCCGCCCTGCAGCGCGGCCGCTGCCGCTCCAATCGGATCCGGGCCCGCCGCCGCCCCAACCGAGTCCGGAACCCACGGTCCCGCGATGGGTTGGGCGTCCGCAGCCAGCAGCTGGACCGACGGCCCGCACTCCGGGCACGCGTTGGGCTGCGCGTGGAAGCGGCGGTCGGCGGGATCCTCGTATTCGGCCCGGCAACGGGCGCACATGGCAAAGCCGACCATGGTCGTCAACGGGCGGTCGTAGGGGACGCCCCGGACGATCGTGAAGCGCGGGCCGCAGTTCGTGCAGTTGATGAACGGATAGCGATACCGGCGATCGCGAGGATCGAACAGCTCGGCGAGACAAGCCGAGCAGGTTGCGCTGTCGGGCGTCACCGGAGCGTCGGCGACACCGCCCCGGGGACTGTCCAGGATCGCGAAGCCGGCAGCGCCCGTCGGTGCACGCTCCTCTGTGCTGACCCGCTCGAGCACGGCCAGAGGCGGCGCATCGGGCGCCAGCCGCTGGAGAAACGCCTTGATCGCTTCCGCGCTCCCCTCGACCTCGAGCAGCACACCGTGGGAGTCGTTGAGCACGAAGCCGGTGAGACCGAGCTCACCGGCCAGCCGGTAGACGTAGGGGCGGAAGCCGACGCCCTGAACCGTTCCCTGCACCCGCGCCCGGGTGCGGCGAATCGCGTGCTCGTGCGGCGCGCTGACCGTCACGCCACCAGCTCCCGCAACACGTGGTACGCGCTCGCCTGGGCCTCCTGGATCCGGGGGATGTGCTCAGAGCGGGTGATCACCACATGATCGGCGAGCGCTTGCGCTGCCACCCGGCCGCCGTCGTAGCCGACCATCGCGATCGTCATCACGCCTCTGCGTCTCGCCTCCGCCAGCGCCTCGATCACATTGCCAGAGTTGCCCGAGGTGGAGAGGGCCAGCAGCGCGTCGCCGGCGAGTCCGTAGGCGATCACCTGGCGCGAGAAGAGCGCGTCGGTGCCGATGTCGTTGGCGATCGCGGTCAGGATGGATGCGTCCTCGGTCAGGTCGATCGCCGTCCTGCGCGTGCGCCCGGCGTCCGCCGAGCGGAAGTCGGCGACCGCGTCCATCGCGTCGGTGGCCGAGCCGCCGTTGCCGAGCGCCAGGAGCTTGCCTCCGCGCTCGAAGCTCGCGCGCAGCGCCGCCGCGGCGGCGATCAGCACTTCGCCGTTCTCACCCAGCGTTTGCGCACGAAGCTCGCCGATCTCCTGCGCCTTCATCAGGGCCGAGCGGCGAACATCCTGCACCACCGGTTCGAGCTGCTGCTCGCGCTCGGCGAGGAATGGGTAGAGGAAGCTCGACGCGCCCGCGTCGTGCGTGCGGCGCGCATCGCGGCCGGCCAGCAGCCCTCGGTGGTCAAAGAACACGTGGACGAGTTCCCACAGGACGTGGTAAAGCGTCTCGACGAGTTCCTGACGGATATATCGGTCCTCGGTCGGCGCTGTGAACTCGTACTCCGCGCCGCACGGCGAGAAGGCGACGGTCAGGCAGCCCCGGGCGCGGGCCAGCGCGGTCGCCCGCACCGCCTGCCCCTCGTCCGCATCCTCGTCCGCGCCGAACGCGATCGCGATGTCTTGCGCCAGCGCGATCAGCTCGACCTGCGCGGCCAGATCGCCGCCCTCGCCCGCTAAGCCGAGTGCGGGCAGCGCCCGTTTGCCCACGATCACGGGGTGGACGAACTCGACCGCCACATGACGCGCATCGGATCGCGCCGCCGGGGAGCGCCCAAAGGCGATCAGGCGGCCGCCGCGCGCGAATCGCTCGGCCATCAGGTGGCAGAGCCGCGCCAACCGCTCAGCGACAGCGTCGAAAAACTCGGTGTTGGCCTCGGTGCGCTGCTCCAGCAGCGTCTGCACGCGCCCGGCCGGGTCCGCGGCGAGCGCCGCCGGATTCACGCAACCGCCTCCTCGCGGGCTGCGATCGCGAGCAGCCAGTCGCGCCAGGCCTCGACGCCCTCGCCGGTGCGGGCACTGAGCACGATGCGTTCCACGTCGGGGTGGACCTGATCGATGTTGTAGAGCAGCCGGTCAAGGTCGAAGTCCAGGTGGGGGAGCAGGTCGAGCTTGTTGATCAGCACAAGCTCACAGGCGCGGAACATGAGTGGGTACTTGAGCG
>Ga0302325_10020365_pt1 | contig 13909 bp, 12 predicted proteins | sample Palsa_T0_2_FD_201948 | JGI IMG/M metagenome (GOLD analysis project Ga0302325, IMG submission 201948) | Peat permafrost microbial communities from Stordalen Mire near Abisko, Sweden - Palsa_T0_2 | ecosystem: Environmental > Terrestrial > Soil > Palsa > Peat permafrost | place: Sweden: Abisko... | reverse complement strand
GCGGCGAGCGACCACAGCGCACGCTCCACTCGCATGTCGGTTGGAAGAAATGCGACGGCATCAGCCGTCAGCTGCGATATGACGGCCTGAATTTCTCCTGCGGTAGGCTCGATCCAACTTGTCTGATGAACGGTAATGCCCTGCTCCGTCCAGGCATCCGCAGAAACCGACGAGGCATCGAATGCCTCGCGTGGAGCGATGACATGCACGTCGCTCAGGCGGTAACCGAACAGCAATTCCTGCAAGTGTACTCCCGATTCGCGTAGAGTCGCGGCACCGTAAACGATGTAGGCAACGCTCAGGGGAGCCGCACATTCCGGGTCCGGCGAAAACACCTTGTGGATGGGAGATTCCCAATAGGGCGCTTCGCTTACAAAAGGCTGCGCTGGTTGAGGCGTCCAGTTCAGTGCTTCGCGCATGACGCGCGCCAAGTCGATGAAGTTACCATCGAAGAAAAGACAATCTTCTCCCGCCCGCCATCGTTGGGGCTCCATGCCGAAGGCCGCACACCGCTGGTTGAGTATCAATTTCAACCCAAGTTGGCGGCCTTCATAGGCGAGCAGGCAAAGACTCTCGAAATCGGAGGGGATGACGAGAATACTTTGTAGCATGAGTTCGGTGCGTTCTTGCTGGCTCGACTTGTCCAGAAAAACCACGTTCTCGCGCCATCGCTCCGGAACGAGGCGCTTTAGCCAATCGACATATTGCTCATCCCAGCCGTAGGATGAAATAAGGAACAGGTTATCGGCTTCGGGGTCTTCGTCAAGAAATCGCACCGCCGCGCGAATGAAGATGTCGGGTCGTTTGAACGGTTGCAGCCGGGAGGAAAAGAGAAAGTTCCTCGCCGGAGAAGCGCTTTCTTCGCGCGCGCGAAAGGCTGTCAGCGCGGCCAACTCCGGCTTTGAAAGTAGAATTGGAGGCATTTCCACGCGCACTCTATTTTTCCATTCCGCCGGAAGGGCGAAACCGTCCGCGTTCGCTCCGGCGGTGGAATGCAGGTGCGAGACGATCAGGTCGGCATCCCGAAGGCACTGAAATTCGAGGTCGTGCAATCCCGCCATCCATTCCGACGGTTCGTGCATGAAAGGCTCGTGACGAGCGATCAAGTCGAACGTAGAGTGGAGTCTGATCACGAACCGTGTGACGCCGAAGGCAAGTCCGGCATGTTTCGCTGCTATCGATGCCGCTCCCCAGCCACCAAAATCGGGAAATTCCACGATATCGAAATCGGTTCCGCAGGACCGCTGGGCATCCGTCAGCCCGACATAGTACCGAAGGGAAGTGATCATAAGCTCGTCGAGGGAGTCTTTGACGCCAGATCCCTCGATCAACTTTCCAAGGATACCGATCGCTTCCAGCGAGTCCGGACAGTAGTGAATTGTCGCCAGATCGGCGAATTCCGCCTCAACCAGCGCGGCATGCATTCTGAATTTGGCGCTGAGCAGGAAATGCAGGTCCGCGGGACTGCCGCTTTCGGCATTGCTGACGGCGAAATTATACAACAGCCGTCCGATACCGCCTTTGTCGATGGGATAGATCTCGTCGCTGACGATGCAGACGGAAGCCACCGCCTTACAGCTCCAGAAACTCTTTATAGCTCGCCAGCCCCGCGGCGACGCGTTGGCCGACGAAATCGGAGATCATTTCGACGAGGCCGCGAGAATCCGTTCGCCATGCATCGAGAACGGTTTCCATTCTCCTGCTCAGAAGCCCGGGGTCATCCAGTTCGGTCACTTCGCACAATTTGCTTAGAGGGTGGTCGGAAAAGCCGGGCAAACGGAGCGGGCCGACCAGCGCCGGCGTCCCAACCGCCAGGGCCTCGAGTTGCGTCATGGGTTGGCATTCGGCAAAGGAGACGTTCGTCACGAGTTGCGCCAAAGCCATGTAGGCCAGAAGCCCCTCTCGCGGCTGAAATCCTACCACCTGAATTTTGTTCAACGTCACGAGTTGATCGAGATGGGCAGGCCAGTTCACTAGCACGACGCGCCCGACCTTAGGCGATCTCTGGGCTGCGGCGACCTGAGTGTAGAGATTCTTCCGCCACGTGTTTTCCACCGGGATGAAGACCGTGCCAGACTCGCGTTTCGGCAGCGCGACAACCATTCTGGAGAGAGCCGGCGGGATATTTATAACGCACCCGGGCCAGGTCTTTTCGTGAAAGAGATGAAAATTGGGCTTCACACTTCCAGCACGGGCAATAATGCCTCGGCCGACCTTGTCGTACACGCGTTTCAGCATGGCCATTTCGAACGCGTGCTCGAATTGGGACGTCGTAACGTGGGTCACAACGTATAGGCGGAGATCCGATCCAAAATCTCTGTGGAGAAATTCCGCAAGATAGTCGGCCGCTTCCGAGTATCCCTGAAAGCACACGGTCTTGAAACCGTGCTTGAAGATCAGGCCTTCGATATGGCGTATCTCGTCCGGGGTTGGAGCATTTTTGTGCGAAATGCCGAGCTTGCCACCCGGCAGACATGCCGTAGCGCTGCGTATCCCGTGCCAATGCCGATCGAAGATGTGAAGCACGCTGCTCATGGTCGCATCTTCATGAGCTGTGATGAGGTCGCGATCCTCGTTGAACACAATTTCGGCGTGGGGCTCGGCGTCGAGATCCTGTGGCACCGGTACCGCAAGATGGTTCCGACCAATATCTGTGGCGCTTGCGGTCTGGTTGTCCGCCGATCTGCTTGCGGTGGGTGGCAGTGGTGGCAATTTGGCGAACACTATTGAGCCGCGCTTCGGAACATGCCGGTCTGCCCAAGTTCGCGCTCCGTAGTACGATTGGTGCCCGAAATGTCGACATATTCGAGCAGCAGATCGCGCGGCACAGGCACGCACGCGTCGTGAAGCTTCATTTGTCTTGCAGCGAACGGATTTGGCAGATGACCTTCCTTGAGCCCAAATCTGGCAAAGCGTATCAGAGGATCCGCAGGTTGGCCCGGTCGAGCTGGATATCGAAGATCGTACCATTCATTGTGCAGCATGGGATTGGGATCGCGACGTCGCTCTTTCTCGGTCGTCAAATAGTGCATCAGCGGATTCACGTTTTCAGATAGAACGACAGGCTCGAATTTACTGTAGAAGCCAATGCTGAACAGTCTCGAAAACGGCGCGTGCGCTCCCCTCCAACAGCCAATGAACACTTCGAACAGTCGCGCACACGGGAGGCGGTCCGTATCTATATGCCTTGCATAAACACCCAGATCAAAGAGCGGGTGTGGCGAAACCTCTTCGTTATGCTCGAAATATGCAAGCAGCGGCGGCTCGGTCCATGCCCTTATTCCGAGGGCTGCGCCAAGATAAGCCGTATCGAATGCGAGATGGGGGGACAGGCCCAACGCCCAGCCGGTGCGCAGATAGTGATCAAGCGGATCAGCACAATCGCGCACAAACCAAGGCAATTGACGTAAATAATGGGCTGCGTCAAACAACACTGTGGGCGACTGTTCGCATCCGCGCGCTGTCAGATATTTCTGTCCGGCTTCAGCGGTTGACCGCCTCTGGGAATCGCTTCGGGGCGAGGCAGCCCGCCAAAGTCGTAAATGCAGATCCTGGGTGTTGATTTCCCCGTCGAAAGGCACAAAGGATGCACCTTGTGCAGGCGTCGAAGGCCCAGGGCGTTTTTCGATTGCTGTTGGTTGGCCGTTCATCGTTTGTTGTGATGCGCCCTTGAATAGTTCGGCAGCATAACCGTCCCGCGGTTAGATTCAATGCCGCGCAGGGCGGCATTTGTCATACTCGGCTGTTCTGCTACGACTCCCTTTCCAGCTGTCTTGTGTTCTACCGGTAGGACCGGTCTTACACAAACTCATGACGTTCTGCCACTTCTTAGCTGCGCGATGTGGTGACGTAGCCAACCCCAGCCGGCATCGCCGTTTAACTCTTCGGCCGTTCTTTGTACGGAATTGCTTGATCTGTCCGGTGGGCGCGCCATCGCAGAACGTATCTCTTGAAACAGATCCAGTGTAGTCGACGCGCGCCCCGCCGGTGGCAGTCCGGTTATACTTGGCTGATCGCCACGGTGTTCCACCGTGATGACCGGGACATGAAGACGCTGCAACAATTCACGCGCCAACTGCAGACCCAGCGCGCCGAACGACATATCGATGACGAAATGGGGTAATGGTCGCGTGGATTGAAACAGATCGTCCGTGAATTGGGAAACGGAAAGGTTTCGAACCGTTTCAACCGATTGTGAAATGGCCGCCTTCAGGCCGACCCAGATCGGTTTGCAACCCATTCCTACCAACAATTCGCACACATGCTCCCGGCCCGCCAGCCTACCGGCATCAAGAACGGCCACCAGATTAAGTTTCCGCTCTCGCGAGTGGCGCAGCAGTTCCAAGCCGGGGGGCGATCGCCACAAGCAAGGTGATAGGAAAACATCCGCATCCAGCGATTGCGCCACTTCTTCGAGATAGCGGGAGCGAGTCAGTCCGGTAACCAAAGAACGCCCCGTTCTGCTCGCGATTCGGGAAGCGTCCGAAAGGATGGGCTGAAAATGAGTCTGCGCAATCATTTCCGCGCGGTAGATCACAGTGCTTGCAGGTGACTTCAGATCGAGCATAACCCGACCCAAGGCATCTGCGACGATGACATCTGGCGTCAATCGCGCGACCAGGTCGCCAAATCGTGAAACTTCGAAGCCACCATTCTGAAGTTCCGCAAATCTTGCCTTGTCGTGAAATAGTTCCTCGGAAATTACGATTTTCGGGCTCTTCTTATGCTCCAGAATTTTCCTGTCGATATGGTCGAGCGGACCACTAACGACTGCCACCACAATTTCGGACAAAGCGCCCAGATATTGGGACGCGGAATCCAGCACGGCGCGCAGCGCGCCCGTTCGCGAAAGACATCTGGCGTCTACGCAATAGAGGATGAACTTTCGCTTGCCTCTTACAAGATCCCAGGTTTTTTTCAAATTTACATCGATGGATTCAACGGCTGCTTCGCGTGTACGGATGGATGCGTTTTGGAGATCTGCAAGGCAACTGCGCTCGAACGATAGTTCAACCAACTTCTCGGCCAATTCCCGAAAATTTCGAAGAGAATGGAACGGGTGGTTCGGAGAAAACCCTTCGAACGCATGCGCCAGAGAAACGATCGGAAAGTCACGCGCAATGGCTTCTCCGACCTTGATTTTCAACCCTGTCGAAAACGCCATTGGAATGCAGGCGACATCAATGGCGCTGTAGAATTCCGAGACATCTTTTAACTCTCCCAGCAGCGTAACGAACCGGCCGTCGACATCGCCGATGGAATTGCAAATTGTCCCGGCAAGTATGAGCTTTATGGGCGCGAAATAGCGCTCGAAAACTGGGAGGGCCTCCGCAAGAAAGCTTTCCAGGTTTGTCAGGTTGACATTGTTTTTGGCGCCGATGATTCCCACTCGCAAATATCCGGCTGGATCCAGCGGCGGAGTCAGGAACGAATTTGGTTCGTCCAGATGCGGCATCGTCACCACTGGAGTCTTCGCAATACGCTCGAACTCGACGCGTTCTTCATCCTTGATGGCCCAAACGATGTCGGCGCGCTCAAGCGCCACGGCCTCTTCGCTTTCCGTGGTATAGAAAAACTCCGGTTCTATTCTGTGCTGCTGAAGAAGTTCCTTCCGGCCAGAAAATCGGTCATTTGTATCGAGGATTTTCACCACTGACGGTGGTGCGAATTCGAAAGCTTTGCTGAGCCAGGTATAGTTGACGATGAAGACGTCGAACGTTTCTAGCGAAAAAAGCCATTTCAGAAACGCACCGATTGATTCATCCCACCATTCATCGATCGTGTGATGGGTGCCAGCGGGAGGTGGATGCATTTCGCGGGTGACCGGCAACAGGTAATAACGATGCCAGGCATGCGCCATCTCCGTTTCGGCGTTAACCGGAATTCGCACCCGCCATTCTGTCTCGGCGGGATAATGCAGAAACACTATTCGCGCGCCGCGCTTTCTGAGGTTGGAGCAGACCGTGTAGATCCGCTTCCGGTTGCCGTAGTCCTGCGGGTGAGTGGGAGTCGGAGACAAAACGAGGATATTGGAGCCATTCCAGCCTGGTTCTGCTATCTCATCAAAACTATTCATCCATCAGGCCTCGATGCCCGTGAAGCCCGTGAGTGAAGCAACCGTGTAGTTGTAAAGGGCCGTCATCTGCATTTTGAACAGTGAGGGGTCCTCCTGTGGGACGTATAGCGCTCGCAGGCTGCGATCGCGCGGAGGCAGCATGTTTACGAACTGAAGAACGTCGCTCCAGTAGGTCGGCGCTTCGGAAAAAAGTCTCTGTCCATCCTGGAGGTACTCGGAAACAGCTTGCCAGACGACGCGTCGGCGGAACCATTCCTGCGTCAGGCGTTGGGGCTCAACGCGATGCGCAACCTTCGCATCGGGCGCATAGATCACGATCTGTCCGCAATTTTTGAGCTTGCGACAGACGTCGTTCTCTTCGTTGCTCAGCAGGGCATGGTCGCCTCCCTTGCGGCCGAGATGCGTGGGGAAACCATCAATTGCCCGTAATGCCTCAACCCGGAATGAAATATTTGTTCCCACCGCCCATTCGCGCGGGCCCGCTATTCTGGGTTCTGCACCCTTCCAGTCGACGAGCGAAAGATGCCCCAAAAAATCGTCATGGAGCCAATTCGGCCGCGGTGCCTCCCAAATTGGGTCCACGCGTCCGCCGACGACACCTGCCCTGTCGCCAAATTGATCGAAGGCGGCTGCGACGCCTTTCAGCCAATTGCGGTCGGCGACTGCGTCGTCGTCCATGAAGCAAATGAATCGTCCTTGCGCCAGCTTCAGACCGACGTTGCGCGCATTCGACAGCCCCGGGGACTTCTCGATGATCCAGGAGAAGTTTTCCCTCTCTGCATATTGCTGGGCGAATTTGGCCGAGAATTCGTGGTCAGGCGAATTGTCAATAACGATGATTTCATATGTCTCGCGTCCAATACTCTGCGCTTCGACGCTCGCGATGGCGTCGCCAATTGTCCGATAGCGATTGTAGGAACAAATGACCGCGGTGATGTCGACGTTTCTCATGATGGAATGTGTACTCGGAGAATTCTTGGTCTATCGCTTGGCGCGCTGCCGCAGAATCGAAACGATCCGTGATATTTTTCGTTTGATCGCCTGCAGACGCATACGCTGGATCAATCGACGCACTATGGTGCGGGACGCAGGTTCCAGCATCAGATAACGGAACGCAACACCGAGATGACGCCGGTCCGCGCTACTGGGCTTCACGATGCTGGGCACGTGAAACGCAAACGTTGTCGGACCGGCGACAGTGCGTGTCGGGATCAATGCGCTGGCGATGAGACCATCAGGGCCGTTGGATAGCTTGAGTTCGTGCGGGGTACCGTCGACTGTCACTGTCAATGGGGTCTGCGTTGCGCGATCGGCGAAACTTACCAGGCAGAGCGTCATGTCCAGCTTGACGGACCGGTCTACGCTAGCGGTCAGCGAAAACCCTTTCCCAGGTCCTGTCCAACGATAGACTCGATTTTCGAAGTCCTTTTCGGCCGGATAGAATCCTTCGCTCCCGTCTTCCACCTCCCTCGCTTCAATACGTGCCACCCGCGGCAGGATGCCGCCATTGCCAGGGCCGGCGAAAGGATCGCCGCCACCTTGGGCCAGCGCGATTTGCTGGGATAGGCTTGCGGTGGCAACATGCTTTTCGCCAGAGTTGTCGAGCGCGGTTGTCTTGCGCTCATCGATGGACGTTTTGTCTGAAAGCCCCGCCAACCATTCGGAAGATGCCATTTGGTCGCGCGGCAATTGCTGATCGCTGCGTGCAGCCTTCTCGTCGTCCATCACGGCGAGACGCAGTTCGCAGAACGCGACCCCGACATATCGCGCGTCCTTTCCCATCGGCTCGGGTAACACGCATGGAACGACAAAGATGAGACTTGTAGCGCGCATTCGCGTTTCTGGTGGCAGAATCGTTTCGCCAATGAAGCCGCTCCCGAGACGGGTGAGTTGAAGCGGAATGGGAGCACCATCGAGAAGCAGAACGACATCCTTCTGCACTCTGGCATCGATCATCCGGCTCACCTCAAGCTGCAGCCGCAAAGGTCTTGCCCGGTTGACATAGAGGCTGAAGGAAAAATCCCGCCTCGGACCGGTCCAGCGATAAGGTTTCCCGCCCGGTTCATATTCCAGGCTGTGGAAGCCATTTTCCGGCGCGAAAAGTTGGGCGGCATCAACCCGCACGCGGTCCGGTAGCCGTCCTTGGCCTACGCCAGATTCTTCGAGAAAACTGATCCGTTCCGAGAAGCTCTGGAACAAAGGTAGGATTCTCAACTGCTCTGCAACGTGTTGCGTCTGGGCGTACAGGTCGCCTATTTCGTCGGATATCGCGTCAATGAGCTCGGGTCCGTGCTTCGCGGCGAGAAGTGCGCGCACGCGATTGCGCGTTTCAGTGTCAGACATCGCGCGGAGCCCCTGAAGCTCCGGCACCGTAGTGGGCTGGCTCTTGTTCAGCAACCCTTATGTGGCGACCAGCGAAGGCGTCACCCGGACCCGCATAATTCGAACATGAAATTGGCCGCACGCGAAATGTTTCGCGCAGGCGCGAGGACATGACCAAGAAGCTTTGTGGCCTCCCGGCAATGCCCTCGCTCTGTTTTGGTTACGTAGAACGGCGAAACCCGCCGCAGGAATTCGTCTAACGGTTGTCCGCCATTGTGTTTTTTGGCGCGGAAGTGCTGGAGCTCCGGGCCGTGCCGGCGAACATGTGAGCGATTCTCTGTCCAAGACTATTGGACGGTCCCGCGGCCCCGCCTGGACGTGGCGCATTGGCAGTGTCGGCTGCTGCCGTTTGAGGCGCCTGTACATTCTGGGACTGAGCGACTGCGTTGGATGCTCCGGCCAGTAACAATGTTGCCGTGGCGAGGCTGAGAAGGAGTTTCGGTGACATAAATATTCCCCTTGGTTCGGTTGTGCCGGAACGCTATCGGCGCCGCTCTAAGGGTTTCTTAAATCGATGCCGACAATTCGAGCGCAATTTTATTCGTGCCCCGGTCCGCGACGACGAACCCAGCAATTGGGCGGAGTTTGCCGGTTTGGCGCATTGTTGGCATCTCGAAGTTTCACTAAGATTTGGTAACGCGTCGGGTAGTGTTTCGAGGTTTGCGAGCCTTTTTCCTTGCAGCCGGAGGGCCAAAGCCCGCTTGATCTCGGTTGACAGACCACGTCGCCGCCCGGTACATTGCACTAGGCACTACGATTCAACTTTGCGGGAGACTGCCATGCAGCGGAAATTGGTCGCGACGGTCGTTGCGGGCACGGTGTTGTTAGCGACGACGGCTAGCGCTTTTGCTCAGGACGCTGCTCCTCCACCGGCTCCCATGGCTCCGGGCGGCGCCGCAGGAGCCGCAGCTGCGCCTCTATCCGGCGATGCACTCCTGATAGGCATAGGCGCCTTGGCACTGGCCGGCGGTTTGGCTCTCGCTTTGAGCGGCAACCATCACGGCACGACGACAACGACGACGACCGGAACACAGTGATCCGGTCAACCAAGATTTGACGAAAGGGGCGCGATCATCGCGCCTCTTTTTTTGTGCAGAACAAGTTGCCGAAGTAACGACACAACCGCAAAATGCGAGAGGCTCGGACGCGCGACCGTAGAGCAGCGCTAGTAAGCGAACTCAATTATGCCGAGCGGTGGGCTGTCCCAATCGACCGGCCCTTTGCGCTGATAGTCGACGAGTGTGTCGTCGGCACCGCCGCCGAAATAGAACTTCACCGATATCGAGTAGATATCGTCATCGGGTGTCCCGGGATTGACAAGATGCCGGTATTCCGCGCGGCTGTAACCAAGGGCAAATGTAACGGGAATATTTCTCATGGGCAGGAATTCCGCGTTGAGCGCGAGATCCCGCAAATCCGGACCGAACCGCGTGTCCTTGGCGTAGTCGGCTGACAATTCCAGCGCAAGAAAACTGTACGGATAGATAACTGCTCCCAGATCTCCATACTGCCCTCTATATCGTCCCGCCAGCCAGCCGCCTTTGAGCTGGAGCGTAATGTTCGAAGACAGGAACCATTGCCCGAATCCGCCATAGTTGATGAAATCAGCATGGCTGCCGTCCGACGCATAGCGGGACGTTATGTTGAGGCCGATGGCACCCGAACGGTCGCGCCAAAATGCGTCCCCCCCGTAGGTCCATTCTGCGCCTCTCACTGCTGCAGAGAACACATCCGTATTGTTGAAATTGGCTTGCAGGTTGAAGCCGGGATTGTCGACCGTGAAATCGACTGAACCGGTCGCGTTCACAGTACCTATATGCAGTTGAGGCGAAGAATAGTTCGAGTATCCCCCGAGCAACGAACCAGACAATTTCATCTCGTCTTGCTGTGTGTCGTCTTGGGCGAGAGCCGCGCCGGGTAGAATGAGTGCACCAAACCCAGCCAAAATAATTCGTCCCAGCACAGCCGACCCCTTTTTCGTTAACCGTTACAGACAGCCGACCATGCCATGTCCACCAGCTATCGCCAATCTATGTTAATTGGCGGGAATTCCCCTTTGCCGAACACAAAATTCGCATTTCTGCCATCATACGAAACAAACCATCAATTGGTGCCTGTCATAGCGCGACGGTTTTCAGAATGGCTCTGAGAGCTGGCGCGATATCTGGTCGCGTCAGGCCTACCGCGATATTGGCGTGCAAAAACCCCACCTTGTCGCCGCAATCGTAGCGGGCGCAGCCGGTGCGGACAGCATGAAACGGTACCCGGCCAATGAGACGTGCCATCGAATCCGTCAGTTGAATTTCGTTGCCGGTTCCCCGTTTTTGCTGTCCCAACTCCGCGAAAATCTCGGGTGGAAGGATATAGCGTCCGATAATGCAAAGCCGCGAGGGCGCGTTCTTGGGATCTGGTTTCTCGACGACGCTCTTTACTTCGACCGCGTTCCCATCGACAGCGCCGGGCTCGATGACGCCATAACGATTGGTTTCCTCGATCGGTTTCTCTTCGGCCGCCACGATCATGCCGCCACCGACCCGGTTATATGCTTCCATCATTTGGGCCATGCAGCCCGGCTTGCCGACGAGCAAATCGTCCGGCAGCAGGACCGCGAAAGGTTCGTCGCCTACGAAATGTCGCGCCGACCAGACGGCATGGCCGAGACCAAGGGGTCTTTGCTGCCGCGTGAAGCTGACCGACCCCGTGAGGGGCAGGTCTTCCAGAAGGCTGTTGAGTTCCGCGGTCTTGTCACGGGAACTAAGCAGGGATTCCAATTCGTGTGCATGATCGAAATGGTCTTCGATGACGTGCTTGCCTCGGCCTGTCACGAAGATGAACTGCTCTATGCCGGCTTCTTTCGCCTCTTCGACGGCATATTGCACGACCGGCTTGTCCACGACCGGGAGCATTTCCTTCGGCACCACTTTTGTCGCGGGAAGGAACCGCGTTCCCATGCCGGCGACGGGCAAAACGGCTTTGCGGACGGGCTTGGGTGCGGGCATTGGGGCTCACAAGTCGTGTGGAGGATTAGGAACTCTATTGCTGCCTATGTCGCATAAATTGCTGCCGAACGTCCACTTTCATGGCGCGCCAGCACGTTGTCACAGGGGTTCAAAGCTGATTTTCTCCGTCCCGCTTTAGAAACGGAACAGGGTTGGAAACCATGACTGGCATCACCGCCTATGGCGCTTACATTCCGCGTCTGAGACTTCAAAGAAAAACTGTCGCGCAGGCGAACGCCTGGTTCGCACCGGGTCTCGCGGGCGGCGCGAAGGGCGAACGCGCCATGGCGAACTGGGACGAAGATGCGTTGACCATGGCGGTCGAAGCGGGCCGGGACTGTTTACCCGCAAGCGATCCGCTCAAGGACCGCCAATTCGTGGACGCCGTCTATTTCGCGTCGACAAGCATGCCGTTCTCGGATCGCCAGAACGCAGGCATTGCGGCCCGGGCATTGAGCCTGCCCGAAACCATTTCGTCCTTCGATGTTACATCGTCGCAGCGTGCCGGGCTGTCGGCCTTGATCGCAGGGCTCGATGCAGTGGGCGCCGGTCGCGCCAAGACGGCCCTGGTTCTTGCTGGCGAGAAACGGCGGGCGCGTGCCGCGTCTTCACAGGAGCTTTCTTACGGTGATGCGGGAGCGGCTCTGACTGTCGGCGTATCAAACGTGATTGCACGACTCGTCTGCTCTCATTCGGTCACTGTCGATTTCGTCGATCATTTTCGTGCCGAGGGCGCCGAGTTCGACTATGGCTGGGAAGAACGCTGGATCCGCGACGAGGGCTACACGAAAATCGTACCGGCCGCGATCGGCAGCCTGTTCGAGAAGGCTGGGGTCACGGGCGCGGATATTGCGCATTTCATCCTGCCCTGTCCCTTCGCGCGCATGGATCAACAGCTTGCCAAGCAATGCGGGGTTGATCCCGTCAGGGTTCGCGACAATCTTGCCGGCAATGTTGGCGATTCAGGCGCAGCGCATGCGTTGCTCATGCTCGTGCATGTTCTTGAAAGTGCCAAGCCCGGCGACAAGATCGTCGTCGCGCAATTCGGCCAAGGGTGCGACGCGCTCCTTTTTGAGGCGACGCCGGCAATTGCGGATTTCGCCAAGCGCTCCGCCGTCTCGGGTTCGCTGGCGCGACGCAAAGAGGAAACGAATTATCTCAAATATCTCGGCTTTAACGGACTCATCGAACTCGAAAAGGGCATGCGGGCCGAAGTCGACAAGAAAACGGCGCTGACAGTGCTCTACCGCAAGAACGACATGTTGACCGGCCTTGTCGGCGGCAAATGCCGTATCTGTGGCACCGCCCAATTTCCTCGCACACGGATTTGCGTCAACCCCAATTGTAAGGCCGTGGACAGTCAGGACCCTTATAGTTTCGCCGATCAACCCGGCACGGTGCTTTCCTGGTCGGCGGATTTTCTGACTTACTCAATGGCGCCGCCAAATCACTACGGCATGATCACGTTTGCCGAAGGAGGCCGGTTCATGGCCGACATCACCGATGTCGATCAGGGACAGATCGATTCGGGTTCCAAGGTGCGCATGGCGTTCCGCTTGAAGGATGTTGACGAAAAGAGGGGCTTCCGGCGCTATTTCTGGAAGGCCGTGCCGGTCTGAGAAAAAGAAACCCGCCGGTACAGCGGCGGGCTTTTCAGTTGTTCCTAGATGTAAGAGGCAAATTCAGCCCGGCGGCCGCGGCGGCGGTGCCGGTATCTGGTCATCAGGATTTCCCGGTGGCCGCGGCGGCGGCATGGGCGGCATTGGGGGCGGTGGCATTTCGCGGGATACAAAGTGCAACGTGATGGCGCCGATGCCTGCCGCGACATTGAGGCCGGTATTGCCTTCGACGCTGAGAGGTTGCAGCGAAATGGAACGGCCGAAACCGCCCACGAGAACATTGGCGCCCACGCCGACTCCGGCTGTGGCGCTCGCCGAGGCGCCGCCATAGCTGCCCGAAAGCGCGCCACGTTTCAGGCCATTCGTTGGCGCGATCACGTTCCAGATGAGAACACCGCCCGATGTATAGCCGATGTCCACGCCAAATTTGTTAACGGTGCCAACATAGCGTTCGCCGAACCCTCGCACGGGGGCGTAGTTGCAACGCAAATCTTTCGATGAACCGAAGATGAATCCCCAGCCGCTGCTGACATGACAGCTCAAAACGCCAACCTTGACCCCGTCTGCGCTCGCAGGCGCTGTCAAGGCAACGATCGCCAGCGCGGCCGCCGCGATGCCGGAAGCAAGGCGCAATTTCTTGGACATTCAGTAAACTCCCTTTTGAAATGGCGCTGGGCGGAAACCGTGTTTGCGAGACGAGAAACCATCCCAAGTTGCCGTCCGCCCATACGGCAAAATACCGGTAACAGCGGACATAACGCCTATCATGGCCCCGAGTTCCCTCCGGGCGATAGTTAACCATAACATCTCGCGATTGAAAATATGAGGTTTTT
>Ga0302325_10020364_pt1 | contig 13909 bp, 6 predicted proteins | sample Palsa_T0_2_FD_201948 | JGI IMG/M metagenome (GOLD analysis project Ga0302325, IMG submission 201948) | Peat permafrost microbial communities from Stordalen Mire near Abisko, Sweden - Palsa_T0_2 | ecosystem: Environmental > Terrestrial > Soil > Palsa > Peat permafrost | place: Sweden: Abisko... | reverse complement strand
GGCCGGGCGGGCGAGTTGGCCCGGGTGGCCGAGGCCGTCACTCTGACCCGGTCCGGACAGCCGTGGCTGGTGGCGGTCGAGGGCGACGCGGGCGTCGGGAAGACGTCGCTGGCCCGGCGGTGCCTGGCCGGCGCCCACGGCTTCAAGGTGCTGACCGCTCGAGCCAATCAGGCCGAGGCCGACCTGGAGTTCGGCCTCGTCGGCCAGTTGCTCCAGGCCGCCGGTGATGTGTCCCGGACGGCTCTGCCGGCCGATGGGAACGGCACGCCGCAGTCGTCCTTCGCCGCGGGCGCCTGCCTGCTCGAGGTGGTGGGGGAACTCGCGGCCAAGGGACCGGTCGCCATCATGGTCGATGACCTGCAGTGGGCTGATCATCGGTCGGTCGAGGCGCTGACCTTCATGCTGCGGCGCCTGTCGGTAGACCCGGTGATCGCCGTGGTGATCCACCGCGGCCCGCGCGACCAGCTTGATGAGGCGGCGCAGCGGCTGCTGCTGAGCGTCGAGAACCGGATCAGCCTCCCGCTGGGCGGGCTGGCGCCGGATGAGGTCGCGGCCCTGGCCGCCGCGGTCGCCGGGCCGGTGGCCGACCAGACCGTCGAGCGGTTGTACCAGGGTACCGGCGGCCATCCCCTGTACCTGCGGACGGTGCTGAGCGAGGGATCGCGATTCGATCCCCGCAATCCCGGACGGCTGGCCCTCCCCCGGTCGCTGGCCGGGGCGATCGGCGGGCAGCTGCGCACGCTGCCGCCGCCGACCCGCGCCGCCCTGGAGATGCTCGCGGTGCTGAACCAGCGGCTGCCCCTGGCCCAGCTCGGCCAGGCCCCCGAGGCCGGCTCGGCCAGTGCGGCGATCGAGCCGGCCGTGGCCGCCGGATTGGTGGACTGGCAGCCCGACGAGCCCACCTGCCCGGTCGAACTGCGTCATCTGCTGATCCGGGACGCCATCTACGCCGGCATCAGCCCGACGCGGCGCCGGGCCCTGCACCAGCGGGCTGTCGAGCAGGTCAGCGGCCTAGCGGCCTGGGCGCACCGGGTGGCCGCCCTGGAGCAGCCGGACGAGAACCTGGCCGCCCGCCTGGAACTGCTGGCCGGCCAGGAGTTCGCGGACGGCCGGGTACCGCTGGCCGCCACCCACCTGCAGTGGTCGTCGGACATCTCACCGGACCGGGCCGCCCGGGAACGGCGGCTGCTGACCGCGGCGCTGTACCTGATGCAGGCGGAGGAGTCACGGGGCCTGACCATGCGCCTGCAGGTAGAGGCGACCGAACCGTGCCCACTGCGCAGCGCGGTGCTCGGCGCGATCGAGCTCTCCTCCGGCCGGTTCGCCGACGCGATCCGGTGGCTCACCGAGGCCCTGGCTGGCATGCAAGACGACCCGGCCAGCTATCCGGTGGCCGCGCTGACCGCTAACTGGCTGTCCGGTACGTACCTGCTCCTCGGTGACGGGGAGAAGGGGGCCGCCTATGCGCGATGGGCTCTCGGCACCGGCTGCCTGGACGCGCCCGGGGTGAGCTCGACCCGCACCGAGGTCGCGATCGGGACTCTGGCCTCGGCCGGCCCGGCCGCGGCGCTGAGTGAAGTCGCGTTTCTCGATGACGATCCGGCTCGGGTCGGTCCGGTCGACGCCGATGCCCTGGCCTTCCGCGGCATGTTCCGGATGCTGGAAGGCGACCTGGATCCGGCGGTGACCGACATCACCGCCGCGCTGACCATGGTCCGCCAGGGTGACCCGCTCACCCTCGGCTCACAGCCATACCCGAACCTGGTGCTGGCCCAATACCTGGCCGGCCGCTGGGACGACGCACTGCTCAGTGTGGAGCAGGCGTTCTCGGCCGCCACCATCAGGCTTCGCCGCTACGAGCTTCCGCTGCTGCACCTGGTGGCGGCCTGCGTCCCGGCCGGCCGGGGCGCTGCCGAAGGCGAACAGCAGGCCCGGCAGGCTGAAGAGGCTGCGGCCAGCGTTGACTCCAAGCCGCTCAAGCTGTACGCCGGGATGGCCCGGGCCCTGGTCGCCCAGGCGGCCGGAGACTACCTCGGCATGGCCGACGCGCTGGCCCCCTGGCAGGACGACGCCATCCTGGATGGCCGCAGCCGCGGGCGGGCCGTGCTCTGGCGGCCGCTGCTGGCCGAGGGCCTGACCGGCTCGGGCCAGACCGAGCAGGCCGCCGTGGTGCTCGGGTTGCTGCGCGACCATGACGGGCGGGTCAGCTACCTGCAGCCCGCCCTGGCCTGGCTGCAGGGGTGGCTGGCCGAACAGCAAGGCGACATCGAGCGGGCCCGGGAGATCTACCAGCACGGCGAGCAAACCGCCGACCGCCAGAGCCCGGTCTACACGGCCCGCCTGCTGCTGGCCCACGGCCGGCTGCTGCGCCGCACCGGCCAGCGCCGCCCGGCCATCGAGCGATTGCGCCAGGCCAACGACATCTACCAGGCCCTGCGGGCCACGCCGTTCCTGGAAAGGACCGAGCAGGAACTCGCCGCGTGCCACCTGCCGTCCGGCCCGCGAACCGACCGCCGCACCGCGCAGCAGAGCGTCCTGGCCCTGACCAGCCGGGAAACCGAGGTCGCCCACCTGGTCGGCAAGGGCCTGTCCAACCCGGAGATCGCGGCCGAGCTGTTTATCAGCCGCAAGGCGGTCGAATACCACCTGGGCAACATCTACGCCAAATGCGGCCTGCACGGACGCCAGCAGCTACGGTACTTCGTCCAGCAGTGGCGTCAGCCCGCCACGGCCTAAGCTTCGACCCACCGGCCGGTTCCGATACCCGTTTGCGGCGCACCCCCGCCCTTCCGCAGCCAGGCGCACCCGCCGCCGGCCAAATCCAGCCGCCAGACCAGTGTGAAAGCAGGCGGCAGCGCATGGCTCACCCCGCACCACGTCCACCGCGGCCGGGACGCGAAGATCCTCCGTCAGCGGACCGATCCGGTCCCGGAACACAACACGACGGCAGCAGTGGCGGCTGGTGATCAGGGACAAGTCTCTGCGGCCCATCGGCCGCCACTGTCCGCCTTGCCACCCGCGCCCAAGCAGATGTTCTGGGCGCACGGGCACACATATGCCTACTACTCCAGTAGGCAGTCCTAATCGGCGATATGGGTGCTTTTGATCCGTCGGCGCATGCTTTGTCCGTCACGGTGGGTCATTCCCGGCCTGGCCGGGGCGTAACGGGATGGCTGGCAGGCCAGCGGGTAGTCGGCGGCAGCCCGGTCTTCGGGCGGCTGTCGGCATCGGGTGAGAAATGGTCGGCGTTGACAGCCGCGGGCGGGCTCGCGTGCTGGTGTGACAGGGCCGGGTCCGGAGGGCAGGCGCGACGGCTGACCGGGGCCGCTGCGTCCGCCTGAAAAGCGGAAGGTCGACAGTTCGATCCTGTCCCTGACCACCCAGACGCTGCGGTCCTGACAGCCCTCTGGCCTGCGTAGACCGCAGGAAGAGAGTGATTTCCAAATGGCTGTTCAAACCGATCCATACCTGTCCGCGTACCTGCGCAAACCCTGCATTCCGGACACGGTCGTAGTGCCGGAAACTGGGGATCAGAGTAAAATTATGGTCCCGCCGCGACGGCGTCCACGGGTGCCGAAGGACCTGGACGCGGGACCGCTGGAGGCGGAGGTCGGGTCCTTCGCGCTGCACATGGCCGCCGAGGGCAAGGCCCCGCGGACGATCCGCAACTACACCGAGGCGGTCCGCTGGTTCGCCGCCGCCTATGTCCTGCCCCAGACAGGTAAGCGCAGGTGGGAGGAGGTGGATAAGGCCGATCTGCGGCGGTGGGTGGTGCGGCTGCTGGGGGAGTACAGCACAGCGTATGGCGGCAATCAGTTCCGTGCGATCCGGCGGTTCCTGCGCTGGCTCGCCATCGAGGACGACCGGCCCGACCCGGTGAGAGGGCTGCGCGCGCCGACGGTGAAGGTCAGCCTGGTGCCGGTCTTCACCAGCGAAGAACTATCCGCCTTGCGGTGCACTTGCCAGGGCCGGAGCTTCGCGGACCGGCGCGACACCGCGATCTTGACCGTGTTCGAGGCGACCGGCATCCGGCTGTCGGAACTGGCCGGGATCCGGTACGACCCGGAGCGCGGTGACCTGAACTTGTACGGGCGGGAGATCCGAGTCTTCGGTAAGGGCGGCAAGCCCAGGGTCGTCACGATCAGCTACGAGGCCGCCCGGAGCCTGGACCGGTACCTGCGGGCGCGGGCGAAACATCCGCTGGCGGGTCGCCCGGAGCTGTGGCTCGGGGTGAACGGGCGCGGGCCGCTGACGGCGGCTGGGATCTACCAGCTCGTCGCGAAAAGAGGGGACCAGGCCGGGATGGCGGTGCACCCGCAGCGGTTCCGGCACCACTTCAGCCACACCTGGCTCGACCGCGGTGGCGCCCCGGGCGACCTGATGCAGCTCAACGGCTGGTCCTCCCCGCAGATGCTCACCTGGTACGGCGCCAGCGCGGCGGGCGCCCGCGCTCGCCGTAACTACGACCGCATCATGAACCGCCCGCGCTGAGAGTCCGCCATCCCGGACGGCCCGGGGATCGGTGCCTCGGTCCTCCCGTCGGCTCAGCATCATCAGGACCGATACGGCGCTCGCGCGCGAGTTGATCCTCGTTCGCGTCGGCGACCTGTGGCTCGGTCGCGCGCCCGCAGGGGGCGGATCGAGGTCGTCGGCGAGTCCGCCGTGCTGAGCCTGGTCGTGGATGACGGGCGGGGTCGCTCGGGTCTACCTGGTCCAGATGCCAAGAGGGCCGACCCGGTTGGTCGAACCGGCTGACCTCGCTACGCAGCCACGTCAGGGACTGTAATTTCAATGGTGTTTCCGGCGGTGAGATAGTCCCCGACGGTGGTGGCCGCGCTTTTGCTAGCGGCATGAATCGCTGGCATCCGTGGCTGCCTTGGCGGCGGCGGCCGGTGAGCGTGACGGCAGCGGCGTCCAGCCGAGGCCGGCTGGCGTGGCGCGAACGGTGGCTAGGCTGAGGTCATGGGGGGTGCTAGCCGTGGGGAACGAACCGAGCGCGTTAGCCCGGCCGGGCCGGCGCCAGGAGGGGCGGCTGACAGGCGCCGCGGGACGTTGTTCGTGTTCGAAGACGATCCGCCGCCAACGGGTCCGCGCTGGTTCTGCCACTGGGATGGCGCTTCCGCGCCGGGTTTCGAGAATCTGGACGACGCCGTCAGCTGGGGTCGTGAGCGTGCGCGGACGGTCCATCGTCCGTACTGTCGGCTCCGTCTTGTACTGGGCCGGGGACCGGCCGTCAGACTGGAGGGACTACGACCTGGAGGGCGGGCTGCGCGGCTGGCCGCCGTCAGCCGCGGAACGACGGGCGGTCGATGCCGCCTATGAGGCGGCGGCCGCGGCTGCGCGCGCAGATAGCGAGGCGCGAGATGGGTATGAGTATGCTCGCCTGGGCTGGCTTTTGGGGCACGTGCCTGAACTGGCAGAATGCGAGCCCGCGTATGAGTGCGTGGTTGAGCTGCCAGGCGATGACCAGTGGATCGAATTCGAAGAACTCGATCCTGGCGCACCGTCTGCGGTGCCCGGTGTCAGGGAGCCGGAACGTATGGTTTCGGAAGCGCCGCCAAGGCTCTGGCCGCAGCCAGCGGTCTCGCCGTAGATGACCGGTGGGTCGCCGAAGTGTGTGCTGCCCTGACGCGCGAGCGGACCTGGACGCGCGGGGGACGGCGCTCGATGCTCGTCGTGAAGGAAGCCAGCGGTGAGATGTTCCATGCCACCGCGACGGAGAACCGGCAGTCGATCCTGCGGCACGGTCTTGACTGGCGTCAGATGGGGACGGTGCCCGGCATTGCCGGAAGCCGGGAGCCTGAGCTGCCCAGCCGTCTTCTTGTGCGAGAGACGCGAGGAGACCGGCTTCTTCACCAGGATGTCCCGCCTGCCAGCCGACATATGGGCGGTCCGCGTTGACGGGCTGTGGGTGGAAAGCGGCCAGCACGGCTGGATGATCTTACCCGAGCCAGTGCCGCCTGAGCGGCTCAGGCTCCTGCAGGGCTGACCAGGCCGGCCGAGGCGACGGGGGCCCGGCCGCCACTGCAGATACGGCCAGATGGACCAGCAGCTAGCGCCCGCGCCGCGGCCCGGCACGCCAGAGCGGGTCAAAGCGACGGCCCGGCTGACCGCCAGCCATGTCACGCTCCGGTAATGTCAGGACGGTGCGACCCACGCTCCCGCGCTGAACCGCCGATCTCGGTTCGCGGGGTCGCAGTCAGAGCCACGCGCCGGGAGGGCCGCCCGGAAAAGGCCCGGGTTCACGCAACATGAACGCGGGACCTCGCCGGGCGGCCCACCCTACTGCCGTACCTGCCTTGACCTGCTGCTATGTGCCCGGCTGCTGAACTTCGCCCCGCATTCGCCAGAAGATCGCAGACAGCACATAAATGATCAGGTCAGCCGGGGGGCAATTCATCTGAATGCTTCAGCGGGCGTACCCTCGATGACGAGCCCGTCGTCGTCCAAGCACATGCCGGCCGCTGGATGGCTGCCGGCGCACCTTGACGTCCAGATGCCCGGCCTGTGCCAGCTGGAGAGCCTGGATCACGTCGGCCGCTGAGGCGCATTGCGTGATCACCGCCGGCCGCTTGTCAGGCATGCCGTTTGAAACTGAACGAGTCTCGTCGTAGCGCGGATCGTCCGGCCTAACGAGGTCCACGGACAATCCCCCTTGGGAGAGTCTGCTCGTTAACGGTACCGTAAGGCTGGCCGGAGTAATGACTGGCGGTTGATAGGTCATGAGCTCGGCAGCGGCCAAAGTCAGCCTGGATTACTAGAACTTGACCTTGCCCGATCCGGTAATCGGCGAGTAAGCGTCAATTGGCTGGGTGTTGTTGTCGCATTGGTTCTTATGCGGTCCGCTTGCATAGCGGGGCAAGATGAAGGCGATGGTTTCGGTGACATTCACCGTCCCTGTGATTCCCCCATAGGTACCCTTGCCGTCGAGCACCGGGGCTGGGGCCGTTACCGAGGACACCCCAGAGCAGGTCGCCGGGTCCACCATGGGAGCCGATCCGCCCTCCTTGGCGATGAGCTTGGCGACATTCAGCTCGAAGGCGCCGTGGCGCAAGGTGACCTTGACATAGTTGCCGTCGGCGGCGGTGGTCCCGTAATCGCCGATCGCGCCGGTGACGATGATGTTTCCCGTGCCGTTGCTGAAGGTGTTCACGAAGAGCTTTATCTGCCCGCTGGTGGATGTACTGGCGGTGTCCGCGGCGCGCGCTGCGCCACCTCCGCAAGCCGCGCACGAAATGGCTGCAATTAGCGCGACGCCTGTCATGGTTTTGCTGAATTTCACGTCTGTCTCCTTGTCGGCCGGATGGATCTTGCCTAACTGGGCGTCAGGCTAATCCGGGCTGCATCCCGGATAGAAGGGCAAGCTTCCCAGTCATAGTCGGGAGGTTTTCCCGGGGGCTGGGAGTTCTTCCTGTAGATCCCGGCCGGTTTGGGGGGGATGATGGCTCCGTGCCCCACGACGAGGACTTGACCGAGGCCGCGGAGGCCGGGATCTCCGCAGCGCCGCCGGCCGGGGCGCGGCTGGGTGCGTGGGGAATGCTGGCCGTCACCGAGGCCTGTGTGGCGGTCGCGGGATGGGCGCTCGTGGCGTGCGGGTTGCCCTGGCAACTGCTGCTGACCAGTTATGCGGTCACCAACGGGTGGATGGCCGCGACGTTCGCGCCGTTCGGGGCGCTGGTCGCGCTGCGCCGGCCCCGACTGGCGGTTGGCTGGCTGTTCTGCGGGTTCGCGCTGTGTTACGGATTGTCGGCGGCTTGTATCTCACTGGCGATGTGGCAGGCCACCGCGGGAGGCCCGAACCACTGGAGTTCCACGCTCGGATGGCTCGGGGTGTTCATCTGGACCCCGGCGGTAGCGGTGTTCTTCCCGTTGATTGTCCTGCTGTTCCCCGACGGTCACCTTCCCGGGCGGCGCTGGAGGTGGCTCGCCGGCTTGGCCCTCGCCAATGGCGTGGTGTGGCTGCTAGGCGGTGCCTTCGACCCTGACGCGGTCAGCGGCATGCCGTTCGTGACGTACCGGACGGTAGTGCTGTCGGGCGCCTGGGGGCGCCTCGCCCATACGGCGGATTACGTTGGCAACATCCTCGTCGAGTCGGTCGCCCTGGCCTGCCTGGCGGTGCTGATGTGGCGTTGGCAGCGCTCGACGGGAAGCCAGCGAGCCCAGCTTTCCTGGCTGGCGGTCGGAGCGACGATCGCCGTGGGCCTGTTCGCTCCCACCGCGGTCGGCGTGGGCACGGTGTGGAGCACGGCGCTCCTGGTCGGAGTGCCGGTCCTGCCCGCGGCCGCCGCCGTCGCTGTGCTGCGCCACCGGCTGCTCGGGATCGACGTGGTGATCAACCGGACCTTGGTCTACGTCGGGTTGAGCGCGATTCTGCTCGCCTGTTTCCTGGCTGTCGTGGAGCTCGCCAGCGTGATCGTCGGCCACGACGCGGGCCTCGGCGGATCTCTGGCCGGGGCGGCGGTCGTCGCGGTCGCCTTCTCGCCGGTGAGACAGTTCCTCCAGCGCCGCGTCGATACCCTCATCTTCGGGTACCGCCGTGATCCCTCCCAGGCTCTCAGCCAGGTCACTGCCCAGCTCCTGTCTGATACCGACGATGAAGTCGAGGCGTCGCTCCGTGCCGTCAGCAACAGCCTGCGGCTTCCCGGGCTCGCCCTGGTGAGCGGCGGCCGGCGCATCGGGCCCCCGGTATCAGGGAACGGGACCGAAACGGTGATCCCGTTGCGTTACCGGTCCGAGGCGGTCGGGCAGCTGATGGTCAAGCCCCGGCGCGGCCAGGCGGCGCTCGACGCGAGCGACCTCGCGGCCTTGGAACTGGTCGCCGCCCCGATCGCCGCCGCCGTCTATGCCCTCCGCCTCACCGAGCAGCTCCAGCGCGCCCAGGAAGAGGAGCGCCGCCGACTGCACCGCGATCTCCACGACGGTCTCGGGCCGGTACTGACCGCCATCGCCCTGCGCGCCGACGCGGCGGGCAACGTGTCCCGGACGGACCAGGCCAAAGCTCACACGCTCATCAGCGAAGTGGCAGACCAAGCCCGTCAGGCGATCGATGAGGTCCGCCGGATCTCCCACGACCTACGTCCGCGCGGCCTGGAACGGCTCGGCCTGCTGGACGCGCTCGCCCGGGAAGCCGGCCGCTTCGGAAGCCGCCTGAACGGCGGGGCACTGGTCGTGACCACGGAATTCCCTGAGACCGTGCCGCCGCTGAGCGCGGAGGTGGAGGACGGGGCATTTCAGATCGCGGCGGAGGCGCTGACCAACATCGCCCGGCACTCCGATGCGACCGCCGCGGTCCTCCGGGTGTATATCGACCGGTCGCTGCACATCGAGATACTCGACAACGGCACTCCCGCCGCTAGCGGATGGACCGAAGGCTTCGGCATAGCAAGCATGCGGGACCGAGCCGCCGGAGCTGGCGGCACCCTCAAGGCCGGCCCAACCTCGGCAGGCGGACGGGTCTGCGCGGAACTTCCCCTATGCCCGGCCATCCAGGGGAGCTCGATGTGATCACCCTCCTGATAGTCGATGACCATCCCGTGGTACGGGACGGCCTCGCCGCGCTGATCGATACCGTCGGCAACGTCGCTGTCGTAGCCCAGGCTGACACTGCGGAGCGCGCCATCCGGGCCGCGCAGGCCCTCCGGCCCGACGTCGTCCTAATGGACCTCAACCTGCCTGGAGCCAGCGGAATCTATGCCACCCGTCGCATCACCCAGGCACTCCCCGGCACCGCCGTGCTGGTGCTCACCATGTCCGAAGACGACCAGTCCATCCGCGACGCGATACGCGCTGGGGCAAGAGGCTACCTCTTGAAAGGAGCACGCCAGCAAGAGATCCTGACCGCCATCGAAACCGTCGCCTCGGGAGGTGCGCTGTTCTCGCCCCACGCGGCCCGGCACCTCCTAGCCCAGCTCTCCCAGGAGCCCGAAAGCCCCGACGTTGTTCCGCCGTTCCCAGAACTCACCGTACGGGAACGCCAAGTCCTCGAACTCGTGGGTAACGGCATGCGCAACCACGCCGTCGCTCAACGCCTCGGGATCAGCCAGAAGACCGTGGCTAACTATCTCTCGGCGATCTTCGTCAAGCTTCACGTCGAAGACCGCGCCCAGGCAATCCTCCTTGCCCGGCAGGCCGGCCTTGCCGCCAACCCCGACAAGCCCCGGCCGTAGCCACGCTCCGCCTCTTATGGCGCACCCTGCTGCCACGCCCGGCAGGACAAGTTCTGGTTCAGGGCACGCCCGATGGCGAGGCTGAGAAAGCTACACCGTCCTGGCCGACAGCCAGGACTTCCACGACAACGGCTGCCCACCGTGCTGCAGCGACGCCGGCCACGCCCGGGGGGAGGCCGTCGAGGTCCTGCTCGAGGCCCGTGGCGAAGGATGACAGGCCGGGCTTCAGCGGCAGGCCCGTCGCTGAGCTTCCGCACCGCAACGTGCCGGTTCCGGCCGCAGCCATGGCATTGGGTGGCCGATTTCGGCCCTGGCCTGGACGACGGCGGGGTTGAGCTGGCTGGCGGGCTGAGAGCCAGCGCGAGCCAGGCAGCCGAGCTGGCCCGCATCCTGAAGGCCCTGGCCGATCCGGTGCGGCAGCGGCTGGTCTCCATGGTGGCCGCGCACGACGGCCGCGAGGCCTGCGTATGCGAGCTGACCGAACCTCTCGGCCCGACCCAGCCGAGCATCTCGCACCATCTCAAGGTGCTAGTCGACGCCGGGGATCCTCACCCGTGACAAGCGCGGCATCTGGGTCTACTACGCCCTGATGCCCTCGGCCCTGGAAGCCCTGTCGGCAGTACTGAACCCGGTCCGGCAAAGGAGGTGAGCGTTGAGGCTCAAGTCCCATGGCACGTCAATCCACAGTCCCTGACCGTTGTTCCTGCCCGTAGGATTCCGGAGGTGGTGGATACGGCAGCCCGCCGTCGGCGAGGCAATGCACTATTACGGAATCGACCACAGCCCGTCCTACCTGTGGAACTCCGCCACCTGGGAGATCAGCGAGGCGCTGATCCCGCACCTGCGTACCGTGATGGACGGGCCCGGCGCTGGGACCGCGCCCAGACCATCCGCCGGGCGATCGAGATCCGCAACGGCGTGATCCGCAATCCGAAGATTCTTTCGTTCCAGCGGCGCTCCGCCGAGTTCCCGCACACCCGGATGTAAGCCCCAGCGGAAAGTCCAGGCGTGGCCACCTGCGGCCTGCCGACGGCGTCCCGGGCCATCCTACCAGGATACCCAGCGATGCTGTCCGGCACCTCGCTCACGGCGTGTGCTGACAGGTCCGGATCGCAAGCCAATGGTTGGCCGGCAGGCGGCGGGACCAGACGGCTATCGTCGCCGCACGGCCGGCACCTGGCAGCAGCGAATACGGGCCATGGTCAAGGGCGTCCACGCCGCGGAACTTACGCCCGACGGCAAGCGGCCTGTCACCGAGCGTCGCGGTCCTGCCAGGCAGGCCCGCTTCCAGGGACGCCGGATCCGCCGATCTGTCGCAGGTCCCAGTCGCCTGGTATGGCTGATCGCAGTGTGCCGATGTGGGGTGGTATGTGCACGTGTCCGTCTGGCCGGTGAGCTGGACCGGCGGCTGGTCGTCGACGGGGAGCGCTCGGGACGCGTGGGGTGGCTCCGGCGGACTACGGTGCTAGATGAGCGGGGTGCCGTCCGCGGCCGTGACGCCGTTTGTCATGTTAATGGCGATGATGGGCGGTCCGGTCAGCCCGGTGAGGTAGGGCGGTGTTCTCAGCCAGCATCGTAGTCTACTAGTGATCAACACTAGTGAATGTCTCTGCTAATATTCGTGACTGCCATGGCCGATGTCAGCAGCACCCGCCCCAGCCGGCGTGACCGGGCCCGCGCGACCCGGCTGCGGGTGATCCGCGCCGCACAGCGGGTCTTCACCGGCCGCGGGTACGCCGGGGCTCGGATGACCGACATCGCCGCGGAAGCCGGGGTCGCCGTGCAGACCGTGTACTTCACCTTCCACACCAAGGCCGAGCTCTTGCAGGCCTGCTATGAGCTGGCTGTGCTGGGCGAGGATGACCCCCGGCCCCCGCCCGCCCAGCCGTGGTACGCCGCGATGCTCGACGCCCGCGACGGGCTCACCGCGATGCGGCGCTTCGCCGAGGGCTTCTCGGCGATCGCGGCCCGGGTCGCCGTGCTGGACGACGTCGCGCGCTCCGCGGCCCACGAACCCGACGCGGCCCAGGTCCGGGCCCGCAACGAGCAGCTGCGCCGCGACGGGTACGCCCGCATCGTCGCGCACCTGGCTGGCCGGTTCGGGCTCCGCCCCGGCCTGGATCCGCCCGATGCCGTGGATATCCTGCTCACCCTGGGCGGCCCCGCGACCTACCGTGCCCTGGTCGTCGACTGCGGCTGGTCCCACGACCGGTTCGTCGACTGGCTCGCGAACACGCTCGGCCAGCAGCTCTTCGCCCCCGACGCCGGACCCGGTTCCCGCCGGCAGGCCCGCTAGCCAGCCCGCCAGCTCGGTAACCCGCATGCCGACAGCATCAGCAGTCGGCACCCTATGCAGACGGCGGCGCCCGCGGGTCATCGCAATACATGTGCCTGCCAGGCCGGCGGCGGGCTTCTTATCGTGCCGGCAGCGATTCCATCGTGTTCTTGATAGCGCGCATGTTGTCCAGCTCCCGGCCTTGCATCCGTCTCCGGAGCAGTGGCTGCAGCAGCCTGACCGGGCCGCGCGGGATCAGTTCCATGCGCACCGTCAGATGTGAGCCGGACGGGACCGGGGTCACCCGCGCCGTGAAGCGGATGGTCATCATCTTCGAATCTGCGACCGACGCCCACTGGCCCGGCCGCTCATACCGCGTGTACTCGACGATGACATCGGGGCTGCCCGCCCAGCGGGCCCGGTACTGCGACCCGCTTCCGACCGGGTCCCCGGTCAGCAGGTGAACCGACCGAATCTTCGGGTTCCACTCTGCCTCGTTGCGCAGGTCACTGAGATAGTCGAAGACCTGCTGGGGCGGCACTGCGATATCGGCCGAGTTTTCCAGCACCACCATGACAACCGGCCTCCTGCTCCTTGTAGCAAATCACTAGCGTTAATCACTAGTGATTTGATCCAGTAGTTTCCGCCGTGGGATCACCGATGTCAAGGCCTGGCGACTGTCCGGCGATCAGGGCGACGGAGGCCGGCAGCATCGCCGCTGCCGGCAAGCACGCCCAGCGCCGGCGCAGCGATCTAGCCTGACCTCCCACACCGATACCGCGCCCTCGCCGCCACCATCGAGAACGGCGCGGATATCTACGCCCGCATCGCCCCGCCCGGGCCTGGCGATACGCACGGCAGCTGCATCCGATCCCGGCAGCGACGTATGCCGGCGAATACATCGTCCGGGCACACCCTGCTGGCACGGGCCAGCTGCCTGACACAGAACAGGATCACCTGTATGTCTCTCGGCCGCTCCGACAGCATCAAAGAACAGCAAATAGTCGGCAGGGAGGCGCGGAATGACCTCCGGCGGGCAGGACGCAGCGGTGACGCTAGGTTACTCGGAAGGCGATCATCAGCCTCCGCTAGTGGCAGTAACTGGTGTCTGTGTCTGGTCGGCCAGGGACAGTCAGGGGCTTCTGGGAGCCCCACAGAACCCCCACAAGTCGGCGACACGGCGGCTGATCCCCACAGGAATCCCACGGACGAAACGGCACACTCCGGTATGCTTGTTATGCGTGTTAAAGGCACGGAGGACAGCCGGTCAGCAGCGTCGATGCGCGTGAGCTGGGCTGTTGGAGCATTTTCCAGGTAAGCGCTTTCGGGGTGATAGAGCTACTGAAAAGCGGAAGGTCGACAGTTCGATCCTGTCCCTGACCACACAGTGTCTCTGACCTGCGGAAACGTCGCCTCGCGGAACCGGGTGCGCCGTCCGCTCGATGCGCACAGCGCTTATCGAGCTTCC
>Ga0302325_10020363_pt1 | contig 13909 bp, 7 predicted proteins | sample Palsa_T0_2_FD_201948 | JGI IMG/M metagenome (GOLD analysis project Ga0302325, IMG submission 201948) | Peat permafrost microbial communities from Stordalen Mire near Abisko, Sweden - Palsa_T0_2 | ecosystem: Environmental > Terrestrial > Soil > Palsa > Peat permafrost | place: Sweden: Abisko... | reverse complement strand
GCACCGGCGCGGGCTGCTCGCTGAGGCAGCGGACGCTGGCCGGGGCATCCAGGCCGATGCCGCCAACCTGGCGTACTCGCCGCGTCAGCTGTTTCAGGCCGCCGGCGAACGGCTGCTCGCTCTGCCAGCTGAGCCGACCCCTGGTCCCCGTTCATCCCGGGAAGCCCAGGTGCTCGGCTTGCCCAGCCCGGCTGCGGCCGGGTCGCGAACCCGCGAGCCGGACCGGGAAGCGGTGCGATGAGCGTCTGCCTCCGGTGCGCGCCGCCCGCGAACTGTCCACAGCGGCTAAGGCGGCTGATTCTTGTCCACAGGTTCCCCGTTCGGCGAACGGATCCGGCGCCGGCGGCTGCCAGGCTCCCCGTGACCACCGCGACCAGGGAGGGGACGTAAGTGAACCGCATCGTCAGCGCGGAGAACCGCCTGCGCGAAGCTAGAGACCTGCCGGCCGTCCTCGACGCCGCATACAACGCGTTCGAGGACATGCTGCCGGTTTTCGGGGCCTATGAGGATCCCGCCGATGGCACGTTCGCCGCGTTCGTGATGTCGGCTGCGTCGGCGGCTGACGGCCGTGACGCGATTCTCTTCGCGCCGTCCCTGCCGCCGCATCGCCTCGGCGGACCGCCCGCGCCGGAGCACGAGGCTCAGCCGGGTGACAGCGCGGATCAGGCCGCGAGGGCGCTGGCGGGGTTGACCCGGCTGCTGGCCGCCCGGCTGGCGCAGGCGGCCAGGTCCGCGCCTGACGCCCGCGACCGCGCCGCGTGCGCCGACGCCTGGCGGGACGCCCGGTATATCCATGTCCTGCTCACCGGCGCAGAGCCGTGACGAGCCAGCCCACGTTCGGGGATTTCCTCCAGGCGGCCGGCCGGCAGCTCGACACGGCCGGCGCAAGCATGACCACTGCGGCAAACGGCGACGTTGATGAAGTCATCCAGAGCCTGCTGCGCGTGGTCACCGTCCTCGACAGGTACGCCAGGGACGCGACCTTCCCGTTTGATGAGGTCGCAGCGGCTGACGCGCCGCTACTGAACGCGTGGGCGCGCGCGAGCATCGACGCGCGGCAGGCCCTCGCCAACGCGGCCGCGCTCCTGCGGCACCGCGGCCCACCTGGGCCTCTGGAAGGCACGCCACCGGCCACGACGCTCGCGCGGCACCTGGATTCGGCAGCGGTGTCGCTGGCCGCCGGGCGGGATCTGCTCGAGACCCATTTCGCTCCCGGCCCGCGCGGCGGCCGCCAGCTTCGCTCCGACTGGGCGCCGGCCATTGGCTCGCCGCCCGTCACCCGGGCCCTGCTCTCCGAGCTCGCGTCGCTCGCGCAGCAGGTCGCCGCCCAGGGCGCTGCCCTGGCATGGTCGCCGCTTCCGCGCACGCGCGGCACCCGCGAGGATCGGCGTTCTCTGGGCGCGGCCTGCCAGTGGCTGGACGTCTTCGGCGCGACCATCCAGGCCGCCCAGCAGGACGAGCCGACTCCGGACGGCGACCGGGAGCTGCTGCACGCGATTCCCCTCAACGCGCTGCCGCCGCGCCGCGTCCCCGATGGCAGCGAACCAGTAGCCGGGCTGTGCGACGGAGCGACCGGCAGCGCCCTGCGGGCACGCCACGCGGCCTGGGACGCCGCGGTGCAGGCGACATGGTCGCCGGGCACGAGCGTGACATCACTGCGCCGGGTCGCGGCGGCCAGCACGCTCACGAGCTATCACTGCGAGGTTCTGCTCAGGACACTGGCTGCCCGTACCCCGGAGGCCGCGGAGAACCGTGCGGCGCTGCTCCGGGCAGCCGACGCTGCCGGACGCGCCCGCGCTAGCTGGCTGAGCGTCGCGAACGCGTTGAAGCAGGTCACCACCGATACGCCCGGGTACGTGTCACCGGCCGCGGCCGAAGCCAGCAATCTCGCGTTGTGGACCGGGCGTCTCGCCTACGCCAGCCCCGAGTGGACGCTGGTCAGCGGGCCCGCCCATCCGGCCCGCGCGCCGCACGACCTAGCTCCCGGCACGGAGGACATCCCTGCCGTGGTTGCCGCGATCCACCATTCCTGCGAGACCCTGACTCAGCTGACCTGGGCCGACCGTGAGCAGATACGCACGGCGGCGCGGGCCGGGCGGATCCTGGTTCCGACCCGGTCGCTTCCTGATAACTACGACATCCCGCATCCATACGCCCATGCGCCACTCGGCCGAGTCGACTCGCTGCTCGGCGTCTACGAGGCCGCGGGCGCGGCTAACGCCCGGACCAGGGATGCCGTGGCCGATATCGCCGAAGCCACTTGCGCGCCCAGCCGGATGCTCACCGCCGCCAGAGCCGCCGCGCGCGCCAGGCCGGACGACCGTCTGGGTGTGGAACGGGTCCGCTCGTCGGGGCTGCCTGTCCAGGGCAAGGTGCCTGATCTGCCCGGACCCGTGGAGAGCACCCTGCGAGAGCTTGGCGTGACCGCTTCCGACCTGCTTCGCCGGGGCGCCAAAATCGATCGCGCCGGAGAGCGGCTGATCAGCGCTGCCGTCGGAGAAGGGCAATCGCTGCGGCGTGGACAGCCCGGGGAGCAGACGCGACAAAGGTCAGCGGCCACGGCCGCCCTGATCAACCACGCGCTGGCATCCGGAGACTCCCGCGCCATCGCGTTACTGCGCGGACAGACGCAGCGACAGTCAGAGCCACCAGAACGAGAACCTTAAGGAGCGCGCAGCGAGTCATGTGCCAGAGGCATCGCTCTGAACGTCGGCGGTACCGGTGCGTCGGCAGTGCCGATGACGTTCGCTCCGCGGGCGAACGCGGGGGACAGCATCGTGGTGGCTGTGCGGACGGCAGCGGCGGGTCGGTACAGGAGTGCTGGCTACAGGCATTTTCGGCCTCGGTTGGCGCACCGCGAACTCGCTGGTCAGCGGCATGCCGGTCACGTTCCGGCGCTAAGAGCTTGCCCCGCGGGCCTCCGAACGGGAGGATGGCGCAACGGACATCAAACGCCCAGGTCACAGGTGCCCTGGGAAGGCATCCGTCGCAAAGCCCCGCCCGACATCGAGGGCATAGAAACGTGATCTGGCGAGCGATGATCAGCTTCTGTATCTGCTGTCGCAAAGCCCCGCCCGACATCGAGGGCATAGAAACCCTTCTGCGGCGCCGAGAAGGACCACGCAGCGATAGTCGCAAAGCCCCGCCCGACATCGAGGGCATAGAAACAGTTGTTCGAGTTGTTAGTCTCTGATAGTGATAGGGGGTCGCAAAGCCCCGCCCGACATCGAGGGCATAGAAACTCGATAGGACCGGTGTACCAGTGCGAATCTTTGTAGTCGCAAAGCCCCGCCCGAAATCGAGGGCATAGAAACGTCTCTGGCGGCGGCCCAGGCTGCGTCCCCGGCTGAATGTTGTAAGGCCCCGTCCGACATCGAGGGCGTAGACGTCGCGGGGCAGCCCAGCGTCGCCTCGCGGATGTCACTCGGTGAGTAACCCTGCCTGGCCACGGATCAGCGCCCATAAATCGGAACGGCCCGATTGGCTCGCTGCTTACGTCCGGAGGATCCACAATGCTGTCTGCCTGGCGCGGCTGACCCGCGCCCGAGGGCGATGTACACGCGGGTCCTGGTCACTGCGTCATACGTAACAGCGCCACGTGCACCGATACGCTCGGTATTGAGTCGCGACGGCGTGTGAGGGGGATCGCAGGTGGCAGACCGCGTCATCAGCAATCCGATCATCAACTCGCCGTATCGGGCGCCCACCAGGCACTTCGCCTTCGACAACGAGGGCATCACCGACCGGATCGAGGAATTCAGGCGGCCGAGTTCCTACTTCGTCCCGGTTCCGCGCCCGCGTAAGCGCGGCGCTCAGCAGCAGCTCGAGCTCGGCGAGCTCACCGCTGACCAGATCGAGAAGAACCAGTTCGTCAACGACATCCGTTCCCGGGTAGAGCGCTGGCGCCTGCTCGGACGTCCTGACGTGACGCCGGTGACGCGGCAGCTGCTCGAGTACTGGACCGATCCCGAGCGCGACAACCCGGTTCTGTTCTGCCAGCTCGAGGCAGCCGAGACCGCCATCTACCTCGCCGAGGCAGCGCAGAAGGCCGGCGAGACGTGGATCCGCAACGAGCTGGATAAGCGGAACGAGGAGCACAACGCGCGCCTTGGCCGGATCGCGCTGAAGATGGCCACCGGCTCCGGCAAGACAGTGGTCATGGCGATGCTCATCGCCTGGCAGACGCTCAACAAGGCGGCCAGCCCCAACGACGCGCGCTTCGCCAGGCGGTTCCTCATCGTCACGCCGGGCCTGACCATCCGGGACCGGCTGCGAGTGCTGCTCCCAGAGCACGACGAGAACTACTACAAGCAGCGCGACCTGGTCCCGGCCGACCTGTACGGCGACCTGGGCCAGGCCAGGATCGTCATCACGAACTTCCACGCGTTCCAGCGCCGAGAGACCAAGCAGGGCCAGGGCGTATCGAAGACCTCTAAGGAACTGCTGGCCGGCTACTCCGGTGCTCCGAGCCCCTTCCTGGAGTCGTGGGGCCAGATGGTCAGCCGGGTGTGCCGCGATCTCGGCGGCACCTCCGAGATCGTCGTGTTCAACGACGAGGCGCACCATTGCTACCGCGGCCGCCTGGACGATCCCGACGCCGACCCGGCCAGCAAGACGCTGAGCGCGGAGGACAAGGCAGAGGCGCGCGCCAACTCCAAGGCGGCCCACGTCTGGTTCAACGGCCTGCGGGCGATCGAGCAAAAACTCGGCGTCAAGACGGTCTACGACCTGTCGGCGACGCCGTCCTTCCTGTCCGGATCCGGTTACCCGGAAGGCACCCTGTTCCCGTGGGTGGTCAGCGACTTCGGCCTGGTCGAGGCGATCGAGTCCGGGATCGTGAAGATTCCGAGGGTGCCGGTGGACGACGACGCCGTCTCGGTGGACGTGAAGTACCTGAACTTGTGGCCGAACATCGGACCGGAGCTTCCGAAGAAGAGCCGCAAGGAGGGCACGGTCTCGCCGGACAACCTGCCCGGCGTGCTCGAAGGCGCGCTGACCAGCCTGTACGGCTCGTATGAGCAGGCATTCAGCCAGTGGCAGGGCTCGGCGGCGGCGAAGGAGGGCGAGCCGCCGCCGGTCTTCATCATCGTGTGCAACAACACCACGGTCTCGAAGATGGTCTACGACTACGTCGCCGGCTGGCGCAAGCCCGTCGGCGCCAACGGAAAGACGGTGCCCGCCCCCGGAAAGCTCGCGCTGTTCTCCAACGTGGACGACGGCACCTGGGCGCACCGCCCCCGCACCATCCTCGTCGACTCCGAGCAGCTGGAATCCGGAGAAGGGCTGTCCGCGGACTTCAAGAGGATCGCCGCCACGGAAATCGATGAGTTCAAGAACGACTACCTGCGCAGGTACCCGGGCCGATCCGCGGACGACATCGATGACGCGCAGATCCTCCGCGAGGTGATGAACACCGTCGGCAAGAAGGGCAAGCTCGGCGAGCCGGTCCGCTGCGTGGTGAGCGTCTCCATGCTGACCGAGGGGTGGGACGCCAACACGGTCACTCATATCCTCGGCGTGCGCGCGTTCGGCACCCAGCTGCTGTGCGAGCAGGTCGTCGGGCGCGGCCTGCGGCGGCGTTCGTATGCCGCGGACGAGAACGGGTTCTTCACCCCGGAGTACGCCGACGTGTACGGCGTGCCGTTCCAGTTCATCCCCACGGTCGGCAAGACCAAGGACCTCAAGCTCAAGCAAGTCCACCGCGTGCGCGCAGAGCCGGAACGGGCGCTGGCCGCGATTGGCTTCCCCAGGCTGACCGGGTATCGCATCGAACTGCCCGACGAGAACTTGTGGGCAGAATTTACAGAACGCAGCAACCTGGTGCTGACCCCGTCCGACGTGCCGATGCAGACCGTGGTCAGTGGCCTGATCGGGATAACCGGCACCCACACGCTGGATGATCTCAAAGCCAGGCGGGAGCAGGAGATCGCCTTCCAGCTTGCCCGGCGCGTGATGGAACGGTTCCTCACCGACGGGCAGGACCCGAAGCCGTGGTACTTCCCGCAGGTGCTGCGGATCACCAAGGACTGGCTGGCGCAGTGCGTCACCTATCAGGGCGGAACGTTCCCCGGCCTGCTGCTGCTCGCCGAGAACGCGGAACGCGCCGCCCGGCTCATCTTCCACGAGTCGATCAGCTCCCAGCCGGGGAACAGGCAGGCCAGGGTCCTGCCGATGTTCCGGGCACCAGACCCGGCCGGATCCACCTCCGACGTCGACTTCTTCACGACCAAGGAGGTCTACCCGACCTCAGCGGAACGCTGCCACGTCAACTTCGTCGTGCTCGACGGGCAGCGCGGCAACACCTGGGAAGAAACAGCGGCGCAGATCCTCGAAGCCATGCCGCAGGTCGCCGCGTACGTGAAGAACGACCACCTGGGATTCACCATCCCGTACGTGTTCGAGGGCCGCAGCCGGCTGTACATTCCCGACTTCCTCGTCCGCCTCAAGCCACTGAACGGCGAGGAGGCGTGCACCTTGATTGTCGAGGTGTCCGGCAGCCACAAGCCGCCCGGACCGACGAAGGAGAAGGCGGATACGGCGCGGAACCTCTGGCTGCCGGCGGTCAACAACCACGGCGGGTACGGCCGCTGGAGCTACTGCGAGCTCACGGACCCCACCCGATTCTGGCAGGACCTGGAGACGGCCATCGGTGCCCTGCAGGCCGGGATCGGGGCCAGCGCGGTGGTAGGACCATGACTATCGCCAATGGTGCCGCCAAGACGTGGAAGCAGGAGAACTGAACATGGCCCCACCGAAGATGCCGAGCGGCCCTGTGCCAGTCGATGCGATCCGGCACGACGACAAACGGCTCAACATCCCGACCGCCGACTCCGAAGAACTCCTCGATGAGGAGGCCGCGCGGCCAGCCCGTCTGCTTTACCCTCGCGACCGCTCACGGGATCCCCAGCTGGTGTGGAAGGGCAAGGACGAACAGGACCGCGAGGACCTCGCCGTCGACGCACCGCCGATCTACATCCAGGAAAAGATTGCCCCTCAGGTACTCATCGAGAACCTCCGGCGCGCACATGGGCAAGATCAACTGGATTTGTTCGCGGGTTTCGATGGTCTCTCTGGCTGGGAGGCAATCGAGTACTACCAGCACGACGCCAACTGGTCGAACCGCATGATCCTCGGCGACTCGCTCCAGGTGATGGGCTCGCTCGTGGGGAAGGAGAACCTTCGCGGCAAGGTTCAGATGATCTACATCGACCCGCCCTACGGCATCAAGTTTGGCTCCAACTGGCAGGTATCGACGGCAAAGTGGGACGTGAAGGACGGCAAGCTCGAGGACGCTACCCGTGAGGTCGAGCAGATCAAGGCATTCCGTGACACTTGGGAACTTGGCATCGATTCATATCTGGCGTACCTGCGGGACCGTCTGGTCGTCGCCCGTGACCTGCTAACTGAATCGGGAAGCATATTCGTCCAGATTGGTGATGAGAACATTCACCTGGTCCGTTCAGTACTGGACGAGGTTTTTGGCGTGGACAACTTTGTTGCTCAGATAAGCTTCACGAAGACATCTGGGGCCACGGACCAGTTTCTTTCGAGGGTTGCCGACTATCTTCTCTGGTACGCCAAGAACAGCAGCGTGCTCAAATACAGACCCCTGTTCCTGGCAAAAGAATTCGGTGGTACCGGCGCCAACGAGTACAGATTCATCGAACTTGCGGACGGACGTCGCGTGTCTGCCATTGATGCATCGATGGAAGGACTCTCGGGACGGCCGTTTCGGTACGACAATATAACGAGTCAGAGCATGGGGCGGCTTAAGGGTCTCGGTGCTGCTTCGTGGTTCCCAGTCGAATATGATGGACGTTCCTTCTATCCGCCCGCCACAAGTAGATGGAAGACAAACGAGGAAGGCATGGCGAGGCTACTTGCTGCACGCCGTGTGCACGCTCGCAGGAACTCGCTGGCGTACGTTCGTTATATCGATGATTTCCCCGCTATCGCACTCAACACGATGTGGGGCGACACCGCGATCGCTGGCCGCCCGGGTGACAAGATCTACGTAGTTCAGACTTCTCCTAAAGTCATCGAACGGTGCATGCTGATGAGCACGGACCCGGGGGATCTCGTGTTGGATCCTACTTGTGGTTCAGGCACGACCGCATTCGTGGCAGAGCAATGGGGACGACGGTGGATCACGGTAGACACATCAAGGGTCGCACTTGCACTTGCACGACAGCGAATTATGGGAGCAAAGTTCCCGTACTATCTGCTCGCTGATTCTCGCGATGGACAGCTTAAGGAAGCAAGTCTCACTGATCAGCCACCGCACGACGGGACTGTTTCTGGCGACATCCGCAGAGGATTCGTCTACGAACGGGTGCCGCATATAAAGCTTGAGTCGATTGCCCGGAACGCTGATATCAATGAAGAGATGTCCCGTCAGGAAATCGATGCGGCGATCGCCCGGCATGCCGAGACCGAGTTGCTTTACGACCGACCTTATGAGGACACGAGGCGAGTCCGGGTGGCTGGGCGGTTCACCGTGGAGAGCCTGTCCCCGCACAGGACAATCTCCCCGGCCCGTCCAGCCTCGGAGCAGTCCGCCGACCAGGACGATGCTTCGGCGTTCGAGCGCACGATCCTCGACAACCTGCTGAAGGCCGGAGTACAGAACGGCCGTAAGAAGGAGCGCCTGGAGTTCGAGGCCCTGAGCCCGTACCCAGGCGAGTACATCCAGGCAGAGGGCATCCGGAAGGGCGGCTTCGCAGGAACCCCGCAGCGGATCGCCGTGTGCATCGGACCGCAGTTTGGCACCGTCAACCCAGATTGGATTAGGTATGCAGCGCGAGAGGCGACCCACGGCCAGGGGTTTGACCTGTTGCTGGTGTGCGCGTTTGCGTTCGATCCGCAGGCTGTGAAGGCGACTGAGGAGTTCGCGCCGAGCGATCCCGGGGACTTCGCGACGGTCCAGGCTGAGCGCAGGGTCGGCAAGGTGCCGATCCTGCTGGTGCGGATGAACTCCGATCTGGCCATGGGCGACGTGCTGCTGAAGAAGACCGGCAGCGCGAACCTGTTCATGGTCTTCGGTGAGCCGGATGTTGCGATTGAGCGCACGCCCGACGGGATCGTCGTGGAGATCCGGGGCGTGGACGTCTATAACCCGACCACCGGGGAGATCCGGTCCAGCGGTACCGGCGAGATCGCGCTGTGGATGATCGACACCGATTACGACGGCGAGTCCTTCTTCGTGCGGCACTGCTACTTCACCGGCGGCAACGATCCGTTCTCCCGGCTAAAGAGGGCACTGAAGGCTGACATCGAAGAAACCGCCTGGGAGTCGCTGTACTCGACCAGGTCGCGGCCGTTCGGCCAGCCGCAGACGGGCAAGATCGCGGTCAAGGTGATCAATCACTACGGCGACGAGGTACTCCAGGTCTACGACGTGTAGGGGAGCTGCCCGGTGAAGTACACCGAGGCGCAGCAGGCGGCGATCGTCACCATCGACGATCCGCTGCTCATCGTCGCCTGCGCAGGCTCGGGCAAGACCCAGGTGATCTCGCAGCGGATCGTGGAGATCCTGCGCCGTCCTGAGGTGAAGCCGGCCAACATCGTGGCTTTCACCTTCACTGAGAAGGCCGCCGCCGAGCTCAAGGAACGGGTGACGAACCTGGTCACGGCCGAGTTCGGCAACGTGATCGGGCTGGCCGAGCTGTACATCGGCACCATGCATGGCTACGCGCTCGACGCGCTCCAGACCCATGTCGCGGAGACCTTCAAGTACGGCGTTCTCGATGAGATCCAGACCCGGCTGCTGATCGACCGGCACAGCCGGGCGAGCGGCCTCACCACGACCGACGCGATCGTCAACGGGCAGCCCAAGAAGCTGCGCCGTTATGTGAACTCCCGGCTCTACATGCAGGTAACGAACATCCTGCGCGAGGATGACGTCGACAGGAGCCTGCTGTCGGATGAGCTCATCGCCGCGCTGAACGGATACCGGGAGCTGTTGCACAGGCTCAGGTACTTCGATTACACCGAGCTGCTGCGGATGGCCGTGGACCTGCTCGCCGAGGATGAGCAGGATCCCGTCGCTGGCCCGCTCGTCCGGCATGTCCGGGACGACATCCGGTACGTGGTGGTCGATGAGTACCAGGACACCAACCCGGTCCAGGAGGAACTCATCGAGCAGCTCTGCCGGTTCGGCGCCAACCTGTGCGTGGTCGGGGACGACGACCAGACGATCTACCAGTGGCGCGGCAGCGCCGTCTCGAACATTCTCACCTTCGTCGACCGCCGGGTCGGCGTGCGGCGGGTAACGCTCGATGACAACTTCCGGTCCAGCCAGGGGATCGTCGCGCTCGGCCAGGCGGTCGCCGAGCTGAATCCGGAGCGGCTCGGGAAGAAGATGGTCGCCGCAGGTCACCAGCGGTTCGACCGCGGCGACATGCTCGCGCTCACCTTCGACGACGCTGACGATGAGGCGCGGTGGATCTGCGACCGGATCGGACGGCTGCGCGGCACACCGTTCCTTGACGAGGCGGGCGGCGAGCCGCGAGGGCTGTCGTGGTCGGACTTCGCGGTCCTTTTCCGCAGCGTCAGCAAGGACGCCGGCCCGCTGGTGCAGGAGATGAAGCGCCGCGAGATCCCTTATGTGATCAAGGGACTGACCCGGCTCTTTGACGCTCCCGAAGTCCAGGCGTGCGTCATGTGCTTCCAGTACGTGGTGCAGGAAATCACCGCCGAGGACGTGACGACAGCCTGGCTGGCGGCCGATCTCGGGCTGACTCGCGACGACCTTGCCCGCGGCATCGCCGTCCTGGACGAGGCACGGATCTGGACAGCAGGCGAGCGCTGGGGCACCTACAACATCCAGCGCACGTACCTTCGGTTTCTTGAGGAACTCCGGATCCGCGAGGAGACGGTGCCCTCGGCCGAGGGCACCACTCGCGGCGAGCTGGTGTTCTACAACCTCGGCAAGTTCAGCCAGGCGATCTCCGACTTCGAGCAGATCTACTTTCAGTCCGACCCGCAGCGCAAGTACGAGGGCTTCACGAAGTGGCTCGTCTACCAGGCCCCGGACTACTACGCGGAAAGCGACGCGGATGTCGGGTACGCGACTCCCGACGCGGTGACCATCGCGACCGTTCACCAGGCCAAGGGCATGCAGTGGCCTGCGGTGTTCGTCCCGGCACTGCGGAAGAACAGGTTCCCGGGCCGCCGCCAGGGTGGCCTCAACGTGTTCCACGTCATCCCGCAGGCCGCCGTGCCCGATGCGGACAGATATAGAGGTACCGAGGCTGACGAGATACGGCTGTTCTATGTCGCGATCACCCGGGCCCAGAAGTACCTGGCGCTCAGCTACTCGCCGGGGATCTCGCAGATGTACCGGGGGCGGTCGTCGTTCTTCGACTTCGCCACCCGTAACCCGTACATGCTGACGGCCGAGCCGCCGTCGCGAGCGGACCGTCTGGTTGCCAGGGCCAGGCATGAGGTACCCGAGGTGAACCTCAGCTTCAGCGACCTGAAGTACTTCTTCGAGTGCCCGTATCAGTTCAAGCTGCGGTTCCTCTACGGGTTCAACCCGCCGATCCACGAGGCGCTTGGCTACGGCAAGTCGGTACACGACGTGATGGCCGAGATCCACAAGCGCGCGATCACCGGCGACATCGTGTCCGACTTCGAGGCCGAGGAACTGGTCGACCGCCACCTCAACGCCCCGTTCGCTTATCCGAAGCTTCGCGAGCAGCTGCGCCAGGCGGCGATCAGGGCTGTGACCCGCTACCTCGACGAGAACCGCGCCCGGCTGCCGCAGACGCTGTACTCCGAGCAGCAGGTGCAGGTCCACGTCGCTCCCGGGATCACCGTGGACGGCCGCATCGACCTGATCCGCCGCCTCGACACCAACGAGACGTCGATCGTCGACTTCAAGTCGAGCGAGCGTGCCCAGGCCGACGAGATCACCCGCGACCAGCTTCATGTGTATGTCGTCGGATATGAGGAGCTGACGGGGGAGCGGGCTGACCTGGTTGAGGTTCTCAACCTCGACAAGAAATCCGACAGCAAACGTGAAGTGGTCGACGACCAGCTGCTCTCCGACATCCGCGGCAAGATCCGGCACGCCGGAGAAGACCTCCGCGCTAACCACCTGCCTCGCCTGGCATCGTGGTGCGGCACCTGTGAACGCTGCGACCTCGCCGGACTGTGCAGGAACAGGCCTTCGGCGTGAGTCGCCGGGGTGAGAACGCCAGGCCGGCCCACGTGGCTAACGGGTAAGCCCGAGCGCCTGTACAGGGGTGCAGGCTTCGGGCGTTTTCGGCCTCGGTTGGCGCACCGCGAACTCGCTGGTCAGTGGCATGCTGGTCACGCTTCGGCGTCGAAAGCTTGCCCGGCAGGCATCCGAACGGGGAGGATGGCGCAACGGACATCAAACGCCCAGGTCACAGGTACCCTGGGAAGGCGTCCGTCGCAAAGCCCCGCCCGACATCGAGGGCATAGAAACTCACCCACCAAAGGGCCTTGCGAACGTGTGTTGTTGGTCGCAAAGCCCCGCCCGACATCGAGGGCATAGAAACTCGGGGTTCCGCTGGATTACGCACAGGGCAAGCTGGACGTCGCAAAGCCCCGCCCGACATCGAGGGCATAGAAACTTCTCGGCCGTGACGTCGGCGTGATGGCGGACCAGGTCGCAAAGCCCCGCCCGACATCGAGGGCATAGAAACTTGAGCGCGCTGGCAACCAACATTGCTACAAGTGCGAGTCGCAAAGCCCCGCCCGACATCGAGGGCATAGAAACCTCATCAACTAAGCCGGTGAGCAGGCGTTGCCACCAGGTCGCAAAGCCCCGCCCGACATCGAGGGCATAGAAATCCCGCAACCTGGCCGGTAAGTGGCCCGGCCCCGAAAGGGATCGCTAGGCGAACGGGACTCTCAAATTCGGCGCCGGGGACGGCTCGCCGATGTGGCGCCGGCGCGGGCGGAGTGGCCGTAGGCGCCCGACGGCTGCGTTAAAGATCGTGTGCTTGCGTGTCTGGCGACACCGGCGCTGTGGCCGGATGGCTGGCGGATGCCGGTTCCCGATGGGGCGCACCTTGTCGCGGCGGCCGCCGGGGAGCTTGAGCCCATGGCCACCTTGACGCCCGGCAAAGGCTGGGCGAGGACGCGGATGCTGCGGTGGGCGGTGCCGGCCGGGTCGATGTACCTGCTGGAGTTCGATGACGCTGGCCGCGGGGTCGGGCGTACATAAGCTGTGGCAGGGGAGAATGGCCCGGTCGCTGGGCAGGTATTTGTGTTAGCTTGAGGCCGTCTCGATCGGCGGCGGCCATATCTGCGCTGGGCGGTAGAGGCGGTATCGGGCTGCCAGGGGCGAGGGCGATCTGTGGCTGATTTCGTTAATCCCTATACTTTCGTGCCGCTTGTTCAGGAGCCGGAGCGGAGTTCCCCGGCCGGTCACGCGGCCATGGAGGACCGGCTGTCGGGCGTCCTGAGGGTGAGGCTGACCGCTCGGACGCCGCTGCTGATTGGCGGGTACGAGCGCACCGACGGGACAGCGAAGGTTCCGGATGTTCCCCGGCGCGCTGACGGCACGCCGATGGTGGCAGGTTCGGGGCTGCTGGGGGCGGTGCGGTCGGTTCATGAGGCGCTAGCCGGGGGCTGCTTACGGGTCCTTGACGAGGACTGGGTAGCGGTTCACCGGCATCCGGCGAGCGTGTCGGAAACACGGGATCTTCAGCTGGCCGTCGTGCTGGATGTCAACGGGCAGGGACGGCCCACCGTGGTGGGCCTTTGTGATCAGGAGGTCTGGATCGATCAGGACCTTCTGCCGCGTAAAGGCGGCACGCTGCCGCAGACGGGTGACCGGCTGACGATCCCCGCGGGTGCCGCCTTCGAATCGGCGGGCCGGGCACTGCTCCGCCCCAGGGACGTCGATCCGGTGGAAGTAGTCAGCACCGGGGGG
>Ga0302325_10020362_pt1 | contig 13909 bp, 11 predicted proteins | sample Palsa_T0_2_FD_201948 | JGI IMG/M metagenome (GOLD analysis project Ga0302325, IMG submission 201948) | Peat permafrost microbial communities from Stordalen Mire near Abisko, Sweden - Palsa_T0_2 | ecosystem: Environmental > Terrestrial > Soil > Palsa > Peat permafrost | place: Sweden: Abisko... | reverse complement strand
CCTTCGCGCAGATCGATCAAAATCCGCGTCTGGTCGCGCGCGCCACGATCCCGTGGCAGACCGTCGCCGAGAACACCCGCTCCGGCCCCGTGATCGCAGGCTTCCAGATTGGCGGCGCGGGCGCTCAGCCCCAGCCGGCTCCGCCACCGCGCGCAACCAATGCGCCGGCAGATCCGGATGACGAAGATGCCGCCGAAAGCCGTCCCGATCCCGATGACAACCAGGCCCCACCCGCTCCCAACACCAACGTGATTGCGGCGGTGCCTGTGCCTTTCCCGCATCTGCCGGCTGCCGTTCCGGCGACAGCGCTTCCGCCGATGGTGCAGCACATCGCTCCTGTTGCGCCGCCTGCGCTGCGGGTCGCGAGCAACATCCACGTGACGCCGACCCCGCGGCCTGCTTCACCGATCATCCTTGTGTCGTATCAGCCGCAGAACCGCCCACTTGTGACGCCGCGTGCCCGTGCCGAAGCGCTCGGCGAAGGCGACATCGGTGACGTGATCGAACATGTCGCGCGTTCGCCAGCGAAAATCGCCGCCGCCAGCCCGCCGCCTGCCATTTCCGGCGATAAGGATTGGGCGATCCAGATCGGCGCGTTTGTCGACATGGCGTCCGCGAAAGCCCAACTCGCATCCTATGCCGAGCATTCGATGGATGTTCTGGGGCAGGCCCAGCGCGTCGTCGTGCCGTTCAAATCGGCCGAAGGACAGACTTTGTTCCGCGCTCGCTTCGGGCCTTTCGTCGAGCGCGAAGCGCGCGAAGTGTGCGAACGCCTGACCGAACGCGGCCAGACCTGCTTCGCAGCGGTAGCCCAGCGCTAATTTCCGAGGAGCACGTCTTTCGCTTCATTGATTCGCGCGGCGGCTTCGCTTGAGCCGCCCACATCGGGGTGATTTTTCAGGATCAACTCGCGATGGGCGGCGAGGATCATGCGTTCGTCCGCACCCGGCTGAAGCCCCAACACCGCGAATGCTTCGTTGCGCGTCATGCCGGAATCGGGGCGACGGGAGTCTTTTCTCGGAGCTTTCGCCTTGCGCACCTTGGAGAAAAACCAAAACGGCCGGCGCGCGAACAGGACGAAGGCAAGGACGGTAACCGCAATTGCGGGAACTATCCTCTCGGTTATCGCTAGGACCAGCGCCGTGAGGAGCAGCGACCCGAAGGCGAAGTAACGCAGACTTCGCGCGAGCATTTTGGGATCCGCGCGGAGGAATTCCCGCAGCACGATCAGCAACAGGAGCAGCGCGATCGCGCCGAGGATCACGTCGATCATTCACATCTCTCAAGGGAGCGCGCGCGCAAGCTGTTCATGCCACCGCGGCCTTGGCGCCGAGTCCGGGCAGTTTCAACGTCTGAAGCAATTCGCGAACTTCCTGGCGCGCGGCGACATGGGACATCGTCAACGAAATCTCGAGGCCCGGTTGAGGCAGATCGAGCATGGTCAGACCCATGGGAAATAACTCGCGGAAGATCACGCGTTCGCCGAAGCCCGGCGCCACGCGAAAACCGATGCGTTGGGCGAGCGCGTCCAGTGCCGTTGTAAGCCGCTTTTTGTTGCGCCCCTGCGTCGATGCTATGCGATTGCGCATCACCACCCAATCGAGCGCGGGCTTGCGCGCAAGCAAACGCTTCTTGCGGCAATCCCACACGAAATCGCTGTAAAGGCTGGGCGTCTTGATCTCGAACGTGATGGGGTCGATGCGGGCGAGCAGATCGAAATCGACGAAGCTGTCATTGAGCGGCGTGACCAGCGTATCGGCAGATGCGTGCCCAAGCCGCGACAATTGCGTATCGGCGCCCGGCGTGTCGATCACGATGAAATCGAATTTCGTTTCGGCCTCACCGAGAAGCGCGGTCAGCCGCTTGTTTTCTTCTTCGGCCGCCGCATCGAGCGATTTCAGCGGCGAGCGAGGGAACGGAAGCACCTCGGGCATGGCGAGCGTGTTCGCACTTTTGTCGCGCCAGATCCCGCGATTTTCCAGATGGCGAGAAAAGCTCCGCTGCCGCGTGTCCAGATCGACGGCGCCGACGCGCTTGCCCGCGCGCGCCAGCGCCACGGCCACATGCATGGCGGCGGTGGTCTTTCCCGAACCGCCCTTTTCATTCCCGAAGACGACGATGTGCGCCCGCTGATCCGTCATAATTCCATGTCTAGTACCAAGGATTTGATTTTTCACCGTTCCTCTTGTCGCCGGCGGGCCACAAAAGGGGGTATCTCGCGCGGTTTCAGCGGCCGACGGGCAGTAGCTTATCGGCAACTATTATTAAATCACACTATTAGCGACATATGCTCGACGGCGCGAGCCGCGTTGCCAAAAAGGTCGGTTGATAAGCGGTGCCAAGTCTCATCAACTGAAACTCATCAATTCGCCGGGGCGCAGTCATGGCAACTCGACCGAATGCACATGCGGTCATTGTGTTTTTTGTTGCTGCGGTCGTGCTTTCGATTTCACTGGAAGTGCGCGATATCGCCCGGTGGTCCGGCTATCCAATCCCGCGATTCCAGATCCCCTTTGGCGGCGCGATCCTCGACAATCTGCTTGCGATATTGCTCGTCGTCGGCTCGACAATTGTTCTGTCCGCCAAGTCGCGATGGAATCTCGCGACCAATCTCGGGCTTCGCTGGAATGGCTGGAAAGGCCCCGCGCTTGCGCTTTTGGCCACGGTGCCGTGCTGGTTGGGGCTGGCCTCGCAAGGCAAGCTCGCGGGCGATATCGATCCGGTCGGCCTGCTGCTTCTTGCGGTACTCTTCCCCTTTGCGGAAGAAGTCGTCTTTCGTGGCTTCGGCTTCATCTTCGCAAATCTCCGGTTGGGTTGGCCGTTCCTTCTCGCGGCGCTCGTTCAGGCTGCAGCATTTGGAATGGTGCATTGGTTCGACGCGGGCGGCGGCGGAGGCATCGCGTTTCAGATCTTTCTGATCACGTTCTTCGGCGGCGTGGTGTTTGCATTCCTGGACGCGCTGGGCGGTTTTACCATCTGGAACGGATGGGTCTTCCACGCCTCTCTGAATGCTGCGTGGATGGTGTTCGCGGTGTCCGATACCGCTGCAACCGGATGGGTGGGAAATTTGCTGCGTTTGGCCAGTGCAGCATTAGCGCTCGCGCTTCTATCTCTGGTCGCGTGGCATGAAAGAAGCCGGGACATCGGCGGAAGCTAAATCCCGTCCTGTTCGCTGGAGAGGAGTGCCGCGTTTCCGCCCGCGGCTGTCGTGTTGACCGTGTAAGTACGTTCGAGCGCGAAACGCTGCAGATAGTGAGGACCGCCGGCTTTCGGACCCGTGCCCGACAGGCCTTCGCCGCCGAAAGGCTGCACACCCACCACCGCGCCGATCTGGTTGCGGTTCACATAGATGTTTCCGGCGTGGATGCGCGCGCGCACGAAATCCGCAGTTTCCTCGATGCGGCTATGCACGCCGAGGGTCAGGCCATAGCCCGTCGCATTGATCGCGTCGCAAACCTCGCCCAGCTTGTCGGAGGCATACCGCACCACATGAAGAACGGGTCCGAACACTTCGCGCTGCAACGCGCCAATCGATGCGATCTCGAACACATGCGGCGGAAAGAACACCCCATTGGCGAGGTCGGGCGAGACGGCAAGCTTGCGCAACAGTTTCGCCTCGCGGGTCATGCGCGTGACATGCGCTTCGAGATTGGCGCGCGCCTCTTCGTCGATCACCGGACCGATATCGGTGTCGAGACGCATCGGATCGCCGAGTTTGATCTCGTCCATTGCGCCGAGGATGAGTTCCAGCATCTTGTCGGCGACATCGTCCTGGAGGAACAGCACGCGCAGGGCTGAGCAGCGCTGGCCCGCACTATCGAAGGCGGATGCGATCACGTCGCGCGTGACCTGCTCGGGCAACGCGGTCGAATCGACGATCATCGCATTCTGGCCACCGGTCTCCGCGATCAGGGTTGCAAGCGGGCCGTTGCGTTGGGCCAGCGCGCGATTGATGGAGGTTGCCGCTTCCGTCGAACCTGTGAATGCGACACCCGAAAGCCGCGCATCGCCGAACAACGCATTGCCGATGCGCGGACCATCGCCCGGAAGCAGGTGGAGGATATTTGCGGGCACACCCGCTTCATGCATCAACCTGACGGCCGCAGCCGCGATGAGAGGCGTTTGCTCGGCAGGCTTGGCCAGCACCGCGTTGCCTGCCGCGAGCGCGCCGGCCACCTGCCCCGTGAAGATGGCGAGCGGAAAATTCCAAGGCGAGATGCAGGCGAAGACGCCGCGGCCATGCAGCGAGAGTTCGTTCTCTTCGCCGGTCGGTCCGGGCAAGACGGTGGGCTTGTCGAACAAGGTACGCGCCCGCTCGGCATAATAGCGCAGGAAATCCACCGCCTCGCGCACTTCGCCCAAAGCATTGGGCAGCGTCTTGCCCGCTTCGCGCACCGCGAGCATCATCAGATGTGCCCGGTTTTTCTCAAACAGATCGGCGGCGCGTTCGAGGATGGTGGCGCGCGCAGAGCCGCCCAGGCGATCCCAGCTTTCGTAAGCCGCGTGTCCCCGCGCAAGCGCATCGGTCGCATCTGCCGCGCTCGCCTCGACCACTTCGCCGACTGTGCGGCAGCGATCCGACGGATCGCGCACGGCCGCACCTGTTCCCTTGCGCTCCTCGCCGCCCACGATGGGCGCCGCGCGTTGAGGCGTACGCAGCGATGTTTCCATCTCGGCAATCATCGGCGCACTGATCATGGGATCGCTCCACAAGAAGCCGCTGGAATTTTTCCGTCCCGGCAGAAGATCGACGGGCTTGCGGATGATCGCGCTGCGGCGGGGATGTTGGGCCGCCAGCTGTGCGACCGGATCGGCGATGATCTCGTCAATGGGCGCTTCGTCGTCGGCGAGGCGATTGACGAAAGACGTGTTGGCGCCGTTTTCCAGAAGCCGCCGCACAAGATAGGCCAACAGATCCTCATGCGTGCCGACTGGCGCATAGATGCGCGTACCCGCGCCGCCATATTCTGGCTTCTTCACATCGCGGTAGAGTTCATAAAGCGCCTCACCCATGCCGTGCAGTCGCTGGTATTCGAAATCGGCGCGCCCGCCCGCGAACACCTGGATAGCGGAGAGCGTATGCGCATTGTGGGTCGCGAATTGCGGGAATATCTCGTTGCGCCGCGCCAGCAACGCGCGGGCACAGGCGAGGTAGGACGTATCGGTGCCGGATTTCCGCGTGAAGACCGGATAATCTACGAGCCCCAGCTCCTGCGCGCGTTTGATCTCGGAATCCCAATAAGCGCCCTTCACGAGCCGCACGGGAATGCGCCGGTTCTGCCGCCGCGCAAGTTCGCCGAGCCAATTGATCACGGGAAGCGCACGTTTCTGATAGGCCTGCACGGCAAGTCCAAGCCCGTCCCAGCCGCGCAAGGGCTCCGCCTCGCCCATCGCTTCGAACACGTCGAGCATCAGATCGAGGCGCTCGGCTTCCTCCGCATCGACCGTGAGGCCCAGATTGGCCTTGCGCGCTTCGGCGCCCAGCGCCACAAGCGAAGGCAATAGTTCCGCGAACACGCGTTCGCGCTTGACCCATTCGTAGCGCGGATGCAGCGCGGACAGCTTCACCGAGATGCTAGGTCGTTCGAACACCGGCGCTTCCATGTCGGGTTCGGCGCGGGCAATCGCCGCGAGCGCATTGCGGTAGGATTCGAGATACCGCGCCGCATCGTGGCGCGTATAGGCTGCCTCGCCCAGCATGTCGAAGGAGAAGCGATAGCCCTGCTTGATCCAGCCGCGCGCTTCCTTCAGCGCTTCGTCGATATTGCGGCCGAGCACGAACTGGCGGCCGAGGATGCGCATCGCAAGCGTGACCGCCTGGCGGATGACGGGTTCGCCCGAGCGCGCGACGAGCTTTTTCCAGATGCCTTCGAAATCCCATTTGGACGCGCTGTCGAGCTTGACGATGCGGCCCGTCAGCATCAGCGCGAAGGTGGACGCGTTGACAAAGGTGGAATCCGATTTGTTGCGGTGACGCGCCCAGTCGCCGCTGCCGATCTTGTCGCGGATCAGTTTGTCGGCGGTCGCGGTGTCGGGGACGCGCAGCAGCGATTCCGCGAGGCACATCAGCACCACGCCTTCTTCGCTCGACAGGGCATATTCCTGGGTGAACGCATCGACGCCGCTGCGCTTGTCGCGCGTGGTGCGGATGCGTTGCACGAGTTCGCGGGCGAGGGCCTCGGTGCCGGCGCGTTCGCCGGGCGACAGGCGGGCCCGCTCGATGAGGCCCGCAGTTGCGGTCTCTTCGTCGGCAAGGAAGGCGTCGGAAATGGCCTGGCGGGAGGGATTCATGGGCAGCGTCATGACCGGAATCGTGCGCGATTTCCAGTGGGTCGTGGGTTGATTTGCGCCGATTTCGGGAAATGTCAGGGGGTCTGCGGATTGTGCTGCAAAATTACTCGGCAAGGGGCTTGGAAATGCCTGATCGCAATGCCAATTCGAACCGATCCGCTTTAGTGTCCCGCCATGCCTATGCCTCCCGTTGTCGAGACCGTCGCAGACCTCCGCGCCCGCATTGCGGGCTGGCGCAAGGATGAATCCGCCCGGATCGGCCTCGTGCCGACCATGGGCGCGCTGCACGAGGGTCATCTCTCGCTGGTGCGCGAGATGAAGGCGCGGACGGATCGCGTTGTGGTCAGCATCTTCGTGAATCCGGCCCAGTTCGCACCGCACGAGGATTTCGACCGCTATCCCCGCAACATGGAAGACGATCTCGCCAAGCTCGCGACGACCAGGGCCGATCTTGTCTTCGCACCCGGCGTGGCCGAGATGTATCCGCACGGCTTCGCAACCGGGATCGAAGTGGCCGGGCCCTCTGCCGGTCTCGAAACCGATTTCCGGCCGCATTTCTTTGGGGGTGTGGCGACCGTAGTGGCCAAGCTCCTCATCGCGGCCCTGCCCGACATCGCGATCTTCGGCGAGAAGGATTACCAGCAGCTCCTCGTGATCAGGCGCCTGACCGTCGATCTCGGCCTGCCGATCGAGATCATCGGCGGCGCCATCGTACGCGAACCCGACGGCCTCGCAATGTCGTCGCGCAACGCCTATCTCAAACCCGATGAGCGGCGCATCGCGGGAAAGCTCAATCTCGTGCTGAAGGGTGTGGCTTCGCGCGCGCGCAGCGGCCACGCGATCCCGGCTACCGAAGCCGCCGGCAAGACCGCGCTCCTTGAAGCCGGATTCAATTCGGTTGACTACGTTGCGATCCGCGATGCGGAAACGCTCGAGAAAATCGAAACGCTCTTCCGGCCCGCACGCATTCTCGCTGCCGCCAAGGTCGGCGCGACGAGGTTGATCGACAATTTTGCAGTTTGACGGCGCCAACCCGCAGGCGCGGACCCGCTACGACTCTGCTGTCACGGGACGCCTTCCGGCTTGATGTCCGTGAACAGCGCGAAGGGATGCACGCGCAAATAGGCCGACAGTAGCGGCTGCATGGCACCCGGCACGGGCTTGCGCCGGTCTATCCAGGCCTGCACTTCGCCCCGATCGCTCTCGATCCCGGCCGCAATCTGATCCGTCGCGAGATTTTGTTGCGCGATTTGCTGGGCCAACCCGACACCCCACCGGTCGGGTTCCTTCGTGTCTTCCAATTTGAAGGTGCGTTCGCCGACGTCGCGCATCCACGCCGTCACGCGATCCGACAGATATCCCGCCGTGATGCCCAAGAAAGAAATCAGATAGGGGCTCATGTTGGAATTGCCCTGACCGGCGGGGCTTTGCGAAAGTGCGAGAACCCCGGCCGAGGCAAAGAAATAAAGCGATAGCGCCACCGCCGCCCCCAGCCCGATGCGGAACAGCATTTCGCTGGGCTTCTTGATCTCGCCGAAAAGGATCATTTCGCGCGCCAGGTAAATCAGGCTGCCCAGCATTCCCATGAATATCGAGAGCATCAGCACAAGCATGGTATTCGGTACGAGAACGACATCGAACAAACGGGACCCGACCAACCATTTGAACGCCCGGAAATCCTCGACGACGCTCCGATAGGACGCATTTTTCAGCCTGTCCGGAAGCTGGGGGTTTTCCAGTTGCGGGACTAATTTCTTTTCCGTGACCTCGTCGGCTTGATCTCGCGATTCAGCGTCGTCGTATAATTCCTTGGCGAGCGTAAAGTCCTGCATCGGCGCCGAAAGCGCGCTCGACAACGCGGCAACGAAGCCGGGGTTCGAACGCTGCGCGCCTGCTTCGGGCGGCGCCGGCTTCTCTTTGGTCTTTGCCTCTTCGATGAACGCATCGACGCTTTGGTCGAGGCCGTACCAGTCCTGCAGATTGCCGGTGAGTTTTGGAAGACTCCCGCTCGCCGCGGGGTCGTATGGGTATCTGGCCTCCACGCTGCGGATGATGCTTTGAACTCCGCTGCGCAAATTCAGCATCTTGGACTCTTGATCGATCATCATCTCCCGGTGCGTCGCGCGCTCGGCTCGCAGGGCGTTCAGCTGGCCGGTCAGCGAAGCACTCTGCCCATCGATCGAATCGAGCGTCGCGATGTCGAGGCGCACCGACCCGATCGTCGCAGGCGTCTGGAGATCGGTATTGGTTTGAACTGATCCCTGCAAGGAAAGCGCGGAAATGAGGAATAGGACGCCGAGGAACACGACGGCAAAACTCACAAGCAATACGACGCCCTCGACAAATCGCGCCGAAAGCCCCGGCAGTCTTTCCAGGAACGGCCTCGCCGATTTCACCGGGCTGTTTGCAATATCGGACATTGTCACCCCTCTCACACCCTGGCGGCAAGTCTATGTGTCTATCGTGCCAAACACAAATTTGAGAAAGTGCAATACAATGGAGCATATGGATTGAGTGCGTCCAAAAGCTCGCCAGGTGTGAATTGCGGCAAGCGGCGCTCTACAGCAACCCCAACTCCGCCAGTTCTATCTTCAACGCTTGCGGCAAGCCCTTGCCGCCTTTGAGATCGCGCACATCGGGTGGGGCTGCTTCGGGATCGAGATAGCGCCAGCCCTGGAACGGCCGATGCGAGCGGCGCAATGTGGGAACGAGCTTGGGTTCATAGACGAGCCCGCAATGGGGCACGCCTTCGCGGATGAGCGAGCGCAGTTCGAGCAGTTTTTGGCGCGCGGCGATCTGACCCTTGATCACCCAATAGAGCGAGCCGCCTTCGAGCAGCTCTTCCACGCGCTTTGGCGTCTGCCGCGTCACATGCATCAGTTCGAGCTTCTTGCCCTTTTTCTTGAGGTCCGTGAGGCGGCGCTTCTGCCATTGGGCGAGATCGTCGAGCGTCTCCACGCCGACGCAAAGCTTGATCAGATGCAACGTCATGACAGTCAGGCAGCCTTTTCCATTTCGAACCGCACGACCGTCGCGCCGTCGGTGACCTGGTCGCCGGGCGCAACGTCAACCGACGCCACTTTGGCGTCGGCCGGTGCGGATAGCGTGTGCTCCATTTTCATTGCTTCGAGAACCGCGAGCGGCTGCCCTTGCTTCACAGCGTCGCCCGGCTTCACCAGCACCTGCACGATCTTGCCCGGCATGGGAGTCGACACGCGATCCGTCGCTGCGCCGACTGCATCTGCGGCAGCAAACGGGTCATAGAGCGAGAGCATCCAGGTCTCGCCCGCCTCCATTACCGCGATCGCGCCCGACGATAGCCGCGCGGCGCTCGCTGCGTGCGCGCGCATATCGAATTCGCGGCCATCTATGCTCACGCTCACTCCACCGCCGCGACGATGGGCGATTTTCGCTGCCACCTTCTTTTCGCCCATGAGGAATTCGATTGTTTCAGTGGAATCTCCAGCGAGGCGGAATCCGTCCTGCGCATCCCAGGGATCGCCGCCACGGTGCAACGCGGCACGCTCTTTTACGATAAACGACGCGGCGCGGGCCAGAATGTGCGGCGGCGGTCCGGTCCGTATCGGCATTAGTTGCGCGCTGTGGCGCTCGATAAACCCCGTGTCGATCTCGCCCGCGACGAAATCCGGCTCGCGCAGGGCACGCGCGAGAAAACCTGCATTGGTCCGCACACCGGCAACTTCGGTGCTCGCAAGCACGTCCGCAAGCTTCGCTGCCGCGCCTTCGCGCGTCTCGTCCCACGCGATCACTTTGGCGATCATTGGGTCGTAGAAGATCGTCACCTCGTCGCCCTGGCGGACGCCGGCGTCGACACGAATGCCATTGCCCTCTTCCGGCAGCCGTAAAATCTCAAGCTTGCCGACCGACGGCAAAAATCCCTTGTCCGGGTCTTCGGCGTAAAGCCTGGCCTCGATGGCGTGACCGTGCGCGTGAATGTCTTCCTGACGCTTCGGGAGCGGCTCACCCGCCGCGACGCGCAGTTGCCATTCGACCAGATCGAGTCCCGTGATCGCTTCGGTCACCGGATGCTCAACCTGCAGCCGCGTGTTCATTTCCATGAACCAGAAGCGGTCGTCTCGCAGACCGTCCGACGCATCGGCAATGAATTCCACCGTGCCCGCGCCGACATAATCGACAGCCTTTGCGGCTTTCACGGCCGCCTCGCCCATCTTTGCGCGCATGGCGGCCGTCATTTCGGGCGCAGGCGCTTCTTCGATTACCTTCTGATGGCGGCGCTGCAGCGAGCAGTCGCGTTCGAACAGATGAACCGCGTTACCTTTCGTGTCGCCGAACACCTGCATCTCGATGTGGCGCGGCCGCGAGACATATTTCTCGATCAGCACGCGGTCGTCGCCGAAGGCCGATTTGGCTTCGCGCTTGGCGCCGTCCAGCGCCGCAGCAAATTCGCCGGCCGCATCGACCTTCCGCATGCCCTTGCCGCCACCGCCGGCGACCGCCTTGATCAGCACGGGAAAACCGATTTTCGCAGCCTCTGCGGCCAGCAAAGCCGGCGACTGATCTTCGCCCAGATATCCCGGCACCACCGGCACGCCCGCCTTCGCCATCAATGCCTTGGCGCGGTCCTTCAAGCCCATCGCGCGAATGGCTTTGGGCGGAGGTCCCACAAACACGATCTTGGCGGCCGCGCAGGCTTCAGCGAGCGCGGCGTTTTCCGAAAGGAAGCCGTAACCCGGATGGATCGCTTCAGCGCCGCTTTCTTTCGCAGCAGCCAGAATCGCGTCGACATTCAAATAGCTTTCGCGCGGCGCGGCAGGACCGATGCGATAGGCTTCATCCGCTGCAGCGACATGCGCGGCGGTCGCATCCGCGTCCGAATAAACTGCGATGGTACGCAGACCCATGCGCTTCGCCGTCCGCATGACGCGGATGGCGATCTCGCCCCGATTGGCGATGAGCAGGGAACGGAACATCATGGCGCGCTCACATCCCCAGCAATGTTTTCCAACCGAACAGCAGCACGCCGATGATCCCGCCCAGGATAAAGATCGCGATCAGACAGCCCGCACAGCCAAAGCCGCGCACGAAAGGCGGAGGATTGAAATAGATACGGGTCTCGGGAAGCTGATCCATGGGCGCAAGCGTGTGTTATCGCGCCCATGCTTAGGCGGTTTTCGCGCGCCGACCAAGTCTCCGAAAAAGCGAGGCCCTTATGCCGCCTAATGGCCTCCGCCACCGCCCGGAAGAACGCGCTTCTTGATGAAGAAGAAAATCGCGATGACGACCAGATAACCCAGGAAGAGCGCGATGGCGTCGCGCCAATAGGGCAGTTCGAGCATACCCGGCGGCAGGTGAAAGGGCTGGCGATTGTCCAGGACCGGCAACATCACTTCAGCGATCAGATGAACGACAGTGGCACCCAGCGCCACCGGAAGCAGTCTCCTCCAGCTGGGGAGTAGATATGCCGCGACCAGGGCGATGATAATGCCCAGAATAGCATTGACCTGAGCGAAACCGTCCCGGAAGCCGGTTCGCAGGAAGTCTATGATTTCATTCAGATAAAATTGAAAATCGTGCATGACATCCCCCTTGAAGCGTTAAGCGTCCTGGTTAACAACGCTTAACTTAGATTGAGTTTCCCAGGCTCACATCCGAAAGACGCCGAATCGGGTCTCACCGATCTCGGCATTGAGACAGGCCGACAATGCGAGCGCCACCACCCGGCGAGTGTCGGCCGGCGCGATGATGCCGTCGTCCCACAGGCGCGCGGTCGCAAAATAGGGATTGCCCTCTTCCTCGTAGCGCGCGCGGATCGGCGCCTTGAACGCGTCTTCCTCGTCCCTGCTCCAGCTTTCGCCGCGCGCCTCCATGCCGTCGCGTTTGACGGTGGCAAGCACGCTGGCTGCCTGCTCCCCGCCCATCACCGAGATGCGGGAGTTCGGCCAGGAGAACAGGAATCGCGGGCTATAGGCACGGCCGCACATGCCGTAATTTCCCGCGCCGTAAGAGCCGCCGATAATCACGGTGATCTTGGGGACGTTCGCGCAAGCCACAGCGGTCACCATCTTGGCGCCGTCCTTCGCGATGCCGCCCGACTCATATTTGCGCCCGACCATGAAGCCCGAAATATTCTGCAGGAACAGGAGCGGCACACGACGCTGGCAACACAGCTCGATGAAGTGCGCGGCCTTGAGCGCGGATTCGGAGAACAGGATTCCGTTGTTGGCGACGATACCGATGGGCATGCCTTCGATATGCGCAAAGCCCGTGACGATCGTCGTCGCATAAAGCTTCTTGAATTCGTCGAATTCCGATCCGTCAACGAGGCGCGCGATCACTTCGCGCACGTCGTATTGCACGGTCAGGGTCGGCGGCACGATGCCGTCGAGCTCGGACAGATCGAAGGCGGGCGGGCGCGGGGTCGCGAGCGGAATGTTGGGCGACTTCTTCGCATTCAAGCCGGCAACGAGGCGACGCGCGATCGCGAGCGCCTGCGCATCGTCATTTGCCAGATAATCGGCAACACCAGAGACGCGCGCATGCACGTCTGCACCACCGAGATCTTCAGCCGTCACCACTTCGCCGGTTGCAGCTTTCACCAGCGGCGGGCCACCAAGAAAAATCGTGCCCTGCCCTTTGACGATGATGGTCTCGTCCGACATGGCGGGCACGTAGGCGCCGCCCGCGGTACACGACCCCATCACCGACGCGATTTGCGGAATCCCCAGCGCCGACATGTTCGCTTGGTTGAAGAAGATGCGGCCGAAATGCTCCTTGTCTGGAAATATCTCCGCTTGATTGGGCAGGTTCGCGCCGCCCGAATCCACGAGATAGATACAGGGCAGCCGGTTCTCGCGCGCAATCTCCTGCGCCCGAAGATGCTTTTTGACGGTCATCGGATAATAGGTGCCGCCCTTGATCGTCGCGTCGTTGCACACGATCACGCATTCGCGCCCTGAAACGCGGCCGATGCCGGTAATGATGCCGGCGCCATGAATATCGCCCTCATACATGCCGAACGCGGCCAGCGGCGAAAGCTCAAGAAACGGCGAACCCGGATCGATCAGCCGCTCGACCCTCTCGCGAGGCAGGAGCTTTCCCCGTTCGGTATGTCGCTTGCGCGAGCGTTCGTCACCACCAGGCTCGGCGATGCTCAAACGCCTCTTGAGTTTTTCCACGAGCACGGACATCGCAGCCGCATTCGATTTGAACCCAGCATCGCGCGGATTGATCAGAGATTTGAGAGCGGTCATAGACGCTCGACTGCCACGGCGGTTGCCTCGCCGCCGCCGATGCAGAGTGAGGCGATGCCACGCTTGAGGCCGCGCTTCTCGAGCGCCGCGAGCAAGGTCACGATGATGCGCGCGCCGCTGGCGCCGATGGGATGGCCTAGCGCGCAGGCCCCGCCGTTCACATTCACTTTCTCGTGCGGCAGTCCGAGATCGCGCATCGCGATCATCGCCACGCAGGCGAACGCCTCGTTGATTTCGAACAGGTCCACATCGCCAACGCGCCAATCGGCCGCCTTCAGCACCTTCTGAATTGCACCGACCGGCGCGGTGGTGAACCAACGCGGCTCGCCGGCGTGGCTCGCCTGCGCCGCGATGCGCGCAATGGGTTTCAACCCGCGCGCGGCCGC
>Ga0302325_10020361_pt1 | contig 13910 bp, 12 predicted proteins | sample Palsa_T0_2_FD_201948 | JGI IMG/M metagenome (GOLD analysis project Ga0302325, IMG submission 201948) | Peat permafrost microbial communities from Stordalen Mire near Abisko, Sweden - Palsa_T0_2 | ecosystem: Environmental > Terrestrial > Soil > Palsa > Peat permafrost | place: Sweden: Abisko... | reverse complement strand
AGTCGATCCCGTCCAGCTCGTCCTGATTCTTGGTAGTACGCTGCATTAGCTTTGTCTCTTATCAATAGATACCCTCTATCGATTTCGGCAGTTCATAGTGAAATACAAAGCGTACCTAAAAGTAAGGCACAGAGAAGCAAGAGGATCTTACATCTGCCCTGTCTACACCCATACCAAATGCCAGCGTGGCGACTACAACTCCAAGTTTCTCTCCGTCAACCCAGGCGTTAAGTATTCTTTCGCGATCTTTGGGAGCGAGGTCTGCATGATACGATGCTGCCATGATACCATCTGTATTTAACCGCGCTGCAATATTATCACATTGAACTTTCCGAGGAGCATATATTATCCCACAGACCGGACGAGCAGAGTCGACTATCATAAGCCAAATAGAGGAAATGAAATGTACAATTGCGCTCGCGAGTGAGTCTTGCTCGACGGTTCGAATTAAAGTCTCGGATCATCTTTAATATTGCTGGATAGGCGTCTTCATTGGCGGATTTATAACGGATCTCGTAGTGGAGATTAGGTCTGTTGAAAGACATTATGAACGTTTTCAGTCGTGGGGGAGATAAATGAAGAAGTTTCAGCACATCTGCGCGGACTCTACAATTAGCGAAGACCCCTAATACAAGCAGACCGTTCAGTGGCAGTGGCGGTGAGCACCATTATAGGCACGTTAGGAAAGTCCTACTATCAACATCTTCCAGCGAAAAATACCATACCAATCGAAAATAACTCAATGAACGGTAGTCTTTCCGAAAATCATGGCCCCATTCGCTTATACAATGTCCCTCATCAATGACAAACCGACTCAACTCACCATTCCGATTTATTTTCTGTAAGGTCTTGCGGAAATTCGCTCTTGTAGCTGATTCGGGAGTGATATAGAGTAATCGTATGCGAGGATGTCCGCAATTCAGGTCTTCGTATATTCGTTCTCTCTCGGCAGACTCGATGGTGCTGTTCAGGGTTGCAGCGGGGAGATTAAGAGATTGTAGATAAGATACTTGATTTTGCTATGGTCAAAAAGAAAAGAAGGGAGATACCATGAGTGCAAGGAGGGGTGAGATGACGAGAGTGAGGCCGTGCTTAACCGCCATGGCAGGGAGTTGATAGCACAAGGACTTTCCCATGCCAGTAGGAGCAAGGACAAACACATCGTTGTCTACTTGTCAGGAAGTCAAACTCGATAGGTTACCTTCCAATGCTGCTTCGATGACTTGTCGCTGACATCCTCGAAAAGACTCTTTGCCAAAGGCTACGATATCAGCGCGCCCGTTGCGGAAACGAACCGTTCTTCAAAGTGAAAGTCAGATCAATGCCCGAGTCGGTCCTACTAAGCTGCTTGCGACGAAATCGAGTCACTCCAGGTACTAACGTTTGCGTAGCTGTTGCAGCCAGTCGACTTGCTTTTGGCCGCGCAAGAGGCGGCATCGTCTGTTGATATGTCCAAGTCGAATTTGTTTGGCGATCACCGTCGCGCGCGATGTGATCTCCACCAATCACCACCCGTGTGTCGTCCTTCGCCTTTCATTGGTCAGCCACAAACCCGTAAGATTGCACGCCATGCGGTCTCAGGGCAGAGATAAAGAAGTGACGCAAAACGCCTTTTTTAATACAAAGCGGCTCAGCCGAGGAGATAACCTCCCCAACAGACACAAATTCTGCACACATCTCGTCTCAACGTCCTTGGACAACAAATCTGCCATGATTTACCAGGCGAACGATGTCAAGACTTCTCTTGAATGATATGTCCCCCTTTTATCTCCTTTTTATTCGGATTATGCTGATTTAGTACGCTTTCTCAGGTACGATAGACTAAATCTATGTGTATTGACGTGATAGCTCGATATTGAACATGTTCCAACGAGACATTATCGACGGACAAGTATCATTGCCACAATTGGTTTGTCTACTTGGTGAAGGAGAGTAATTCTAGGTCCCAAGACCAACAGTGTGGAAATGATCAACAAACTTAGGAAAGCTGGCATGAATATTGTTCGAATGAACTTTAGTCATGGGTCTTATGAAGTATCGTCTCCAATTCCTCTGCGATAACGGCATATGCTGACGGAATAGTACCATCAAAGTGTGATTGACAACACTCGCGCAGCAGAGAAGGCAGAGGAAGGTCGTCCTCTCGCTATCGCTCTCGATACAAAAGGTCCTGAGATCCGTACGGGCAACACCGTCGGCGATGTCGACATTCCCATCTCCGCAGGCCATGAAATGCTCATTTCTACAGACGACCAATGTTCTCCCTATTGTATTCAAGAAATTTATCGTAGACGCCACCAAATGTGACGATAAAGTCATGTACATCGACTACAAGAATCTCCCCAAAGTAATTGAAAAGGGCCGAGTAATCTACGTCGACGACGGTGTCCTGTCATTCCAAGTCTTGGACATCCCCGACGATAAAACCGTCAAAGTCAAGTGTCTCAACAACGGCAAGATTAGTTCCAAAAAGGGAGTTAATCTCCCTAAAACGGATGTCGATTTGCCTCCCCTCTCTGAAAAAGACAAAGCAGACTTAAGGTTCGGAGTCAAGAACGGGGTTCATATGGTTTTTGCCTCCTTTATTAGGAGGGGGTCGGATGTGATTGCAATCAGAGAAGTCCTTGGGGAGGAAGGCAAGGAGATCAAGATCATTTCAAAGATTGAGAATCAGCAGGGCGTGAATAACTTTGATGAGATATTGAAGGAGACAGACGGAATCATGGTCGCGAGAGGTGATTTGGGAATTGAAATCCCTGCGTCCCAAGTCTTCATCGCACAGAAATCGATGATCGCAAGATGCAATCTCTCTGGAAAGGTCTCCTTCCCTCAGATTTCTCTCCTGTCCTTAGACACCTATATTGACTTCTAGCCGGTCATCTGTGCCACTCAGATGTTGGAGTCAATGACATATAATCCCCGCCCCACCCGCGCAGAAGTCTCCGACGTCGGCAATGCCGTCCTCGACGGCGCTGACTGTGTCATGCTCTCTGGAGAAACAGCCAAAGGATCCTATCCCATTGAATCAGTCAGTCTCATGGCCGAAACGGCCCTGTTGGCAGAACAAACAATCTTCTATCCTAGCTTGTTCAACGAAATCCGTCTTCTTACGCCTCGTCCTACGGGCACGACGGAAACTGTCTGTTGCGCCGCTGTCAGTGCACAGTTGGAACAGGACGCTAAAGCTATCATCGTCATCACCACTAGGTAAACCTTCTTCCCCCCTTTTCTACACGGATAGAAACCCACGCATTGGCTTGTCTCTTCCTTACTTTTGGATGTGAGTTAATTATAGTGGCGATACAGCGAGATTGGTGTCCAAGTATCGTCCTCCGGTACCAATCCTCACAGTAACAAGAAACTTCAATACGAGTCGTACTTGTCATCTCTACAGAGGCGTCTATCCCTGCTTATACCCCAAAACTCGTCCCACAGACCCCACCGTCTGGCAAGAAGACGTCGATGCCCGTCTCCACTGGGCAATGAAGTAACCCTCCATCAACCAAACCCATTTGCCAGTTACTTATCAGTAGACAAGCGCAGAAACTCCATTTATTGGAGCCGGGTGATGTTGTCGTCGCAATCCAAGGATGGCGAGGCGGTCTCGGTAACTCGAATACTCTGCGCGTATAAAGACCCTTCCCCTAGCATGCTGACGACAGATCTTGCAAGTTCCGAAATAAGCTACGGTGAAGCAGCGATCGAGTAGTGAGGGGAACCATTAATAGTATTATTATGGAAAAATTATCTAGTCTATATCGGTAGGGGAGGGAAGAATTGATAAGTGATACTCCTCCAGAGTTTTCGGATCCACTGTCCCGGGGCTAGATACCATTACATCTGCCCCAGAAGCCGTCTTCGGAAACGCGATGACGTCCCTGATTGAATCCCTTCGTGCAAGTAACGCAATCATCCTATCCAGTCCTGAATTCAGTAAACGACACATTCAGGAATGTATAACCTAGTGCGATTCCGGCATGAGGAGGACAACCACTTCCCAAAGCACGTAAAAGATGATCAAATTGTTTCAATCGTTGTTCAGGCATCTAAGTCGTAAGACCCCAATGGATGAAGGATGAGTACTTTCAACACTTCCTTGAGAACGTGATATTGAAGATCCGCGTCATGGATACGAACACTCCCACCGCCAAGTTCCACACCATTGACCACGAGATCATAATGCTGTCCTCTGACTTTCAATGGATCCTCCCCCAATTTCTTCAAGTCGTGGATATTTGGCGCAGTGAACGGATGATGTGTGGATCGTATCCCTGCTGAACCACCTTGACCGGGATCGGTCGCGTCGTTCAAATCGGGCGAGAATAAGGGGAAATCAATAATCCAAAGGAAATGGAATTCATCGCTCTTGAGATCCAATTCACTTAATTCTTTGAGATATGGGATTACAGTGGCTCGCATTCGTCCCAGCGGGGTTGACCCGCCCTATCACTCAGCACGGAAAGTAAGCAAGTAAGGGTACAGTGTGTTCACGAGGTTGGAAGCCAATGTAGAGGAAATCCCCGTCCTGAACGCCTAGTTTCCGATTGAGTTCTTCGTATTCGTTATTGGATAAATCTTTTGGTTGGAGGATTCTTTTATATTTATCTGTCCAGCGCGGTTTCTCGGGAGCATCGATGAATCTGGATGTGAAAATCATGTCCTTTGGATCCGTCGAATCGACGGCTTTGTGAATTCTTTTGTGGTCGATGGAGTGCCGATGCGGGATGACAAAAGCGTGTACTCCCGGCGTATGGAAGTACTCTGAAATATCTTTAATCTACTATCAACACCCATAACGTCATGAAGACAACCTCCATCCCGAATCTCAAATCAGGTTTATCACTTCCATACTAATATTAATCCGTATCCCGAGAGGAAGGGGACTTACTTTCGACATTGCCTCATGATAAGTCATTCTCCTGAATTTTGTGCCGATATCCACACTTTCCGGAATAACCTCATTCCAAACCTGTTTCACCAGCTCCTCAATAGTATTCATGACATCCTCACTCCCCGCAAACGCCATCTCCAGATCCAACTGCGTAAACTCGGGCTGCCGATCCGCTCTTAAATCCTCATCCCTAAAACACTTTGCAACCTGGAAGTACCGCGCCACTCCACTCGCCATTAGAATCTGTTTATACTGTTGCGGGGACTGTGGCAGGGCATAAAATTCCCCCTTCCGTCGAGTAGGGACAATGAATTCCCTGGCCCCCTCGGGAGTCGATTTAAATAATAGGGGAGTCTCAATTTCCATGAACGATTGTGCGCGGAGGAGGGACCGACATGAGGCGATGACGGTATCGCGTAAACGAAGGCAGGCATGGTTCTCGGGGCGACGGAGGACAAGGTATCGGTACTCGGCGCTTACCTCCGCGCTTACTTTTGGGCTATCGGAGCTTCGTGAGAGTTGGATAGGCAGGTGAAAATTGATTGTGTTGAGAGTGTGGATTCTTGCGATTTCAAGCTCGAACTGGCCTAGGCCAGGGCGTTGCTGGTTCTCGGGGCGCAAATGCAGTTGGCCGGTGACGGAGACTGGGGATTCCGTAGCCAGGTCTGAGGAGAGAGTATCTGCGGAGGTCGAGAAGAGCTGGATTTGGTTTCCTTCCGAGTCGCGCAGAAGGAGGAATTGGATCCCCCTGCTGACTTTTCGTTTGGGGATGACGAGCCAGCCGTGAAATGTATGGGTTTGATTGACATCTTCAGTAGTCAGTGAATCCAGTGACTTTGTTGCAGCCGGAATGTGAACTCCTATTAACAACATCACGCAAAGGATACATACATCTGTCAGAAAGTTTCTCGAAATGGGCCGAAGATAAACTTTTTGGAGTATAAGCCCTCGGAGTGAAGCTCTCCTCATTCCTCGTCTCAGTGACCCCTGCAATCCCTCTCACACCTCTTCTGTGCCTCCAATTCACCGCCTTCTTTCGCCGTGATACATGTCGACACGAAGCATATATAAACCTGCCAAAAAAACTACGTCCTCCCAAAACACTCATCCAAATATTTAATCGACAACACAGATCTGCATAATATCGAAAAATCTGGCCGTCTCTGAGGGTAGGGTAGGGTTTCGTTGCATTGATCAGCCGTCACTGCATCCAAAATCCATTAAGATTCCTCCAAACGTTTTTAACGTTCCATGATGAAGACCTGTCGTGTCAGACTCTGACAATCCCATTCGCCGATTTGACCTCTTCGGAGGGAATGGTCGGCTTGAAAGGGTAGCTGAAAGCTGCGTTCGGACACAAACTTGTTACGCATACGGACGCTTTGCGGGTAAACTCTGATCCACGTTCACGTACGTGAGGAATCAATCATCACTTTAGTTTAAGTGTAATACGGGGTATATTTGGGGCTTTTGTTGGGGAGCGGGTTAGCTAGGTTGTGTAGCTGGACAATTGAGGATCGTGTTTGTTTGATATTTGAATCTCTGAATACAGATCGCATTTTCTAGAAGTATTCGTAATATATGGTGGGAGTTTGACCACTTTTTGAGTCTGAATTCCTGGCGAGTTATCGTGATCATGTCGTCCACCGAACCAACCCCCGAAGAAGAAGCCACTGCCCGCGCAAAAGAAGGTATGTTCCCAGGTAGATATAAACATACTTATGACGATAGCCGCCGAACAAGCTGCTCTGCCCTATAAATGGACTCAAGCGCTGGAATACGTCGATGTTGTTATCCCTGTCCCTCAAGGCACTCGAGCTCGGGACCTCGCGATTACGATCGGAAAGAAGAAACTCTCCGCCGGTCTCAAGGGGAAGGACCCTATTATCACTGTAGCCTCCCTTGCCCCTTTCCCGACATTGTGTATATAACCTGACTGCAGGGTGAATTATTCAAGGAAATCAAGGTCGATGAAAGTACGTGGTCACTCGGTACGCCCCGCGCCCGGTTGTGTTCCCTCTGCTCTCGGATGGGGTCCAGGGCTTGAAAGTGCTGGGTATTAATAGTTAGAGGACCAAAAAGAGGTCAATATGAGACTGGAGAAACGAAACCAGATGGAATGGTGGCCCCATGTAGTGACTTCGGCGCCTAAACTCGACGTCACCAAGATCCAGCCCGAAAACAGTAAACTCAGTGACCTCGACGGCGAAACCCGCGCCATGGTCGAGAAGATGATGGTCCGACCCCTTGTATCCTTTTCCTGACTCGACCCTCTTTTCTCCCTTTGAGTTTCCCCTGCTCCATGTGCGGAGGCTTATGACAGTTCGATCAACGACAAAAGGAGATGGGCAAACCCACGAGCGATGAACTTAAGAAGCAGGAAATGTTAAGCAAATTCATGTCCCAGCACCCTGAAATGGATTTCTCAAAGGCAAAGTTAACCTAGCCCATCTCTGTCCCTTGACTCGACGAAACCGGTCTCGCCTTTACCGGTCGATCAGAGATAGCATCTATTCGCTTTGGTTTGGAACAGCAGTACAGGTTTGAAAGTGGCAAGTGGGATGTGAGCATAGCAACTTGTTTCTCTGAGGCATATTAATATGATGATATATTATTATACAGTGAATCTCTGAGGTACATGAATCCCTAACGCTCTTCGCTCTTATTGCAATGACGTAGTAATACACGCAAACAAACCTTGATTCGACAGACATGATTCGACATACTTTCCACAAGAGACGATGTATTGTGATCATCACTGGGTGGGTGTCCAGGCAAATCCATTGGTGTTATTACTGGAGGATGGTAGGATACTTTGACGGAACGGATTACTTCCTGTGACTTGAGGTGTCAGACGATTCGTTTGCGATAGTCCTTGTGGTTGCGGACGAGAAAACGGATTCGTTCCTGTCGAGGAGGATACTTGAAAGCTCGCCTGTTGAGGTTGAAATGTCGATGAGGGCAATTGTGGCGAGAACACCGGTTGTTGCTGTGGCAATTGTGACTGAAATACCGGGGACTGTGGGGTTTGAAAGCTCGATTGAGATGGATTCGTAAACGTTTGTTGGTATGGTTGCGCTTGTGGTTGCTGTGGTTGTGTCTGCGGTTGGGGAATAGAATTATAAGAAGTCTGACTCGAGAATGAGGGGGGCTGTGATAATGGAGGCGACATAGTCTGCGATCTCTGTATTCCCGTGCTAGAAAACGGATTAGTCCCCTGACTTGATTGTCCCGTCGACTGTTGCGTCGTCGCTGTCGTAACCAACATGCTCGCTCTGAACGGATTCGTGCCCGTTAAGTTCCGATCAACTTGTAATCCGCCACTCTGCATGGATTGTTGCACAGGTTGCGGGGCTGGCATCGCGGGTTGTGGTTGTTGGAATTGTTGAGAGGGAACAGATGGGATAGTTGGTAATATGGTCACGGACGAACTTGCGGAAGAGGGAGTATACCCACCGAACCCCGCGCCAGTCCATTCCGGTCTGATCGGTTGTTGTTGTTGTTGTTGAGAGGCAGGGAATTGTGATTGAGGTGTAAACGACGGTGAAAAAGATTGTTGACTAGGGAAGAATTGTTGACTTGTCTGGGACGGAGGGAATGGATTTGTACTGGTAGGGGGAGGGAATTGTTGAGTTGTAGGTTGCTGCTGCTGCGGTTGAAAAGACTGTGCGAACCCGGTATCAGAGTATAATGGCATACTAGGGGGAAATCCCTGCTGCTGTTGCTGCGGACTAGGAAACATAGAAGTCTGCTCACTTTCAATCGAAGCAAAAAAATCAATCAAATTCTGTTGCTTGTTCTGTCCTGCCGCCGCTGCTGAAGTCGTCGGCTGTTGAACAGGTTGTGTATTCCCAGTAAGGGAATTGAATGGATTTGTGGGATCTGGTCGTGTTGGCTGAGAGGGCGCGTTTCCTGCACTTGTTGTTGAAGTTGCGGCAGGTTTGGTGCTTGTGCTTGCAATAGGGGTGTTACCGGTTGCGGCACTGAGTGATTTTCCGCGTTCGCGGCCTTCGAGGTATTGTCGTCTATTGCGCTCGAAATCTGGATCGTTGAGGTACTCTTCCAACGCCTGTGTCAATCCCGTGGGAGCCTAGTATCAATAACCATACTAGACATACCAAAAACAAACATCCATAATGACATGAAACAGAGGAGAAGTCCGTTGAAAGGGGTGGGGGTACATGTTTGACGTTTGGAATTTGTAGGCGCATGGCGTGTTCGAGGGCTTTTGCTTCTGAGAGGTATTCTATGACTTCATTTGTGCGTTCTACGAAGGTTTTGTATATCCGTAGGGATCGCTCTGCATCTGTTCGGGACATTTCGAAATAGTGGCCTGGCATAAGTATAAGAATTCGAAGGAGAATGTGGGTTGTAGTACCTAGGACGTTCATTACGCCTTCATTGAGAGGTTGGAAGAGGGCTAGTAAGTCACTTACAAGCAACCGGAATGCTGTCAGCGTAATATCATTACTCAGATCTCCCAGGAAAAACTTCAATCAGTCAGTGTCCAGAATCCCCGAGACAAGGCCCGGGAACAGAGAGCGATATTACCTTGCACTTGAGTACCGCACCTATCAAGCGCGAAACCCCCTCCACCTCCCTCAACAACCCTTTCTCCACCTCCAACTTCTTTAACCGGCCCATTTGTTCTCCATTCGGTCTCTGTGACGCATAATCGTATTTCAACTCCCTCCACGCTTGTACCCGGACCTGTAAATACCGAGAATAATCTCGGATATTCTCCCCCTGTTCCGACACTAGCGCTTTTTAACCATGTCAATGAAATAGATACAACCTAAAACACAGCGCGAGGGAGGAAGTACCTTGCGAGATATGACTTGTGGAGAAGTAGCGTGGTTGTTCGGCTAGATACCGGAGAGAAACATCTTTCGCCCCGTCACGGATCATGATATGTGCCACTATCAGCCCCTTAAAGACAATCTACTTGATAAGTCCATGCCTTGGGATAGGAGTATACGGTCCATGTGGAATCTTTGAGACGGAAGCCGAGGGGTCGGAAAACCTGGTCCACTGCTCCCACCTACTAACGGATTAGACCTCACATTCCAGGGAACACATACCTGAGTAGCCATTAACAAATGTTCAATGTACTTTGACTTCGGGGCCGCCAACTTGACTTTCGTGGCCCCTACAGATCAGCACCAACACAATGCGCCGAAAGCAGCATGTTCCAAGTACAGCAAACGCTATAATCCGAACGAGCGTGGGATTCCGGAAACATACCTTTGACGGACTTTTCATAGGTCGAGGCCATCTTGCGGACAAGTCTGCAGACCGATAGCAATCCAAATGGGACTGTCGAAGGGCCGGGTCACAGCAGGACAGGAAATGTGGGCGAGGGAAGAGCGGCAACGGGGATAGCTTGGGCCACGCCGGCTTGGAGGATTGTTTGCGCCGTGTCAAGGACAGCCGGACGGACAGCCAGACACTCAGACAGGTCAACTGCTTCGAGCGAGCATTCTCATTGGCTGGAAATTAGGTAAGCAGAATGAGCCACATCATCAGATCATCTCATATAACTCTATTTGCACTTTTTAGCGATCGGCTCTGGTCTGCAAACGATAGCGCAAGTCAAGACGCATGGAATCTCTCACGACAGTGAGGGTTGGGTTATTTAATTCCAGAAGTCAAGTCCTATTAGTGTTGAGTCTGGAGTTTGTGGTAAGTTCCGCTATCTTGATTCTTGAGTCTAGTCAGTCATCAGATGCAGGACGACGATCAATCAATCAATGCGGGGCTATGCCGAGGTACCATGCTACAGATGATAACTATAGCTTGCATTCATATATACGATTTTGTTGCTTTCTGAAGACGTCCCCGTAATCTGAACAATAAGATTCTCTCGTGATTCCCTAAGTTCAATTCAGCAACTTCTCCTAAATCCGGCACGTGAATCATCTCCACTAATCGAGGATCCTCGACTTGCGATGCCCCTGACTTTCCTCTCCTTTTTTACACCACCACACCACCACCACCAACCCAACATCAAGAACTCATGCCTTCCGGTCCACAATTCCCCTTGCCAAACCCTTCTGGAGCGCCAGACATTCTCGTCGAGTTCAATCCTGATCGGTCGGGGACAATGTACCTCCCCATCCCCTTCCCGCCAAACCTGTCCTCTCCAAATCCTAATGACATCTTCTGGAATATGGCCCTGTACAATGGTCTACTCCCTCCGCCACTTTCAGAGACATTCGCGTCCCTTCATCCTTCAGCTGCACCTTTTGTGTGGCCGAGGACACATACTGCGCTGGAATTGTCCCCGGTCGAGAGGGGGGAGATTCTCCCGTTTCCTGCGTTGAATAAAGAGTGTTTCAGAAATGTCGAACCAGAAGCTCCTAGGACCGCAAATTTGACGCATGATATTCCTAATCTGGCTTCGAAGGGGAATGAAACACCATTCGCTTCCGGCACGGCTAGGAACAAAGGCAATAAGCGAGGACCTGAGGAGATGGAGATCGCCGATAATAAACACGCTATCAAGAAACAGAAATCAGTATCTGAGGACAACAAGCCCGGCGATATACCTTCTTCAGTAGAAGTTCCTAAGACCAAGGTCTTATCCGGCCGTGGCCGAGACTTCCCCTCTCCAGGAGTACAGAGACAACCTAAACTCCTTCAAAGAAACACAATCGAAATTGAAGAAAACGCCTTCCACAAACCCCCCCTCCAAAACCATCCCTCCCTCAACAACAAACACCCCTCCAAACCAGACCCTCCACCCCCAATCCCGCATCTCACAAACACCCCCACCACACCAGTCCCCTCCTCCCAATGGCTCGACACAGGACTCCGTCCATCCCCCTTCCAAACCCCCCTCTTCCGCCCGGCAATATCCCTCCCGCAAGCCTGGCAACAACTCCAACGCAACGCCAACACATGGCAACAACTCCCCCTCCCCGCACTCCTTCTCGTGCGCTTACATATCCTCTCCACGTCATGGCATCACACCACCTCCACGGATCGGCGGAAGTACTTTGTTACGCCCCTGGTGATGGACCATGGCCTTGCGATGGTTTTTGAGCTGTTGCAGAGTCTGGGGTGTACGGTGTTGGGGAATCAGATTGCCATGGGTACGAATGGGAAATGGGGAGGAGCTCTGGTGTTTTGTCTTGGAGGCATGGGGAGGGGGAGTGCAGGGAGGTTCTGGGGACCCGTTTTGGAGGAAGCGGTGAGGAGGGAGTGGATTGATGAGAAGGCCGAGGAGAGAGGTTTGGCGCAATTGGCGGAGAGATGGAAGGTATTGCAAGACAAGGAGGAGGCTTCGGAACTTTTGAGTACCGAAAAAACAGCTGAGAAACCGCAATCTGCGTCAAAGGGCCCCGGTCAACCGTCTGCGCCTTACTACATACCGTCTACGTCTCAGAAGGTTGGACCACTCAAGTCGCCTGCAGTGTCCAAACGGACCCCTCTCAACTCTTCCATGACGACTCCAAAGCCAGACAGTATTCTCAAGCAAACACCCAGTCAAGCCGCTGCAACAGATGCTCCTTCGGTCCAATCGGTACCTGGAAATCTGCGAAGCCTCTCGTCAGATTCCGCTAAAGTCTCCAAAGGACCATCTGACTCAAAGTCTTTGACAGCGACATCTGACGCAAACGACTTTGTAGGGAGAGCTAGAAAACAAGCACTTCCAACTCCAAAGGAGATCTCTATGGCGGGCGAGGGAAGAAGACCCATTGCTACATCACCCCAGAGAGCCGAGAATTGTTCAAAACTTCCCGCGGCATCTCAACTCGAGTCAAGAATCAGAGGACCAAAGAAGTTACCACTAGCCGCAAGGATAAATGTCTCGACTCCTGAAGCACTTCAGAAGAAGCATATCCCCAACCAACTTGAGTCAAGGATTACAAGAGGACCAGACAAGTTACCACTAGCCGCGAGGATGAGTCCTTCATCTCTTCCAAATCAGATAAAGTATATCTCTGACCGAGCGCCGAAATCATCTCTCCCACTCGAGGCTAGATTAAGTTTTGGAGGAGCTCTGTCGTTACAAGATAGACTCGAAGGGAAGAAAAGTCATATGAACACCCCTCGTAGTCTTGCTTCTCGACTCGTTCCCTCCGGCACGGGGATATCTGCTCATTCGAGGAAGCCGAAAGAAGAAGGTGGTGCAGCGAAATCGGAGTCTAGCGCTCCATTGTGGCGTAGAATGTCCACTACCGAGGATACCGGTCTCAAGTCCTCTTTTGGGAGGGAACCAGTCCACCGGGAGAAAATTGATGCAGATACTAAGGGGCGTACTAGAACATCTCGCCCCGTTCGGGAGACTAGCTTGCCACCAAGCAAGAGAATCAAGGCGTCTTCCAAGTCGCATAATGTCCGGGACACGCTAAATGCCCCAATTAGTATCCCTCGCGCTCAAAGCGGAGCTATTGTTTCCCGCTCATCTGAACCCAGGGAATCGCGTATTGCAGATTTGAAACCTCAAATCATACCAGCGAGTCGGACCGGCAGAGCAAGAGCAACCGATTATTTTGAAGGAAATGAGGTTCCTAAAGAGGACTGTGAGAGGGGGAGATTGAAATACGAGACGAGGAGTAAGAAAGTTGACCTGACTGAGTTGGAGGGGTGTCATAGGGGATGTGAGATGTGAAAGTCTTTTATTAAGTCAGATTTAGATGGGGAATAAGAGAGGTTTGGATTTGTCACTTGTATGAGTTTTTCACGGTATGTTTGTTGGTTATCTTGCTTGAAGAGGTTTAATGGGGCCACTAAGTTCGTATTCTTCCTGGAACTCACGAGATGACCTTGCCAAAGTATGGCATAGAGTATGGCAAACCAATGTTAACACGATATATTCTTTCATAGCACTCAGGAAACATATCACTCTTTAACAAAAAGCTCACTATCTAAGTCAACACAAACATCCACTTCTCGCTGACATATATATCTCTGTCTAAACCTACAACTTAACCTGTGGGGGGGTGGTGCTGGCGGGGGGGGGGGGCGGGGGGGCGGGGGGGGGGGGGGCGGGGGGGGGGGGGGGGGGGGGCGG
>Ga0302325_10020359_pt1 | contig 13911 bp, 14 predicted proteins | sample Palsa_T0_2_FD_201948 | JGI IMG/M metagenome (GOLD analysis project Ga0302325, IMG submission 201948) | Peat permafrost microbial communities from Stordalen Mire near Abisko, Sweden - Palsa_T0_2 | ecosystem: Environmental > Terrestrial > Soil > Palsa > Peat permafrost | place: Sweden: Abisko... | reverse complement strand
TGCAACGACACGTCGCGATCCAGGATCAGGCGCGCCAGCGCCACGGCCAACGTCACTTCGTCGTCGCCGGGCTCCGGCGCGTGGCTCATCGGCACGCCGGGCACCGCGCGGAAGTTTTGCACGATGACCTCTTGAACGTGCCCGTGCTTGCGGTGCGCCTCGCGGATCGCGAGCAGGCTCTCGACGCGCTCGCGGCGCGTCTCGCCGATGCCGACCAGGATGCCCGTCGTGAACGGGATACGGAGCGCGCCTGCCGCGTCGATCATCGCGAGTCGCCGGTCGGGCCGCTTGTCGGGCGCCCGGTGGTGCGGCATCCCCGGCTCGCAGAGGCGCGGGCTCACACACTCGAGCATCAGGCCCAGGCTGACGTTGACTTGCTTTAGCCGATCCATGTCGGCCTCCGTCAAGATGCCCGCGTTCGTGTGGGGCAAGAGGCCGTGCTCGAGCGCCTTGGTCCCGGCCCAGTGCAGGTACTCGACGGTGCTCGCGTGGCCCAGGACTGCAAGCGTGCGCCGGTACGCCCCGAACGCCTTCTCGGGCTTGTCGCCTAGGCAGAACAGGGCCTCGGCGCACCCGAGCTCGCGCGCGCGCACGAGCTGCCCTTCGATCTCGGCGGGCGTCATGGTCCATTCGCCCGGATCGCCCGGCGAGCGGCGAAACGAGCAATAGTCGCAGTGGTTGCGGCAAAGATTGGTGAGCGGGAGAAACACCTTGGGCGAGTACGTGACCGTGCGCCCGTACGCCTCGTCGCGCACGGCGCTCGCCGCGGAGCGCACGGCCGCCGCCGCATCGCCCGTGACGTCGGCGAGCGCGAGCGCCTCTGGCTCCGAGAGCGGCGCGGCGATCGAGAGGCCCGAGAGGCCCGTCACCGCCGGCTCAGGACGCCGTCCCCGAGATCGATGTCGGCTGGATCTCGTAGATGACGCGGACCTCGCCCGGGCGCCGGAAGGGATACTTGTCTTGCCCCAGGTACTTCTTGGCCAGGCTGTCGATGCTCGCGTCGGCGCCGTCTTCGGTGATCTTGGCGATCTTGCCGCGCACGGCCAGGTGCGAGTACGCGTTGTCCGGGTCCACGATCGAGAGCGCCACCGACGCGTTCTTCGTCATGTTGCGGTCCTTGATCCGGCCGCGGGCGGTGTTCACGATGAACTTCCCGTTCGCGTAGTGAAACCACACCGGCGTGACCTGCGGCGTGCCGTCGGGCATCACGGTGGCCAGGTGCGCGAGGGCCTTTTTCTCGGTGAGAACCGGAAGAAACTTCTCGGGGATCGTGGTGCTTGCCATGGTGTTCTCCGCGGGGTTGACGGGCGAGTATAGCCGCGCGCCGGGGGGCTACGGCTGTCGGGCGAGGCGCACGACGGGAATGACCCGCGTCGTCTTCTTCTGGTACTCGCCAAAGTTGGGCATCTCCGTGGCGATCTTGTTCCAGAGGCGGTCGCGATCGGCGCCCTCGTCGACGACGACGGCGCGCGCCTTCCACTGATCGGGGCCGACCTGCACCCCTACCTCCGGGTTCGCGCGCAGGTTCTTGTACCAGGCGGGGTGCTCGGGCGCGCCGCCCATCGAGGCGATGACGTACGTCTCGCCGCCGTCGAAGAACGGCACGACGGGGACCGTGCGGGGCTTGCCCGTCTTGCTCCCGGTGGTCGTCAAGAGGAGGATCTTGCGCCCACCCATCGTGGCGCCGCGACGCCCGCCCGACGACTGATAGAGCCACACGTGGCCCTTCACGAACAGCTTGAAGAGGGGGTTCACGCGCCGCATCTTGGCAGCGACCGAAGCGCCCGCCAAGAGTCACCGAGCCGACGAGCCTTACGGGCAACCGGCCTCGACCCAGTCGACCATGAGCGCGCGCTGCTCGTTCGTCGGCAGCGGGTTACTCCCCTCGTTGACCGGGAACTCCTCGGGCGTGATGCCGGTGCACTGCCACGAAGGATCCTGCGTCACGCAGATGCCGCACTGGATCGTGTGCGCGAACCCCGCGACCACGGACTGCTGGCGAAAGTCCGGGAGCGCGCCTGCGCCCGGATGGCAGCCGCTTCCGCCGCAGGGCGCGCTCGGACTGTGGCACTGCACGCAATAGTCGGCCACGAACGGGCCCGCCCAGCCGTCCCACGTGACGGTGCCAGCATCGGGATAGGGCAAGAGCAGCACCCCGCCGCTATCGCCCTGCTGTTGAACGACGTCCGGGTGCGGCGAGCACGCCGCGAGCGCGAGCGCCCAACTGCCGAGGACAAGAAAGGTTGGACGCACGTAGGGCCCCGCGGCAGGCGGCAATCCTAGCGTCCCCAACGGCGAGAGCAACGACGGGCGCGCCGATCACGCGTCGGCGAGGCATGCCCGTCGCGCATCGCGCGGCATCATTCGACCCAGCAGCGGTGCTCGTGGGCCCAGTGCTCGCGCTCCCGGCAATGCTCGTGGCAACCGTTGTCGTTGCAGCGGGCATGACACGCTTCGACGTCGTGGGCGCCGCGCACCTCGACGTTTCGACACTCTTCGGGGGGACCGACGTTCGCTTGCGCCTGGCATGCCACACCACCGAGCGCGACGATTCCGACGGCCATCCACTTGCCCACGAGAGGCGTCCTGTTCCGCTTCGTCATTGTGTGTTCCTCCAAAGCGGTCCCGCGATGCAAGGGCTTTGCCACTCTGGCGTCGGTGCTCGGGCGGCGTCGTGATAAAACGCCCGGTCCATGAAGACCGTTCTCAAGTGGGTGGGCGCCGTCGTCCTGTTGCTCCTGCTCGCCGTCGGTGCGGTCTGGTACACCGCGTTCGGCAGCAATAGCCCGATCGTCGCTGGAGCCGAGCTCGCGCCCGGAGTCGAGACGGTGAAGGACGGCTTCGTCAGCGTCTTCATCGTCGACGTCGCGCCCGGCAAAGTGGCCCTGATCGACGCCGGCCATGATGCCTCGGGCAAGGCGATTCTCGACGCCCTCGCGAAGCGAGGCCTCACGCCGGCCGCGGTCACCGCCATCTTTCTCACGCACGGCCACGGCGATCACACGGCCGCTTGCAAGCAGTTCCCGGGCGCCCAAGTCTACGCGATGGAGGCGGAGATCCCGACCGTGGGCGACGCGGCCAAGGTGGACCACCCCCTCCACGACGGCGACATCTCCGACGTCGGCGACATCCACGTCGAAGCCTTCGCGACCCCCGGCCACACGCCGGGCTCCGCGGTGTACCTCGCCCGCGGCGTCCTCTTCTTCGGCGATAGCGCCGGCGCTTCGAAGCAGGGCAAGGTGATGAAGGCCGTCAGCCTGTTCTCCAAGGACCCCAGCGGCAACATCGCCTCCCTCAAGGCGCTGACGGCTCGCCTCAAGCCCCGCGCCGGCGAGATCAAGATCCTCGCGTTCGCGCATACCGGCCCTCTTTCGGGGTTCGAACCACTGGAGCAGTTCGCCGACACGCACTGAGCGCGGGTCGGAGGTCCGGGGTCGGGGGATTCTCAATGGGCGCTTCGCATATTGACGGGCCCCCGACCGCCGCTCAATGCGCGGGCTTCGGCGTCTCTTCCTTCGTCTCGCGCGTCACGATGTGGAACTCGACGCGGCGATTGAGGCGGCGGCCGTTTTCGTCGGCGTTCGAGATGAGGGGGCGGGTCATGCCGTAGCCCTGGCTCACGAGGCGCGAGGCGTCGATCCCGTGGCCGACCAGCCAGTTCACGACCGAGGCCGCGCGGTCGATGCTGAGCTTCTGGTTGTAGCCGGGGCCGCCCGTGTAGTCCGTGTGGCCCTCGACGCGTAGCAGGGTGATCTCCGGGTGCTCCATCAGGATCTTGGCGACCGCGAAGAGCACGGGCTCGCCGGCGGGATCCAGCTCGGCCTTGTCGGTGCGGAACTTCACCTGGTCGGTGATGTGAATGCTGCTTCCTTGCACGAAGGCCAGCGGGCATCCGTTCTTCTTCGGGTCGGGATCCGGTTTGCCCGCGACGTCGGGGCAGGCGTCGACCGCGTTCGGGATGCCGTCCTTGTCGCGATCGGGGTCGGGCGGGCAGCCGTTGGTCTTCGGGTCGGACGTGTGGACGCCTGGCACGTCGGGGCATGCGTCCTCGTTGTCCGCGACGCCGTCCTTGTCACGATCGCCGGGGCAGCCGTTGGTCTTCGGGTCGGACGTGCGGACTCCCGGGACATCGGGGCACGCGTCTTCCGCGTCGGCCACGCCGTCCTTGTCGCGGTCGGGCGGGCAGCCGTTGGTCTTCGGGTCGCTGGTGGCGATGCCCGGGACCGTCGGGCACGCGTCGGTCGCGTCGGGGATGCCGTCGGCGTCGCGGTCGGGTGGGCAGCCGTTGGTCTTCGGGTTGTTCGTGGGCACGCCCTTCACGTCGGGGCATGCGTCGTCGACGTCGGGCACGCCGTCGGCGTCACGGTCGGGCGGGCAGCCGTTCTTCGCCGGATCGGACGAGCGCAGCCCCGGCACGTCGGGGCACGCGTCTTCGTCGTCCGGGATCGCGTCGCCGTCGCGGTCGCGCCTGTGGAACGGGGGCGCCCACTCGATCGAGGCGAGCAAGCGGTACCCCGGGGATCCGTATCCGTGCGTCAGGCCGCCGCCGCCGCCGAGGCCGATCCGGATCGGGCCCGCGAGGCAGTGCGCGCCGAAGAGCGCTTCGACCGGCGTGTTCTGCTTCTCGAACGCCCCCGTGCTGCTCGTGACGATCGTGCTGCCGAAGATCTCGGGCCCGAGCAGGAGCCGCTCGTTGGCCAGCCGGATCCCGACCGCGGCGTTGAAGACCACGGAGCTGCCGAGGGGGCTCGTCCCGAAGTCGCCCGTCTCGGGGCGGTACTCGAAGCCGACCTTGAAGGCGTAGTCGAACTGGTCGATGCGGCCGGCCGCCATGAGCCGCGGCTGTACGCGCACGGTGCCGTCACTCAGGAACGATGACTCGCTACCCGTAGGCAGGAACGCCTGGGCGCCAACGGCGAGCGTGAAGGGGCTGCCGTAGACGCCGTAGAGCCGAACGTCGGCGCCGAGGCGCAGATCGCCCGCGGCGAACGAAGAAGGCGCCGAGAGCGCTTGCCCCGCGAAGGTGAGCGAGTTGCCGTCCTGGAAAATCGCGAGCGGCATGTCGAACGCGAGGCGCAGGCGATCGAAGAGCACGAGGCTCGCGCCGGGGTGCACGATCGCCTGATCCGAGACGAGCGCCGTCCGGATCGAGCCGTCCGGATTCGCGAGGACGAGCGGCTCGTGCGCCCAGTCGACGACGATGCCGGCGGCGGGCCGCACGTACCCGCGCAGATCGAGCGACTCGGCGGCGAACCAGTCGCTCCCGCGTTCGGCGGGATCGAACGAGTCGAGCGCGAAGCCTTTGGCCTGCTGTCCGAAGGCGGGGCCCGAGAGGGTGCTCGCGACGACCAGGGCCGCGAGGGGAGCGAGCGTTCTCATCGCGTGCCCCGGCCGCCGTTCTTGGCGGTCTTGCGGCGCTTGCCGCGAGCCATCATCGCCACGCCGACGACCATGCCCAGGGTGCCGAGTGCCCCGCCGGTCGCGGATCCGGCGCCAGGTGCGGTGCTGCAGGCGCATCCGGCGCCTTCGAGGTATCCGTCCGTCCCCGCGTCGGCGCCGAGCGTCGCGTCGCCGAAGGATCCATCCGATACGCCACCGTCCGCCCCCGCGCTCGACGCGTCGCCGCTCATCGCGCTCGCGCCGTCGCCGCTGATCGTCGCGTCGGAGATCTCTCCGGAGTCCGATCCGCCGGAGCCATCGGATTCGCCGCTGGCATCGGAGGCGCCGCTATCGCTCCCCGACCCGCTGCTGGCACCGCCGCTGCTGGCACCGCCGCTGCTCGCGCCACCGCTGCTGGTACCACCGCTGCTGGCACCACCGCTGCTCGCGCCACCGCTGCTCGCGCCACCGCTGCTGGCACCACCGCTGCTGGCACCACCGCTGCTGCTGGCCGAGGCGTCCCCCGTCGAGCTCACGCGCCCTGGACCGTTCTGGAGGCACACGCCGATTCCCTCGCCGACGTTGCTGCAGTGGGCGCCGGACGGGCAGCTGTCGCTCCCGGTGCCGTTGGCGTGGCAGCCGAAGACACACTGGGCGCCGCCGTCGAGCGCGTGATCGCAGACGAGGCCCTCGACGCAGTCCGAGTCCAGGTTGCAGCTGCCGTTGGCTGTCCCCGTTCCGGAGGCCGTGTCCTCGAGGCAGATCCCGAGGGCGCCCCCGAACGCGCTGCAGCGGGTGGCGATGGCGCACGTGTCGGCGCCGCCGTCCGCCGCGGCGTGGCAGCCGACGACGCACTCCGCGCCGCCGCTCAGGCTCAGGTCGCACACGAGCCCCGCGGCGCACTGTGCGTCGCCGGTGCACGACTCGGCGCCGCTGGTCCCCGCGTCCGATTCGACCAGGCCGAGACACACGCCTACGCCCCCATCGAGCACGCTGCACTCGGAGCCCGACGGGCAGCTGTCGTTCGATCCGTTGTCGTGGCAGCCGACGACGCAGCTGGACGCGCCGCCGTCAGGGCCGGGCGCGCAGACCAGGCCCGGCACGCAGTTGGAGTCGCTGGTGCACGCGCCCGTGGAGGAGCCCGCGTCGGTGCCTGTGTCGGACAGGCAAACGCCGATCGTGGTGCTCGCGATGTAGCAGTGCTCGCCGATGGAGCAGGTGTCGCCCCCTCCGGGCAGCGCGTGACATCCGACGACGCACGCGGACGTGCCGTTCACCCCGAGGTCGCACACGAGGCCGACGTCGCAGTCCGTGTCCGTGTAGCAGCCGGCCGTCGATGCGTCCGAGACCGGGCCTCCGGGGATGCACGCACCCTGCATCGCTCCGCTCGTGGCGCAAACGTTGGCCGAGAGCGGCGCGCCGCACTCGAGATCCGTCTCGCACGCGCGGCACGTGAGCGAGAGACCGCACACCGGCGTGACCCCGGAGCAGTTGACGTCCGAGAGGCACGCCGACGCCCGACCCTCGAGCGCGCAGATCAGCAGGGCCGCCCAGGCGAGGAGCACGGCGGCGCGCCCGATCGCCGCCGAGCATCGAATCCATCCGGGAGCGCGGCCTGTCATCGCCAAGCTCGGGTGATATCACGGTCTAGGTCGACGCAGAATCGGTTGCGCGCCGACTTGCGCGTCCTGGCATCAAGAGCGAAGGTTCACACGTGGGACCGAGTATTCCGATCCACGAGGCGGACGAGGACGACGAGTACTCGCCGCGGTGGCCAGACGACGATGCCCCACCCCGGCGCCGCCGTGCGGGAGGCTGGATCGTCGCGATGGTCATGATGACGGCGGTCGGTTTCCTCGGATTCGTTGCCGAGCGTCGCTATCGCTTCGTGGAGGCCGTCGCAGGGAAGGTGCCGCGATCTGCCACCGTGGACCCACGCGTGGAGACATTCGTCGCCGAGGGTGAACACGCGCTTGGCCACGGGGACCTCGACGCCGCGCAGGGGGCCTTCGACAAGGCGAGCGTGCTGACGGAAAAGGATCCGCGGGTGCTCATCGGCGCCGCCCGCGTGGCCGCCGCGAAGGCCGACGTGCCCTGGCTCAAGCTCCGGTTGCTCGCGCCCGCCGCCTCCGAAGACCTCCGGACGACGACCTCTCTGCTGAGCGACGACGTGGCGGTCGCCCGTCGCGCCGCGGACGAGGCCCTCGCTGCGGCGCCGCAGGATCCGCGCGCCCTCCGCGCCAAGCTCGACACGCTTCGTCTCGGGGGCGACGTCGACGCGGCGCGGGGTTACGTCCTCGCAATCTTCCCGCAAGCCTCGGAGCCGGAGACCGCGTACGTGCTTGCCGCACTCGATCTCGCGCAACCAACGCAGCCTCTCCCCGCCGCCATCGACCGCCTTCGCATCGCCGCCGCCGCCGAAGCACGCCCCGCCCGCGCCCAAGCGGCTCTCGTGTATGCGCTCGCAAAGTCGGGCGACACGTCGGGCGCGACGTCCGAGCTGGCCAAGCTCGACGCCGCCGCCCGCCCGTATCCGCTGCTCCCGAACCTCCACGCGTTCGTGTCGAGCGACAAGACGACCCCGACCCCGATCGCGACCCCGACCCCGACCCCGACCGCGACCCCGACCCCGACCCCGACCCCGACCCCAACCCCGACCCCAGCCCCCCCCTCCGAGACCTCCGCCATTCAAGTCGCCATGGCCGCCATGCATCGCGGCGACTTCGATCACGCCGAGCGCGTCTACCAAGGAATTCTCGCGGGCAATCCCAGCGACTCGCAGGCCCTTGCCGGCCTGGGCGACGTTCTGCGCATGCGGCACGATCCCCAGGGCGCGATCGACGCATACAAGCGCGCGCTCAGCGTGAACCCTTCGTACGTGCCTGCCGTGCTCGGGCTCGGCGACACGCAGTGGGCACAGGGGGATCACGCGGCGGCGGCACGCACGTACAAGAGCATCGTCGACCACTTTCCCGAGAGCTCGTACCCTCCCTATGTCGCCCAGAGGGCGGCCGGGGGGGCTAGCGTGGCGCCATGACGGATCAAGCGAAGCGCGGTCGATCGACACCCAATCTCGTGGATCGCGCGTTCCAGCTCGCGTACGTGGCCGCGTACCGGGGCATGCGCCTCTACTGGACCCTGGCCCATCCGACCACCAACGGCGCCCTCGTCATCCTGTGGAACGACGGTGAGATCCTGCTCGTTCGCAACTCGTACGTGCCCTACTACAGCCTGCCCGGGGGCTATATACGCCGGGGCGAGCCGCCGGAGCACGCCGTCATCCGCGAGCTCGCCGAAGAAGTCGGCGTGACGGCCAACGCTTCGGATCTCAAGCTCGAGTTCGATGGCAAGCACGAGTGGGAAGGCAAGACCGACCACGTTCGCATCTTCAGCCTCGACGTTCCGGTGCGCCCCGAGGTGCAGGTGGATCACCGCGAGGTGATCGAAGCGTCGTGGTGGTCCCCGGAGCGCGCGCTCGCGCTCACGCTCTTCCCGCCGCTGCGCACGGTGCTCCTGGAGCGCAAGAAAACGCAGCGCTCCTAGTCGTGGTCGAGGAGAGCGACCTCCGCTCCCCTCGAGCTCCCCACCGGATTGGGTTGTTGAAGTGCGCTCTCCTAGCGGTGATGCCAGTAGCCGGGCGCAAAGTGATACGCGTGGCCGCGCGCCGTCCAGCGCGCCGGCTCCCATCGGTAGCCGGCACGCGGCGCGGCCCAGTGCCCGCCGTACCACGCGTAGCCCGCGTGCGGGCGGTAGCCCCAGTAGCCGCCCACCCAGAAATGGTGCGGCGACGGCGCACCGGTGATCATCTCGTAGCGCGGCGGCGGAGGCGCCGTGCGGACGACCATCTCCGGATACGCCGCGGCCTGACCCGCAGAGCCCAAGAGGAGCGCGCCCGCCAGCAGCGCGCCAACGCCGGCGCGGATAGCGCCCGAGCCACTGGCCCAGCCCCGAATCGTCGTTGAAGCATTCATGGTGACAAGCCTCCGGTTGAGGCGCCGCGCTATCGCGTCGCCTGCAGCCCGTAAAGAGCATCCGTCGTGCCACCCCGCCTCGCGAGCCCAACTGCGCCAAACTCCGGAAGGATCGCCATCATGCCACTCGCTGCGGCAGAAATGATGCGGCCTGCTCGGGGCACCGCGCCCCAAAGGACAGAGGACCGCGCCCCAGGACCGGGCAGTCATGGGGCGGGCTCCTCTAAGAGGGCGCGCGCATGGCGACGACACGGCGCGCCGCCGTGAGCTTGTTCTTCACCGACAGGAGCTGCTGTCGGGCCGCGTCGGCCTGGCGCTTCAGATCGGCCCAGTCCTGTTCGTCGGCGATCGCCGAAAGGGCTTCGGCCTCGGTCACGACGGCGGTCATCTGGGCCTCGAGGTTGCCGAGCCCTTCGAGGATCTCGGCCTCGGGCGCGCCCACCTGGCGCTTCGCGTCGGCCTCGGCGGCCAGCGTGTTGACCACGCGGGCCGACTCGCCGAGAGCCGCGAACCGCTGCATCAACGCGTCGAACTGCTCGGAGCGCGACTGGGCGCGCCGGGCCGCTTCGAGCAGCGTGTTGAGGCTCTCGACCTGGCGCGTGCGGGCCCCTTCGATCTGCGCCACCAGCTCGCGAAGCTTGCCCTGCACCGTCTCGTTGCGCGACGTCGACTCCTGCACGATCCGAACGGCGCGTTCCAGCGTCTTGCCGCTGTTGATCGACGAACGCTTGGCCTCCTCGGCGAGCGAGTCGTAGCGGCGCAGCTCCTCGTCGAGCGCCGCGGCCGCGAGGACGAGCGGCGACTCCTTGCGCGATTGCGGCTTGCTCACGGTGCCCCCGCGCCCCGGCGATGCAGCGCGAGGTCTTCGGTGGAGCTTTCGACCGGCGACGTCATCCCCATGAAGGCCACGAACTCCTCGGCCAGGCGCTCGTCCATTTGCCGATCGTACGGCACGGCCGTCCACACGCCGAGACGCGAGCCGAGCACGTGCGAAATCTCGTGCGTGAGCGTGCGGATGAAGCGCGGGTTGGCCCGCACGGTCCCCGACACGTCGATCATCAGCGGGTCGTTGCGCACGAACAAGTGATTGAGCGACTCGACGTAGAGCCCCCAGTAGCAGCAGCCGGCGGGAGCGACGGCCTCGAAGCGGGTGGGGAGATCGTTCAACGCGCGCGGCGCCTTGCCGTCGAGCAGCACGTTGGCCGGCAGCACGGAAATGACGGGCAGCGAGTCTGGCTCGGTCCGCGGCTGAGGGATCCCCTTCGCGCGTAGGAACGCGCCGTAGCGCTCGAACGCGCTGCGGCACGCTTCGTCGACCACGGCGAGCGCGCGATCACTCGGCGACGTCTCGACGGGCAGCGCCCCCGTCGCGCGCCACTCGACGATGGCCATCCCGCAATGCGGCAACCGTATCGGCTCGACCAGCTGCTCGGCCGAGCGTGGCAGGGCGTCCCACCTCGTGGAGCTATGTCCTGACGACGACCTCTCGTGGAACGCGACGGCGGCAAGCGCGGCCGCTGCGAGCATGAGGACGCGCGGGTGCCCGTTCGACGCAACTCGGGACTGCGGCATGGGCTTCAGCTTCGACTCCGCGGGGATATGGCGGGCCCATGCATGGTCTGCAGTAGAGACCGCATCATTGCAGCATATCTTCGGGGCGGCGCAAAGCGATAGTCGCGCGTCCTTCGCCCTCTCGCGTGGCCCTGGCGTGCGGCGTGCACGTGCGCCACGCTTCAGTGGCCGCCATGCATTTGTCCGACGAAGGCGCACCGCGCGTGCTCCTCGTCGACGACACGCCCTCCAACCTCATCGCGCTCCGCGCCGTCCTCGCGCCGATCGGCGCCGACTTGGTCGAGGCACGCTCCGGAGCCGAAGCACTCGAGCTCGTCGCACGCAACTGGTTCGCGGCGATCCTCGTCGACGTGCAGATGCCGACGATGGACGGCTTCGAGACGGCCACGCGCATCCGCGCGACCGAGCGCGGGCGCGAAGTGCCCATCCTCTTTCTCACGGCCATCCACCGCGACGAGACGTACGCGCTGCGCGGCTACGGCGTCGGCGCCGCGGACTACATCACGAAGCCGTTCGAGCCCGCCATCGTGCGCGCGCGCGTGAAGGCGTTCGTCGATCTGTTCCGGCAGCGCGAGCGACAGCGACGCGTGCGCCTCGAGACGGCGATGAACTTCGCGCCCGCGCTCGTGTCGATCTTCCGCGTGGCCGATCGGCGGTGCGAGTTCGCCAACGCATCGCTCCGGCGCGTGCTCGGCGAGCGCGAGGTCGTGGGCGCGACCGCCGAGGAGCTCGGCGCCACGTCCGAGATGATCGCCCTGCACGACGGGGTCGCGGCCCGCGGCGAACCGCTGCAGCTCGCCGAGCACACGCTCACCCTCGGCGGCAAGGAGCGCGTCTTCGATATCACCTTTCAGCCGCTGCGCGACGATCAGGGCGGCGTCGACGCGGTCATGACCTTTGCCATCGACGTGACCGAGGCGGTGCTCGCCCGGCGATCCGTCGACCAGGCTCGCGCCAAGGCCGAGCACGCGAACCGCGTGAAAGACGAGTTTCTCGCCATCGTGTCGCACGAGCTTCGCACTCCTCTCAGCTCGATCCTCGGCTGGGCGGCCAACGCGCGCGGCAAGAAGCCTTCGGCCGAAGTGGAGCGCGCGCTCGACATCATCGAGCGCAACGCGCTGGCCCAGGCGCGGCTCATCGACGACATCCTCGACGTCTCGCGCATCGTCGCCGGGCAGCTGCGCCTCGAGATGACCTCGGCGGATCTCGCGGCCGCCGTCACGAACGCCGTCGACTCGCTCCGGCCGACGGCCGAGGGCAAGGGCGTCACGCTGCTCGCCGAGATCGGCGTCCTGGGCGCGATCGACGCGGACCCCGATCGCATCCATCAAGTGATCTGGAACGTGCTGTCGAACGCCATCAAGTTCACCAAGGCGGGAGGCCACGTCTGGGTCGACGCCGTGCGCGAGGGCGCCCGCGTCACCCTGCGGATCACCGACGACGGCGAGGGCCTCGATCCGGCGTTCGTCCCGTTCATCTTCGAGCCTTTCCGGCAGGGCGACGCGTCGACGACGCGGCGGCACGGCGGCCTGGGCCTCGGCCTGGCGATCGCGCACCAGATCGTCCGCGCCCACGACGGGACGATCCAGGCGTCGAGCGAAGGCAAGGGCCGCGGAACGACCATCGTCATCGAGCTGTCCGCGCGATCCAGGACCGACAAACCCCAGTCGCGTCCGCCCGCGCCGTTTGCCGGCCAGGCGATCGACGTTCGGCTCGACGACTTGCGCCTGCTCGTCGTCGACGACGACGAAGACACGCGCCTCTTGCTGAACGAGATCTTCTCCACGCGGGGCGCTCTGGTCACCTGCGTGCCCGGCGCGCGCGAGGCGCTGGACGAAGTGCGGCGCGGCCGGTCCGATGTCGTCATCTCCGACATCGGGATGCCGGACATCGACGGGTTCGCGCTGATGCAGGAGATTCGACGCTTGCCGCGCGACCAGGGGGGTCGCACGCCCGCCATCGCTTTGACGGCTTATTCACGCGCCGAGGACGCGACGCGCGCGATCGCCGCCGGGTTCCAGCTGCACGCCACCAAGCCCGTGAACCCCGCGATCCTGCTCTCGTCGGTCGCGGCGCTCGCCGGCAAACGCGCCACCCCTTGAGCCGCGCGGCGAGCGTTCGCGTCCAACGGGCGTGCAATGCGCGCCGTGCGGGTCGGTACGGCCGTGGCCGCTACGCTTGTCATGGCGCTTGCTTGTCTGTTTGGTAACGTCGATGTCCATGACCCCCGATGGTTTCGGCCGTTTCGAAACCCCGATTCGAGTCCGCACGGCTCGACCGGTGGTCCTCGTGGTCGAAGACACACGCGACCAGCGCGATCTTTTTGCCGCCGAGCTGACGTCGGCCGGCTTCGACGTCGTACAAGCCGCCGACGGCGAGACGGCGATCGAAGAGGCCAAGCGGTCTAACCCCAAGGCGATCGTGCTCGATCTGATGCTGCCGGGCGTCAGCGGTTTCAACGTCGCGCGGCTCTTGCGCGCCAACGAGCGCACGCAAGACGCGCCGATCGTCGCGGTCACCGCGCTCACGTCCGATACGTTCCGTACCTACGCGCTCGAGGCGGGCTGCAACGCCGTCCTTCGCAAGCCTCTCATCGGCGCCACCGTGGTCGGCGAAGTCGTGCGCCTGCTGGCCAAGCGTCTCCCCACCGCTCAGGGCCCGTCTGGTTCCGCCTCGGGCTCGGGCTCCCCGCCAGGCGCCTGACCTTTTCGCCGGGGGGCCACGTCGGCGCCCGGGGGTCAATCGGCGCGCAAGTGGGTCCTCTGCGCTCGTTGGTCGCGCAACCGCCACAAAGCGATCGTATGATCGATCCGGCCGAGTCCGATGCACAAGCATCAGAGGACCGCCGACTCGATCACCGATCTCGATGCAGAAAAGGCTCCGCTCCACCCCTCCGCCCCCGCTCGCAGAAGGCCCGCGACGCACCGAATCCGGCATGCGCCCCGCCATGTATCTGCCCGGGGAACAGCCTCTGGACCTGCGGCAGGAT